>ODAK010000517.1_pt1 | contig 44460 bp, 41 predicted proteins | sample 1539591 | NCBI WGS metagenome assembly ODAK01 (sample SAMEA3539303, study PRJEB22396) | soil metagenome | biome: tundra; feature: field; material: soil | place: USA | collected 2010-05 | depth 0.15 m
ACGTTTGCAAACCTTGGTGTCCACGCTAGTTCAGTTTAGAATTCGCGGCATGCTGAGCAATTGGCTGGTGAACAAAGCCAAGGTGGAGCCCAAGACTGTGCAGGGAATCCTCCGCCACGCGAAGATCCAGACGACGCTTGATCTTTACACCCAAGAAGATGGTGATGAAACACGGGCGGCGCAGGGTCAGTTCCTGGCGGCCTTGGGGATGAAAACGGAGGCAATCCCATGAAGTGTGGGTTGGATTGTGGGTTGACTTTTTCGAGCCATCATCCCAGAAGTCCTTTGGGATGATGGCGGGGTCGACGGGACTCGAACCCGCGGCCTCTGCCGTGACAGGACAACAATTTACTGTAACTCACTGAAATTGAATGGTGTTGGCGGACACAGTTTGATGCCAAATAAAAATAATTAAGATGTGACTTGGCCGGGCTTACCGTCCCCTTATTGTCCCCAGATTTCTTATGCGTCGACAATGAGAACTTCACGATGCTTTGCGCATCGCGACGCCATGCCAAAGAGGTAATAGAACACCGAGAATTGCAGAGGCTCCCGCAATAGCGATAGATTCCCACAACTCTGGTTTCTGGACAATCTCCTTGGCCGACTACACACATAAGAATCAGGCTTCGCCTCGCTCACTTAACTGGCGCCCTTCAGCTTCTTCAGCGCGGCCTCGTACCCTGCTGTTCTGTTGCTCATTACGAAATCATACGGTTCGTCCTGCAAGCCATATCCCCACCGTTTCCGGCCGTCGTCAGCAGCCGGTTCGAGGTGGGTTCCGCAACTGCGCGGTCGCGCGAAGCCAGTTTCCCAATGCCTGCGAGCTAGACGCATACAGAAGATCTGGAGCTTTCCTACGGGTTTCTACTGCGGAAAATGGAAGCCCGATTGCGTCCGAGAAACTGCGCCGGTGTGATAGAAAGCATCGGCCAGAGTCAAAAGTTGGGGTTGAATGACGTTTGTCGCGACTTCCAAGGGGACCCGGGAAGGTACTAGATCTGGGTGAATGGGTTTTAATTATTGAGCCGGGGTCATTGTCTTGGTAACAAGGACAGAAAATATGGTAGCCTACACCCAATTGATGGTAGCCTATACCCAATTGTTTGATTCGCACCGGAGCGGATTAACTCGCTCGCCTCTTGAACGCTGGTCCTGCGGAACGACATTTCGCGGGACGAAGTTGCCGTCTGGTGAGAGCCCCAGCGGCAGTGAGCAACGCCTTTCGTCGAAGCAACATGAGGGAATTTCACATGGAGACGCTGGATAATGTTGTTCCAGCGAGTGCTTTTGCATCGCTGCCTGAATCCCCGATCCACTGGAGCATGTTGGCCGTCGGCTACCTGGCGCAGACCCTGCTGCTGGTCTTTTTTGCCACAACGAGCATTTCTTTCATGGCTCCGGTCTTGAACCCCATCGATACCAGCGAAAGCGTCCACTTGGTTGCGCCGATGCTATCGCCTGTTCCGCAAGAGTCGAAGCCAGTGCCTGTCGCAAGAAAGATGCCGGCGCCCAAGCTCAGTGTTACTCCAAAACTCCAAGTCCAACTTCCCAAGGTGACGCCGCCTCCGATTGAGGTGCCCAAGCCCCAGGTCGAAGTTGCCAAGGTAACTCCTCCCACCGTGCCGGCGGTGGCGAAGCCTGATGCGTTTCGCAATCCGGAGTTAGCCCTGGGCGGCAGTTCCGCGCGGGTCACGGAACACAAGCCACCGCGTCAGGTTCAGACCGGAGGATTTGGGGATCCGAACGGAGTGCCGCCGAATTCTAACAGCACGGGCAAAGGCTCGGTCATCGCAAAGCTCGGCTCTTTTGACCTCCCAGAGGGGTCGGGTTCTGGTAATGGGACTGCGGGAAGTAAAGGCACCCGAGGCGCGGTAGCCAGCGCAGGATTTGGCAATGGCATCGCGGGGCCGGGGGAGGGAGGCTCAGGTGCCAAGGGGGACGGAAAAGTCAGGACGACCAACTTCGGCAACGCAGAGCCCGCTCCGAGTGAGGGGCCGAAGCGACAAGCCGCGATCGTCTCGAAAGACACCCCGGTTTCGGTGCTCAGCAAGCCCATTCCGTCTTACACGTTAGAAGCGCGCCAGCGGAAGATCGAAGGAGACGTCGAATTGGAAGTCGAGTTTACCGCGACGGGCCAGGTTCACGTTCTTCGTGTGGTGCAAGGCTTAGGTTACGGTTTAGATGAGTCGGCGGTAAAGGCGGCCGAGAAGATTCGCTTTGCGCCGGCACGTCGGGATGGCCAGGCCACCGACACCCAAGGCCGGCTCAGAATTGTTTTTCGTTTGTCCTAAGATAGGACTGGAGGCATAGATGTCGAAGGTTTGGCGATTTCGCATGGCAGTGGCCGCACTTACTGTGTCTGTGATCTGCGGCGCATTGACGAGCGCAGAGGCGAAGAAGAAGCCGAAACCACAGAGTCAGATCCAGCCCTGGGAGTCAGATCCCAAGTTCGACGCTGTGGTTGACAAGATCTCGACCCAGGAATTGTTGTTTGTCAAGAACCTGCGGGAATACAGCCCGATGGTGGAAACCTATATCCAGAATATGCGTCCGGACAAAGACCTCGGTTCCGTACCCGTTAGCGACACATACTTCCTTGGACGGGTGAAACTGCAAACGGGTGTGAACGACGTGAACTTTCTTCCTCAACAAAAGGAGCCACAGCCGAGTTCGTTGCAGAAGATATTCAGCACCATGAAGCTGACCCGGAAGAAGAAAAGCGACAAGAAACCACAAGCCGGCGGATATATGTCCGATGGCTTTGCACAAATGATCATCGTGGATGCGACGACATTTGACCGGCAGCATTACGATTTCCGCTTCGTGCGTCGCGAGTTTCTTGGGGATGTGAGAACCCTGGTCATCGATGTTCAGCCAAAACTGCCGCAGACGAAGGCGATGTTCATTGGGCGTATCTGGGCGGAAGACCAGCAGTATAGCGTTGTGCGCTTCAATGGGACATACACACCGCATCCCAAGAATGGCGAGTACATGCACTTCGATAGCTGGCGATTGAACATGGGCAACGATCAGTGGCTGCCGGCCTATGTTTACAGCGAAGAGACGGACCTTACCCGCGGAAAAGACCATTGGGACTTCCGCGCACAGACGTTGCTGTGGGGTTTCGATGTCGTGCGTCCCAACAAGAACGGCGAGTTTACCGATATTGTTGTGGATTCCCCCGACAAGGTGAAGGACCAGAGCAATTCCAAGCAGGATCTGACGACGGTCCAGGCGCAGCGCGCCTGGGAACGCCAGGCCGAAGACAATGTCCTTGATCGGCTGCAGCGGGCAGCCTTGCTGGCGCCAGAGGGCGAAGTCGACAAGGTACTTAACACGGTGGTTCAAAACCTCGAAGTTACCAACAATCTCGAGATAGAGCCGGAGATCCGGTGCCGCGTTTTGCTGACGCAACCGATGGAGAGCTTCACGATTGGTCACACCATCGTAGTGAGCCGCGGGCTACTGGATGCGCTACCTGACGAGGCTTCGCTGGCGGCTGTCCTGGCACAAGGAATGGGCCATATCGTGTTGTCTCATGGAATCAACGAAAAGTACGCTTTTAGCGACCGCATGATCTTCCCCGACGAAACGACCATCAGCAAGATCGCGGTGAGCCGCACTCCTGAAGAGGAGAAGGACGCCGATGCGAAGGCGTTGCAATTGCTGCAGAATTCTCCTTACAAGGACAAGCTGGCTTCTGCCGGTCTGTTCTTTGCGGCGATGCAAGCGCAGGCTCCGCAGCTACCCAATCTTATCAAGGCGCAGTTCGGCAATTCGCTTCAGTCTCCGGAAACGGGGGTTCGCATGTCCAGTTTGGTCTCGAGTGCCCCCGCCCTACAGACAAAGGACGTGAAGCAAATCGCTGCGTTGCCGTTAGGTGGGCGTATCAAGCTCGACGCATGGTCTGATCAACTCAGCATCAAGAAGACACAAACAGTCCGGTTAATGTCGGCTAGCGAGAAGATGCCTTTCCAGGTGACGCCGATGTTTCCGTATTTGACGCACGGGAGTCAGTCCGCGCAGGCTAGCCGATCTGGCGGCAGCAACGGTGCGAAGCTGGCAACGTCTCCGGCGCCCTCGGCGGAAGTAAAGCCAGCGGAACCGCGAAGCCCGCAACCGCCGCCACAGCCACAGTAAGATGGGTGTCGGTGGCGAGTCTCTACGCTCCGATTGTGCGGTCGTCGCGCTCTATATCGGAGGAGTTACGGAAGGAACCTCTCGGGGGCGCGTTGGCTCTGTCGAAACAATCGCACCTGGATTGCCGACGAAGAGAGCCTGCGCGACGTCTTTGTTAGTGAGGGTGCTCACCCGTTCGTAAGCAGCCGACAAGATGGGCGGACGGTGCCGCGTGTCGTGGGCGTCGCTGGCAACGGCGTGAACGGCATCGCGGGACAGAAGCCATTCTGCCATTTGCTGCGACCGCTCTCCCCAATGACCGGTGAAAGAGCTTGCCGTGACCTGAATCAAACAGCCAAGGTCAATCAGTTCCAGCACCTTCTCGCGCCTATCCAGCAGTATCGGATTGCGTTCAGGATGGGTCACGATCGGTATTATGCCGCAGCTAGCAAGGCGAAAGATTCCTTGCCGGATTACAGGCATGAGACTGAAATCGTTGAACTCGATCAGCAGGTAATTCGAGTTTGCGATGGTGTACCGCCCGGGATGGAGAAGCGCGTCCTCGATGTTGTCGTAAGAGAAGTAAAAGTCGCAACCCAGGCTGAAGTTCAGCAAATGGCCACAGGTGGCTTGCAGTCTTTGCCTTAGGGACTCAAAATGCTCGCGGTCGTAATTGTACTTGTGATTCGCATGAGGGGTGGCCACGATGTGGCGGACACCATCCTGAGCAGCCATCTGGCACATCTCGGCGGTCGCCTCCCAGGAAGTGGGGCCGTCATCGATCAGTGGCAGAATGTGGCAGTGTAGATCGATCATTCGAAAGGACTCCAGGCTTCGTGCCTGGCTGCCCTGGATTCATCTCATTCCGGACAACTATGGGTACACACAAAACCAACTGATTCGGCGTCTCCTCACCGAGCGTTCACGTTGTCATCTGCGCTTCACACATAGGTTTCGTGCTCCTGAGCACCTATCATTCTATTGCATTATTATTCATGGGGAGATCGACTTGTGTCCGAATTCACTTTCGGTATGTGAGTCCCGCACCAGGCAATTTGGGCGCCTGACAACAGCAGAATCCGCCAGGACCTTTGCACAGCCCTGTATCCAGCGATCACGGATTTCGGGTACGGCCCTTGCGCAATGCGGTAAAATTAAGGCAGACTGAGGCTATCCAGGAGTTTGGTAATTGGGCACATTCGTCGTCAGCTTGGATTTCGAACTTCACTGGGGGGTTCGCGACCACCGGCGCGTGGCGGATTATCGCGAGAACCTCTTAGGTGTCCGTCGTGTAATCCCGACGCTCCTCGATCTATTTTCCGAGTTCAGCATCCATGCGACGTGGGCTACGGTAGGATTCCTGTTCTTCGAAACTATCGATGAGCTCATAGCCGCAATTCCATCTGAGCTTCCGCGTTACGCTGACAAAAATCTAGATCCTTACGCTGCCCTGAACGAAGTCGGAAGAGATGAAGCGGAAGACCCGTTTCATTTTGCTCCATCGCTAATCCGCAAGATCCAAGGGTCGGCAGGACAAGAGATAGCAACTCACACATTTTCTCATTACTACGCAGGGGTTCCGGGTCCCAGTCTCGAGTCATTTCGGGCTGACATCCGAGCTGCCAAGTCCACCGGACAACGGTTTGGGGTCACAATCAAGAGCGTGGTGTTGCCGCGAAACCAGGTCCCACTGCCGCACATCCGCGTCTGCGCTGAGGAAGGGCTGATTGCCTACCGGGGCGTGGAGTCTGATCCGTATATAGCTGCAGGAAACGGGAGCGTCGATCGCGCCAAGCGGTTTGCCGATGCCTATGTCAACTGGGCAGGGCCGTGTTGTGGCGTGCCGAGAAAGCTGGAGAGCTTGGAAATCGTCAGCGTCCCTCAGTCGAGATTCTTGCGGCCCTGCACTGGCCGATTAGGATTGCTGGATGCGCTCAAACTGAGACGGATACTTTCAAGCATGAACTTCGCAGCAGAGAACCAGCTTCTTTTCCACCTTTGGTGGCATCCGCATAACTTCGGAGTTAATACTCATCGCAACATATCTTTCCTACGCGCGATTCTCGAGCATTACCGAGCCCTCCACGACCGGTTAGGTTTCCAGTCTCTAACCATGGCGGAAGTCGCAGCCACGACCCTGGCGAAATCGGAGGTAGCGTGTCGGGCATCGTGATGCTTGTGGGGGAACATTCGGTTTCGAACATCATCTATCACGCGCTGGCTCAGGCTTTTTCTATCGACGCGGTAATTCGTGAGCAAAGAGCCTCGGTTGTGACTCTCGTGCGAAGGAGGTTACGGAAGCTTGGTATCAGGACGGTCGCGGGACAACTCCTCTTTGCAGCTGGAATCGCCCCGATTTTGACCTGGTCTTCCAGGCGTCGGGTACGGCGGATCATCTTCTCGAACCACCTGGATACGTCCGAGATTCCACCAAGTTGCACTATTGACGTTCCTTCCGTTAACTCCGATGGCGCCATCAGCGAACTGGAGCGGCTCTCGCCGCGCGTGGTCGTTGTCAATGGCACCAGAATTATTGATGAGAAAGTCCTCGACTCCGTAAGCGCCATCTTTATCAATACCCACGCCGGAATTACTCCGATGTACCGAGGAGTACATGGCGGTTACTGGGCCCTCGCGTCAGGAGATCCAGGGAATTGTGGAGTCACCGTCCATAAAGTGGACAAGGGTATCGACACGGGTTCGATCATTGCCCAAGCGACGATCACCCCGACCACTAAAGACACATTCGTAACCTATCCGTTCCTGCAAACCGCAAGCGCAATTCCGTTATTGATACAGGCGGTCAGCGATGCTCTGGCTGGAAATCTGGCTGAGTTACCCCCACCGCCAGGAAGATCTCAACTGTGGACGCATCCAACGGCATACCAGTACCTGAAGAAGCGAATCATGGTGGGCGTTCGGTGAACTGTGGAGGACACATGTCAAGGACTGATGCAGATTCAACGTGGGATCCCGGATGGGAGCAGATTTTCAGCAGCAGGGAATGGGGCAAGTATCCGCCGGAACATGTAATACGTTTCATCGCCAGAAGTTTTTACGGCGTCCCTGATCGCAAGGAGGTCCGCCTATTAGAGCCTGGCTGCGGACCTGGTGCCAACATTTGGTTTATGGCTCGTGAAGGCTTCACGGTCTCCGGGATCGATGGCTCCGCAACTTCCATTAAACAGGCCGACGAACGACTTGTGCGTTGGCGATTTTTCGACCCTCCCATGGCCGGACTCCAGGTTCGACGGTGTCGTCGAGAATGTCAGTCTTTGTCACAATCGCTGGGACGCTGTAAAATGTGCGCTGGCCGAAATACGTCGTGTACTCAAGCAGGGTGCGCCGTTCCTGTCGTCATTCTTTACTGATCGCACTTGGGGCTGCGGGCTGGGAACCATGGTTGAGCCTGATGGCTTCATGGATATTACGGAAGGTCCGATGACCGGTAAAGGGTTCTGCCTGTTCTTGAATCGTGCTCGCTTACACGAACTCTTCCGAGACTTTGCCGATGTTGCCGTCGAGCGAATCTCATCCACAATGGACGGCGAGCGGCATCTCGTCGAGCAGTTTGTGATCACTTGCAGGGAGCCTGTGTCTTGAACTGAAAGGAAACAAATGCTGAAAGTCTTTCTGAAGTCTAATCTGCCACCTATCTACACATTGGCTTGTCAATTCCGAGCACTTAGCAAAGGTGAACTACGATATCGAGCATCAGGTGCCTATCTTGCCACCGATGATCGCCAGCTCCTTGAAAACGTTATCATTCCTTATTTTGCTTCTCGTGACGACCTCTCCAAAATTCTCTTCGTAGGTTGTGAATGGTTTACGAAGCATTATGAAAAAGCGTTCAAACACAAGGAGTATTGGACCATCGACCGGGAACCATTCAATGCGAGGTATGGATCTAAAAAGAAGCATATTATAGATGCTCTGGAGAACCTGGATAAATACTGCGACGCCGGTTACTTTGATTTAATTATTGCTAATGGCGTTGTGGGATTTGGGATTAATACTAGCGAGACGGCTGAAAAAGCGTTTCAACAATGTTGGCGCTGCTTACGATCAGAGGGGCTCTTGTTTTTGGGATGGAACGATGTATCCGAATTCAAGCCCTTTATGCTGGAAGAGATTCAGAGCTTAGATCAGTTCGCTCCCTACAACTTTCCGCCTTTCGCAACCGCACGATATGCGACCAAGACAAGACTCAAACACGTCTTCTCCTTTTTCATGAAGGCCGCCAAAGCCGGGTCGAACTTTTCAAAGCCATGAATATAAGTCCATCCTTCAGGCGCACTGATTCCGACGGAACATCAGATTGTTTTTGTACAACAGGTGTGGTGCAGGATCATGCAAAGTAGCGGAGGATTCCGATTGGCACTTCTGACGGCGGACGGACGATGCCCCCGTTGGATGTGGTTACCATTGCACGCTGCAGTAAGCGGAGGGTCCGTGACTCTGGCCGCAGCCGCCAACCTCTCGGATCTATCGCGGCACTCTTACCCATCGATCGTTGAGGCCTACGCGAAATGGGAGCGCGGACGGTACCTTCCCGCGCACAACCTGCTGGAAGAGGTCAATGTTGATGACAGTGACGTCGAGCGAGTGGCTTCTTTCGCTCCGCAGGAACTGGATCAACTTCCATCGTGGTTACGCGGTTGTTGCGCGAACATACTTCTGGTTGCTCCAGGAGCGGAAGAAGTCGAACTAGATGGGATTGATATACCGGTCTGGAGATTCCAATTTGGAGCCACTGAACGCACAAACCGTGAACCGGGACTATGGGAAGTTGTCGAGCGGTCGCTGACTTCCGTCTCGTTGGTGGAAACAGCTTCTGCGTCGTCCTCGGTTCCCCGCATTCTGGAAACGATCGTGACCGGCACCGATCCGCGCAGTTGGGTCCGAAATCAACTGGGGCTGGTGGCGAAGGCGTCCGATCTTCTGCGGCGTTGGGTTCCGCCACAGGTTTGTCCCATCGGGCGCGCCGAGTCGGACCTCAACCCAGTGGTTCGCACCCAGAGCGGGATAGATCAGCAATCCAGTCTTGCCGTGCTGCGTTTGCTGGCGCGATTTGGAAATCACGCCCTTGCCTTGGCTTTGAAAGTTGAGCAGTGGCAGCTGGCGGTCGATACGACGGCGAGTTTTGGTTGCCTCAGGAACCCCGAAATCCTAAAGCCCCCGTTGGACCGTTCCTGGTGCGATCCGTTCCCGCTGCTGCGAGACGGCGTCCTGCATGTGTTCGTCGAGGAGTATTTCTACGAATCGAGCAAAGGTCACATCTCCATGTTGTCGAGGTCTCCGTCGGGGGTATGGTCTGGGCCAACAAAAGTGCTGGAACGTCCTTACCACCTGTCGTATCCGTTTGTTTTCGAGTACGAGGACGAACTACTGTTACTTCCGGAGACAGCGGCCGCAGGCCGGGTCGAACTCTATCGTTGCGTCCGATTTCCGGATCGGTGGGAACTCGACAATGTGTTGATCGACAACTTGGCTGGAGCGGATTCCACCCTGTGGTTTCAAGATGATCGCTGGTGGCTGTTCTTGGACGTAACGAATGACCTTCACCTCTTCTACTCCGATTTGCTGCGGGGACCATGGGAGCCGCATCCGGAGAATCCTGTCAAGTCCGATTCGCGCAACAGCAGGCCGGCAGGACGTATCTTCAGGCGGGGCGAGGACGTCATCCGGCCCTCACAGGACTGCTCCCTCCGATACGGCCGCGAGGTCGTATTCAACAAGATCACGCGGCTGACGGTCCGTGACTTCGAGGAAGTCGAAATCTGCCGCCTGCGAACACCATGGAATAGCAACACCTGCTGTCACACCTACAATCATCTTGACGACTTTACCGTAGTCGATCGCCTCGTACAACGCCTTAAGCGATAGTCGCTCCCCCACTTTCGGCTTGGAGAACGAAAGCCCACGCGTACTACCCCATCACTATTAAAAACTGATGTAGTGCGCACCGATGATCAGGGAGATTCAGGTTTAAGCCGTCCTGAGTCAACTTCCAGTGGTTGCCAGGAGGAGGTCGAAATGTTCCATCTCTGAACTCGAAGGGATTCGATCCAGTATCTGTTTTCCCCTCGGAGACCAAGGGATCTAAGCAGAATCTGCGACCCGCCCGGATCGTTGCCTCACCGCGCATCTGTGCTGCTGTTAACTGAACCTCGGTACCGTCGGTTGAATAGGTTTTTTTGAGGCCTAACCTATAATAACTTACGTAGCCGCTTCAGAAGCGCATTTGCATTTAGGACGCTACCTCGCAGGGTCCAGTTGCGATGATCGTCGCGGCCCAACTTAGCGCATGATGATCAAGTCATTGGCGAAGCATCTTCCCCATCCGCTGTTGCTTCGCCTACACCACCACTACGATCTAGCACGTAAATCGGCCATGGCGCGTATGGTGTCTTGGCGCACAGGTCTGCCGTTACTGGAGAGACTAGAACTGCCGCGGCTGAAGACCAGCGACACGGTTTTCGTACTTGGCAGTGGCTCGTCAATCAATAATATTCCTGACAAACGCTGGGAGGTAATCGGGCGCCACGACACCATCGCTCTGAATTTCTGGCCTGTTCATACATTTCTCCCGCGCATATATTTGTTCGAAAGCATCTATCGAGTAGAAGGCTACGAGTTGATGTTCGACCGTTTTCAGGACCTGCTGCAGCGTCGCGCCGGCGATTACCAGAACGTTACCAAGATTGTCAGTGAACTGCAGCCATTAGGCCCGAGGCAACTACTTTTCGAGATACCGGAAGGTTTTCGTTCGAACCTCTACGTCGGTTACTCGACCTGTATCGCAGCACGTAGTGAGGGAGAGTTCATCGCAGGTATCCGCTATTTGCGCCGGCGGGGAAACTTCGAGCCAGGGAACTACGTTGCTTGGCATTTCAAGTGCGGCGGTTCGGTGATTGCTGCCATGAGCCTGGCGGCGCGCATGAACTATCGCCGCCTGGTGCTTTGCGGCGTCGATCTAGGCAAGGCTGAGTATTTTTATCAGGATTCCGAGCGCTATCCCGAGACCTGCCATTGGGAGTTTGCGCCCCGGAGTCAGCCACACCTGACGGCCCGGCGATATGAGTGGGGCTTGCCGGCACAGGAGGCGATCTATCATTTTAAACGAGAGATACTTGACGCTGCCGGCATCGAACTTTTCGTGGAGAACCGCAGTTCAACATTGTTCCCCCAGATCCCGGACGTTTCGCCGCAGTTATTCGAGCAACTCGCTGAGTCGCGCGTACGGCATGAGTCTCTCCGGCGCTGAGCTAGTCGGATTGAAAGCGGTATGTCTGATAACGCACCCGGTAAAAAGGACGGGTTTTGGCGCCAGATCGGATGGGAAATCGATCCAGAGCACAAAAAGAGGACGTAGACGTAGCGGTGTCAGACAAAATCGGATGCGAAGACCGCGGTCAGCGGTATCCAAACTCAGGTTGGGGGCAGATGGAGCTCTATCCGAAGCGATTTACCAGACGCGCGTGACGCCTAAGATTGCGATGGATTGTGCCATTGCGAATGCCTGGATCGCCGCATTTTTGGCGTGGTTCGTCGGAACCATCAAGATGTCGTCGGCTACCAATTCCACGTCTGGCGCCTTGGACTGCGCGATCTTATCCAGCGGTGCCGGTATCTGCTCCACACCCGCGGGGGTCTGGCGCACGATGACCGCCTGGGACAGTTTCGCCAATCTGGTTGGACCATGCGCCATCGCGAGCGCCCTCAGTGCGGTATAGCCCGATTTGTTTTCCATCAGAAAAGCGCTCGGCTGGAGCACTTCCCCCACTACGTATATTGTCCCGGCCTTGGGAACCATGATCGTATCGCCTTGGTAGACCGGTACGTCGGCCTCCATGGCTTTCTTAGGGTCTCGGGACAACTGGACAATCTGCTGCGTGGTGTCGCCCCGATGCGTTATGATGACGGTTTGGCCCGCACTAGGAGTTGTTCCCCCAGCTTCGGAGAGTATGTCGAACAGCTTTCCTTTTGATGCCGTGACTGGATAAATCCCTTGCTTGGCCACCTCGCCCATGAGTACCACACCATTGGCATATTCGGAGACAAAGATGCTTACGTGCGGCGACGTCAGAAAGTTGCCTTTCTTCAGGGCATTTTCAATCGCCACTTGTGCTTCCTCGACATCAAGGCCTGCGACATGAACATAATTCACCAACGGCAGGTAGGCGTTACCGTTGCTGGTTACTCGCACCTTCTGCGAAAGGTCGGGCGCTCCGAATACCGTAATGTCCAGCGTGTCCCCAGCGGATATGTTGTAGTGGGCCTGATCCGAATTCGGTACCGCCTCATCCGGCTTTGAGTCAACGATGGTGGGTGCAGGCCCAGTGGCTGCGGAAGGCTGAGACGGCGATGAGAGTGGGCCTGCGGTCTGGGCAACCACAGTCACCACGAAGAATGCCAATATCAGCGCGGTCAAGATTAGCGTCGATCGACCCATCCGACTCCCTCAACGCATCAGGATTCGTCGCTGGAAAATAACCTAAATCCCAGCTATGCGTCAGGTAGTGTACCATGCTCTTGCGAACGCTGGCACAAAAGGGGGGTGGAGGCGATTGAGGGTGCCGGCGGCGCGTAACAGCGCGACCAACGTAAGGCATTGCTACGCCTCAAGACGCAGAGGTTGGCTCGGCGATTGGAGGACGACTTGAGCTTGCGGCCGTTACTGGCTGTCATCCCGGCTCGTGGCGGATCAAAGGGCTTGCCTGGCAAAAACCTTCGTCCACTAGCAGGTTTGCCGCTGATCGCCCACTCGATTCGGCTGGCGGAACGCTGTCCGGAAATTGATCGCTGCATCGTTTCAACGGATAGTGAAGAAATCGCGGCGGTGGCGCGCGCTTACGGCGCGGAAGTACCTTTTCTTCGTCCATCTGAACTGGCACACGATGACACTCCGATGTGGCCAGTGCTTCAGCATGCATTGCACGAGATGGAGCGACGGAACAATGGACGCTTCGAGTCCCTACTACTGCTGCAACCCACCGCCCCCTGTCGTTTATCGGAAGACGTTAGCCACGCTGTGGAGATGCTCGATGCCGATCTCACCGCCGTCGGAGTAATAGCGGTTTCTGAGCCTCCCTTCAATCCGCGGTGGGTGTGCGTTGAAGAAAGCGGCGGATACATGAAACGGCTGTTTCCCGAACCGACCTATTACGCTCGGCGACAGGACGTGTCGATCTCGTACCGGATCAATGGACTCTTGTATCTTTGGCGGCGCGATCATGTCGTCAATAGCCCGGCTTCGCGCCACTTCGAGGAACCGCACTGTATGCTGGTGGTTCCCGAAATTCGTGCTTGCGATGTCGACACTGCGCAGGATATGGCCATGATAGAGCTGTTGCTGCGTGAAGGGCTGATTCAGTTGCCCTGGTTGAAGCCCAGCAAAAATTCTAAGTGAGGACCAGTGCGAGGAATGTCTACGTGGTAGATCCAGTAACCATCGGCGAGCAGAAGGTGGGACCTGGTTTGCCCTGTCTCGTCATCGCGGAGGCTGGTGTAAATCACAACGGCAGCTTGGAAATGGCCTTGCGCCTGATCGATGCCGCGGCGGACGCTGGAGCGGACATTGTCAAGTTCCAGACGTTCAAGGCGGAAGAGGTTGTGTCTCCCATCGCGCCCAAAGCCGATTACCAGGTGCAAACGACGGGTGGATCGGAATCGCAGCTCGAGATGGTGAAAAAGCTCGAGTTGCAACCCGAGGCTTTTAGGCAGATTGAGCGCCGCTGCCGCGAGCGTGGAATCGTGTTTATGTCTACCCCTTTCGACAAGGGAAGTGTGGATCTTCTGAAAGACTTGGGAGTGGTGGCCTTCAAGATTGGCAGCGGGGAACTCACCAACCTGCCATTCCTGTCGTACGTGGCTGCCCAGGGCAAGCCGATGATCCTTTCCACCGGGATGTCCAATCTTGATGAAGTCGCCGCGGCTGTCGGAGCCGTCAGGGCTGCCGGCAATCGCGAGCTGGTAATACTCCATTGCGTCAGCAATTACCCCGCAGCCCCGTCAAGTGTGAATCTGCGCGTAATGAAAACGCTCGAGGACGAGTTTGGTGTGCCGGTGGGATACTCCGACCACACCGAGGGCATAGCAATACCTCTGGCGGCGGTGGCTCTTGGGGCATGCATCGTCGAGAAGCACTTCACGCTCGATCGCAGCTTGCCCGGCCCCGATCACCGAGCGTCCTTGGAGCCACATGAGCTTGCGGCGATGATGCGTGGCATCCGTACGGTTGAAGCCGCGCTGGGCGATGGAATCAAACAACCGGCGGCTGAGGAATTGAACACTGCGGCTGTGGCCCGCCGCAGTCTGGTGGCAGCCTGTGACCTCCAAGCGGGGACCGTGCTGTTGGATGCCATGGTCGCCATTCGTCGCCCAGGCACGGGGCTTCCACCGTCAGCACTGCTGCAGCTAGTCGGTCGCTGTCTGCGACAAGATGTGGCTGCTGGAGAGTTGATCACAATGGAGATGCTGGCGTGAGGACGATCGGCGTGGTCACAACCAGCCGGGCAGATTACAGTCACCTACTGCCTCTGCTGCGTGCGATCGACGCCGATTCGGAACTTGAGCTTTACCTAATCGTCTCTGGTACTCATCTCTCGGCCAGCCATGGAGGAACCGTTGCGGAAGTAGAGAGTGACGGCTTTACGATCGCCGAGCGAATTGCGATTCTCTCTGACGGCGACAGTCCCGCTTCCATCACGGACACAATCGGCCGGGCCGTTACTGGCTTCGGCGAGGCATTTGCACGTCGGCGCCCGGACATCTTGGTGGTTATGGGAGACCGTTTTGAGATGCACGCAGCCGCGCTCGCGGCGCTACCATTCAAGATACCGGTGGCGCACATTTCCGGGGGCGATGTTACCGAAGGCGCAATCGATGACGCGCTTCGCCACAGCATGACCAAGCTAAGCCATTTGCACTTTGCCTCGTGCGACGATTCAGCACGCCGCATTTTGCAATTAGGCGAGGAATCCTGGCGAGTCATTGTCTGTAGTGAACTGAGCCTTGATAACCTGGCGACCGTTAAGCTACTGACCCGTGAACAGTTGGAGGCGAGATTTCATGTCCAGCTGCCAAATCCTTTCCTGCTGGTCACTTACCATCCGGTCACACTTGAATATGAGCAGACTGAATGGCAGATCAAAGAGCTGCTGAATGCTCTCGAGACTTCAGGCCTTGCGGTTGTTTTCACTACACCAAACGCGGACACGGCCAATCGAGTGGTTTACGACGCGATAAGAAGCTTCGCCAACGCCCACCAGTCAGCCTGGCATCTAGATAACCTCGGTATGCAGGCGTACTTTAGCGTGATGTCCTTGGCTGCGGTCATGCTCGGGAACTCTTCCAGCGGAATCTTTGAGGCTGCCTCTTTCAAATTGCCGGTCGTCAACATAGGTACGAGACAGGACGGCCGTCTCCGCAGCCGCAACGTGATTGACTGTGGCTACTCCGCTAAAGAGATCGCTGCCGCAGTGAACAGGGCCCTAAGTGCTGACTTTCAGGCTTCACTTCATGACTTAACAAATCCTTATGGCAGCGGGGGTGCAAGTCTCCGCGTAGTTGAGCGGTTAAAGACTGTCGTTTTGGATGACAGACTGACTCGCAAGCGATTCGTGGATCATCCACTTGACATACTTTACGAAACGACGACTTAAGGAGCTTCTATGCCACAACTTCCTGCTGCCTTTGGTTGGGATCCAGTGTGGGAGCAGATTTTCAGCAGCAGGGAATGGGGCAAATACCCGCCCGAACATGTAGTGCGCTTTGTTGCTAGAAATTATTACCGTGTTCCCGAGCGCAAGGAAGTCCGCCTGTTGGAGATTGGCTGCGGGCCTGGCGCCAATGTTTGGTTTATGGCTCGCGAAGGCTTCAACGTCTCCGGGGTTGATGGCTCTTCGACCGCCATTAAGCAGGCCGGGGAACGCCTTTCACGAGAAGGCTTAGCGGCCGACCTGCGCGTTGGCGATTATTCGATTGTTCCGTGGCCCGACTCCAGCTTCGACGGTGTCGTGGAGAACGTCAGCCTTTGTTACAATCGCTGGGACGCTGTAAAACGTGCGCTGGGCGAAGTGCGTCGCGTGCTCAAGCCGGGTGCGCCGTTCCTCTCATCCTTCTTTACGGATCGCACCTGGGGCTACGGACTGGGAACCATGGTTGAGCCTAATGGCTTCATCGATATCCCGGAAGGTCCGATCGCCGGTGCAGGGTTCTGTCTGTTTCTGAACCGTGACCTGCTCCTCGAACTCTTTCGCGATTTCGATGATGTTGCCGTCGAGCGCCTCTCTTGGACAATGCAAGGCGAGCAGCGCCTCGTGGAGCAGTTTGAAATAACGTGCCGCAAGCACGCCTGAACGGTAGTGTCTCAGTTAGAAGGTTCCTGTAGAATTGCTAAAACTGAATGGTGATTGTCCGTCAAGAAGTAATTACCAACGGAATTCTCGCGCCAGCGAGCCACGAACATCCGGCGATAGATTCGTCAGCTGCGAACCGGGTCTGGCGCTCAACCGTTGTTTCATTCATGGCCGTCGGATGGCGTTCCTTTGGGAGCGGTAGTCTGCTTTTCTTCGCCGGAGGAGCGCGACTTGGTCCGCAAGCGCCTCGAAACCTTCAACATATATTGTCCAGTGCACTGGCCTGCACCGGCTCGGAGCGATCCGAGCGTTCGCGACTTAGCAGCTAGCATCCTGACGATTCCCGCCAATCACCGATATCGACACAGCGATATTGATAGAGTTGTAGGTATTTTGAAGAGTTAGCGGGGATACTTCAACACTTTGAGTTTACGCATCGAGAGTTGCATCACACCCTGCGACGTTCTCCTTTGTTTCTGGCCGCTCCGACACACCAATGTAGGGCCAGGGCGCCCTGGCTTGGTGCATAAGAAACATGTACTTCTCGCTATCGGCGACCAGGGTCGCATAAGAATAGCGGAAGACCCCACCCCCAAAACTGCGCTTGAACGCCCACAGCCTATCGTCAGACCGTAATCCTCCGCCTAGATGTAGCAGCGAACAGCCCTTCCGTCGGGCCCACTCAGAAGCCGCAATGACGAGCAGCGTTGCAGCGCCATGTTCCTTGCCTTCGTCTGTACTGGCGGCCAAATGATAATGAGCGAAAGTGCGATCCAGAAGAAAAATCGCAGACGCGACGTTCCGGTCTCCAATCAGTGCACTCACGATCGCCAATTTGTCTCCGAGCTCACTAGCAAGGCAGTCAAAATACTCGTCGCTGAAGAGGAAAAACTCATCGGCGTGGATGTGTTGCATCGATTTGCGATAGAGGTTGCGGAAGGTCTCCATATCCCGGCCGACGCTAGGTCCTTCCGATATACGAACTTCCAGGGCTGAGCGCGCCCTTTTCAAGTCATAGCGTCGACCCTTAGTCATCCCAGAGAAACCCCTCTGGAAGTCATTCCGACCCTCAAGTTGAATGGCAGTAGTTTGACCTCGAGAGAAGAAGTGGGTCCATTCCTCTGAGATCTCGGAAATACCCCACGCTGCGCCTTGATCCAACAAGGGATGGAATCGGAGGGTGCAGGCTACCAAGTTCGAAGATCGTGCCCAGTCTCGTAATTGGCCAAGTAAATCAAGTGCAACTCGTGGTGCAGGATGGGTTGGTCCGGAGAGGTGCAGTAGCCCGCCGTAGCCATAAGGACTAATGGCATCCCGCAAGACTTGCCCATCGATTTCGAGATCGCGGATGAGCAGCGGGAACAGTGCCCGCGTTGATTCATTGCTAATGACAACCGCTGCCGGGCGGCCGCCACCATCCATAGCGTAAGCGCGCACGTATCCCGGTCGGTAGTAAACATCTGGGATGGGAGCGCTATCTACGAGTTCTCCCCACGCCTGGATATCCGCGGCGTTATTGCCGTCCAGGAACAATCGTTTCTCTCCTTATTTCGCGGGACACTCTCAATAGGTGAATGTCTCAGCAATGTCGTTCACGATACCGGCTTCCGCGGCAAGTGATCACAAACTCCTCGACGAGCTGCCGCTCGCTTCCCGTCGTGAGGGAGACACGTCCGACGGCAACATCATCAAAATCACGAAAGAGTTTCTCGTTGTGATTACGGCCTAGAATACACAAGACCCCGGCACAAAGAATCAGAAAGCCTGACTGTACCGGCGGCGTGCGAGGACCAGTTTACAGCAACCAGTGCTGGCCGTACAATGTGGTGAAGCTACTCCTGGTGTGGCTTGTCTGGTGTGGCACATTGTCCACTTCGGGCTGGTTTCCAGTCTGTCTGCGTACAAAATGTCGCGATTGGGGCGCGCAATTCTGCATTTTCTGATCCGGTAGCAGGTAGGCCACCTCAACCCAAGCGCTTTGAATAAATAATAGTAATAACTGGCCTGCACATTGTTGAGTATTATGTCCGTCAAGATGGCTGAGCTGAGGATCTAACCTTGTCGCAACCAGGGAAAAATCCAGTCCTGCCGCTGGTGGCGCCGCAGACTTCGATCCGCGACACCATCGCGATGATCGATTCGTGTGCCAAGGGGATTGCGCTTGTCGTTGATGAGCGACGCCACCTGTTGGCGACCGTCAGCGACGGCGACATTCGCCGTGCAATGCTGGCAGGAGTCGAGTTGACTCAGCCGGTCATGTCCCTGAAGCAACGGCAACAGAACGTGGCGCCGGCTCCTCCTGTCACTGCGCCCTTGGGTACTCCCGTGGGTGAAATCCTAGTCCTAATGCAGGCTCACGTTGTTCGCCAGGTGCCACTTCTGGACGAGGACGGGCGCGTTTGCGAATTGGCCATCTTGGACGAACTTTTGCAGGAAACGGAACTGCCCGTAACAGGAGTTGTCATGGCGGGAGGATACGGCAAGCGGATGATGCCGCTGACGGAGACCGTGCCAAAGCCGATGTTGCCGGTCAACGGGCGTCCCCTGCTCGAGCACATGCTCGAGAAGCTCCACCGTGCTGGTATCCGCTCGGTGAATCTAGCAACTCATTATTTAAGCGATAGCATCGTCAACCACTTCCATGATGGATCGAAGTTCGGCGTGCATTTGAGTTACTTTCAGGAGGAGGAACCGCTGGGGACGGCGGGTGCTCTCGCCAAGATGAGCTCAGGTGCCGAGCCGTTGCTCGTCATTAACGGTGATATCCTCACCGGCGTGGATATCCGGGCGATGCTTCAGTTTCACCGCGAACACAGTTCTCAGCTAACGGTTGGTGTTCGCCAATACGATATTGAGGTGCCTTTCGGCGTCGTGGAGACCGATGGAGTCAAAGTTAGCCGCATCGTTGAGAAGCCGGTGTTGCGTCATTTCATCAATGCAGGAATCTACTTCGTAAATCCAGCCATGTGTCGGCTAGTACCGGAGAATCAATATTTTGACATGCCAGACTTGATCGAGGCCGTGATCAATTTCGGCGGTCCCGTCGTGAGCTTTCCGGTGCGCGAGTACTGGCTTGATGTCGGGCAGGTTGAGCAATATCAGAAGGCTCAGGCCGATGTGGCAAAGGGGATTGTGTGACGGACATCGACTGGAAGGGGCTCAAGGTCCTTGTTACAGGTGCTGGAGGCTTCATTGGCAGTCACCTCGCCGAGCGTCTGGTGGTGTTGGGAGCTGATGTTCGCGCGTTGGTGCGGTACACCTCCACTGGCCAGTGGGGTTGGCTGGACCAGTCTGCGGTCAAGGCGGACATCGAGGTTGTTCTGGGAGACGTCCGCGAGTTCTTCAGTGTTCGCGAGGCGATGCACGGCAGGAAAGTGGTTTTTCATCTAGCAGCCCTGATTGGCATTCCGTATTCTTACCGCTCTCCCCTGTCCTATCTGCGCACCAACACCGAGGGGACATTGAATGTGCTGCAAGCAGCTCGCGAACTGGAGACAGAGCGAGTCATCTGCACTTCGACGAGCGAGGTTTACGGCTCCGCGCAGTATGTGCCCATTGATGAGAACCATCCGCTGCAGGGGCAATCTCCGTATTCGGCCACCAAGATTGCGGCCGATAAGCTCGCCGAATCCTATTTCCGGTCGTTCGGAACTCCCATAACAGTTGTGCGTCCTTTTAATACCTACGGCCCCCGTCAATCAGCCCGCGCGGTGATTCCGACCATCATCACGCAGGCATTGGCTGGAGCCGAAGTGCGATTGGGCTCCCTCACGCCCACGCGCGACTTCAGTTTCGTCGCAGATACCGTCGAAGGGTTTGTCGCAGCCGCGGCCATCCTGGAGGCGGTGGGCGAAGTCATTAATCTCGGGAGCGGCGTTGAGATCAGCGTCCAGAAACTAGCAAGCGAAGTCGGTGGGATCCTGGGGAAGAAACTGGAATTGGTTGCCGAGCATCAGCGCATTCGGCCCGAGAACAGTGAAGTGGAAAGGCTATGCGCCGACACCACCAAGGCCGGGGAACTCATCGGTTGGGCGCCCTCGGTGAGCCTGGAAGACGGCTTGCGCCAGACCATCAAGTGGATGGAGCAAAATCTTCGCGCATACCGCGTCGATAGCTATGCCGTTTAAGCGTGGTCGTTGGTTGATGTGCGTCTTCATCAGAAATAGCCGGCTTTCGCGGCGTCACGATGCTCGCCTAGTCCCGAGACGCTGCTGGAGCAGCTTCGAATGACACCAAGTCACAGTCCCGATCTGGCTAGCGGTTGGCTATTACCGGGAAAACAAGCCGCAATCTGTTTCACCGTCGACGACGTCCATCCCGGCAGATCTTCTGATGCTTACGAGGCGGGCGGAGATCTCGGCCAAGGCGCACTCGGACACGTGGAATGGCTGTGCCGGCATCACCCGCAGTTGCATGTCACGCTCTTCGTGACCGCCGACTGGAGAGAAATCAGTCCCTTTCCGACACGGAAGTTTCTCTCCCGCATTCCGTACCTGAGAGACCATCTTTACCTCACCAAGACTCTTCCCCCTGCGATCATGCACCTCTCCAGGCACCCTGAATTTGTCACTTACCTGAAGTCATTGCCGCAGGTAGATTGCGCGCTGCACGGGCTCCATCACATTAACAAGGGTTCCCGTATCGCGGAGGAGTTTGGGGGCAGAGATCGCCGCGAGTGTCAGTCCATGCTGCAAGAGGCGCTGGACATTCTTGGAGAAGCCAGTCTTCCCTGGTCCCCGGGGATGTGCCCCCCGGGCTGGGGACTATCGGATGCCCTAGCAGAGGCAATGATCGCGGTGGGGCTGCAATTTGTTGCGTTCGCCCGCGACCTGCGTACCCCGATCACTCGTGACGCAGTGAACGCCATGAGTGGCCCGCCTGGCGTCTCGCTGATTTATCCAGAGTGGATCATGAATCATCGGCTGTTGCACTTCGCTACCAACTTCCAGGCGACGTCGACGTTCGATCGCGCAGAGCAGGTTATACGCTTGAATGGTTTGGTCGCGGTAAAGGCCCACATCATCAAGGATGCCTTCGGCCACATCGCTTTGGACGGAATGGACGAAGCGTATCGGGACTATCTCCACCAGCTGTTTTGCCGCTTGGAAGACCGCTTCGCCGAGTCGCTCTGGTGGACATCGATGACGCAGATCACCTCACGCTGCCTGGAAACCGGGCACGATTCCCTGGTACTGTGCAACGAACCCGATTAAGAGAACTATGGAAATCCACGTTAGCCCTCCGACTTCCGAGCCAACGCTCCGCTATCTCAATGAGTGTTTTCCGGGCTGGGGAGACCAGCGAATGTTCGATTGGGCGTTTTCTCGCCAGATGCATGGCCAACCGCCCTCCGATTACATTTTGTTGTCCGAAGGCGGAGAAATCCTGGCAGGCTCAGGCGTCAGCTATCGTCAGGGGTTGCTACCCAACGACGTTGCGGTCACCGTCGGAATCATGACCGGTTCCTGGACGCTCCCGGCCGCGCGTGGTCGGGGGTTCTTCTCCCGCATGATCCTGGAATCCGTCAAGCTTACCGCGAGTCGAAAGGGCGCGCTGCTCCTCGCCTATGTGACCACCGATAATCCCAGTTGCCGCGCACTGCTCAGGTCCGGCGCGGCGGCGTTCCCGACTTCGTACTTAGTTCGGCAGCCCGATCCCGGCGAGATGGAGACTCGTGCCGAGACCCTGGCAGAAGTTGCCGACATTTCTGATACGCTGATCGACCAATGGCGCCGACAATACGTCGGCTTTACGCATTTCGGCTACCAAACACCTAACGACTGGCGCTCGCAATTCCTTTACCGTCCTAGCAGCCCGCGCGTCCTTACCCGCAACTCTGATGAGTTTGTGATGATCGACGAACATGCCGACACTGACCGCATCGTTGCCTACCTAGGCAGTCAAGGCAGGTTCCCGGCGGGCCTCTTTGGCGCCGTCGTGAGCCGGACTGTCTCCCGGGGCAAGAAGATGTTTGCTTATTGCTGCGATCCCGATTTATTGGAGTGCTGCCTTACGTTGGGCTTCACCGAGCGGCCGGGCTTCATTACCGTAAACGTGGCTGACTGGCATTTGCTCGCTTCAGCGCTGGGCGTCAAAGGTCCCAAGCAGGAGAATTCGAACGCCCTCGTTGCCGACCCGCAAAGCCCCTGGTTCATAGGGGCTTGGCGACTGCAGTCGGGCGACCGAATGTAATTCCGCTGTCCGCAGCGCTCTGCTGATCGGGTCAGTTTCCTCCTTCGATCCCGACAAGACCGGGCTAATTCGTAGCGGCAGACAAGACTTTCTCAACCGCGTTGGCGGTATCGTGCATGTCGCCTTCCATCAGTGTAGGATGCACCAGGAACATCAAGGCCGTCTCACCGAGTTGTTTGGCAACCGGCAGCCGACGCTGCGGACGCATCGATTCAGGAAAGGCCTTTTCCAGGTAGATTTCGCTACAGCTTCCGCTAAAGCACGGAATCCCCTCTGCATTGATGGCGTCGATAACTCGTTGACGCGTCCAATCCCCGCGAAAACGTTCCAGGCGCAGAAAAACGTAATACTTGTAATAGGAGTGTCCGATCTCCGGAGGAGGAACGGTCACTCGCAGCGACGGCATAGACGAAAAGCGCTCGGTAAGTATGGCGGCGAGCTGTCGACGTTTCTCCACCATCCGAGGCACTTTTCGCAACAACACTCGGCCTAAGGCGCTCTGCATCTCAGTGAGCCGCCAGTTGGTGCCGAAGGTTTCGTGCAGCCAGCGGAAACCCGGAGGGTGAGTCCGGTTGTACATCGCATCGTAGCTCTTGCCATGGTCCTTGAAATCCCAAGCGCGCTCCCATATACCAGAATCATGCGTGGTTAGCAGCCCGCCTTCGCCTCCAGTAGTCATGATTTTGTCCTGGCAAAAAGAAAAGGCATTGACATCTCCCATGGAGCCAACACGCCGCCCCTTATAGGTGGCGCCGTGCGCCTGCGCGCAGTCTTCGATCACCGAAAGCCCACGCTCGCGGGCGAGTTCGAGAATGGGATCCATGTCACAAGGCCAGCCCGCCAGATGCACCGCGATGATGGCCCGGGTACACGGCGTGAGTGCGGCGCGAACGGTATCGGCGGTTATGTTCTGCGAGTTGCGATCCACGTCTGCCATCACCGGGACAGCTCCGCGCATCACCACGCAACTGGCAGAAGCAATGAATGTACGACTGGGGACGACCACGTCGTCACCCGGCCCGACCCCGAGCGCATACAACGCAAGCTCCAAAGCGACGGTTCCGTTTGCCAGTGCGATGGCGTGCCTGGAATTGGTGAAGGCAGCGAATTCCGCCTCAAAGAGGCGCCCTTCATCGCCCGTCCAGTAGTTGACTTTGCCAGATTGCATTACCCGGGCGACGGCGTCCACCTCATCAGCTTCAAACGAGGGCCACGGAGCAAAGGATTGGCTGCGAATCGGTTGACCGCCATCCATAGCCAGTCGCTGGGACAACTCAGTTCTAGATATAGTCATTTGATTACTTGGCAGTCTGCCAAAGCAGACTTGCCGGTAGTTGGAAGAAGCGATTTGCTCTCAACTTCGATAGTTACTCCGGGTTGTGGCGGCTGACCTGAGCTGGAATGCCCATGGCAACCACCTGGTCGGGAATATCACGAACCACGACAGATCCGGCGGCGATGATCGTGCCTGACCCTACGGTCACACCATGGATGACCTTTGCTCCCATGCCCAACCATGAAAGATTACCCACTCGAGCGCCTCCTCCCATGGTGGCGTTAGGCGAGAGATGAGCAAAGTCTCCCACTCGACAATCATGCTCCACGATGGCCGCCGTGTTAATGATTGCACCCAAGCCAATACGTGCATCCGGATTGACGACAGCAACCGCCATGACGACCACACCAGGCGACAGTTGCGCGGAAGGTGCAAGTACAGCGGAAGAATGAACCACAGTGAGTAACTCGACACCCGACGCCATACACCTTTCGGCTACCCTCCGCCGGGAGGCATTATCTCCGATCCCAAGAGCGACTGCGACTCTCCTGCGTTTCGCTTCCTGAAAAAGCCAATTTCCGTCGCCTAAGACCCTAAGTCCCAGGATCTCGGCAGAACTCGTTGGAACTGCATCATCAATGAACCCTGCGACGGCAACGCGCTGAGTAAGCAGAATATCAGCCACGACCTTTCCATGTCCGCTTGCACCATACACAAACGTAGAACTGGATGTGGGTGTCTCGCTCATCGTCCTGGCGCCCGAAACTTCTCCGTGGTCACATGTCCCCGCTGACTGACCCCCTCGCGCCTGAGCACTTTCCCAACAGTCATGGCCAAAATGCGAACATCAAGCCAGAAACTCCGGTGGTCGACGTACCAGAGATCAAGCGCGAACTTTTGGTCCCAGCTGAGGTCATTACGACCGTTGACCTGAGTCCAGCCGGTGATACCAGGTTTCACATCGTGCCGCCGGGCCTGCTCCGGAGTGTAGCTTTGCATATACTCCGTCAAGAGTGGCCGTGGACCAACCAAACTCATCTCGCCTTTCAGCACATTCCACAATTGGGGCAGCTCATCGAGACTAAACTGCCGGAGAAACTTGCCGAGCCGGGTCAAACGAGCACCATCCGAATACGTTTCGACCTGAGAGCCATAGCCCAACATCGTGCGAAACTTGACGACTGTAAATGGTCGCGCTTTGTAGCCGGGGCGAAATTGTCGGAAAAAGACGGGCGTGCCCATCGTGACGCGAATCGCAGATGCAATGATCAAAAACAATGGAGACAACACGATCAGTCCCGCAGACGCGATAGCAATATCCAATGCGCGTTTGCAGATGGCGCTCATCGTTTCTCCATACACATTGCCGAGTCCGAGTCTCCCTTTACCGGAGCAGGGAATCCGCGCTGATGCAATAACTCGCGATACAACCCGGCAAGCGCTTCCCATATCGTCTCCTGACGGAACTCACGAATGACCCGTTCGCGACCAGCGCGGCCCATCCGCTGCGCTAACACCGGATCGGACAGTAGTTTCATCAACGCGTCCGCCAAGGTGACGGAATCACCGACCGGAACCACCAACCCCGTGACACCATCACAGACCGAATCCAAAGCTCCCGTCGCGCTGGTCGTAACAACTGGACGTGACGCCGCTTGCGCCTCCAGAGCCACATTCGGAAAACCTTCGCGATGGGTCGGCAGTGCCAGCATGTCCATAACAAAGTAGTAAGTAGCAATCTCGGCAGTGAAGTCAATGCGAATCACGCCCGAATCGGACTCGATGGCCGCACGCGTCTCAGGCGACACTGGATCCCCGGCTTCGTAGCTACCGACCAACAGCAGAGCCGCACGGGGAAAACGCTGGCGTACAAGCCTGAAAGCGGCCATGAGTTCAGGTACCCCTTTGGCACTCGTGAGACGTCCAACGTAGCCGATTACTGCACAGTGAGGATCTAAGCCCAATTGGCACCGGGCCCCGGCAGCATTCGCCAGTCTCTCAGATGTAGGCGAGAAACGAGAAGCATCAACTCCATTGCTGCTACCCGACGCCAGGACGATCGCTTTTTCTGGTGAAACAACCCCCAATTCTACCGCTCGCTGTCGCAAGCTGGGACTTACGCAGATGACGCGATGAGCGCAAGCGCACGCAATTCGCTCGGTAAGCCGCAAGAGCCAACGTTTTGGTCCCGACGCGGTTTCGACCCGAAGTCCACGCAACGTGTATATGCGGCACGGAACCCGATTGAACCATGCCGCCAGGCCAACCAGCAGGCCGGCCTTCGGTGTACCCGAGTTCGACACCATCGGCCGCAAGCGTCGCACAAGCTGAGCTGCTTTTACCAGCGCAACCAGATCCCTCAAAGGAGAGATTTCCCGTTTCATCTCAACGGTAAACACCGGTATTGACTCTGTTGTCCTCATTTCCTCGGACGGGGGCCCCGGGCTGCATACGACGGCGGGGTGAAAACCGGCAGTGCGCAAATAGCTCAACTGGCCGCGCAGCAGAACGAGGCTTATCGACGAAGTGACTGCGTGCAGAACGTCGATGCGATCGTCGGTCACGCTCCTCCCACCCTGACTGTAGGACTCGCGGAAGTGTCACTCTTCCCGGTACGACGCTGTTCGTCCAACCAGGCCTGGAACATCAACACATTCCACAGGTGATACTGCCAGCTTCGCCGCCCAGAAAGATGTTCCTTCCAGGCCCTGCGGATAGGTACCGGGTTAAAGAAGCCTTCGCAGCGAAGGCGACCCTCGCCCAGAAGTGCCTCAGCCCAGTCGCGAAGCGGGCCGCGAAGCCAGGTGTCGAGCGGAATGCCAAAGCCGGACTTTGGACGCTCCACAATGTCGCGTGGGACATACCGGTACAGCACTTGGCGTAGAATCCATTTCCCTTGCCCACCCCGCACTCGCAACGACAGCGGAAGTCGCCATGCCAGTTCCGCCACGCGATGGTCGAGCAATGGAACACGACCCTCCAGGCTGACCGCCATCGTGGCGCGATCCAGTTTGACCAAAATATCATCGGGCAAATACGTCATCGAATCGAGGTACATCATCTGTTCGGTGAACGACGGAAAAACCCCGACGCCCCCATGGGTTAGCAGGGTTGGCGGCTCTCTGCCACCGATCACAATCTTCTCCGGAGCCGTCCAGTGCGACGTCAACCGGTAGTAAATGTCGTACGCATCCGGGCTTCCCATCACGGATGCGAGCTTGTGTAACTTGTAACCCGGTGCCCGTTGCCGCCATTCCCGTGGAAGTACCGGGCTCGCGGCACGGAACAGCGAATCCCAGGCCTCGGCGGACAAGGACAGGATGCCTGCTGCGCCGAGTCTGCGCAGAAAAAGGGGAAAGGGCTCTAACCTGTGCCAGAGTTGACCCGCCCAAGCGTAACGGTTGTAGCCGCCGAAGACTTCATCCCCGCCATCACCGGATAAGCTGACGGTCACATGCTGTCGCGCCAACCGAGCTACTAAAAGGGTTGGGATTTGCGATGAATCGGCAAAGGGCTCATCGTATATCTGCGGAAGATGGGGGACCAACTCCATTGCTTCTTGTGGGGTTGCGTACAGCTCGGTATGGTCGGTATGCAGATGGCGTGCGACTCGCGCCGCCTCAGAAGCTTCGTTGTATTCGCGTTCTCTTACTCCAATCGAAAAGGTTTTTACCGGAAGTCTAGTCTGCGCTTGCATCAATGAGACCACAGTGGAGGAATCTATGCCGCCCGAAAGAAAAGCGCCCAGCGGTACATCGGAGTACATCCGTATCTTGACCGCGTCTCGCAAGACCGCGTCGAGTTCGTCGATAGCGTCGTTTTCGGTTCCGGTGAACGGGTTGGCCAAGCCGGTTTCGACAATCTCTTTCAACGACCAGTAGGACCGGGGGCCCGCCGCGAAATCACTGGCGGAAACCGTCAGCAGACTCGCCGGCGGCAGTTTGCGCGTAGTGCTGTAGATGGAATACGGTGCCGGGATGCAGTTATGGCGCAAGTACAGCGCGACAGCGTCGAGGTCGATGTTTGCCACAAACGACGGATGTGCCCGTAAGGCCTTCAACTCCGATGCGAACAAGAACGTGTCGCCGACAACGCCGTAGAAGAGTGGCTTTTCCCCAAAGCGGTCGCGCGCCATAGTCAGCGTGCGCTTCCATCGGTCCCACAGGGCAAACGCAAACATTCCGTTGAAGCGCCGGACCGACTCTAGTACTCCCCAGCGTTCGAAGGCGGCCAGCATCACTTCGGTATCTGAGTGGCCGCGAAAAGCTGGCGCCTCGCCCTGCGCCATTAGTTCGCGGCGCAGGTCTTCACAGTTGTAGATCTCTCCATTAAAAACAACGACATACCGTCCGGAGGCAGATTGCATGGGCTGATGGCCTGCTTCCGACAAGTCCAGGATGGCAAGCCGCCTCATGCTGAGAGCGATACCAGCCTCCGCATCCACCCAAGCTCCACCGTCATCTGGACCACGATGGCGCAGGGTATCGGCCATGCGCAACGAAATCTCCTTGAGAACTTCGGATGAGTTGCGGGAACTCGATTCGAGGAAACCGGCGACGCCGCACATTCAAGACTCCGTTGGACTTAGGGTTATCACCGGCCGAGCCGCGGGAGCGGCAATTGGGTCCGGAACCAGGAATCTCGCCGTGCCAGTGGCTCTGCAACCATTTCCCTGGCCGGAAGTCTCGCACAGAAGAGCATCAGCACTAGCGGAAGCAGCATGACCCTTTCCCGAGCCAAACTACCGAGGTTGCCGGATGCAGCAGAAAAGATGACACAGAACTGGAGGGAAAACAATAGGAGAAACCCGACATATGCTTCGCGCCATCTCCGCGCCAGATTCCACAAGTCCCAGCGCGCACGATAGGCCAGAACAAAGAGTGCTATCCCTTCTATCGATGAAAGGGCGGCCATCAAGTTATTCGCTTCCCAGGGAAATGGACGAAATATCAAGAAGGGGGCCTCGACAACGCGCCTTGGTAGTGACTCTCCAGCCTCTATGGACGAACCACCAAGTTGATTGACCTTGCTTATGAGATCGACATTATGTTGGGCGCTTTCGAAGTCGAGGCTCTCCATTCTCACGAAGCTACCGGCCTCACTCACCATGTAAACCGTAGCCGCCGCAAGGAAGGGAAGCAACAAGATTTTGGCCGATGTGCTCATCCATCCGCCCTTGATCTTCCCGAAGGCAAAAGGCACGAGCATACTGGTCGCGAGTAGACCACCCACATGGGGCCTGACCACCCCGATCCCTGCAATGCCGACTATTGAGGTTAGGATGGCCGAGAGATCGACTTGCTTGACCACCTTGGCAAAGCCATAAGCTGAGATACCAATGAACAGTTGCGCCAAGGCGTCCTTGCCGGGGGCACTTGACCAGTACAAAATAGACGGCAGCAGCACGACCAAAAGACCGTACAACCCGCGGTTCCCTTGAGGGAATGCCAGGCAGAACGCCCGGTAGAAGAAATAGCCACCCCAAAGCGCTGCGAAAGCAAAAATGACACACAGTGTCGGCAGGGCATTACCCGTCACCAGCATGATGACCCCGCAAACATTAGGGATCAGATTGGTACTGGAGTAGGGTGGCGGAAATGCAGCCCATCCCAAGGCTGAGAACTCGGCTGCTCGCTCGTATCCGACCGTCCAATAGTGGAACGAATCGACGACGGTATGGTACACATAAAAGCCAATCCATACAAAAGCGCCCGCCGCAGCCAAGCGAACCGCGATTCCGGCACCGAACAACAGTCTCGCAAAGCGGTCTTCGCGCCAGAGAGAATTGACCAACAGAATGCAACCGCAGATCACTGCGGGAACCCACAGCATCGACGAAAGGAAGGGATAATCCTCCGGGCTTGTCCAAAACAGCGCAGCAAGCGAGAAGGGCGCACAGAGGATCCCAACAAAACAGGCCAACCTCGCGCTGCTTTCGTAGCGGGCCCAAACTCGCGTCTCTGCCAGTTTCAGCATATCGAGAACCGAGGAAGCATCTATCGCACTTGAGGGACCTTCTGGTGTGGCCATTCGTGGTCCATAGTGTAGCATGTAGGGCGAGTATCAAAGGACTTTACAGGCAGGCCGCAATGCGTGTGCTACAGGTAATCGACTCGCTGCCTCTTGCCGGAGCCGAAGTTCTGGTGAAAGATATGGCCCCGAGGTTTCGCAAGCGAGGCATCGATTGTGATGTGGCTGTGCTTCGCAAAATCGGCAGCCCACTTGAATCGGAATTGCAAGCCTGCGGAGTCGCCTTGCATAGCACCAACGTGACTCACTTGTACTCGCCTCGACAAGTACTTCCGCTGGCGAAGCTGATGCAAGGCTATGACATTATCCATGTGCATCTGTTCCCTGCACAACTTTGGGCGATCGTAGCTGCCAAACGACTGCGAACTCGCATTCCACTGGTCACTACCGAGCACAATACTTGGAACGCACGCCGACGTTGGTGGCTTCGTCCCTTCGACACGTGGATGTACCCGCATTACAAATGTATCGCTTGCAACAGCCAGGCGACAGCCGAGGAACTTATCCGCTGGGTTCCCAAGACCGCCAGGAGAATAAGAGTTATTCCAAACGGAATTCCACTTGAGAGTTTCGAGTCGGCGGCACCCGCTGAACTACCTGCCTTGCCGCCGGACATGCTTCGCGCCGTTTTCGTGGGGAGGTTTGAACCCCAAAAGGACCATCTGACACTGTTGCGGGCAGTGGCGCAAGTGTCCAGCCTCCATCTCTTGCTCGTCGGCGATGGACCTTTACGCCCTCAGTTAGAAGGCCAAACTCGCTCGCTCGGGATTCACGACCGAGTTACATTTCTTGGTAAGCGTACAGATGTCTCTTCAATTCTGAAGGCATCTGACATCTATGTACACTCGACAACATCGGATGGGTTCGGGATCGCCGCGTGCGAAGCGATGGCAGCCGGCTTGCCCGTCGTCGCAAGTGACGTTCCGGGACTGGCGCAAGTTATTGAAGGTGCCGGTATCCGTTTCCCAGCCGGGGATGACAAGGCACTCGCTCATGAACTGCTTGCGCTTGTGTCATCGCCCGAACGCCGCCGCGAGATGGGACAGGCGAGCCGTCAGAGGGCCCGCGCCTTCAATATTGAAGCAACGGTGGACACCTATCTCGAATTGTATCGCCAGGTACTCGAGGCTCAAGCCTTGGAGGTGGAGTGCTCGAAATGAGAAACCTGGATGATTCCGTAGTTAAGTCGTTCGGACTGGAGTGGACCAAGTTCGACCAGCGCGAAGCCGACCTGCGTGAATTAGAGACGCTGTTCAATGCTTACTTCGCTATTTTCCCCTGGGCAGACTTGCCGCCCGGAGCGGTAGGGTTTGATATCGGCTGTGGAAGCGGCCGATGGGCAAGCTTTGTAGCGGCGCGAGTTGGCCGGCTTCATTGCATTGACCCCAGCCCTGCTGCCTTGGAGATTGCGCGCCGGAACCTGGGCGATCATCGCAACTGCGAGTTTCACTGCGCTTCGGTTGATGCGATTCCACTGCCTGACAACTCTGCCGATTTCGGTTACTCCCTTGGGGTTCTCCATCACGTGCCCGACACGCAGACAGGCATTACAGAATGCGTTCGCAAGCTGAAGCCCGGCGCACCATTTTTGCTATACCTCTACTATGCGTTCGATAATCGACCGTGGTGGTTCAGGACTGTTTGGAAAGTATCGGATGTCATCCGGCGATTCATCAGTAACCTGCCGTTCGCGCTCAAGTCCCCTCTTTGCGATATCATTGCGGTCTTTGTTTACTGGCCGCTGGCGCGCATTTTGCGATTGCTGGAGGCGCTTGGCTTCAACGTGGAGTCCTTGCCTCTCTCTGCCTATCGGAAACGCAGCTTCTACATGATGCGTAACGACGCTCTGGATCGCTTTGGCACGCGCTTGGAACAGCGGTTCACCCGCAGGGAAATCGTAGAAATGATGCAACAGGCAGGACTGGAGAGGATCACCTTTGGGGAAACTGTGTTCTGGTGTGCTGTCGGTTACCGATCTCGTTGATGTGTGCTCTGTCCCAATTCCACGGCTCATGTCAGCGTTAAGCGCTCTTCTCCATCACTAATAGATTGCCGTGAGCAAGATGGGGGCTACTTAGAACACGGAACCAAGCCTCATTCCAAATGTGGGCGAGTTGACCGAGCGGGCCGCCGAGGCTGTATCGCTCCGTAAACTCGCCACAGATACGTTCTTGGAGGTGGCAGCCGTGTCGCTCGAAGAAGGCCACTACAGAGGGGATTCGGGCGTGCCGAATAAACAGATCACCCGCCGCTGTCCGCGTCCAATACTCTCGTCCATAGGGCCCCATGATGATCTGCTTGTATGGCGATCTGCCAGTTGCACGCTTTCCAAACGAGACAAGGTGAGAAACGATCGCGTCCACGCCGTGCAGATTGGCTTCGTAGATGAACAGTCTTCCTTTGGCTCTGGTAACACGAACTAGCTCCAGCATGGCTGCTTCGATGTCGGGAATGTGCATCAGTACGCCCCAGCACAATACGGCGTCGAACGATGCGGCTTCAAAAGAAAGTCCCTTCTCGAGATCCTCACACTGCACCACGATATCGTCTGCCGCGCCCTGTTGTCTGACGTGCTCACGGGCGACGCCCACCCGGTCCGGAGAAAAATCCGCTGCAACCACCCGGTGTCCGCTGCGTCGCAGGCGTACCGCATGCTGCCCGATCCCACATCCAATGTCCAGCCAGCGGGAACCTGCGGGCACTCCACCCCGATCTGCAATCCAGTCGAAGACAAGTTCGTAAAATCGCTCCGACCTCGGATTGCGATATACATCTTCCCAAATCTCGTGGATGGCCGGACCTTTCAGGGCATCCTTGACAGAGTCAGACATGAAGGCGATTTCCTCTAGGAGTCGGACTTATCGCATATTCTAAACTACCCTTGTTCGGACGCCCTAAGGAAGCAACTATACTCGCGGATTAATCCTCTAGAACGTATTAGGCTGAACCCAGGCGGTGGTGCGAGGCGTTGTTGTCTCAGAGTGCGTAAATAAGCTGCAGATACGCTCGAACACTCGCGTCCCGTGAAAAACGTGCCAGCGCAGCAGCCGGTGAAGGCCCACGAGGTTTGCACAGGGCATCCGTGATCGCGCGCGCCAGGGCATCAGGGTCTCTTATCGGCACTAGAGTACCATACGCACCGTTGGCAAGTATTTCACGTGGTCCAAACCGGCAGTCGGTAGCAACAACAGTTGCGCCGGCCGCGAGTGCCTCCACCAGAACGTTGCCAAACGATTCGGTGATCGACGACTGCGCAAAGACCGCAGATCGTTTCATGAATGGCAGAGGGTTTGCGACATTTCCGGGCAGTGAAACATCGGCTTCAAGCCCCAGTTCTCGAGTTATCGACTCGAGCGCAGCACGTTGGTCGCCCTCTCCAAGTATCAGAAGGCGGGCCTTGGTGGTTTCTCGTACTTTCGCAAAGGCGCGCAATAGGGTTGGATAGTCTTTGAAGTAGTCTAGCCTGCCCACAGCTAATACCACTGGGGGCCCACCATCGTCAAACCAAGGGTGTTCCAGCGGCTCCGACACACGGACAAACAACTCGGGACTGACCACGGGATTGTGGATGATGTGAATTCTTGTTAGCGGAATGCCCGTCACAGCCGCCAGGTCTTCAGCTGCCCCTTGAGAGACGGCAACCAGTGCGTCAGCCCACGGATAGAATCGACGTATGAAGAATGGACTAATTCGTGTCCGCACAGAGGTAGAGAGCCGCGGTGCGCTCTCGATGACCGCCGATAGCATGCTGTGCTCCGTCAGGACTAGCCGACAGTGAATACTGGCAGCACGACGAGCCCAAGCCGCCACGACGTTGGTTTGAACGGCGCCGGAAATCACCACATCTGGGCGCTCCCGCCGCAAGTACCGAACCAGTGGCACCAAGCTGGTAAGTGCTCTGCGCGCATTAAGATCGATAACGCGAGCGCCACTCGGTAGCCGGCCACTAAAATTACCTCCCCACGTCGCTTGTACCATGTCCACTGCCAGGCCGGCTTGTAGGAACCCGGACGCAAGATCGCCAAATACTCGCGGGATCCCCCCATGGATCAAACAAGGGTGGAACAGTGCGACGTGTCGTACTCTGGCCCCGAGGCCTTTCACGGTACACCTGGAAGATGGGAAGCCAGAGATTCGAATAGTTCGGGTGGAGCCTCGGGAACTCGCGGAAACAAAGTCGAGCTTCGGCTCTCCACATAAAGCTCTACACCAGCCCGATCGAGCACTTCGTTCTTGAAAAGGTAAATCGCTTCCTGTGCCGACAGCCGCCACTTCAGCCGGAGCGTAGTAGCGTGGGGCTGAGATCGCGGCACAAACTGCCAGCTGCAAGCCTGCGGAAAACGTGCGGCGTCATGATAAAAGCAGTCCGCGTTGCCCAAGTCAACGCCACAAAGTACGATGCGACGGTAACCCATACGTACCGCAAGGCTCAAAGCTTTCGTAACAGAGCCGCCGTAATTGAAATGCCACGGTATGTGAGTATCCGAGGCGAAGATTCCCTGCCGGCTCAAATAGCGGATTCCCGCGACCAACTCCGGCTCGTTGCGCGCCACCACAGCCACCGAATAGCCAACATAGAGCTGTGGCAGAAAACCCTGCGGAATATCAAGAATTCGCTGCCTCCTGCTTAACGGTTGAGGTTCGCTAATTATCTTGGTGACATTGCGGTAGTCATCAGCGCGACGGCGCATCAGGCCCTGAAGGGCGTTGGACATCGCTTCGAATTGTTCCGTATCAGAGTTATCTGCCGAATAGATGTTCTCGAATAAGTGGATCTTTGGAACAAAAGGATGCACGGGCCAGTAATTGAGTGCAAAAGTATCATGACCTGCGATAACTCCCCAACGTTCATCGGAGATATTGTTTATGGACCAGCCGCTCCCCAGCACAAATACTGTGTCACTTTTCTTCAGGCGCGCCAGATCCAGTGTCTCGAGTAGCGACAAGCCGGCGATCTCCGATATCTCTCTAGCCAGAGCAGCTTCGCGCCTCAAGCTATAGTTAAAGTGCACGCGAAGTAAGAAGTAATAAGGCATTCGCTTTGCCAGAGACTTAATAAGCGCCGGCATCGTCAGCCTGCGCATGTCAGTGGCGGCCCGCAGGTCCCATAGCAACGATCGCCATCCCTCGTCTTCTGACTCAACATCGTCTCCATTGCGCTACTTCAAAACTGTTGAACCGACAGATCTCCATCAGAGTCCCTAGGTTATCAATCGGAAGTAGCGGGTAATACGCTCGAACCCTAGAGCGGCGAGCGAACCGACCGACACTAGACAAGCAGCAGCCATAGCGAGCGGTCGAGTTGGTGGATTCCAACGGATTTGCGTGAAAGCCAGTGCCGCCACAAATATTCCTATTGCGGCGAATATTCGAACCATACGGTATTCGATGCGAAAGATCCGCTGGGCAAATAAGTACATGACTAGCGCCTCCACCACGTAGGCAAAGAGTGTAGCGTATGCCGCTCCGTACATGCCCCATGGCGGAATCAGGGCAAAGTTTAAGACGGTGTTCACCACCAACGCGGCGAAACTAGCACCCATGATTAGCGAGGTTTTCCGCTCCTGCATAGCAGCGAGCGAGAACATTGAGAATAGCGAGTGTGCAAAGTACGCGCCAATGATCCAAGGCACAACGCGGCCGGCAGAATCGTAGCGATGGTCCAGGAAGTGTGAGACGAAGTCCTGAGCGATTAGGGCGCCGAAACAGGCAATAGCGGCCAACACGATTACCAGTCCGGAGCACATTTGACCCAGCACGTGACCTCCCTGCTCGCCTTTGCGAGCCATGTCATAGTACACGGGCGCCCAAGCTTGATTCAGGGACATTGTGATCAGCGACATGATCATTCCTAATGTGTAAGCGATAGCATATATTCCGACTTCACGGAAATTGCGATAATGTGCAAGGATAAACCGGTCTGCCGTGACCAGCCCAAGCGCCATGAGTAGATGTGGAACCAGTGGCAAACCCATAGCCACTGTTTCGCGCACGTATCCCCAGTGGAAGCGCGAACGAAGCGCATATCGTGCCAGGAGAACGGCGACAATCAGGCAGATCACCGCCGCAATCAATTTGCCCCCTAGCATCCCGACTATGCCGCGCCGGGCGTAGACCACGAGTCCAACAGTCAACGATGCGGTCAATCCAAATGAAACGAGGGCAAGAATAGCGTACGCCCATGGTCGATGCTCGGCCTGAAACAACACCAGGCGGAAGCCGAAGAATTGGGTAGCTGCTGCCGTGATCATCGCCATCGCGACATATTGGAAAGGCACGGAAGCATGTGGCGAGACCGCGTGCTGGAACCAGGAACCAGTAACGAGCGCCAGCAGCAGAAAAGCAGTTTCCAGAATTAGAGCGAATTTCAGAACACTCCCAACGTAGGAGGAAAGCTTCTCGGGATCACCTACGTGCCGAAAATAGAGCCGTTGGATCGAAGCATCAAAACCCAGGCCGACGATCGACAGCAGGAAAGCGGCCAGGGTCTCGGCCAGCGTGATGATTCCATAATCGGCGGGCGTGAGAAAGTGAGTGTAGAGCGGCAGGAGCAGGAAATTGAGCGCACGGATACCGAGGTTGGCAAGCCCGTATACGGCGGACGCACTCAGGATGCGGGCAGTGACGGTGCGGACGCTCGGAACGGCTGAGTCCCTTGGTGTGGCTCCGGTCACTAAGGATTCGCTTGTGCTGCCCACGACCAACTCCCCTAATGAACTTGACGAGCGGCGAATACGTACGACTGATTCTGCCGTGTCGCCACCATCTCTAAGAGATGCCCACAGGCGCCGTTCCTGACATTAATTCTCGCCTGGTTATAGCATGATAACGCGAGCGTTGCGTATCTGCTGCGGAGAGTCTCTTCCAATACACGATGAGCCTGGGGGGTGGCATGCCGAGGATTGAGCACCGGGGTGCATGAAGCAGAGAAGCTGAGACTAGCGCAGATCGAGCGTCTTCTAAGAAACCAGGGGAACCGATTAGCCCATCGACACCGGAGGGATACTTTGTCGATCGGTAATAATCTTGGAGTTCCCATATGAAACGTCTCGTCATCCCAGCCGTCATCGTGATGGCCGTCATTCCTTTGATTGTTCAATCCGGGTCCTACTTGACGATCGATTCCCCGGAAAAGTCTGATGCAATCATTGTGCTTGCAGGGGATCGCAACGACGTCCGGTACTGGCGGGGCTTGGAATTGCTGCGTGCGGGCTTTGGACGCCAGATGATCAAGCGGCAAACATCATCGTGTGTGTCATCGCGGAAGACTCCACGCTAGGGGAGACCGTAGACGCGGCCAGGTGTCTAGAGCAATTGCAACCGCCACCACGTTCCGTCTTGATCATAACCAACAATTACCACACCCGGCGCGCCTTTTCGATTTTCCGCAAACGTCTGCCGCAGTATCAGTGGTCCGTGGCTCTGAATCCCAGCGATTATGCTCGCTATCACCTGCCACTAGCGGTTGGCCAGGTGATGTCAGCGGTCGGGACCTCAGGGAGATTCGGCGTTACTTTATTCTTTCTGCTCAGCGGTTACCTGATTACGGCGTTGTTGCTGCGAGAACGATGGATTCGTGGCCAGGTCAGCTTGCGCTCATTCTATATCCGCCGAATCCTGCGCATCTGGCCGCTTTATTTTTTTGCTGTGTCGGTGGCAGTCTTGTGGCCTTGGATTGGACGTCTGCCTCTCCCCTATTTTGTAGCGTACCTGCTGCTTGCGGGAAATTGGATGGCTGCTCTTCTTGGTCCTCCTGCATCTTGGGCAAGCATACTTTGGAGCGTGTCGATCGAGGAACAGTTTTATCTGTCGTGGCCGCTCGTCATCAAGTTTTTCTCGCGTGCCGGTCGGCTGTATGCAGCTATTGGACTTGTTGCGCTCGCCAACATTGTGCGTTTCTATCTGGCGGTACGCCCTCTCCACCCCTACACTGTGTTTCCTAACACCTTCGCGGAACTCGATACCATCGGAGTGGGCATTTTGTGCGCCCTCGTCCTCAAAGGTTCTGTGCCGGTGCTTTCGACCGGAAAGCGCCTACTACTGGCTTGCATTGGATTCGCCCTGTTGCTCGGTTGCGGATATTTTGGCAGAGTCGAGACTCCGACGTTTGTCAGGGTCGGCTATCCTTGCGCACTTGCGGGTTGTCTAGCGTTGTTTCTTGCTGTCTGCGGGATGTCGTTTACCTTTCGGCCGCTGATCTACCTAGGCAAGATCTCATACGGCCTCTACGTCTATCACGTGCTCGCATTGCTTCTCGTGGGCCTAGCATTAGGAGGTAAGGCGGGAACCCCGGCCAGGTGGCTCGTGTATTGGTTCGGCGGTCTGATCCTCACCACAACGCTCGCGAGCGCTTCCTATCGCTGGCTGGAATCACCGTTCCTTCGTCAGAAGCAAAAGTTCACGGCGTTGCAGTCGCGACCGGTCTAGCGCATCTCAGCTCGTTCTCTCAGTTCTTCATCGTGCGGATGGTCCCCAGACCCGGCGAAACGTCGTCCCTGATGATGAGCATCACATCCACGATCTGAGCCGTAGCAGCGAGGGACCGACTGGCAGGGTCATGGTGCGGAACTGGCAAAAATAGCACAAAGTCAGGATCCGGAGCGGAGGCGGAAGTTGATGAACTTGAGCAAGACTCGAAGCGGTCGGCTGATGGAGAAGCATTGTGTTCTCGGCTTTTGGCTGGCGGTGCAGTTGTGCATCGCGGCTTACCCACTGGGATGTGCGTCGAGCGCAACGCGGCCCTCAGGAACTCGTGGGTTTGCACTGCGCCGCCGCTCTGGTTTAGACTATTGCACTAATAGGCCGAGTGGTCCGGCCAGCCGGCCGCACCGGAGTTGTTGAGTGTCCTCCCTGAACGCCAAAACCTATCTGATTGCTGCCGATCATCGCGGCGTGATCGAGACGGAAAGTTCCTTGGTGCGTGCGCTGGATGGGTTGCTGGTTGGCTCGCTATGCATTTTGCTCGCATTCGGTGCTCTCGCATTCGGGGCGGTTCAGGAGTGGGCCATTTGCACGCTCGAAGTTGGCGCAGCAGCGTGCATCGTTCTGTGGGCCGTGCGCGAGCTGGCCAGTGGCAGGCTTGAGGTCCATCCCAACACGCTCTTTCTCCCGATCGTGCTGTTCGCGGCACTTGTTGGTGTGCAATTGCTGACTGGGCGCACCGCGTACTGGTACGTTACCTGGCAGAGCGCATTGTTATGGGCAGCCTATGGAATGATTTTTTTCGCAGCGACGCAGTGCTTGCGACGCACGGTGTGGATCAGGACTTTCACCTGGTTCTTCACTGCCTTCGGATTTCTAGTTGCGCTCTTTGCCATCGTTCAGCAGCTCACCTGGAACGGGAAACTTTACTGGGTAGTGCCCAACCGGACCAGCGCCACGGTCTACGGTCCCTACGTCAATCATGCGCATTACGCAGGGCTGATCGAAATGCTGGTACCCATTCCGCTGGTGTTCGCGATGATGAATCGCTGGGCAAGATCCGTGCGAATGCTGTTTGCCTTCGTCGCGTTGCTCATGGCTAGCACGATTTTTCTGTCGCGATCCCTCGGCGGCATGGTCGCTTTCGGTGCCCAGATGGTCTTTCTTGTGGTCATCGTCGGCCTGCGCGAAGGATCCCGGCGGCAAGTCCTGCTGCTATTGTGCATGGGCGTTTTGCTGGCGGTGTGGTTGGTTACTCTAAGTCCAGGAGGCATCAGTGAGAGGATTGCTCAACTGCACGACCCCCTGGGCAGAGCGGGTGCAGGCGACCGCCTCGCGATCGTGAAGGACAGCCTGAAAATGGTTGGTGAACGGCCAATACTGGGGTGGGGACTAGGTACATTTCCCGTGGTCTACCCCTCTTTCCGCAGTTTCTACACCAACTTCTTCGTCAACGAAGCGCATAACGACTACGTTCAGACAGCGGTCGAAACGGGCGTCGTAGGCCTTGCCATCGCGTGTTTGTTCATCGGGCTTTTCTATAAGGCCAGCCTGCGCAGAATCGTGCACTGGCGGACTGAATTTCGCCCTGCAATGAGCTTGGCCGCAACAATCGGAATTACGGGTATACTGATGCACAGTTTTTCTGATTTCAATCTGCAGATTCCCGCCAACGCGGCTCTTTTTTTTGCGCTTGCCGCAGTCGCCACCGGGAATTCCTACGATCACATGGCCAAACCCTTAGGTGAAACCGTAAGAGGTTTTTTGAAACTCGTGATTTTCGTTGCGCTGATATATTTCGTCACGATTTCATGGGTATAATAAGAGCCCCTTCATCCACCGCGCGAGTTCGAAGGTGAGCATCGATGAATCCTAGTAGGAAGTTGTTAGAAGCCCAACTAAACCGGGTGCCCCGAGAACCGCAACTTTCGGACAGAATTCGGGAGCTCTACGCATCTCCCAGCCACGACCCGACGATTAGTGACTACTGGCGAATTCTGGCGAAGCGCAAATGGATGATACTGATTTGCGCTCTGGTGATGGTGATCGTTGCGGGCCTTGTCTCGTTGCGTATCACCCGGATCTACGAAGCCGCGGCTCGCATCTCCACCTCCGGGCAGACATCGAACTTCCTGAACTTCTCGGACAAAGCGCAAGCTGCAGATGCGGGCAGTGACCAGTTCGGCATCGACACCCAGGTGAAAATCTTGCAGTCAAACACTCTGGCCTTGCTGGTGATTCGCAACTTGGGCCTGGACAAGCGTCCGGAATTTGCAGGTCCTGCCGCATCCGAGGCGAAGCATGGTGTTGTGTCGAAGCTCTCCCCGCAGGATCTCGGCAGAGAGGAACAGCTAATGCAGGAATTCCGGGAAAATCTTCGGGTACAGCAGATCCCGAATACGGCTATTGTCGAGATCAAGTATTCCAGTCCCAGCCCAGCGCTGGCGGCCGAAGTAGCCAATGCTACAGCGGAGAGTTTTATCGAGCAGAACATCAAAGCACGCTACGACAGCACTATGCAAGCGGCCGATTGGCTCTCGAAGCAGCTGGCGGATCTGCAGATCAAGGTCGAAGTGTCACAGGCGAAGTTAGTCGAGTATCAGCAGCAAAACCGCATCATCGGAGCCGACGACAAACAGAACCTCACTGTAGAAAAGCTGAACGGGTTGAGCAAGGAGCTGACGCAGGCGCAGGCAGACCGCATTCAGAAACAGTCGTTCTACGAGATTACTAAGGGAGGTAATCCGGAAACTATAGGCATCATCCTGCAGGATCCATCGCTCGCTGCTCTTCGGCAGCAGCAGACGGAACTCGAAGCGCAGGACGCGCAGTTGTCCACGCAGTTCGGCAGTTCCTACCCCAAGGTGCAGGAAGTCCGCAGCCGGCTCAAGCTGATCAAGGAGGCCTACAACAAGGAATTGCAGAACGGCATTCGCCGGGTGCAGAACGATTACGATGCAGCCTTGAAACGGGAACAGATGTTGCAGGGTGCCCTCGATGCTCAAACAGACGTTGCCAATCAGCTGAACGTCAGCGCTATTCAGTACAAGCTCCTGAAACAGGAGGCAGACTCCAATCGGCAGTTGTACGACGGCCTGCTTGAGAAGCTGAAGGAAGCGAGCCTAGCTGCTGCCCTGAAGTCGAGCAACATTCGCATCGTCGACAAAGCACGTGTTCCGATGGTTCCGGCCCGCCCGAACATTCCACGCAATCTGGAAATTGCGCTAGTGCTAGGTCTTGTCGTCGGAATTGGCATGGCCTTTGCGCTCGAGTCGATGGATGCCACGGTTCGTACGCCTGAACATGTCGAAGCTATCTCAGGGCTTCCTACACTGACCATCATTCCCCTGAAAAGGGAATTGCAAAGGCAGGGTCCACGAAGCTCGAGGGCGCCTCTTGAGACAAAGCTGCCGGACTGGGCACCCCGTGGTGTGTCGCTCATAGCCTACCTCGAACCTCAATCGGAGATGGCGGAAGCCTATCGCGCGCTCCGCACATCAATCTTGTTGTCCAGCGCCGGGGGGCCGCCGCACTCAATCGTAGTTACGAGTCCTATGCCTCAGGATGGCAAGACGATGACCAGCATTAACATCGCTATCGTACTTGCGCAGCAAGGAAAGAAAGTTCTGCTCGTCGACGCCGACCTGCGGCGGCCGAGCGTACATCAGTCATTCGGACTTCGTCAGCAGCTTGGATTGTCCAACGTTCTCAGTGGAGGAGTCGACGCAGGTACGGCTACCGTTACCACCGGACAGCGGAATCTTTTCGTCATGCCTGCCGGCGCGCTGCCACCCCAACCTTCGGAGTTGTTGAGTTCCGCTCTCATGCAGGAGCTGTTGTCACAATGGCGTGATGAGTATGACCACGTCATCATCGACTCGCCGCCCGCGCTATCCGTAACCGACGCCGTGCTGCTGTCGGTGCAGGCAGATGCGGTGCTGCTGGTGGTTCGCGCCAGTCAGACGACGACGGGCGCGGTGGTCCGGACGCGTGATCTGCTGCTCCACGTGAAATGCAACCTTCTGGGCGTGGTGCTGAACGCGGTCGACTTGGCCTCGCTGGGCGACTACTACTCCGGGTCACGCTATAGCCTGTATTACACCGATTCCAAGCGCAAGGGCGGTAGCCGCGCGCAAGCTGGAGACGACGATGGCCAGGACGAACCGAGATCCGCAAGTTCAGGCGACCTCTAGTGCTGCGGGAGAATCCCTTGGGACCACACAGCACGCGGAACCACGCCGTGCGTTTCGCGCTGCCTTGCTCCTGATCTGCTTGCTCGTCGGCTTCTATGTGTGGTGTGCGGTTCGTGTATATCGGGCTCACCGGCTCTCGCAGGGTCGCGACCAGGCATCGCTCCGGCGTGCAATCCAATTGCAGCCGCGTGAAGCGAGCAATTACGACCTGCTGGGCCGATACTTGATGTGGAACGACCAGGATCCGCAAGCTGCCGCTCTCCAGTTCCAGCAAGCCGTCAGGCTCAATCCCTACTCGTCGTCGTACTGGCTGCATCTTGCGCAAGCCGAGAACAGCTTGGGCAATGATTACGAGCAGACGAAAGCGATCCGGAACGCAATTGCCGTTGACCCGACGACCCCCGAGGTCGCATGGGAAGCAGCCAACTTGTTTCTGGTACAAGGCGAAACCGACGAGGCGCTTGACCGTCTAGCGGTCGTCGTGCGTTACGATCCCAACCTCGCTGAGGTCGCCCTGGATACCAGTTGGCGCGCATTGGGTGATGTTGACGGCATCACTCGTCGATTGCCTCCTGATCCAGACGTCTATTTGAAGCTCGTTAAGCTGCTTCTCGGAAGGCAAGAATGGCGTGCGGCCGATCAAGTATGGTCTTCGATGCTGCAACTGAATCAACAATTCGATCCGCGCGCCGCTCTGTTTTACGTAGAGGGATTGCTGGCCCACCGAGACGTTGCCGGCGCGCGGAAAGTATGGCATCAACTTGCAGACCGCTCCAGTAGTCTGAATCAGTACATGACATCTGACAATCTGGTAGTAAACGCTAGCTTTGACTATGACATCCTGAATGCAGGTTTCGACTGGCACTATGCAGCACTGCCCGGAGTCGCTGTGATGCTCGACTCAACCCAGACCCACCGCGGCAGCGAGTCTTTGTTGATCACGTACTCCGGCAGCGCAGACGATGCTGGAATTTGGCAGTTTGTGCCGGTGACAGCTGGTGCTTCCTACGTGGCTTCGGCATGGGTGAGAAGCGAGGATCTGGAGAGTGCCGACGGACCACGTCTGGCGATTTACGATGGCTATAAAGATATCGAATATGGCCACTCGGAAGAATCTTCTGGTACCACCAGTTGGCATCGCGTGGAAGCGACCTTCACTGCCCCTCGTGACGCGGATCTTGTGTCAGTTCGATTCTCACGCAAACCGGGCAATTCGCGAATACGGGGTCAATTCTGGGTTGATGACGTCCGGCTGTCGCCACTTGTGAGCCTCAGCCCCGAACAGTAACGGTTTTGCGGAGGAACCCGTAAGATTCGTGATCGATTTATCGGTAATTCTATTCGGGTAGTGGCTCAGTTTTAAATTTTATAAAGCAGGTATGTCGTGGCCAAGCTAATAATCAACGTTGAAGATGCTCGCGTCTTCCGGGATGGGGAAGAAGTTGACCTCATGGACAATCCCTTTTTCCTTGGCGAAAGCAGCGTCCTTGATAGTAGGAACCTCCAAAAGCTCGAATTCCTTGAGATCGCCATCCGTAATCGACGTGTTCTCCTTGAGAAGATCAAAAACGGCGTCTCTGGAGGAGTTTAATATTTGTGTGTGATCTTGGTATTCCAACCTGGTCAAGTTGTGCGCTCCGGAGTAGTTGTATTCGAAATCGTGAAAATGGAAATGCGCGTTTGGTAGCGCAATCCTCTTTTTCCCGGCTAGAAATGGCGCGATAGCGATTGAGGCGATGAGTCCAACGTTGATGGTCGTCACTTCTATCGGAAGAGAACGCAGAAATCCGAAAAGAGCAAGACCATCATCTAGGGAGACTCTGATTAAGCTCTCCCTTTCCACCGCGAATGCAGCTACAGTGTC
>ODAK010000518.1_pt1 | contig 44399 bp, 38 predicted proteins | sample 1539591 | NCBI WGS metagenome assembly ODAK01 (sample SAMEA3539303, study PRJEB22396) | soil metagenome | biome: tundra; feature: field; material: soil | place: USA | collected 2010-05 | depth 0.15 m
TCGACTTCCTCACGGTGCCGACCGTGACGTTCAACGTGCTGTACGTGTTCTTCGTACTCTCGCTGGAGAGGCGGCGCATCCTGCATGTCAACGTGACGGCGCACCCCTATGCCGCGTGGGCCGCCCACCAGATCGTCGAGGCGGTCGGCCCCGATGCCCACGTGGTCCGTTTGATTCGCGACTGCGACGCAATCTACGGCGGGGCCTTCGACGCGCGAGTGCGAAACTTTGGTATCGAACAGCTCCGCACCTCGCCGAGATCCCCTTGGCAGAACGGCTATGCGGAACGGTGGGTAGGCACCCTTCGTCGAGAGCTGCTCGATCACGTGGGCGTGCTCGGTGAACGTCATCTCCTTCACTTGGTCCGTCAGCACGCCAGCTACGACAACACCGACCGCCCGCACATGAGCCTCGACGGCGACGCGCCGGTCACGCGCGAGGTCGAGCCGAGGGAGGTCGGGAAGGTGGTCGCTGTTCCGCGGGTCAGCGGCCTGCACCATCGGTATGTCCGGCGGGCGGCGTGACCGGCGCACGACGGCTGGACACGTTTCTCGCCGCCACAGCCGTCCTCACGCTTCTTTGGTGGAAGGACGAAGCGCAAATACTCGCCCTCGATCGCGACGAGCAGGAGGACGACGAAGATTGAGGCCTCGCCGGCTCGCGCCGCGTCGGCCCGCGCGTCGCCGCGCGCCACCGCTCGGGAAAAAGAAAGACTCGAGGCTCGGCGGAACCCCACGGTCTCGCGGCGCGCCTCAACCCACCGTCTCTCGCTCGCCACGCGTTCACCGCGCTCGCCATCGTCGGGGTCCACGGGGCCTTCGGTGACGACGATCGCGAGCTCGTCGTCACCTTCGTCTCGCACCTGGTGCTCTCGATAATTTTCGAGTTGCTCCTCGACTAGACCGCGTCACGCGGTTGGCCCGTGCGGTGCCAGAATCGGTCGCCCGTTGGGCGCGTCGGCCAAGAGAACCTCCGGAGATAACCCCCTGATGGACATTCAATCGTCCCGGCTCATTCGGAAAGCAAGACAATCGGAGCAAGTTCCACCATCGTCCGCCCTCATCATCTTGCCGCAGCCGTAGGCGCACGGCTCGAGGGCGCGCACGGCCCAGGACTCTCCGCAATTGAAGCAGATGAATGGTTCGGCACCTTCGCGTTGAACAAGCGACTCCTCGCCGCACCCCGGGCAAGAGAACTGCGGCCAAAACGCGCCGTCCTTCACAACGTCGTGCCGCGACACGCCGAGCACCGCTTCCACGTAGTGTCTCGCAAAAGCTTCACCCGGCGTCCGCGTGACGCAGAAATGGCAGTGGCCCCCATCGTCGATCACGGCGGCGCGTTGCGAACAGCGAGGGCACCAGAACACCTCGCGTCCATCGAGCGCGGCCCCTATCTCGTTCATGCGAGCCGTCGCGAAACGATCGAACTCCGAGAGTTCGAACGTCAACTGGGCGAGCATGCCGTCGAGCCCGACGGATAGGAATGAATTTTCGTCGGCGGCCGCCAGTAGCTGCATCAACGAACTCAGCGCAGCGCCCACGGAACCGCGTACTGCCTGGATGTTGTCCAGCTTGCCAAAGTGTTCGTAGAGGTTTCGCTTCTCTCGGATCGAGGTGAGCTTCTTCCGGTCCGCGTCCCCAACCGACAGGCCAACCATGGCCTTGAGCCTCTCGAGACAGTGCTGCGTGGAGGCAGATGCAAAATCGCCTGCTTCGAGGTCCGACAGCGATGCGCTGGAAGGCTCAGCAAATACCTGCGTCCAGTGCACCTGGGCGACGAGTCCCTTGAGAATCAATTCGATCCCGCGGGATGCTTCGCTCAGTGCCCGCACCGTCTCGCGATCAGATCCCTTACCGTCCGCGAGGAGGGCGGCCGCCGCTGAGATCTCAGCGACGCCCGCTTCCAGCAAATGGCTAGCCACATCTTCTGGTTTGAAGGAAAGCTTTGGGTCCTTCGCCTGCGACTTCGACATGGGGTAAGACCTCGAGCTGTCAATTCGGGCTCACCTGCCGGGCGGCCCTCGGGTGAGACGGCCGGACGACCTAGCTCTTCTTGTCGTCGCCGTAGATCGATTTGAGCGCATCCGCCCCGGCCTTCAGCGCCGCGTGAAGACCACCACTGATCGCCGTCAGGGATTTCCAGTCCACGCCCGCGTGCTGGCTGCACGCGTAGTGCATCTGCGACTTCACCTTCTTGAAGAAGGTCGCCGGCTGTCCGCATGTCCCACAACTATAGGCTTCCACCCTTCGCTTCGTAGACCGATGCCCGGCGCCCGTCGAGCTCGACCTCCGTCGTTCTCCGAACAGGGTGTAAGCTTCGAGCGAATGAGGGGGAAGGGATGGGCGCTGGTCGTGCTCTGCATGGCCGTTGCGTGCGGCGCACAGCCGACGCCGCAGGCTTGGACTCCGGTCGCGCGCTCTGCCGCGACACGCACGGACGTCGAAGCGCTGCTCGCGCGAGTCGCCGCCGAGCATCTCTGCAAACAGGTCGACGGGCGCTTCGTTCCGATCTCCATGATGCCGCCGCCACGCGGCCCGCTCGGTGGCCTTGCCGCGTCGACCGGAGCCTGGTGGGTGCGGTCGTGCCGTCCGACACCCCTCGGAAACTACCTCGTTGCTTTCGAGCTCGGAGGGTCGGGATGGGTTTGGGCGGACCACGACGGCATGGTCTTCTCGCTTCACCAGTTCGTTTTTTTCAACGCCGCCGTCACCTTCGGAGGAATCCTCGATCTTCTCGCGTTCGACCCACGCCTGGACACTGCGTCCTTGGTCCTTCACCCGCAAGGGCAACCGGTGATTCAGGCCGGCCCGCGCGGCGCGCTGGACGTTCGCCCGAGCTCGGGCGTCAGCACCGTCTTCGGCGGGGTCATCCTCGGACTACTTGGTGATGTCGTAGGCAGCCGAGCAGCGACAGACGCCCAGCAGCTTCTCGGAGCGGCCTTCCGCAGTCGGCTCTCCTCTGACATCACGGCAACGATCAACCTGGGCACTGGGCAGGTCGATTTCATGGCCGAGCAACTTCCGTCGGGCGTCGCCCCCATGCGACCTTTTACAAGCCCTCTCGCGGACGGCGACCACTTTCTCGTCAACGAGCAGCAGGAGCTACATCCGGGCATGCCGCGCGTCGTCGGTCCGTTCGATCCCGCCGTTGGCGCGCTCGTCGACTTCCTCACGGATGGCCATCCGATTCGGTACCGCGCCTACTGCCGGGCAACCGTCGAAGAGGCATTCGGGCGCTCGGTGCCCGTTGGACAGCCCCCGGCGCTTCCGCCGCCGTCACCGACGACCTCCGGCGTGGTACCGAGTCGCGCAACGGCATCGATCGCTATGCCCTGCCACTGGTACCTGCTAACCGAGGCGGACACGCTAACCCGCGTTCAAGTGCGAGTTCACGGCGCGACCTTTCTTGGACCACCGATTCCATGACGAAGATCCTCTACACGTCCGAAGCTATCCGCCTGGCGGTGCGAGATATCTTCGGCAAGGGCAGCGGTCGCCGCGTTGCAGTCGTGGCCTTCGTCGGCGCCGGCGCCGAGGCCTACCTCCCCGACCCGGAGGGCTTGGACCTGTACTGCTGGCCATCCCCGTCAGGAACGAGCGCGAGTGAGTTGCGAGCGCTCAAGCGGCGCGGCGTCAAGATTCACTTCGCTCCGCGCTTGCACATGAAGGTCTACTGGAGCGCGCGACGCGGCGTCGTGGTGACGTCGGCGAACCTGTCGACGAACGCGTACGGCCGAGGCGACCTCAGAGAGTTCGGCGTTCACCTCCCGTCGCGAGCAGTGGACATCGACAAGATCATCCGATCGATTAGCGCCGTCCCGGCTACACCTGAGACGGTCGACAAGCTCGAGAGGGATAGGCGCAAGTTGATCGCGCGGGGACCGGACACGCGTCGAGGACTTCCGACCTTCGTCGACTGGTACGACGAAAGAACGCGAACGTTGGACTGGTCGATCATTACTTACGAAGGGTCCGTGCGGGCGTCGCGCGAGCTACGGGCCGTGGCGAAGAGAGATCGACCCGACGGCGGACTGGAGAATTGGGTTACGTTCGCGCGGGGAGAGATCGCTGAGGACGACTACCTCCTCACGATCGACACCACCGGCGATCGACTAACCGATGCGGACTGGATGTATGTGCATAGGATCGTCGGAGTCGGTCGAAACGACCCGACTTACGATCGTCACCTTCGCTATCAGGCTGGGCAAGTCTATCCCTCACGTACGTGTCGGCCGCCGCCGTTTCGGATCGACGATCGCTTCCGTCGAGCTCTCCGAGAGGCCCCACGTACCCTGAAGCCTCCGCTGGCCGAGACGCTTCTTTGGCTCCGAGGACGGCCGCCTCTTGGCCTTCTCCGGGCCCTGCGTGGGCTGTACTGAGCTGAGACAGGGGACCAGCGTGACCAACTCTTTCGCACAAGCCGACTCCAGCCGCTTTTCTGCCCGCACGCGAGCGCACCTTTGGGAGCTGGGCGGCCAATACCTCGCGCTGAGCGAACGTCATCGGCACGTCGCGAGCGTTCACGCCGAGCTGGTACGAGTCGGACGCGGGAAGCCGTTCCTTGTGCAGAACCAGCCGATCCTCTGGATGGCGCTCGGCGAGCGGGACAAGGTGGTGATCGACGCGGCATCTTGGCTGGAAGGGATCTTGAAGGCCGGTGGGCTGCTGAGCGACTACTTGCGCGATGATGATCTCACTGCCCTTCGACGGCCATGGGGAGATGCGGTGGGGTCCGTCGACGAAAGGCGGCAAGCCGCATTTCAGCGGCTGTTCCCATCAGCCGCGGCTGCTTTGCGAGAGCTCCCTATTCCTGAAGATGTCGTCGAGCTCGCCAAACTGATCCGAAAGGCGTTCGATGGCCTCCTGAGGGACCGAAGCCGCCATCGAGCGCACATCTACGAGCGCACCCAGAACGGAGCGCCGAAGATGCTCGCGCCTGCGGACGTCTTGCACTACATCGACAGGATCCACCAGGTCCTGGCCGACTTGCATTGCCTGTCGGCCGCCAACTACCACCCGATCAACGACACGACCCCTGACCCGCGATGTCTCACGGCGCGCGACGTCGTCGACCTGCTGCTCCTCGGCAATCTCGCCTGGATCGTCGACGGGCCCGCCGGTACCGGGCATGCGCCGGAGTTGCGACGGTACCGCGAGCGTCGCGAGGCTCACTACGATCGACTGCACGCGGCGCACGACGAAGCGGGGGATCCCGACAAGGCGTCCAACGACCCTGGCTTTTGCGCGGTAATGCCGGCGCCCCGCTGACGGGTCGTGTCGGGCGCGACGCTTTTTCCAGGATACGACGGCGCGGCAGCGAGCGCGCTCGACCGGAGCCTCGCCTAGATCGGTGCCCTCGTCACGAACGAATCGCCGCCACGGATCGAGTAGAATCGGGGGCATCGCGATCCGTCTCCAGTCACCACAGGATTCCATGGCTAACGAGAAGCGCACGATCTTCTACTCTTGGCAGTCAGAGGTGTCCCCGAAGACATGCCGGAACTTCATCGAGGACGCGCTGAAAGAAGCGGCGAAACGACTGCGCAGTGACCCGAACGTCGAAGAGCTGCCGGAGGTCGTTGTCGACCAGGGCGCCGCCAACACGCCGGGCGCGCAGAACATCGCCGAGGTGATCCTCCGGAAGATCGACACGGCTCCCGCGCTCGTCTTCGACGTCACCCTCGTGCCGCACAAGGAGACCCGTCCCGCGCCCAACCCGAACGTCCTCGTAGAACTCGGGTACGCGCTCAAGAGCGTGGGGCAGGACCGCATCGTTCTCGTGATGAACACAGTGCACGGCAAGCCCGAAGAGCTTCCGTTCGATCTTCGGTTCCGGAACGTCGCTACCTACAGGCTTGCAGAGGGCGACGCGAAGCCCGAGGTGCGCAAGGCGCTGACCACAACGCTGGAAGGAAAGCTGAGGAGCATCCTGGAGCTGCCTGCGCGCGACGCCCACGGGGTGGAGTTGACTCTGGGTCGGTCGAAACCGCGTACGCACCAGGACGCGAAGGGCTACACCCACACGCACGACTACACGCTGATCGCGAAACTCACGAACGCCTCGATGAAGCGGATCGACGACTGGCATCTGGAGGTAGCGCTGCCGACACCCCTCCTTAACGCGGCCGGCGTGATTCACGCCGCGAAGGTCGAGAAGCGTTCGAACGAGAGCACCACGCTGCTGCGGTACCCTGCCAGGGAACCGCTTCAGGTGGGCGACTCGTTCGAGAGGTCGATCCAGTACCGTGTGACGCACGACCTCTACTACCAGCACCGCGAAGCCCTAGACGGATGGACAGCCAAGGCAGTCGCTTACGTGGACGGTGCGCCCGTCGTTGAACGGGTGCTCACCAAGATCCAGGAGTTCTGACAGATGCACGAGATCTGCCCTCCGCGTCGTACCGCGGCCGGTCACGGAGGTCCGAACCACGCCGTTGTGTAGAGCACCGGGTACTGGCTCGCCGTGCAGAAGCAGTCGATCGCGTGCGTCTTGTCGACCGCCGCGACGATGCACTGGTCGAGGCCCCCGGCACCGGTGATGCCGAAGACCGCCGCGTCGTAGCAGTCGAAGACGCAGACCGCGTCTCCCGCGGCGCACGCCCGGGCGCACGAAGAGGCCGTCGGGTAGGAGGGAACCGATGGCCCGCAGACCGCGGTCCCTGCGGTGTCGGCGACCCCGGTGCACATCGACGCGACCGTGCCATGCGCGATCGAGCACATGTCGACGTTGCCGACCCACGGGGTGACCTGCGGCGCGTAGTCCGAAGCCATCGGGCAGCTCGCGGGGAGCGACGTGAACGCCACCACGCAGTCAGAGGGGCCGGCGCTGTCCTGCGCGCCCGCCTCCGGTTGGCTCACAGACGAGGCGACTTACCCGTCGCGACGTACCTACCGTCCAGCCGCGAGGTTCTCCGGCAGGTCGAACATGCCAACGACCGTCACGGCGTGCCCGGTTCCTCCCATGCTGTTCGGGTAGTCGTAGTTGCCGGTCACGAACCCGCAGAAGTTAGCGCGGCTATCCTGACCAAGGTCGCCGGAGCTTCCGGCCGCGATGAAGCGATAGATGTGCTCCGAGTCGCTCATGAGAAGGCCGCTGGCCACGTGGCCTCCTGTGGCTGGCTTCTCCGCATGGATCTCGACAACTTGGCCCGCGGAGCACATGCGCTTGCCGATCTGATCGCTCGAATCCTTCCTCACTTTGGCGAAGGTCGTCTCGTCTGCTTGGACGTAGACATCGCTCCACCGCATCCGACGCGCACCCCAGAGCGCGAAGAGCGCCGATCCCCCGCTGTCTGCCGCTACCGTGTCGGCCATGAGCGGCTTTGAGAACACGAACGCGCCGAGCGCCGTCATCGTGTCCATCTTGATGAGCGCGGTCTTCGTCGGGTCGGGGTCCTCGGCTGGCGTCGGCGCTGTCACGGGTACCGGCGTCTGTGACGGGTGATCGGCCGTCGTCCCCGCCGAGCGAGACAAAATGAACCCGATCGCTACCGGGACAACGAACGCGGCGACACCAACGACAGCGATCCATTTCGGGAACCGACCTGGCTTCGGCACCGGCGCGACGGCCTGGGGCTGAGCGAACGCCGCGTAATTTGGTGCGGCAGCGGGGCGCCCGCACCCGGGGCATGATGGCGCGACGTCCGAAACCTGGCGCCCGCAGTCGGGGCACGTCAGAAGAGGCATCGGGCTAGAGTAGATGCGTTCTGTCAGTGCGGTCGACGCCCGACTTTCTGGGCAGCTTCGCGACTTCTTGGGCAGGCGCGGTTACTTGGGCAAAGCCACGTCCGGGCTCACGCCAGCATCGACGGCAACCGAGTCGCCGGCATTCGAGGACAGGATCCACCGACGTGTTTTCGGCCCCTGCCTCCCCGCCATCGCTCACGCTGGTCGCGTCCGGCTCGACGTCAGGATCGGGGCCTCGTGCGTCTGCATCGCCGTCCAGGGCGACGCGGGCGTCCGCCATGGGCACCACACCGCTGTCGAAGAGGGGGAGCGCGTCCACGGTCCCCACCGACCCGCCGCACCCCGTCATCATCAAGAGCACGAGCATCGCCCCGAACTCGCGCCGCCGGCTACCGGCGCTCACGACCCGACCTCGCTCGCCCGATGCTCTTCGAGCGCAGTGTGCCCGCGCGGGGTGATGACCCATTCGACGTAGCCGTCCGCGCCCGTCCACGTCGGTGCGCCGACCCGCGCGAGCAGATGGCGGGCAGCGAGGTCGGTCGCGGCCTCCTCGCCCGGCGTACGGGCGACCGTCAGGACGACGCCGCTGCGGCACTGCGTGGCGGTCCGCAGCAGCGTGAGCTCCACCTCCGAGAGCAGAGGTCGTGGCAACGCTGGGGCACCTGTCTTGATGAGTGGCATGCGCAAGTCTTTCCCGCGGGCGCTCGTGCCCGCGCCGCTGGCCCCCTCGAGCGAGAGAGCCAGGAGCGCGAACGCGAACGCTACCGGCGGCGCTCCTCGCGCTTCGCGTCGAGCGCGTGGACGTTGCCCATCCGTGCGAGTCGGCGCGCCTCGAGCTCCTTCGCGAGCTGGCCTACGACGTCGAAGCGACCCGCCGCAGCGGCCCCCTCGAGAGCCTTCGCGAGGGCGGCCTCGACGGGGTCTTGATTGCCCCTCCATTGCCCCTCGGCCCCTTCAACCCGGGTCGTCTCGCGGTCTCTCGGATCGTCGATCGGGCTTGTTTCCTCGGTCGCCCGAGAATCCTCGAGCGGCTGATCGGCTTTAGGTTCCGCCGCCGCAAGGCGTACGGGTTCAACTCCCGTCCCGTGCACTTTAGGTATCCATCGCGGAAAGTTCAGTGGCGAGCGTACAGATCGTGGAAGAAGTTGGCTGCTCGCGCGCGGGAGCGTTGACCCCTTTCCATCACACGGGGTCCCAATGTCTGAGAGGAGGCCAGGCATGAGCGATGAGAAGGACACGGGGAAGCCGGAAGGCGACGACGAGCCCATCACCGCGGGGCCATGGTCAAGGCGCGCCGCTTTCGTGATTCTCTTGCGATGGACCGAGAATCGTTCGGATGGAACCGCGCGGCCCCGCGAGAAGGCCTTCGCGACGGTGAGCGAAGCCGGAGCCTTCAAGCGCGACCTCGAGTCGAAGGGGTTCGATGTCGTGATCGCGTAGACGACTCCTTTCGAGCACGACGATGTTCACGCTCGGGCGGCTGCATGAACGCCCGTGGACGGGGCGACGCGGATGCGCACGGGGGATGGCGCGAGGAGAACCTCCGTCCGCCTCCGTCGCGTCGTGCCACGCACTGCGAACTATCGACTTGTCTGCGAAGCGATGACTATCAGCGCGCGAGGCGAAGGAGGGTCGACGCGATCGCTTCGAGGGGGACGACGACGTCGACCGCTCCACACGCGATCGCCTCGCGCGGCATTCCGAAGACCACGCTCGTCGCCTCGTCCTGGGCGATCGTGCGCGCGCCGGCGCGCCGCATGGCGAGCAGGCCCTGCGCGCCGTCGCCCCCCATTCCCGTGAGAATCGCGCCAACGGCGTTGGCCCCGAGCGACGTGGCGCAGGAGTTGAACATCACGTCGACCGACGGCCGGTGGCGCCGCACCGGCGGCCCCGTGAGGAGCCGGACCATCGCGTGCGCGCCGCTCCTCGCGACCTCCATGTGCTGCGCCCCCCCCGGAGCGATGAGCACGTGTCCCGGCAGGATGCGATCGCCGTCCTTGGCTTCGTGCACGCGAACCGAGCAGCGCTTGTCGAGGCGCTCCGCGAACTGTCGCGTGAATTGAGCGGGCATGTGCTGAACGATGACGACGCCGGGCGAGTCCGCGGGCAGCGCTTCGAGAACCTCGCGAAGGGCCTCGGTCCCCCCGGTGGAGGCGCCGAGCGCCAAGACGAGGTCCGTCGTCTTTCGGACCGTCTCGCCGGACGCGAGGTTCTCGACCCGAATGCGGCTCGCGCTCGAATGACTCCTCGAGCCGTTCGTCGTGCGCGGCCTCGCTCGCGAGCGCGCCGCGGCCTTCACCTTGGCGATGAGCTCGGCCCCGAGCATCTCGACGCCCCGCTGCACGTCGATCTTGGGCTTGTTCACGAAGTCCACGGCGCCGAGCTCGAGAGCCCGGAGCGTCGTATCGCCGCCACGCTCGGTCAGCGACGAGCACGTCACGACCGGCATCGGATGCGCCCGCATCAGCCTCTCGAGGAATTCCAGGCCGTCCTTGCGCGGCATCTCGACGTCGAGCGTCAAGACGTCGGGCCGCAGGCGCTGGATCTGCTCCCAGGCTCCGATCGCGTCCGCCGCGGCGCCGACGACTTCGATCTCGGGATCGCTCGAGAGGATCGTCGTCAGGAGCTGACGCATGAGCGCGGAGTCATCGGCGACGAGCACTCGGATCTTGGTCATCCACCGCTCCGCGGGGCTACGCACACGTGAATCTCGAAGTACCGGCTGCGCAGCGGCTCGGCGACGCTCGCGATCTCGTCGACGTCGTACGCTCCCGCCTCGGCCGCCGCGAGGACGTCGGTGTCGATGTCCGACGCCAGGACGCGAGCGTCCCATCCCTGCTTTCCGAGCTCGTCGGCGAGCACCAATCGCGATCGAATACGGCTCGGGACCGGTCGAGCACCCCGCGCTCCAGATGCGGATCTTCTTGGTTCCCTTTGCATCCGAACGCGCCCACATCGAGCGCGAGACCGGGCTTTTCGTCGGGTTCGAGCATCGTCGATACGCCCTACATGGACGGACGGGCCGACGGTTCCTCAAGGCCCGCTGCCTCGATGATGGGTCGCGGTGCGCGGGTGAGGGTCAGTTGCGCGTGGCGCGCAAGGGTCACCGACGGTCACCGACGGTCACCCACGCTCACCCACGCTCACCCACGCTCGTCGACGGTCACCGACGGTCATCCACGCTCAGTCTGCGCCGCACATCGACCGGACCGCAGGCGATGCGGATCCGCTCGTCGCCCGCGTTTGCCGCGCACCGGCCACTCCCCTACCCTCAGGAAAGTGGCGCTCGAGGAACACGTCTGCTTCATCACACACAAAGAGGTCCCGATCTTGCAAGTCGACTTCGACCGCTGCCATCCGTCGGAGATGCTCGATCGGATCCGTTATGCCCGCCTCATCATCGGGCGCCAGCCGCTCGGTTCGGTGCGAACCCTCACGCTCGTGAAAGACGCGCGGTTCAACAACCAGGTTTCGCGCGAGATGAAGGAATACACCGCGCACAACAAGCCCTTCGTGCGCTGCGCGGCGGTCGTCGGATTGTCGGGGCTGCAAGAGATTGTCTACAGCGTCATCATCAAAGTGACGGGGCGTCGGATCGCGACGTTCTCTGACGTCGAGCCCGCCAAGGAGTTCCTCGTCTCCGAAGACGAATAGAGGGGTCCCGCACGGGAGTTGCAGAGCATCACCCGCACGATGATTCAACTCGGAGCCTCGTTCACGCAACCGATTCACAGACCGATCCCGTCGGAGCAGCCGAACCGTGGGATTCCGCCTCAACCCGCGGGTCCCGCGATTCCGGGCTCACCCGAGCCGCCGGATCCCGGCGAAGGCCCCGACCCGGGCGACCCCGGACCTGATGTCCCGGACCCGCCCGCGGTCGACATGCGCGCGGGCTTTTCATGACCGAGAGCACAGAAAAGGCCGTTCCCAACCCCAGCGTGAAGAAGCACACGGGGGGCTGTCACTGCGGCGCCGTCCGGTTCGAGGTGATGATCGACACGAGCGCCGGAACGATGTGCAACTGCTCGATCTGCGCGAAGACCGCGCAGCTCGGGACCAGCGTGAAGCCCGACGCCTTCAAGCTCACCGCGGGGGCCGACAGCCTCTCCAAGTACGAGTGGGGCTCGAAGATCGGGCAACGGATGTTCTGCAAGCACTGCGGCGTCCACTGCTTCGGTCCCGGGTACCTCGAGCAGCTCGGGGGCGCGTTCGTCTCGGTCAACCTCCGCTGCATCGACGGCTTCGATCCCGTCGACGCGAAGGTGATGCACTGGGACGGCCGGCACGACAACTGGCAGTCGGGCCCGCGCAGCACGCCGTGGCCGATCGCGCCGGCGGGCTCGAACGCGAGTCCCTAGCGTCGACCCTCCTGGTCGGACGACTTCGACCCCCCTCTCTGCTCTGCGCTCTCTGCGCCTCTGCGGCCAATCTCCGCGGGCGCTGACGCGAGGGAGATCGACTACGGTGTCGGGCCCATGCTCAGGCCGACCGTCCTTGCGTCCAGCACCTCCCGCGCGGCTCCCCTCGCTTTCGCCACGTCCGCACTGGCCGCGGTCGTCGCGCTGGCCAGCTGCGGCGCCGGGCCCAGCGCGTTGCCCGCGACCCCCGTGGGCGCCGCGGCTTCGGACACGCCGTCCTCTGCTGGAGCCGCGCCTGGGGCGTCCGGAACGCCGGCGGCGCCGGCAGCGTCGAGCGTTCCCCCCGCCGTTCACCACACGCCGGCGGAGCTCGCGCCGGCGCTCGCCAGTGCGCGCGCCCCCGAAGTGTTCTTCGCCGACGTCACGACCAGCAAGGGGGACTTCGTCATCGAGGCGCACCGCGCGTGGGCGCCCAACGGAGCCGACCGCTTTTACAACCTGGTGAAGCTCGGCTTCTTCGACGACACGCGCTTCTTTCGTGCCATCCGCGACTTCATGGTTCAGTTCGGAATCCCGGGCGACCCGCAGGTCTCCGCGCAGTGGGAGAAGGCGCAGATCCCCGACGATCCGGTCACGCAGTCGAACCTCCGCGGCTTCGTGACGTTCGCGCAGACCGGCCGGCCCAACTCGCGCACGACGCAGATCTTCATCGTCTTCGAGAACCGCTCGAGCCTCGACGCCGGGGGCTTCGCCCCGTTCGCCAAGGTGACCCGGGGCATGGACGTCATCGACTCGCTCTACAAGGGATACGGCGAAGGAGCCCCCAGCGGCCACGGCCCCGCGCAGGACCGCATCCAGAGCGAAGGCAACGCCTACCTCGACAGCGACTTTCCCAAGCTCGACCGGATCCTCACGGCCCGCATCGTCGAGCAGTAAACCGAGCGGCTAGCTGGCAGCGTCGTAGTTGAGGTTGGGGCTCAGCCAGCGTTCGACCTCGGCTACGGTCATGCCCTTTCGGACGTGGTAGTCGGCGACCTGGTCGCGATCGATCTTGCCCAGGCCGAAGTAGCGTGACTGGGGGTGTGCGAAGTAGAGGCCGCTCACGCTGGAGCCGGGCCACATCGCGTACGACTCGGTGATGAGCATGCCGGTGTTCTTCTGCACGTCGAGGAGCTTCCACAGGCTGCCCTTCTCGGTGTGGTCGGGGCACGCCGGATAGCCGGCGGCCGGGCGAATGCCGCGGTATTTCTCTTCGATGAGCTCGTCCTTGCTCAGGTCTTCCTGGCGGCCGTAACCCCACGCGTCGCGCACCTGCTTGTGCAAGCACTCGGCGAAGGCCTCGGCCAGGCGATCGGCGAGCGCCTCGGCCATGATCGCGTTGTAGTCGTCGAGCTGCGCCCGGAACTCGTCGCACAGCTCCTTGAGGCCGATGCCGGTCGTGACGGCGAACGCGCCGAGGTGATCGCGAAGGCCCGTCGCCCTCGGAGCGATGAAGTCGCCGAGCGACCGGTGCGGCTCGCCGCGATCGCGCGGGGCCTGCTGGCGCAAGAAGTGGAACGTCTCGAGCACCGTCGAGCGCGACCCGTCGGTGAAGAGCTCGACGTCGTCGCCCACGGCGTTCGCGGGGAAGAGACCGTAGACGCCGCGCGCGGTGAGGCGCTTCTTCGCGATGATCTCGTCGAGGAGCTTGTTCGCCTCGGCGAAGATCTGGCGCGCCTGCTCGCCGTATTTCTCGTGGTCGAGGATCTTCGGGTAGATGCCCTTCAGCTCCCAGGTGTGAAAGAGCGGCGTCCAGTCGATGAACTCGCGCAAGGTCGCGAGGGGAAACGCTTCGATGACGCGAACGCCGGTGAACTCGGGCACGGGCACGTCTTCGGCTCGCCACTCGATCGGCGTCCGGTTCGCGCGCGCCTCGCTCAGGGCGACGAGCTTTTGCTTCGGCTGCGAATGGAGCTTGCGAAGCTTCTCGTACTCGGCCTGGTGCTGCGCGACGAAGGCGGCCTTTCCGTCCTCGCTGAGGAGGGTCGTGGTCACCGGCACGGCGCGGCTCGCGTCGAGCACGTGGACGACCGGCTGGCTGTAGTGGGGGGAGATCTTCACCGCCGTGTGCGCGCGGCTCGTGGTCGCGCCGCCGATGAGGAGCGGGAGCTTGAAGTTCTGGCGCTCCATCTCGCGCGCGACGTGGACCATCTCGTCGAGCGAGGGCGTGATGAGACCGCTCAGGCCGATGAGGTCGGCCTTCTCCTGGGTCGCGCGCTCGAGGATCTTCTCGCACGGGACCATGACGCCCATGTCGATGACCTCGTAGTTGTTGCAGGCGAGCACGACGCCGACGATGTTCTTGCCAATGTCGTGGACGTCGCCCTTCACCGTGGCAAGCACGATCTTGCCCTGCGTCTTCACGACCTGCCCGGCCGCGGCCATCTCTGCCTTTTCGGCTTCCATGTACGGTGTCAGGTACGCGACCGCCTTCTTCATCACGCGCGCCGACTTCACCACCTGCGGCAGGAACATCTTGCCGGCGCCGAAGAGATCGCCGACGACGCTCATTCCGTCCATCAACGGACCCTCGATGACGGCGAGCGGGCGTCCGAGCCCGGCGCGCGCCTCTTCGGTGTCCGCGTCGATGTACGCGTCGATGCCCTTGACCAGGGCGTGCGAGAGGCGCTCGGCCACCGTTCCCTTGCGCCACTCCTCTTCCTTCTTCTCGTTCCCGGTGATGCCCGCGCTCGCCGCCTTGAGCTTCTCGCCGAAGTCGACGAGGCGCTCGGTGGCGTCGGGGCGGCGGTTGAGGAGGACGTCCTCGACGAGCTCGCGGAGCTCCGGGGCGATCTCCTCGTAGACCTCGAGCATGCCCGCGTTGACGATGCCCATGTCCATCCCGGCGCGGATGGCGTGGAACAGGAACGCCGAGTGCATTGCCTCGCGGACGTGGTTGTTCCCGCGAAAGCTGAACGAGACGTTCGACACGCCGCCGCTCACCTTCGCGTGCGGCAAGTTCGCCTTGATCCAGCGCGTCGCGTTCAAGAAGTCGACCGCGTAGTTATTGTGCTCCTCGATGCCGGTCGCCACCGTGAGGATGTTCGGGTCGAAGATGATGTCTTCGGGCGGGAACCCCACTTCGTCCACGAGGATCCGGTACGCGCGCTCGCAGATGCGGATCTTGTCTTCGTAGGTCGCGGCCTGGCCCTTCTCGTCGAACGCCATGACCACCGCCGCGGCGCCGTAGCTGAGCACCGTCCTGGCGTTCTGGCGGAACTTGTCTTCGCCCTCTTTCAGCGAGATCGAGTTCACGACGCCCTTGCCCTGGAGGCACTTGAGGCCGGCCTCGACGACCTCCCACTTCGACGAGTCCACCATGAAGGGGACCTTGGCCACCTCCGGCTCGCTGCCGAGGAGCAGGAGAAAGCGCGTCATCGCCGTGACGCCGTCGATCATCCCCTCGTCCATGCAGATGTCGATGATGTTGGCGCCGTTCTCGACCTGCTGGCGGGCCACGCTCACGGCCTCTTCGTACTTGCCCTCCTTGACCAGCTTCGCGAACCGGGGCGAGCCCGCGACGTTCGTTCGCTCGCCGATCATGATGTAAACGCCGAGCTGCTGCGTGAAGGGCTGGGAGCCGGAGAGGCGAAGGGGCCGCGGATAGAAGTCGGCGGTGACGGTCTCGACGACCGCCGTCTGCTCCCTGGCCGCCTCGGCTTCGGCGGGGAGCGGGCGCGGAGGAAGGTGCTCGAGCGCCCTGGCGATGGCCGCGATGTGCTCGGGCGTGTTGCCGCAGCACCCGCCGGCGACGTTGAGCAGACCGCCCCTGGCGAACTCGGTCATGTAGCGCGCCATGTCGGCGGGCTCGAGATCGAAGCCCGTGGGCGAGAGCGGGTTGGGGAGACCGGCGTTCGGATAACACGAGATCGCCGCGCTCGACTTCTCCGAGAGGTCCGCGAGGAACGGGTACATCAGGTCCGGGCCGAGCGAGCAGTTCAGGCCGACCGAGAGCGGTCTCACGTGTTCGACGGCGTTCCAGAACGCGGGCGCCGTCTGCGCCGAGATCATCGTTTCGCCGCCGCGACCCACGGCGGCGGAGATCATGACGGGCAGCTCTCTCCCGTTCTGCCTATTCAGCCCGTCGGCGTCGAAGACCTCGCGGATGGCAACGAGCGCCGCCTTCGCGTTCAGCGAGTCGAAGATCGTCTCGACCAGGAGCGCGTCGACGCCGCCGGCGATGAGCGCCCGGATCTGGAGCGCGTAGGCCGCTTTGACCTGATCGAACGTGACGACGCGGAAGCCGGCGTCGTCGGCGTCGGGGGAGTTGGAGAGCGACACCGTGAGCGGGCCAATGGCGCCCGCCACGAACCGCGGTCGCCCGTCGGCGCTGCCGACGCGCTCGGCCCACTCGCGACACTGGCGCGCCGACTGCTCGTTGATCTCCCAGGCGAGGTCGTTCAGGAACTTGTCGTCGATGATCCCCTGGTAGAAGGCCGCGTCTTTCCGGCCGCCGTGCTCGCGAGGGTCGTCGACGAAGAACTCGCTCTGCGCGATGTTCGTCGCGCCGAAGGTGTTGGTCTCGATGATGTCGGCTCCGGCCTCGAGGAAGCGGCGGTGGATGTCGCCGATCATCTCGGGCTGCGTGAGCGAGAAGAGGTCGCCGTTGTTCAGCAGGCCCTTCTTCGATCCGGCGAAGCGCTGGCCGCGGATGTCGGCCTCCGTCATCCCGTAGGCGCGGATGGTCGTTCCCATCGCGCCGTCGATGATGGCGATGCGGTTCTGGAGGAGCTTCGCGAGCGGGTGGTGCGAATGAGGATGCGGCATGCTTCGATCTGGGATCCCTGAGATTTCTAGGCGACCGACCGGGTCTTCATCGAACCCGAGCCGTTTCGCTCGTGCTTGTCGGCAATGGCGAGAACGACCTGGAAGTGCGGCTTCTTGGGCTCGCGGCAGGCCACCTCGCACGTCGCGACGCCGAAACCGGCGCGCGAGAGGAGCGAGCGGAGCGCGCGCGGGGCGAACCCGGGGTGGCGCTCGCCGTAGGGGGCGGTGATCTCGCGCTGCTTGTGCTGGTCGAGCGACAGCACCACGATGCGACCTCCGGGCCGAAGGACGCGGGCGCACTCTTCGAGCGCGCGCCCCGGATGCTCGGCGTACGTGAGCGTATGAAACGCCACCACGGAGTCGAACGAGCCGGCGCGGAACGGCAGGTCGTGGAAGTCGGCCACCTCGGCGCGGACGTTCGGGTGCTTCGCGAACCGCTCTTTCGCGGCGTCGATCATCCGCGCGTTCGTATCGACGCACGTGAGCGAACGGCAACGGGAGGCGAGGCACGCCGCCGCCGCGCCGTCGCCCGAACCGACGTCGAGGACATCGCCCAGCGCGAGGAGCGCGGCGAAGCCGAGCGCGAGCGACTGCCACGTCCGGCCCGGTGAGTAGTGGCGCTCCATTTCGCCCGTGAACGACTCGGGCAGCGAGCCCCGTCGCTCGGCATCGAGCTCGAGCAGTCGCCTCTGGTCACCCTCGAGCGTGGGGTCCGAAGACTCGGCCGCCTCGTCGAGGACGGCCTTCGCGGTCCCGGGCAGTGTATCGAGCGCGAGCGCGTAGAACGCCTGCGATCCCTCGCGCCGGTCGCGCACGAACCCGGCGTCGCGGAGCCGGCCGAGGTGCGTCGAGACGCGAGACTGCGCGATGCCCGTCACCCGGACGAGATCGGTCACGCGGAGCTCGCGCTCGCGGAGCAGCGCGCAGAGCCGGATCCGGCTCTCGTCACCGAGGAGGTTGAGCGTCTCGACGTAGTGGGTGAGGTCCATGTATCCCGCTATTGGAATGTACGGATGCACCTGTCACGCGTCCAGCGCTCCCTGATGCAGCCAATCTCGTTCTCGAGCGTGAGCCGAGCGGCCAGGTCCCGAGAGGCTACGGGCGTACGTAAGCGATGATGTCGATGCAGCGGCTCTCGCGCGAGCTTCGGTTCTCGTAGGAGTGGGGCACGTTGGCCTGAAAGTAGAGGGTGTCGCCCGCGACCAGCTCGTGCGTCTCGTCGCCGGCCGTGACCCGCAGCGCGCCCGTCAAGAGAATGACCGTCTCGGTCGCGCCCGCGCCGTGGGGCTCGCTCCGGTGAAAGCCCTTCGCCTGGAAGCGGAGCTCGTAGATCTCGTTCCGGTCTGCGGCGCCCGACGGCGAGAGCAGACGGCTCTCCATCCGGCCGTCGGTGCTCCGGAGAGGGATCGCATCGCCCGACCGGAGGACCCGGCTCTGGTTCGCGTCGGTGGTGCCGAGCAGGGCCTGGAACGGGATCCCGAGACCGACCGCCACCTTCCACATGAGACCGAGGGTCGGGTTCGTGCGTGCGCCCTCGATCTGCGAAAGCGCCGCTCGGCTCACGCCGCTCGAGAGCGCGAGCTGGTCGAGCGACATCCTCCGCTCGGCCCGGTAGCGCTTGAGGCTCTCGGCGACCCGGCGGGCAAGCTCCGCCGCCCCTACCTCATCTCCCAGGCCTTCGACGCGAGGGCGAGGCGACGTCCGCGCGGCGGACGCCGGAGCAGCGGGAGACGGGGTTCTGGCGGTGCGAGCTCTGGGTCCCATGCGTTTTCCATCGAGATTCGGCCAGGAACGGCTCGCTATGCTCGCACGGCGGGCGCGCCGCGTGCAAGGGCGTGTCCCGCGGACCGGAGAGCGTTCAGAGCGAGCAAGTGCACTTGCGAGCCTCGCAGAACGCTCGCCCGTCGCGCTGCGGCAGTCGCGCGTGCTTCCAGAGCTCGACGGGGGTGTCGTTGATGGTGCTGTGCATGTAGGTCATCGGCGTATCTTCGATGTGACCGATGCCGAGGTAGTGCCCGAGCTCGTGCACGATGAGCGCGCGGTACTCGCCCTCGTCGTCGATTCGCGCCGCGACGATCCAGATGCGCCCGCCGCGGGTCAGAGCCACGTGCTGCGGCCAGTCGGGATCGAAGGGCTGGAGCTGCTCGGAGCGATCGAGCTTCTCGATGACCAGATCGCCCCCGCGGTCGCCCTGCGCGAAGCAGACCCTCGCTCCGCTGCCGCGCTCCCACACCTGCATCGCCTCGCCGATGACGCGCCGTTCGTCGGCGTTGAACTGCGGATCGACCCTGTACGCGATCGGATGCTCGCATGCGCCTCCGCAGGCGCCGGGGTCGTACACGACCTCGCCCGTACCCGCACCGAGGGACCCGAAGAGACAGGCGATCGCGAGGATGTGACGAAACACGTTACGCCAGCTGCAAGCTAGCGCTGTGCCGGGGTCAGGATCCGCGGCGATCGCCGTCTCCGCCGAGCATTCCCATGACGGCGAATTCATGGCCGCGCGGGCAGCGGACCTTTCCCTTCTCGGCCACCTTCGCGGGCACCTTGAACACCGTGCCGCATTCGGGGCACTCGAGTTCCACCGGTTCGTCGTCGGTTCGGCCGAGCATCGGGAAAGCGTACTTTAGGAGGGCAAACCTGTCCCGGAGGGGGACGTTTCCGGGATGCGAAGCGCGAGGGAGCAGCCGCGGGGGAGCAATCGCTCCCTCTGACGAATCACTCGCTCTTTTCGGCCGAGCCCTCGCGAAGTCCGAGCTCTTTCATCTTGAGCTGCAGGCCTTTCCGCGAAATCTTGAGCAGCCGCGCCGCGTGCGTCACGTTCCCGGTGGTCTGCTTGAGGGCGCGGCTGACGAGCTCCCGCTCGAGGCGGCTCATGGCCACCTTCACGTGGCCCTTGAGCCCACCCTCGCCGGCGAGCGCGGCCTGCAAGTCTGCCTCGGGGAGGGGCACGTTCGCGAGCGCGGTGATCCCGCGCACGTCGGGCGGCAAGTCGCTCGCGTGGATCTTCGAAGTGTCGCAGAAGAGCACGGCGCGCTCGATCACGTTCTCGAGCTCGCGGATGTTGCCGGGCCACGGATACTGAACGAGCTGCTCGGTCGCCTCGGGTTCGACGCCTTCGACCTTCTTCTTCAGGCGATCGTTGAACTTCGTCAAGAAGTGCTCGACGAGGAGCGGGATGTCGCCGGTGCGCTCGCGCAGCGCCGGCAACCGGATCGGCACGACGTTGAGGCGATAAAAAAGGTCTTCGCGGAACGTCGCCGCCGCGATCAACTTCTTCAGATCGCGGTTCGTCGCCGCGACGAGGCGCACGTCGACGCGGATCGTCTTGATGCCTCCCACCCGCTCGAACTCGCTCTCCTGAAGGGCGCGGAGCAGCTTCACCTGCATCTCGATCGGAATCTCTCCGATCTCGTCGAGGAACAGGGTGCCGCCGTTGGCGAGCTCGAAGCGACCCGGCTTGCTCGCGACCGCCCCCGTGAACGCGCCGCGCTCGTATCCGAAGAGTTCGCTCTCGATGAGCTCCTTGGGAATGGCGGCGCAGTTGACCTTGATGAAGGGCTTGTCTTTGCGGCTCGAGTGCTCGTGGAGCGCGCGCGCCACGAGCTCCTTGCCGGTGCCGCTCTCGCCCGTGATGAGCACGGTGGTCGGCGTATCCGCGACCCGCTCGAGGATGGCGTAGAGCTCGGCGATGCCCTGCGAGGCGCCGATGATCCCGAAGCGAACGCCCGCCGACCCGCCCTCTGCCAGCGTCGCGTCGGCCCCGCGGAGCTCTCGCGTCTTCAGCGCCTTGGCGACGATCTGGCGAACCTCGTCCTTGTCGAAGGGCTTGGTGACGAAGTCGAACGCGCCGCGCTTGAGAGCCTCGACGGCGGTGTCGATGGTCCCGTGCGCGGTGACGAGAACGACCGGGAGCTCCGGCTCTTCTTCGAGGGCGCGCTTCAGCAGCGTCATGCCGTCGACCTTCGGCATCTTGAGGTCGGTGATGACGAGATCGATGTGATGCTCGCGCAGGAGGTGAAGGCCCTGCTCTCCGTCTTCGGCGGTCAGAACGTCGTAGCCGTCACGGGTCAGCTGCGCCGAAAGGATCTTCCGCAGGTTCGGTTCGTCGTCGACGATGAGAACCTGTTTGCGCTCGGGGAGCATGGGCGTCGAGCTTACGCCAGCTCGATCCCGAGCCGCCGCCCGATCTGCGGGCCCGAGCGTCTGCCCGCCGACCGTCTGCCGTGAGCGGGGCGCGTCAGCCCAGCCGATCGCCGAGCAACTTCTCGAGCGAAACCATCGCCTTGGTGAAGTCTTTGACTCCTTCGTCGAGCTTGTCGGTGGCCATCTGATCGGCCGCGTGCATCTTGCGGAAATCGGCCTCGTCGAGCGTGATGCGCTCGATTTTCAGGGACTTCGCCTTCTCGGGGTCGAGTTTCCGCTGGAGGTCGCCCTCGGTCTTCGACAGCTCTTCGAGGAACTTGGGCGCGATCGTGAGGAGGTCGCAGCCGGCGAGCTCCGTGATCTCACTGAGGTTCCGGAAGCTCGCCCCCATGACGACCGTCTTGTAGCCGAAGTGTTTGTAGTAATTGTAGATGGTCGTGACGGACTTCACGCCGGGGTCTTCGGCGGGGGGGTAGCTCTCCTTGCCGGTCGACTTCTTGTACCAGTCGAGGATCCGGCCCACGAACGGCGAGATGAGCGTGACGCCCGCCTCCGCGCTCGCAACGGCCTGATGCATCCCGAAAAGGAGCGTCATGTTGCAGTGGATCCCTTCGCGCTCGAGCACCTCGGCCGCCCGGATGCCCTCCCACGAGGACGCCAGCTTGATGAGCACGCGCCCGCGCGACATGCCCGCCGCCTCGTACTGCGTGATGAGGGCGCGAGCCTTCTGGATGCTGCCCTGCGTGTCGTACGAGAGACGGGCGTCGACCTCGGTCGAGACGCGCCCCTCGATGATTTTGAGGATGCGGAGCCCGAACTCGACGCTCAACCGATCGATCGCCTGCTTCACGATCGCGTCTTTGCTGGCGTCGGTGCCGGCGCCGGCCGACTTCTTCGCCCACGCGAGGGCCTCGTCGACGATCGACGAGTAGGCCGGCATCTGCGCGGCGGCCATGAGCAGCGACGGATTCGTGGTCGCGTCGCGGGGTTTGTACTTCTCGATGGCGTTGAAATCCCCTGTGTCGGAGACGACGACGGTCATTTTCGCGAGCTGCTGGAGAAGCGGAGTGGCCATGGCCCGGAGAGCATAAGGACCAGCGAGGAGAACGCGCAAGGGTCGCCGGTCGAGATCCGGGCGACGGCCTCCTAGCCCCGCCTCACGCCTTCGACCGCGCGCGTCTGACGGGCTTCGCGTCGAGGGGGTAGGCGATCGTCTCGGAGAGCTTCTTGCGGCGCTTGTCCACTTCACGCTGTAGCCGGGCGACGGCCGATTCGCGCGCGTCGTAGAGCCGGCGCGGCTTGCGCTTCATCTTCGGGTCGCTCAGCAGCGCGTACGTCAGCCACGGAAACACCGCCGTAACGTCGGCGTGCACGTAGACGCTCCCGGTCGCGACGCTCTGCGCTGAGACCTTGCCCCACGTGTGACCCTCCCCGGCCGGACACGAGCTGAGGGCGCCGTTGTCTACCGGGTCGACGCAGAACTGAACATCGATATCGAACCCGTGGGTCGGCACCCCCAGGATCTGATCGAGGAGGGGCTCGCCCTGGAGGGTGTAGTTCTTGGGCACTCCTCCGCCGAGGATCCAGACGGCCATCGGACGCTCGAGCGTGCCAAAGCAGTGGTGCTGAATGGCCCCCATCTCGAAGACGTCGTCGTTGACGTCGATCTCGAGCTTGAACGCGTCGCCGAGCAGGCGCTTGAGCTTCACGATATTGAGGAAGATCGAGCCGTCTTGCACCGCCCCCACGAAGATGGGCACGCCCTGGCGATACGCCGTCGAGAGCAGCGATGGGTCCTTGACGCCGAGCGCCTTCTCGAGCTCGGCGATGCGTTTGCCGAGCAGGTAGTGGAGCTCGGGCGTGGTCATCTTCTTCTGGAATTCAGGCCCGCGGAGAAGAGCCGAGAAGAGCTTGTCGGTCTCGAGCAGCGTTTCTTCCCAGAAGCCCAAATCGTAGATGCGAATGATCCGCGCCAGGCGGTATTGGAGATCGCCCGCCGTCGGGTCGATCTCGCGAATCCGGTGACCGATGATCCGGTGTGCGTCGTGGTAAAGGTTGGCGCCGGTGGTGGTGATGCAGTCAACGAGACCCCGCTCGATGAGCGGGATCAAGCTCGACTGATGAAGGCCGGCGGGCGTCATCGCGCCGCTGAACGTCAGAAAGACGGCGCAATCCTGCTCGATGCTGCGTCGCATGAGCTGGTAGGCGGTGCGCTCCTGGCGGCCAACGTACGCGGGGAAGCTCGTCGTCAGGATCTCATGCGGCGTCTCTTTGCCGGATATCGCGGTCGGACGAACGTCGCGGGCCTGTTCGAATCGACGACGCAGTCCCGCCCTGTTCGGGGTACTCTTTGGCGAGCGTGGAAGGCGCGGCTCGCGTCGCGAGCCAGGCACACGGGGCTCATCAGGGGAACGGGGCGAGCCAGGCACACTGGGTATATCAGGCGAACGGGGCGAACGGGGCGAACGTGGCGAACGTGGCGAACGTGGCGAACGTGACATCGTGGGGGTGTGAGATCGCGCAAGATGGCGCCGGCCGTCAAGCGTGGCTTGCAGACGAGGGCAAAAGGGAGCAATGAGAATGGCTACGATGACGAGTCTGCGGCCTCTGAGTGAAACCTTCGGGGAGCGTCCAGTACCATTACGACCGGCGACCTTCGAGCAGCTAGCCCGCCAGCCCGACGAGTGCATCGACGTCGCCACCGGAGCCGCCCTCATCGCGCGTGACGCCTACGCGAGGCTAGACCTCGATCGACTGAGCGCTCGCTTCGACGACCTGGCCGCGCCGCTCATGGCGCTGGGCGTGGCGTCGATGCCCGTCGACGATCAGGTGCGGCTCGTGTCGAACTACCTCTACGAGGAGCTGGGCTTCCGCGGCAATGAGCAGGACTACTACGATCCGAAGAACAGCCTCCTGCCCGACGTGCTCGACCGGCGCCTCGGCATCCCCATCACGCTCGCCCTCGTCTATTGCGAAGTGGCAAGGCGCGCGGGCGTGCGCGCGCGGGGGGTCAGCTTCCCGGGTCACTTCCTCGTGCGCGTCGACGCAGCCGGCCAAGAAGACGCGCCGGTCGCGGTCGATCCCTTCTTCGGCGGCCGCCGGCTCGACGAGCCGGATCTCCAGAAGCTTCTCGAGCGAGCGTCGCCTTCCCAGAAATTCGTGGCGGACGAGCACCTCGCGCCCGCGACGCCGCGAGCGATGCTGGTCCGGATGCTCATCAACCTGAAGTGGATCTACGCAACGCGCGGCGACTTCGCGCGGGCCCTCCTGGCGCTCGATCGCATCGTCTGTCTCACGCCCGACTCCGTGCCCGCCCTGCGCGAGCGGGGCCTCCTCGCGATCCGCCTCGGCGCGGTCGAGGCCGCGCGCGCCGATCTCTCCCGCCTGCTCGAGCTCGTGCCGCAAGCCCCGGACGCCAGCATGATCCGCAAGCAGCTCGAGGAGCTGCACGCCAGAGTGGCGGTGCTGAACTGATCGCAGGGCCCGTCGGCGCGATCGTTCGCGCGCAGCTTCACTGGGACGCCGGAGGGCAACTCGGCGTCATGGAACGGATCGCCACGGGTCGCGACGCCGGCGGGGCTTCGCGCGAACCGGGCCCCGTCGCCGAACTGCACGCGCACCTCGCGATCCTGCCGATGCTGCGCGTCGGGCCTTACGTCGCGCACGACGTCGTGCCCCTCTCGGGGTCGCCTTCCCGCCAGATCACCGAGGCCGGCCTGCGAGGAAAGCTCTCGCCGCCGATCCTGGCGGCGCCGTGGCAAACGTGGGGCTTTCTGGGCGCGGGGTACGCCCGCGCCTACGAGCCCAGTCACACGATCGCGTCCGCTCTGGGTCCCGCCGGCTTCGCCCCCGGGCAGAATGGCGGGCTCCTCGAGGTTCGCCTGGGCCTGGGGCTCGGATACCGGCTCGGTCGGGGCTGGGAGGCCTTCCTCGAGCTGGGTGGCCGGGCCGGCCTTCTCTTCGTGGGATCGCTGTACGATCGCGGCGCGTGCGGGTGCGGAGAGCCCTACGCAGGGAAAGACTCCTTCGCGCTCTCGCTGAGCCTGGGGCTAAGCTTGAACCAGTAGCGTACCGGCCCTTCCGGCCCCATGCTCGGCCTGCGATGAGCTCTCCCTCGGACATAGACACCGCCACGAAGGCGGACGGGGAGAAGGCCGGGCCGGGAGCCGCCGCGGCCCCGACGAAGGCCGAGCGACCGAGCATGCGGCCGGGGGGACCCGAGCTGCTCATCGGCGTCACGTTGAGCGGGCGTTACCTCATCGAACGCCTCATCGGCGAGGGCGGCATGGGGGCCGTCTACCAGGCCGAGCACACCCACATGCGCAAGCGCCTCGCGGTCAAGGTGCTGCACCCCGAGATGAGCCGCCTGCCCGAGGTCGTCGCCCGCTTCGAGCGCGAGGCGATGGCGGCCGCGCATATCGACCACCCGAACGTCGCGGCCGCCACCGACTTCGGCAAGCTCGAAGACGGCTCGTTCTTCCTGGTTCTCGAGTACGTCGAGGGCCGGAGCCTGCGAGACGTGATCGCCGACGGCCCTCTCGAACTCGGGCGCGCCATCCACGTCGCTCGCCAGATCGCCAGCGCTCTCGGGCGCGCTCACGCCCTCGGCATCGTGCACCGCGATCTCAAGCCCGAGAACGTGATGCTCGTCACGCGCGACGGCGATCCCGACTTCGCGAAGGTGCTCGACTTCGGTATCGCCAAGGTGCCGATCGGCGCCATCGCCGGCGACACGACGCAGTCGGGCCCTGCCCTCACCCAGCTCGGCATGGTGTACGGAACGCCGGAGTACATGGCTCCCGAGCAGGCGCTCGGCCAGGAGGTCGACGCCCGCGCCGATCTCTATGCGCTCGGCGCGATCATGTTCGAGATGATCGCTGGCACGCGGCCCTTCGAGCACGAGAGCAAGGTCACGCTGCTCGGGATGCACGTCACCGCCCCGATCCCGAAGATGGCCGAGCGCGCACCCGCGGCCAACGTGCCGCCCGTCATCGAGGGGATCGTCTCGCGCCTCCTCGCGAAAGAGGCCTCGGCGCGGTTCGCGGACTCGAAAGACCTCGTCGATGCGCTCGACGACGCCGCCCACGACCTCGCGGCGACGGGGCGCATCCCCGAGCCGTCGCAGCCGGCTTCGCGCGGCCAGCACGGCCCGCCGTCGACCCATCGCAGCAACGGGGACCTGAAGTCGAGCGCGGCGCTGGCGCTCGGCCCCACGAGCCTGGCGCAGCCGGCGGTAGCGTCGCGCGGCTGGCTGGGGTCGCTGGTCGGATCATCGCGCGCGTCGCTCGAGCGCGCGCTGCGGTCGGCGCCGCCGTGGATGACCCCAACGCGCGTGGTGATCGCCGGCGCGGTGTTCGCCTCGCTCCTCCTCGTCGTACTGGTGGGCCCGTCATCGCACCGCGGGAGCGTAGACGGGGCAGCGCCGCATGCGAGCGGCTCGACCGCCGAGCCCGCGCGGCCTGCCGATCCGCAGACCGACGAGATCGTGGCGGCCGCGCGAGCGAAGATCGACAAGGGAGACTTCGCGACCGCCATCGACGCGCTGATGGCGCTCGAGAAGGCGGGGCCGGACCGCGCCGACGAGCACGAGCTGCTCGAGCGCGCCTACACGAGCGTTCGCAACTCGCGCGAGGCGATGCGCGAGGCCGGCCTGTGGCTCCTGGCGGATCCGAACGCGAGCGCCGACGCCAAGCTCGAGGAAGACGTGCGCAACGCCGCGCTCTTCAAGGAGGCGCAAGACGACGCATTCACCCTGCTCGAATCGCAGATGGGCCCGCGCGGGATCGACATCCTCTACGACATCGCGTTCGGCGCCTCGGGACGCCAGTATCCGCAAGCGGCCGCGCGGGCACGCCATTCGCTCGACGTCGACGACGTTCGCGGCCGGGCGAGCCCCGCCCTCGCGGTCCTCCTCGACTTCCGCGACGCCAAGACGTGCGACGCAAAGCGCGCGCTCCTCGACCGGGCCCACGATCACGGCGATGCGAGGCTCTTGCTCATCCTCCAGCCCTACGTGGCGAGCCGGGGCTGCGGCTTCCTCGGCCAGCGCGACTGCTACCCCTGCATGCGCAAGGACACCGCCCTCCGTGACGCGATGAGCGCCATCGAAGAGCGCTCTCACTAGAGCACTTTTCCTCGTCGTTGAGCGGGCCCGTCTCGGTGCTCGCCGTGCTCAGCGTACAGACGTACGCTTCCGCGCGGCGACCGCCGATCCAGACCCGCTCAACTTAGAGGAAAAGCGCTCTAGTCCCGCTCTGATGCAGAGGGTGCGGCGCGCTCGGCGCGACGTGCGCGACGTGCAAGCACGCTCGGCGCAACGTGCAAGCGCCCTCGGCGCGACGTGCAAGCACCCTCGGCGCGACGTGCAAGCACCCTCGGCGCATGGTGCAAGCGCGCTCGGCGCAACGTACGAGCGCCCTCTGCGCATGGTGCAAGCCCGCTCGGCGCATCGTGCAAGCCCGCTCGGCGCATCGTGCAAGCCCGCTCGGCGCATCGTGCAAGCCCGCTCGGCGCATCGTGCAAGCCCGCTCGGCGCAACGTACAAGCCCGCTCGGCGCAGGGTGCGCCGGGTCCTTCGCCGCCCGCTACCGATCGGTCTGCACCGCGATACCGATGGCAACGACCCTGACAACCCCTTCTCTGCTCTGCGCCCTCTGCTGCGAATCTCCTCTCCCTCATCGAGGGACCACGCTTAGAGCGCTTTTCCTCTAAGTTGAGCGGGTCTGGCTCGGCGGGCGCCGCGCGCAGGCGTACGTCTGTACGCCGAGCACGGCGAGCGCCGAGACGGGCCCGATCGACGACGAGGAAAAGTGCTCTAGAGACCGAAGCGTTCTTTGTGAACGCGCAGGAACTCGAGGTAGGCCTCGGACTCTTGACGGGGCGCGACCTCTCCGGACTGGACGGCTTCTTCGAGCATTCGCTTCACGTCGCCGACCTTGCGCGACGGCGGCAAGCCGAAAGCGCGCATGATCGCGTCGCCGATGCCGCTCGGCAACGGGGGGACTTGTGCGTCTTCTTCAGCGAGATGCCCGATGCGGTGCTGGAGCTCTTCGATCTGCTGAAGGCCTTTGCGCTTCTTCTCGGGCCGCTTGGTGGTGATATCGGCACGCGCCAGGCAGAGCAGATCCTCGAGGTGGGTGCCCAGCTCGCGCGCGAATCGCCGGACCGCGCTGTCGGTCCAGTCGGGCGAGTACTGGTTGGCGCGCAGGTGATGGAGCACGAGAAAGCGAACCGTCTCTTTGAGCGGCGGCTCCGGCGCGAAGAGGCCAAGGCGCCGATCGAGCTTGTCGAACATCCGGGTCCCGACCTCGGCGTGGCCGAGAAAGTGGATCTTGCCGTCGGGCGTGATCGACCGCGTCTTGATCTTCCCGATGTCGTGAAAGAGAGCCGCCCACCGGAGCTCGAGGCGCGGAACGGCCTGCCGCACGACCTGCTTCGTGTGCTTCCAGACGTCCTTGTGGCGCCACTCGCCGTCGCCGAAGCCGACCATGGCGTGCACTTCGGGGAAGAGAGCGGCGAGCGCGCCTACTTCGAGCAGTGCGTCGAGACCCGTCTCCGGGTCGTCGCCCATGACCACGCGGTCGAGGCGATCCCGCACGGCGCGGGGATCGAGGCGCACCGCCGCGCGGAAATCGTCGAGCCCGACCGTCACCATCGGGCTGCCTTGGGCGTGGCCCTCGGCCGCTACGGCGGCGGCCTCGAGCGCGTCGAACACCGCGTCATGACTCGGCGCGCGGCGAACGCTCCCGTCGCTCCCGTCGCTCCGCTCAGGAGCTGTCGGAGCGGTCGGAATAGCCGACTTGGGCTCGGGCATTTCGGGCATCGAGGGGGGTGCGGTCTCTAGCATGGCGGTCTAGCTTGTCAGCTGGTTTCCGGCATGCCGCTCTCGCTGCCTTTCCATCCCGCCGTCCGGGCCTGGTTCGACGGACGGTTCGCCGAACCGACGCCGGCTCAGGCGCGCGGATGGCCGGAGATCCTGGCTGGACACGACACGCTCATCGCCGCGCCGACCGGCTCGGGCAAGACGCTGACCGCCTTTCTTGCGAGCATCGACTCGCTGGCGCGCCGGGAGCCTGCGGGCTCGTCCGGGGGCGAGCGCATCGAGGTCGTTTACGTGTCGCCGCTCAAGGCCCTCAGCAGCGACGTTCAGCGCAACCTGGAGGCGCCGCTCGAGGGCATCGCTGCGGCGGCCCGAGAGCTCGGCCTGGTCCTGCCGCCGATCCGAACGGCGCTCCGCACCGGCGACACCACGCCCGCGGCGCGCGCGGCGATCTTGCGCAACGTCCCGCACATTCTCATCACGACCCCCGAGTCGCTCTACCTCATGCTCACCGCGGAGCGACCGCGAGCCCTGCTCCGTGGCGTCCGCACGGTGATCGTCGACGAGGTGCACGCCCTCATGCGCGACAAGCGCGGCAGCCACCTCGCGCTGTCTCTGGCGCGCCTCGACGCGGTCGCAGAGAAGCGGCCCCAGCGGATCGGCCTTTCGGCCACGGTGCACCCGATCGAGGAGGCCGCGCGCTTCCTCGTCGGCTCGGGCCGGCCCTGCGCGGTGGTCGACGTGGGGCACCGGCGCGATCTCGATCTCGCGATCGAAGTGCCGAGCACCGACCTCGAGGCGGTCGCGACCAACGAGCAGTGGGGCGAAATCTACGATCGCCTCGCCGCGCTCGTCGAGCAGCACCGGACGACGCTCATCTTCGTCAACACGCGGCGCATGGCCGAGCGCGTCGCCTACCACCTGGGCGAACGCCTCGGCGAAGAGCGCGTCGGCGCCCACCACGGGAGCCTCGCGAAGGATCGCCGCCTTCGCATCGAGCAGCGGCTCAAGGCCGGCGAGATGCGAGCGCTCGCCGCGACCGCCTCGCTCGAGCTCGGCATCGACGTCGGGTCGGTCGACCTCGTCTGTCAAGTGGGCTCGCCGCGCGCCGTGACCACGTTCCTCCAGCGCATCGGCCGGTCGGGTCACGCGCTGGGCCGCACGTCGCGCGGGCGCCTCTTCGCGACGTCGCGCGACGAGCTCGTCGAGTGCGCGGCCCTGGTGCGCGCCGTGGCCGGCGGCCGGCTCGATCGAATCGAGGCGCCCGTCGCGCCGCTCGACGTGCTCGCGCAGCAGATCGTCGCCGAGTGCGCGGCGCGCGAGTGGACCGAAGACGGCCTCTTCGACCTCGTGCGCCAGGCCGCGCCGTTCGCCGGCCTGGAGCGGCGCGCCTTCGACGAGGTGGTCGCGTGTCTGTCCGAGGGCACGGCGCCCCGCCTCGGCCGGGGCGGCGCGCTCCTTCACCGCGATCGGGTCAACGGCGCGCTCCGCGGGCGTCGCGCCGCACGCATCGTGGCCCTCACCAACGGCGGGGCCATCCCCGACCTGGCCGACTACCGAGTGATCCTCGATCCCGACGAGACGCTCGTCGGCACCGTCAACGAAGACTGGGCGATCGAGAGCGCCGCGGGCGACGTCTTCGTGCTCGGCTCGCACTCGTGGCGAATCCGCCGCGTGGAGTCGCGCGCGGGGATACTTCGCGTCGAGGATGCAAAGGGCCAGCCGCCCTCGATCCCGTTCTGGCTCGGCGAGGCGCCCTCGCGCACGTGGGAGCTCTCCGGCGAAGTGAGCCGTCTGCGCGCAGACACGCTCGCGACCCTCGACGCGGGCGGTTCGACGCAAGCGCGCCTCGCGTGGCTCGCGGCCGAGTGCGCGCTCGGGCCCGCAGCGGCGAGCCAGGTGTTCGCGTATCTCTCCGCCCAGCGCGACGCCCTCGGCGTCGTGCCGACGATGGACGACGTGGTCTTCGAGCGCTTCTTCGACGAGGCGGGCGGGATGCAGCTCGTCGTGCACGCGCCCTTCGGCGGCCGGGTGAACCGGGCCTTCGGCCTGGCGCTCCGAAAGCGCTTCTGCGTGTCGTTCGATTTCGAGCTCCAGGCCGCGGCGACCGACGACGCCATCGTCCTGTCGATGGGCACGACCCAGAGCTTCCCGCTGTCCGACGCCCTTCACTTCGTGCGGTCCGATCGGCTCACGGCGACCCTCGAGCAAGCGATCCTCGCGGCCCCGATGTTCGGGACGCGCTGGCGGTGGAATGCGTCGCGCGCCCTGGCGGTCCTCCGGAGCGAGCGCGGAAAGAAGGTCCCGCCGTTCTTGCAGCGCATGCGCGCCGACGATCTGCTGGCGTCGGTCTTTCCGGCGCAGGTCGCGTGCCAGGAGAACGCGACCGGTCCGCTCGAGGTCCCCGATCATCCGCTGGTCCGCCAGACGATGGACGACTGCCTCTTCGAGGCGATGGACACGAACCGGCTGCGGACCATCCTCGAGCGCATCGAGCGCGGCGAGATCCGGCTTCACGCGCGAGACACCACGGAGCCGTCGCCGTTCTCGCACGAGGTGCTCAACGCGAAGCCGTATGCCTTCCTCGACGACGCCCCTCTCGAAGAGCGGCGCGTGCGCGCGCTGTCGCTTCGCCGCACGTTGCCCGAGCACCAGCGCGACCTCGGCGCGCTCGATCCCGAGGCCATCTCCCGCGTCGCGGCCGAGGCCCGGCCCGAGCCCCGGAACGCCGACGAGCTCCACGACGTGCTCCTCGGCATGATCGTCGCGCGGCTGCCGGCCGACGGCTCGTGGGCCACGTGGTTCGGGCAGCTCGTGGCGGCGGGGCGCGCCGCACGGGTGGGCGCGCTGGCCTTCGCGATCGAGCGCGCGCGCGTCGTGGAGTCGCTGTACCCGGACGCGCCGCGGCTCCATGTGCCCGCCTCGCTCGACGGGCCGCGACCTCCGCGCGCAGACGCTGTGCTGGTCGTCCTGCGCGGACACGCCGAGATCACGGGGCCGTTCACCGCGTCCGGCCTGGCGGCGGCGCTCGACCTCGAAGAGTGGGACGTGGCGGCGGCGGCGGCGAGGCTCGAGAGCGAGGGCCTCGTGCTTCGCGGCCGCTTCGGCGCCGCGCCGGGTCAAGACGCGGCGGGGGAGCAGTTCTGCGACCGGCGCCTCCTGGCTCGCATTCACCGCTACACGATGGACCGGCTGCGCGCCGAGATCGAACCGGTGAGCGCGCAGGACTTCTTGCGGTACCTCTTCGAGCGGCACCACCTGGCCCCGCGAACCCGCGCCGGCGGCAGAGCGGGGCTTCGCGACGCGATCGCGATGCTCCAGGGCTTCGAGGTCGCGGCGGCCGCCTGGGAGAAGGACGTGCTCGCGCCGCGCGTCGCCGGGTACCGGGGCGAGTGGCTCGACGAGCTGTGCCTCGGCGGCGAGGTCGCGTGGGGTCGTCTGTCGCCGCGTCGCTCGGCGGTCACGTCTCCCGCCATGGGCTCGACGTCGCGGGCCACGCCGATCACGATCGCGGCGCGCCGGGATCTCGGCTGGCTGCTCGCGGCGGTGCGCACGGGCGGCGCCGCCGAGGCGCCCGCGTCCGAGGCCGCGGTCGCGACGTACGAGGCGCTGCGGCGGCGCGGGGCTCTCTTCCCCGACGACCTCGCGGTCGCGGCCGGACTGACGCCGGCCGGTCTCGCCGATGCCCTGTGGGATCTCGTGGGGCGCGGCCTCGTCGCTGGCGATGGGTTCCAGCCGCTCCGCGATCTGCTGGCGGGGGGGCGCTCGGCGCGGAGCGGCCGGCGCGCGGCGCAGGGGCGCTGGTCTCTCTTCGAACGAGCCGAGCCGCCGGGGTCGGGCGAGGGGCCGACGCTGCCCGACGCGATCGCCGATCGCGTCGCGCAGCAGCTGCTCGCGCGCTACGGCGTCGTCTTTCGCGAGCTCGTCGCGCGCGAAAGCTTCGCCGTCCCGTGGCGCGACGTCCTGCGCGCGCTCCGTCTCCTCGAGGCGCGCGGCCTCGTTCGCGGCGGGCGGTTCGTCGCCGGGTTCATCGGCGAGCAATACGCGCTGCCCGAGGCGCTCGAGGGCCTGCGGCGCATCCGGCGAACGGAGCGCACGGGAGAGGTCGTGCGCGTTCGGGCGTCGGATCCTCTGAACCTCGTCGGGATCCTGCTCCCGGGACCGCGGATCCCGAGTCACGGCGGCTGGATCGTCTTTCGCGACGGCGCGCTCGAGGGCGACGCGCGCGAGCCGCGTGCAAACCGGTCGGCCGTCGACGACGCCCGCGGCGACGTCTTTCCCGAGCGCGCGTTCGTTCCGTCGGCCGGCGCGAGCGGGCAGGAGAGCGCCGGCGCGCTGCCTGCCGACGGTCTGCCGCCTTGACATCGAAGGATCGGCCACGCATCCTCCGCGGCCGAAATCGTGGGTGTCCGCGAAGGAGCTGACCGGTCGCCAGGGAGCCGCGCCAGCCGCGTCCTCCGCTCCGTATGGCAGCAGGCCGACTGGTTCGCCTACGCCGCCACCGCGCTCGTGTGCACGTTCTACCTGTACTCTCGCGCCAACTTCATTCCCAAGTGGGGCGACTGGTACGAAGACGACGCGGCCGAGGCCCAGCCGTACGTGTATCTCCAGGTGCGCGCATGGCTCCATGGGCATTGGGCGCTCGTCCCCCACCCCTCGGGCGCGGGGAACGACTACGTCTGGGGTCGTAACGGCATGCACCAGGTCTGGGGACTCGGCGTACCGCTCCTCGCGGCGCCGTTTCATCTCCTCGGCCTCCTCTTCGGCGCTCCGGGCTTTCCCGATCGCGTTCGGTTCCTGATCCTCTACGCGGCGACGACGTTCGTCCTGGCGCGCGCGCTCCACGCGTCGTCGCGCAAGGAGACGAGCGCCCTGGTCGCGAGCTGCGCGGCGGCAGGTTTCATCATGACCTTCCCCACGTTCATCGGCCTCCTGTGCGCTCGCTTCTTGATCTACGACCAGACGATCTGCACCGGCGCGCTGTGGAGCGTCCTCCTGCTCGCCGGCGTCCTCGCGATCTTGCACCGGTGCACGCCGGCTCGCCTCGCGCTCGTCTGCGGCGCGGCGGCGTTCTCGACGGTCATCAGGCCCACGCTCACCGGCTATGGCCTGTCGACGGTCGTCCTCGTCTTCGTCATCGCCCACAGACGGCGTCTGCGGGCCCTCGGATTCGTGCCGGCGCTGGTGTCAGGCGGCGCCGTGAGCGCGTTTTACTTCCTCGGGAACTGGCTTCGCTTCGGGTCGCCGCTCAACGGCGGCTACGCGAACTGCATCTCGAGACCGTTCGTGAATCGGTTGCTCCGCTGGGGCACGTCGTTCGCGAGGGTGCCGTTCAAGGTCGCCGCTGAAGAGATGTACGCCACCACGTTCCGGTTGGATCCAGTGACGTGGCAGACCTATGACCCCCCGCCCAGCGTGGCGCCGTACGTCGCCGGCGAGCGATGGCGCGAGTACTACTCGCCGGGTTACGACCGCGTCGTTCTGGCCGGCCTCTTCGCGGCGCTGGCGATCGCCGGCTGGCGCTTCTTCCGGTACCGACTGTGGCGGCGCGACCGCGACCTCGCGGACGAGCGCGCGACGGTCATCGCGGCCTGGGCGCTGCCCCCTGCGATCGCGCTCTTCCTCTACTACATGCGCGCCGGCAACCTGGTCACTCGCTATCTCGTCGACATGTTCCCCGCCTTCGCGGCGGCGCTCCTCTGCGTGGGAATCGCCCTGGTCGACTGGTTCAGGAAGCGCGCGCAGCCGGGGCTCGTGCCGTCGACGCAGCTGGCGCTCGCGGGCGCCGTCGCGCTCTACAACGCCGGGTGGACGGGCTGGCCCGCGGGCATCTCCCATCCCGTCGATCGCAAGGCCTTCCTGGCCAAGGTGACCGAGATCGACGCGCTCGCGGTGCCGACCCCGGGGGTGCCGAGGCGCTTCAAGTGCAACGAGCCGCGCGGTCCGCATCCCGTGCACATGCACCTCGACGACTGGCGGCCCGACTGCGGCTTCGCCTCGGGGATGGTGTTCGCGATGCCCCAGGCTCACTGCGTGTCCTTCACCCTCCGGCCCGGCAGCGGCGTATGGGGCCCCGGCGAGAACCAGTCTCTCGCCGCGTTCGAGGCGAATGCCGACTTCGACCCCCTCACGAGCTGCGGGGCGCCCCTGGTCGAGGGTGACGCGCGGATCGTCACGATGTGCGATCCGCACCCGCCGCCCTTCTTGCTCGACGGGATGCGCCTCTACTCGATCGCCACGCTCGACGAGGGACTGAACCCGATCGATCGCCTCAAGCTGATGGCGATCGACCCGTCGACGTCATGCAAATGAACGGCCGTTCGCGCGCTCGAGAGCGAGATTGGCCGGTCACGGCGGCCGCGCTCATCCGTGCGCTCCCGTAAAGATCCTGGCGTGCGGACTTCCCGGCGCGGTATTCCCACCTGGGCTCCTGCAGAGCGCGGGCCGGCGCGCTCCGAAGCCCCAAAAGAGACCCTATCGCCGCCCTGTCGACCGCGCGTTTCGCTTCAACCGCAGGCTCCGCACCTGGGCGACGAGGCCCGCGGGAGCCCACGAGCACGCCACCGGAACCTTTCCTCCACGTTCGCCTTGGCCGTCGAACGGTCAGGACGCCGGTCAGGACGCCGTGTGTCGCCAGGATATCATCCGGCGCTGCGGGAGACGAGGCCGAATCGGCGAACGCCATCCTCGAACGCCGTTAGCGCGGGCGCATGATGTGATAGGCGCCGACCTGCTCGACGGCCACGTAGTGTGTCGCGATGTAGCGATCGAGCCGGTCCGAGCCCAGGTTACTCGATGCGTTGGGCTCGTTCCAGTAGCAGCCGTCGGCGAGCACGACCGCCGCTGGATGGTGCGATTCGATCTCTTCGATCATCCGCCGTTGTACGTCGTCGCGTGTCACGATTCCCGGGTCGAATTGCTGGATGCGCGTGGCGCCCAACCGGCGCGACTCGTAGTAGACGGAAACGAAGCTGACGATGACGCGCGTGTGCGCGGTGCATCCCACGAAGATCCGGTCGTCTGGTCCGGCGAGGCGATGAATCGCGGCGCTGACGGCGCGCCGATCGGGGGGAATGAAGTCCTCATCGGGCCGTGTCTTGAGACGCGCGAGAAGCTCCCCCGGTGCGATGAGCCCGGGGTGGCTCGCCACGAACGGCAAGAAGGCGAGCAAGACGAGGAACTCGCTGAACGCAGGGATGGCGCCAAGAGCGCCGAACAGGCAAGCGACGGTGGCCGGCACGCCGTAACCCACGTGCGCCCAGTCCGTGCGGAGAAGCGCCTGGGGAGCCGTGGCGACGGAGATCGCGAGAAGAAACGCGGTCGTGAGGGTCAGATCGTCTCGGCTCGTCCTACGGCGTACCTGCAGCACGACGTGGGCGGCGCCCAACGCGGCGGCGAAGGCCAGGGCGAGTAACCCGAGGGTCACGTAGTCGGTGAGATAACCGGGGATCGTCCAGTTGAACAAGCCGACTCCCTGCTCTCCCTTGAACGAGGGCAATGGCATGACGCGGGCCGGCTGAGTGTACTTCGCTTGATCTAGCACGAGGTCGTGGATGACCTGGCTGGGTCCCCCTGAGAGCAGGACGAAGCACCAGAACGGCAGTACGGCAGAAAGCAAGCCCACGGCGAACGAGCGGCGCGCCTCGCGCGGCAAACGCGCGACGATCGGGCGGCCTGCGAGTCGCGCGAACAGAGCCAGCACCCCTGCGCCGACGGCTCCATACATGAACAGGTCGTGGCGAAACCACGACACCAGGCCAAAGAGCACGCCGCTCGCCGTGAATCGCCCCCGGCGCGAGGTGTTGGTCGGGAGCGCGACGACGCCGCCGAGAGCCAGCGCGACCGCCGTGACGTAGGCATACATCGTCAGCTCGATTCGCGACTGGAGAAGAAGCACGGCTGCGAACGCAGCGACGCGAGCGCGCCCCCTGGTCAAGCGCCCTACGATGATGGCCGCCAGCGTGGCACCCGCGACTCGAATTCCGAGGGCGAGGACCCGCATGGTGTGGATCGTCGCTCCCGCAGAAACGAGACTGCATGCCCGCACGAGGAGAAACGATCCCGGTGGGTAATTGGCGTAGAAATCACGGTAAGGAATTTGCCCCTTGCTCAGCAAGAAAGCGTCCGTGACGAGCAGTCCCTCGTCGTAGAAACCGAGCGGCGCCGTCAGGTGCGACGCGGTGATCTGGATGCCGAGGACGGAGAACACCAGTGCGGCGACGGGGACTCGCGCGAGCCGTTCGGTGAGTCTTGCTGAGCTGGTGCGCATGGTATCGCTCCCCGCGGCCGACGGGGCCAGGAAGGCCCGAAAGCGCCCCCCCCTTATACGGAAGGCGCCCTTCTACGCGAGGACAATTCCGCGAGCGTTCTAGACAGCTTCTGGGACGAGCGAGCCTCGTCTTCTCGCCCGGTCGCCCTTGCTACCCGCGACGCCGCGGCGGCCAAATTCGGCATGCGAACATCAGATTCGGATCAGAACGTGCCGCTCGAGCAGAGGCTCGACGCTCCGTCGTCTGGCGCGGGATGCGACGACGGGCACGCGGTGGACCATGAGCCTTCCCACCGCTGTGCGCCATGAAGCCTCTCGGCCAGGGCTGGAGCCTCTTCGCCACGAACCGCCCGGGGCGAGGTCCTCCCTCGGGTGACGTGCTCGCGGAGGCTGGCGATGCGCTCAGCATCCGCCACGGGAATGTGATAGCCCGTCAGGGGGTGACACGCCTGTTCTGCCAGATGCCTGACGCCGGACGCAGCGCTCTCGCTCGGCGTCACCCGCCCGCTTGGACAGGGCCTCGTCCCGGACTTGAGCTGACGCCGACGCCCAAACGAGCGTGCAAGCGAGGACCACACACTGACCGCCTGACAGACAACGCCGGCCGTCGAGGCCGGCCCGGACAAGGCAACGAATGAGCTCTCCAACTTTCACCTTCGACGTTGGCGTCATCGGCGGATGCGGCCACGTTGGCCTGCCGCTCGCGCTTCTGCTTGCGAGCAAGAAGCGCGTCCTCATCTACGACATCAACGAGAATGCTGTCGCGCAGGTGCAGGCCGGCGTCATGCCCTTCTTCGAGGAGGGTGCCGAGAAGCTACTGGCCGCCGGTCTTGCGAACGATTCTCTCGTTTGCTCGACCGATCCGAGCGCACTCGCAAGCTGCCGCATCATCGTCCTCATCGTCGGAACCCCCGTCGACGAGCACTTGAATCCTTCGTTCGAGGCCATCCCCCGAGCACTCGAGCGCTGCTTGCCGTTCTTCAACGACGAACAGGTCCTCGTGCTCCGAAGTACCGTCTATCCCGGGACATCAGCGAAGGTTCAACGCTGGCTTCGCGAGCGCGGTCTGAATATGTCCGTGACGTTCTGTCCAGAACGCGTGGCGCAAGGCTACAGTGTGCGCGAATTCGCCGAGCTCCCTCAGATCGTCAGCTCGTTCGACGAGCGCGGGGCTCAAGCCGTTCGCGCCCTCTTCGGCTCGATGAACGACGACCTGGTCGTGATGGAGCCGATGGAGGCCGAGCTGGCCAAACTCCTCGCCAACGCCTGGCGATACATCCAGTTCGCCACGGTAAATCAATTTTACATGATCGCGGAACACCACGGTCTAGATTTCAACCGCATTCTGCAGGGAAGCAGACACAACTACCCGCGGCTCGCCGGCATACCGGGACCGGGGTTCGCAGCGGGTCCGTGTTTGTTCAAAGACACGATGCAGCTCGCGGCGTTCAGTCAAAATCAGTTCTTCCTTGGCCACGCCGCGATGCTCGTCAATGAAGGTCTGCCTGCCTTCGTCGTCGAGCAGCTGGCGAAGAAGGTTCCCATCGCGGACAAGACCGTGGGCGTCCTGGGCATGGGCTTCAAGGCCGAGAGTGACGACGGTCGCTCGAGCCTCTCGTACAAGTTGAAGAAGATCCTGAACCTGCGGGCCGCTCGCGTCCTCTGCACCGACCCCTACGTCAAGGACGACTCCTTGGTGTCCCTCGAAGAGGTGCTGGCCGAAGCCGACGCCCTCGTCATAGGCACGCCGCACAAGGCGTACAAGCAACTACGAATCCGTCCAGAAGTCGTGGTCATGGACGTCTGGAACATCCTGGGCTAGATGGTCGGGGCATGATCCAAGACAATGGCAAGAAAATTCTCGTCACGGGTTCGGCCGGCTTCATCGCCGGTTACCTCGTCGAAGAACTGCTAGAACGTGGGTACGCCGTCGTTGGAGTCGACAACTTCTCCAAGTATGGACGCGTCGCCAAGAGCTACGACAATCATCCCCGCTTCACGTTCCGCGAGGGGGACTGCATCGACTCGAATTTGCTCCGCGAGCTAGTGGCGGACTGTGACCACTTCGTCGCGGGCGCTGCTCGAATCGGGGGTATTAGCTATTTCCACGAATATGCGTACGATCTCCTCGCCGATAACGAGCGCATCCTCGCGGCGAGCTTCGACGCGGCCATCTGGGCTTATCAGCAACGAAAGCTTCAGAAGGTCACCGTACTTTCCAGCAGCATGGTGTTCGAGAACGCAACTGTGTTCCCGACGCCCGAGGGGCATCAGCTCGCGTGCCCTCCACCCAGCAGCACGTATGGTTTTCAAAAACTGGCGTGCGAATACTTCGCCCGTGGTGCACACGAGCAATACAAGCTTCCATACACAATCGTGCGACCATTCAACTGCGTCGGAACAGGTGAAAAGCGAGCGCTAGGTGGCAAGGAGATCTTCAGCGGAAACGTGAAGCTGGCGATGAGCCACGTCGTTCCAGATCTGATCCAGAAGGTCCTCAAGAAGCAGGACCCGCTGCATATCCTCGGCGAGGGCAACCAGGTGCGGCACTACACCTACGCGGGCGACCTCGCCAGAGGAATCGCAGCGTGCGTCGAACATCCGAAGGCGATCAACCAGGACTTCAATATCTCTACCGAGGAATCGACCACCGTGCTCGAGCTCGGGCGAGCCATATGGGACAAGGTCTACAAGGGCAGCAAGCCCTTCAGAACCGTGAGCGACAAGCCGTTCGAATACGACGTGCAGCGTCGCGTCCCGGATGTTCGCAAGGCGAGAGAGCTTCTAGGCTACGAGGCGACGACGTCGCTCTCGAGCATGCTGGACGAGGTCATTCCCTGGATCCAAAGGGAGGTCACGGAGGGCACGATCTGATGCGGGAAGCCGGTCTGCCCGCCGTGTCTGCGCCAAGGATCGGCGGCGGATTCCAGTCGTCGTTCGCGTCGTGGCGCCCCTGGGCCCCGGTCGCTAGAACGGTGTTCGACGACCGTAGCGCTGCCGAAAGGCCCACACGTACCACTCGAGGTAGTGAGGTAGCCATTGCAGCAGCTTGAAGCGGGAATCACCGGCAATCCGATCGGTCCACGTAGCGGGGACGTCCTCGACCCGGTAACCCCCGAAGTGCGCCTTCACGGTCAGCTCGAGGCCCAGACAGAACCCTGCCTTGCTCTCGATCTGCGTCCGCTCGAGGAAGTCGCGCCGGTACGCCTTGAAGCTATTCGTCGGGTCGGAAGTCGGAAGGCCAGCGAACCAGTGCAGCGAGAGCCCCGCGGCTCGACTCAGGAAGCCCTTCAAGACGGGGCCGCCGACCTGCCGACCGCCCGGCGAATACCGACTTGCGCAGACGACCGCCGCGCCTCGCGAGGCCCGGTCCACGAGCTCCGACAGTTTCAAGAAATCGTCCGAGAGATCGGCCATGCTGACGACGACGACCGGCGCCCGCGCCGCTCGCATACCCACCTCGATGGCATAGCGAACCCCTTTCCCGAGCTCATTCTTCACGACCCTAACTATGCGTGGCCTTTCGTTCGCCGGGAGCGCGGCGAGCGCCGGCAGCGTGTCGTCTTCATCGAAATCGTGGACGACGATCAATTCGTAACCGGTCTCCGCCCAGGCGACCAGGGCACGGCAATACGGGCCGATGTTGGCGCCCTCGTTGAAGACGGGCACCACCACGGAGCATCGGAGCCCCTTCGGTGGTCCGCGCCCGTCAGCTGCCGAGGCGATCGAGACCGGGCCGGTGTCTTGCGATTCGTTCGCCGAGCAACTGACGGGTGCGATCGGAGGCGACACCACCCTCAACTAGTGCACGCCAGTGTCGCGCGCAAGCGTCGATACGAAGTCAAGCGGGTCAGGCTCTTGCACAAGGCGCGGGCTTCGCTATCGTGGCCCGCGTGGATCGGCAGATGGAAAGGCCTGCATGATAGGCGTGACGGAGAAGAGAGCTCCTGCGGAGCACCCCGGCCTGGGCACGAGCATCGACAGGCTCTACGCGAATCGGTTTCCGGACGCAGAGCGCGTGCAGAAAGCGAGACTTTGGCGGATTCTTTGCTCGTCATTCTTCGTGCGCTACGTCTCGAATACCGACGTGGTTCTCGACGTGGGCGCCGGATATTGTGACTTCATCAACCATATCGGAGCTGCCAAGCGAATCGCAGTCGATATCAATCCGGACACCGCGCACCGCGCAGCGCCCGGGGTCGAAGTTCATCAGATCGAGCTCGCTCAACTTCATACAGTGATTGCTCCGTCATCCGTCGACTTGGCGTTCGCGAGCAATGTCTTCGAGCACCTCCATGGGCCTGAGGGTCTACTCGCCGTGCTGGAATCCATACGCACCGTCCTGAAGCCGGGGGGGCGTCTCCTGATCCTTCAACCCAACGTTCGTCACGTGGGGGCGGCATTCTGGGACTTCTTCGATCACACGTTGCCGCTGACAGAGAAGGGCATGGCCGAGGCTCTCGAGGTCGCGCGCTTCAGGGTGCGCGAGGTGCGGTCGCGGTTCTTGCCCTACACCACAAAGAGCGCGATTCCACAATGGAGCTGGCTGGTGCGCACGTATCTGTCCGCCCGACCCCTCCAGTGGGCATTTGGCAAACAGATGCTCTTGCTCAGCGAGAAGCGCTGAATCAGAGCTCGTGAACTTGCGCTTTCTCGAATCCCATCGACACGGCGTCGTGCCCGGGGCTCGATCCGGAGGCGAGAACGGCAGCCCGTCTTGAACGGGGGGCCACTTGGTACTGGCCGCTGCGGCCGATCTCGTCTCTATCGCGTGCTCGAAGACGTGACCGCGATCTTCGCGGGCGCGCCGTTCTGGGGCGCGCCGGCGACCGCGGCGGCGTCGCGTACGGCGCTCCGCACCTCCGCGTCGCGCACGAGGAAGTCGACGCCTGGGGTGCTCTCGGCCTCGATGAATATCTGGTACGAAAAGAGCGTCTTGCTGAGCCGGATCAGGGCGATGTTCGCCGCGATTGCCGCGCGCCCTGCGAGACCGTTGCCGAGGACCTTGGGGAACGGCGCCGGAACGCCCTTCACCGACTTGATCCGGAAGCCCGCGTCTCGCAAGAGGTGCCGGATCGAGCGGAAGGTAAAGAGCCGGGTGTGCGTTCGGTCGAGGATGCCGGCCTTGCCGTAGTTGAACTGTCCGCCGAGGAGCATCAGGCGCTGAACGACGAACGCGACGTTCGGTGTCGTGAGAACGAGCTTCTTCGGCTCGTGCTCGAACTGCTGCCGGAGTTGCTCGAGGAACCGCTCCGGGTCCCGGAGGTGCTCGATCACGTCGAGCATCAGGAGGTAGTCGTAGGGCCGCGCGTCGAACTTCGGCGGCTCGTCGAGGTCTTGGATGATCACCTTCACGTCGAGGCTGGACACGCCGGGAGCGTGCCGGTCGACCACGCTGACGTCGCAGGCCTTCTTGCGCAGCTCGCGCGTCAGTGCGCCCGGCCCGGCCCCGATGTCGAGCACCTTCGAGCCCTTCGCCACGGCGTCGAGGGCGTAGGTGTGGCTGCTCGCATAGCCGAGCTTGGCGTCGTAGTGCGCGTTGTCGTCGATCGCGGGATCGAATCGACGCTGGTAGAGCAGGCCGGAGCGATGGGCGAAGTTCTGTACCGTCGCCCAGAGCACGTCTTTCGCGTATTTCACCCCGTTCACGCGGCAGATCTCGTCGCCGTAGTACGTGGGGATGGGAAGCTCGCGAATCCGCTCGCCGGCGTTCAAGAGCTGGATGATGACCTCCGTGTCGAAGTGGAAGTCGTTGGAGTTGAGCCGGTACGGGATCCGCTCGAGGGACTTCACTGAGTAGATGCGATAGCCGCTGTGGAACTCCGAGAGTCGCGTCCCCAGCATCGCGTTCTGGACGGTCGTCAGGATCTTGTTGCCCACGTACTTGTAGACGGGCATCCCGCCCTTGAGGGCGCCGAACCGGTCCATCATGCGGCTGCCGAAGACCGCGTCGGCCTCACCGTCGCGAAGGGGCTGGAGGAGCCGCGGCAGCTCTTCGGGCGCGTACTGGCCGTCGCCGTGGACCATCGCCACGAAGTCGAACCCCTGCGCGATCGCATACGCGTAGCCGACCTTCTGGTTGCCGCCGTAGCCCTGGTTGTACTCGTTGCGCAGCACCGTCATCCGCATCTCCGGGTGACTGCGCTGGTATGCGCGACCGATGGCGAAGGTCCGGTCTTCGGAGGCGTCGTCGACCACGAGAATCTCGCACTCGTACTGGTCGAAGACCGAGCGCGGCACGCGCTCGAGGACCGACTCGAGCGTCGCCTCGGCGTAGTATGCGATGATGAAGACGAGGAGCTTCGGCTTCGGAGCCGGTGCGACGCGCATATCAGACCTCCGGGGCGGGAAAGCCTAGCCTGGATCGAGCCCGGACGCCGTTCGCGGGACTCGAGCGAATCTAAACCTGGGCGAATAAATCGGGCGAGCGTGATCGAAGATCGCTCGTCAACGCTCGTCGATTTAGGCGGTGACGGCGATTCCGACGGCCGGCGAGCGCGCCTCGGCGCCGCTCGAGAAGGCGGCGAGCTCCTCGCTCACCTTGCGGAGGTACTGCTGCTTCACGTGAAACGGCAGGAACGCGCTCTTGAAGCCGCTCAGGATGATCTGCTTGATGTCTTCGAGCGTCAGCCCCATCTGGGTGTGGCAGAGCCAGAGCTCGCGGCTGACCGTGGTGTCGGTGACGAGCCGGTTGTCGGTGTTCACGGTCACGCGAAGACCGAGGTTGATGTAGAGCTTGAGCGGGTGACTTGCCAGGTCGCGGATCGCGCCGGTCTGCACGTTCGACGACGGGCAGCACTCGAGCGGGATGCGGTGGTCGTTCACGTAGTGGAGGAGATCGCCGTTCTCACGCAGACGGCAGCCGTGGCCGATGCGGTGGGCGCCGCAGACGTGGATGGCCTGCGCGATCGACTCGGGCCCATAGGCTTCGCCGGCGTGGATGGTCACGTTGATGTTGTTGTCGCGAACGAGCTGAAAGGCTGCCTTGTGGTGCTTGGCCGGGTGGTCGTACTCGGCCCCCGCGAGGTCGAAGCCCACGACTCCGCGGCTCTTGTATGCAACGGCCAGCTCGGCCATCTCGAGCGAGTGCTCGGGGGAGACGTTCCGGATCCCGCAGATGATGATGTTCGACTCGATTCCGAGCTTGTCTTGCGCTTCGCGCAGCCCGCCTAGAACGCTCTCGACCACGGTGGTGAGCTTGAGTCCGCGGCGCGTGTGCAGCATCGGCGCGTACCGCACTTCCATGTAGCGGACGTTCTCTCGCGCGGCGTCTTCGGCGAGCTCGTAGGCGATGCGCCGGAGCGACTCTTCGGTCT
>ODAK010000520.1_pt1 | contig 44176 bp, 53 predicted proteins | sample 1539591 | NCBI WGS metagenome assembly ODAK01 (sample SAMEA3539303, study PRJEB22396) | soil metagenome | biome: tundra; feature: field; material: soil | place: USA | collected 2010-05 | depth 0.15 m
TTTCTCTCGCCTCAAAATTGGTCCGAAAAGGACTTGACAATAGAGAGTCTTTCTCCTGACCGTCTTTGTTAGGTAAGCACGAGCGTTTCTCACTCCTCATTAAGAGTACAATACCAGATTTGCAAGCGAAAAAGCGCGATCTGAGCGAATGTTTCGGGAGTTTGCGAACAAATCTTCGCCAATACGAACAAATCTTCGCTCCTGCGAACAAACCTTCGCACTGGCGAACAGGGAAGATAGGGTAAAAATTTCTCATTCTTCTTTTACCCTATCTTCCTGATATACGCGTCAACGACGATCTCCGTTGCCTCTTTCTCTCCAACCAGTTGCGCAAGTTGGACCTGGGCGACATCGAGATTATGAAATCGTTGGTGAATGAACTCATGAGAAGCCGTCTGGGCGAATCCGTCCATCGCCTGACGCATCGCCTCACACTCTTGATCAATTCGCTCCCTGAGCTGCGCTACTTCACTTCTCATTGCAACTCCTTTCTGAGAGCATAGCGACTCAGTTTGTAGCCCTGACCGTTGATATTCTGGATCTCAATGCCAACCGCCCGAAACGGCACACGACACCCATCGATCAGATGATGGAGTGGCTCAAGTGCCGCATGATGATCGCTGTCTAGCAATGCAGCGATCTCTTGCGCAGATCGGCCTGTAATAGCCTGGAGAAGCTTTTCATTTTGAATGTAGCTCGGCCAGGAGTGCAGCAATGTCAACATCATTGGCAGTTCTACTTCGCTGAATACTCCATCGGCGACGATATGGCGCACATCCCAATTCACCAACAGAAAGTAGCCCGTTTCGACATTGACTACGATCTCATGCTCATCGGGCAGTAACGCGATCCCACATTCCTCAAGATTGAGCGAAAAACCGCGATACTGCTTGCCAGCAGGAAGAGGGTGAAGCATAATTGGATTGCTATCCATTAAAGGTCCGTCCTTTCTTGGGTTTTGTAGGGCCAGGTGATGCTGGCCCTGATCTTTCTTTACGATGCCTTCTGATAGTGATATTTGAGCCGCACAAGACTGCGAGAGTGAGTGCGAGAGAATGACCAGCGAGAACTGATTCTGAGCGTAAAATGCCTCAAACAGACCACTCTCGCAGCGATCTCTCACTCACTGCGAGGAACTCCAGCTTGCCGATGCGAGCTTCAGCCCTGAGCACGTCTTCATACAAACTGCGAATTTGCTCATTGCTAGCGTTCACCGCAACGATCATCTCTTTCAATTCAGCAACCGTGATATCTGCGGCGACACGTTCATCTCCAGGGCAGATCTGGAAATCAGTGCGATCTGCATAGAGCAACTGACTGAGTGTGACTGGCTTTCTGCCACTCTTTTGTGCTGCCATGTCCTGAAAAAGTGTTCCATCCGGCCTAACATCACGAAGATGAAAGCCTTGGGTGATCCAATATCGCCGCATTTTCCTCATGAGCTTCTTGGCGTGCTGGATACAACACTCATCTTCATGTGGCAACGGTGTGCCACAAGCCCGACAGTATGACTGTGGTTTCTTCAATTCGCCCTCTCGCACCAGACGGGGCTTGAGCTGCGGATAGATGGCATAGAAGAGTTCATTTAGCTCAGCCTCTTCTTCTTCAGTCATATCGTCCTGTTCACGCAACTGCTTGTGTCGTTGCTGTTGCGCTTCTGTGCCAGGAGCCGTGGGAACCCCTGCAAAAATCTCTTCCCACGTCTGCGGCCAGTTCGGATCAATCTCTACTTTCATTGGCTCTCCTTCCAGATCCAAAGTTTGTTCTCTACATTGCTGCGCTACAGGTTCGGTGTCGAATTGCCAGGGCCGGAATCGAACCGAGCCACCTTCGAGAGGTTGACCACACTGGCTCACCAGGGCCATCAAAATCTAACTACGTACTGTGGCTCTCAGTGGCTCTGAGTCCACCACAATTGTCTCCAATACATCGGTATTTTGAGTGGCTCTGAGTCCACCATCGAGTGGCACTGAAGACTGGCTTTCAGTACCACTGACGACTGGCACCGAAGCCACTGATTGACCACTGTCGAATGACTCTGAAGACTGGCTCTCAGTGCCACTCATTTTTGGCTCTCCATACTCAGGATGTGTAGCTCGAAGCCATGCCGTAGCAGTGCCTCTATTGCACCGGACCACTTCAGAAAGAGCACGGCCTGATGGCTTTTTCCCCTGCACAACCATCTCTTGCAGAGCCACCTCTAAACGCGCCTCCAGTGTCGTTTCGGCCTGCTCTGGTAAGGTGGACTTGGCCGCTTTTTTACTGGCTTCAATTTGTGGTGTCACAGGCTTTTTTGCTGCCACTATTTGTGGAACAATGGCTCTGACTTCCTCAATCAACGTGGCTCTGACGGTTCTCATCTGTGGTGCTAAATGTGGCACGATGACTTGAGCCAGTTGCTCATAATCCAGTGGCTCTGGTACCATCTGTTCTGCAATCATGGGAGCCACTTTCTCTGCAAGCTGCTCAATATCCAGTGGCTCTGGTGCCGGTATGAGTTGCTTCAATTCATCTACAAGGGTGGCTCTGAGTTGGATGTAGTCTTGTGGCTTCGGAGCCACTTTTTGAGCAATCATCGGAGCCATTTTTTCCACAAGTTGCTCAATATCCAGTGGCTCTGGCTTCTTGGTATTGATACTGATCAATGGCTGCCGAGGTGGACGCAGTTGTTTGACCTTGGCCGTTTTGCCTGCCAGAAGTGCGATTTCCTGCTGGATCTTTTTGCGTACGGTCAGGGTATTCAACTGGATCTCATAGAACCGAATCCGGTTTTTCTCTGATGCTTCAAACGCATCCGGGTCAAGTTTTGAAGACGCCTGGTCCGTCGTATAATCTGAGGCAAATCCCAAGAACACGACGAGCAGTGGTGGCGCAACACCAACGATAGGAGCAATGACCGCCCAGATCGTCGAAGCCACATTGTGCGGTGCAACATAATGTTCTTGTGTGATGTAGGCATTGGCTAACGTCGAAATGCCAGCGCAGACGATAATGCCGAGCATATAGAGCCCTTGCCCGAAACGATCACTCTTGCGGACGGCTCCCTGACGAGCCAGGATGCAGATCACGGTCACGCTATCAATCGCCACAGCAACCGCATAGCCGAGCGTGTCATGCAAGGAGCTGGGGCCGAGCAGTTCATTAAAGAACGTGCCAGCCTCCAACACCGAAACAGTCAGGAATATGCTGAGCGCTATCCAGTACTTGCTGCCCGGCTGCGCCAGATACTTCGTCGTAATCCGGCCTGCATGTTTACATCCAGCAACGATCGCCTTGTAAAAGTTGAAGAGGACCCATACGGCGGCAACACATGCCACAGCCACAACTGGCACCAGGAGTATAAAAGGATGATCCCAGGCGGCAATATTATTCGTAATGATCCACGGGTTGTTTATGAGCCACATGCCAACCAGCAGGAGTGGCACCGCCAACAAAATCCATGGACTATTGATGGTGATTTTTCGAGGGCGAAAACGCTCGCGAAGAGAAGGCTTTTTCCCCTGTTCTTCCTTCGCCCTCTCTGGCGCATTGCCAGCAGCGTTCTCGTCTTGCGATAGAGTGGTTGACATCGTTCTTATCCTCTCTTGCTCTTGAGCAATGTTTTCTGCTCAATGGTTGATCGTATTTCTCGGTGCGAGAGTGAGTGAGTGAGTGAGCGCGAGAGTGATCCATTGTGCAGACATCTACGCTCACAATTGGTTCTCACAGGCTTATTCTCTCGCTCACTCACTCACTCTCGCGCTCCGGTGCCTGTCCAAGTGCCTGACGGATACGCTTGTTCAATTCCTTCGCATGGTGTTCCGATAGATCGAATACCGGAATCAGATCTCGGTAGCCAGTAGACCTTCCCGTTTTTCTGAGCTTGACGGCAAAATGAAATTGCTCCTGGGTGAGAGAAACATCTTTGCCCAACTGGATTCTCTGCTCTCGCTCTTGTGGCCTTGGAGTGGTGGGCAACGTAGGCAACGCACGAGAGGCATCTTCAACGATCTCATACGAGGAGACATGCCCACCATTTGCAGCAAGCAAAACAGGCTCAGCGGAAGCAACATTCAACAATCCACGTTTTTTCATCTCCTGCCATAAAACGCGTGCCTCTCCATCAGTCCGGCCCAGCTCCCTGCCGAGGTCTCGATAGGTCATTCCGGGTCTGACGACACGCACCGCCTCACGCAGTTCATGTGGGATTCTCTGCCGCGAGGCATCTGCTATGCGGCCAGAATTGCTCGGCACTTCTTCCCGCACCAACGCTAAATGCGGCTTCACCGTTCCAGTGGGAACAGTTGGAATAGGTTGAGGCAATATTTCTACGGCAGATTCAGCACTCCTATGCGTTGGCTGATAGGTCGAAGGGCCAAGCAGGCGATAGAGCGCTTCATTATCAACAAATGGTACACATGCCCGTGCGGCTTTTTTCACCGCCAGCACTTTTGCGCAGCGCAACATCACCTGTCCCTGTCCAAGCTGATCTTCAGGAATATCACGAGCCGGCATATCTAGCAATATCTTGGCCGTTGTCGCATCGCCACCAACATAATAGGCCGTCCGGTAGCAATCCCGAACCGCTCCACCGCTCCCATCGGGTGCAATCGTCTTCACCAGGAAATCCTGAGAGGCGGAAATGAGGAAAATCCCCACTTTGCGTCCCTCTCGTAACAGCTCCCCGAGATAGCCAGGAGCTGCGGGGATATGCTTGATGATGGATGGCAATTCATCCATGACCAGAAAGTATGGCTTGCCCCACGGTTGGGAATGAGCATACTTATCGAGCCGTTTAGGAAGCAGGATTTCTGCCGTATATCTCAGGTAGTGCTCGATGACCTCATATTTCTTGCACTCCATCGGGTCGTACAAGAGGTAATGCTCGAAGGGAGTCCAATCCTCATTCTTCTTAATGTCATATCTGGTAAAATGCGGATTGAGCAACAACACCTGTGCCTGCGCCTTGCACAACTGCGCCATCAGCAGACGCAAAATTGACGACTTGCCCCCGTCCGTGCTTCCTGCCAGGGCCACATGGCACAAATCTTCCGCAACACAGTACAGTTCCTGACCATCGGTTGTGCTCGCCAGGTAGATACGATCAAGCGCTGGCGAGAAGCCACGAGAGAGGACGGAGGAAAACTCAAATCTGCCACTCCGCTGACGGGGTGGAGGAAGGAGTTCATCGCCATCTTTGCTAAAATGGTCAGACTTCACCATTGTCTGTGTGCTCGATTCATTCCCTTGTGACTCTTGATTTGGCATCTCATCATCTTCAATCAAGGGGCGTTGAGAAGCATTCCCCTCGCGCATGTGGCGTCCCCATAACCGATCCCAGGTGCTCCACTCACCATTTGCCTCGCGCTCCTGTTTGCGTTCGACCATTCCATCCAGCAATTCCATAAGAGGCTGCGGCAACGCTCCGCGCATCTCGTTGTAAATTTTCGGGCTGTTTACGGCCAACGCAACAGCCGCAGCCAGGCCAAACAATTCGGCGGGTAACGGGGCGTGCAACAACGCCGGGAGGCCCATCGCCACAACGGCACTTGACCCAAACACGGCAACCTTTTTTCCAAACGAAATGTCGGGATACGTCTCCTCTTCTCCCTGGCTAACGACGTCATCCAGGGCCAATTTTCCACGCTGATACAAACGGTCATAACAACCCTCACAGAGCGTCAGAACATCGCCTTCCAGCTCACATCCCAGGTTCTCCAGGTTGACATGGTACGTGTTTAAAGTGACTCCACTCGCATCACACCCCTGGCATTGGTTGGCTGCCCGTTTCATGGCAATCTTTCGGGTTTCCTGCCATTCGGGGGTCTGGATGTACTCTGCATACGACATACCGCGTAATGCTTCCAAGCGTGCTTTCTCTCGTTTCATCTCTGATCCTTTCTCGGTTCCCCGATTGCCATCGGCTCGTGCCTGCCCTGCCGTTTCCGGAGAACGCGACGGGCAGAAACCAGACGACACCAATTCGAGCTGACTAGTGTGAATGCATCACCGACCAGGCATGTTTGAAGGCCATGATCGCGAACAACAACATACAAAACGTGACAAAGAACACGACTGCCGTAAATCCAAATTGTCCCCAAATGCCATACCTCGCGCTACTTGTAAAGTCACCGCAGGAGTTGACACAAATCAGGATAATGACCGAGGCCGATGCCAACCAGTACCGCCACTGTGGCTCACGCGGGAGTTCAATGCCGATTGAAGCGACAATGAGCGCAAATTGCACACCCCACCCGAAGGTGAACGGTACGAACATTTCCGTTGGGAGATGACCAGTGAGTGCGGCCCAGAGCTGGGTAAAGGCCGTGAAGTTAATTTGGCTCAGGGATGTGTTCATCATCCAGGCTTCACTGGTCAGCACTTGTACGCTTGTACCAAGTGCCCAGACAGCCAGAAGAGCAAGTCCCATACCGACATAAACCAGTGGCGGCCAATGCGCCACATTCATGATGGCCTGCATCCCTCTGCTTTGTGCCCGACCTGTTGCCATGGTTTTACAATCCTTTCTATAAATCGCGGGTATACACGGTGTAATCCGCAACGATCTCTTCATCGCGCAAAATCGCGCAGAAGAGTTGGTCCACTTCGCATTCTTCCCACTCGAGGATGATATAGCCAAGCCCGACCTTATCACTGGAGCCATGATCGATCAGGTCAACCTCATCTCGATCAGAGAACCAGCCTTTGATTTTGTTTAAGAAAAACTGATAGTCCGTGGAGGCCAGAGTGATATAGACTCCTTGCGCCTGGTCCGGCAATACGTTTCCCTGAGATGATCGGGGAATCGTTGTGATAGTAGTGGTGTTGTATGAATACGGAACGACATCCATAAGAAGCAATCCTCTCTTTCCTGAAACTGCGCTACAGAGGACGCGGCTACGATATTCGTAATTTCTCAACTAAGGCTTCCAGAGTCAGTGTTTCCAGCGTATTAAGTGGAGCAATATAAAGCTCTTTTCGCTGACCACCAACTTTGCGAGCTGCATAGATGTATGCATGGTTTTTGCGCATTCGGTGAATGAGCGACCATCTACGCACTCTCATTGCGTCTCTTACTTCTTGCACAGTCATCTTTACGCCTACATTCTAAAGCATTCAAACAATTTTCATAATTAGAAAGTCACCCCGTTGAGAGTGTACTGTGTATCTTGCCACACTGTCAAGGTTTTTTGGTGGGAATTTTGTAATATTTTTAATAAATTTCATAAATTGAAAGTCCCGGCGTTAAAATAACTGTAGAGGGTATAAAGAGAGTCTTCTGGCCGATTTGATTCATCGACCAGTTTTAACTATTAACCCTGGTCGGAATGATTGGAATTATGAAAATTGTAAAAATTATGAAATTACCGTATAGTAAAGGAAATCTCAATGAAGAAAGATGGGGACAATGCCTAGAAAACCACCACCACCTGGCCTTATGACTTCAAAGGATGCGGCAGCCAAATTGGGAGTAACGCCCCAAATGTTGTCAATATACGTTAAGCAAGGAAAACTTCACCGCGAAGGCCCTGAGTCACGAACACACAAATTTTATATAGAGGCTGAGGTAAACGCATTAACAGAAACGGAAAGAGCGTTTTTTGAGGCAGGCAAGAAGCCCAAAAAACATTTAACATCTTTCTTTAGCGTAGCAACTCCTGACGATTTGCCAATCATCATAGATATCGACAAACGAACATTTCATGAGGAGCTTAGCGAGGAAACATATCCAAGATGGATGCAAAAGAATCCAGAAACGTTCTTTGTGCTCCGGGATGCTGGAAATAAAGTCATTGGCTTTACTTGTCTTTTGCCGATAAAAAAGGCGACAATGGAGCAATTTGTGCGAGATGAAGTCAGCATGGATGACATCTCTCCCGAGGACATTGATCTTTTTGAACCTGGCAAGCCATTGCACCTCTATGTCATCGCGCTCTGCGTCGATCCCAGCTTCAAAGTAAAAACCAAGCATACCTATGGAGCAGGTCTCGTGCGCGGAACATTCACTTTTATCCTCAATCTGGGGCGACGGGGCGTGGAGATCGAAACGGTGACAGCAAGAACATTTACCCCTGATGGAATCCGTTTGTTGCGCGAAATGGGCATTCCTCAGCTTCGTTCGCCAGTGTCAGGCAAACATCTCTTTGAAGTGCATATTGCTGATTCAGGTTTTCCGATTTTTGAGCATTATAGTAATCTTCTTGCACAATGGAAGCAAGAGCATCAACGGATCGAGGAGTAAATCACGATGACAACCACACAAGATATTCGTCAAGCTGTGCATGAGGTCATGTCTACCACCATCGATAACTTAAAGCGATTAGTGGCTATATCATCCATCGCCACAGATGGCTACCCTCGCAAAAACGTTCTGGAGGCAGCACACATCACTGAGGAACTGATCAAAGCAGCAGGTTTTCAGCAGGTACAGCAACTAGATGTTCCCAGCGGCTATCCAGCCATCTATGGCGAGATCCCCGGCCCTCCTGGCGCGTCGACAATTTTGCTCTACGCACACTATGACGTACAGCCTGGAGGTCATGAGCAAGAATGGATTAGCCCACCATTTGAACCGACCGTACGAGATGGACGCCTCTATGGGCGAGGAGCTGCTGACGATAAGTCAGGTATCGTTGCCCATCTCGCAACTATTCAAGCATTTGCAGGCAAACCTCCAGTGAATGTCAAAATCGTAATTGAAGGCGATGAGGAGTTTAATAGCAGCCTCCCAGCGTACATTCCACAGCATTCAGATTTGTTTCGCGCCGACGTGATCATCATTTGTGATCACGGTAGCGTCACGGTGGGGGAGCCGACGCTTACCACGTCGCTGCGAGGATCTGCCGCTTTGACGTTGGAAGTGCGCACGCTTCGTGACAAACAACATAATGGAGTCTTCGGTGGACCGATCCCAGATGCGCTCATCGTTCTTTCTCGAATCATTGCAACCTTGCATGATCAGCAGGGCAATATCTGTGTGCCCGGCCTAGAGCCAAGTGACTGGCAGGGAGCAACGATACCAGAAGGTATACTCCGCCGCGCTGTGGGCCTATTACCTGGTGTTGATCTCATCGGAGACAGACCACTGAGTGCCCAACTGTGGGCAGGTTATTCCATCAATGTCATTGGTCTGGATGCTCCTGCAATAGCAGGTGCCTCAAATTCGCTGATTGATGTGGCTAGAGCTCGCATCAATCTTCGTGTGCCACCTGACCAGAGCGCAGAGCGGGCGCTAGTACTATTGACGCAGTATGTGAAATCGGTCACTCCGTGGCACGCGCAGGTAGACATTAGTGATGCCCATGCAAGCAACGGCTTCGTTGCGAAAACAGATGGTCCTGCATACCAAGCCGCACACTTAGCAATAAAGGATGCCTACGGCACCGACACACAGATCACCGGAGATGGTGCCTCAATCCCACTCACAAACACTCTTAGTAAACAATTCCCAGCATCAGAAGTCTTGGTTTGGGGCGCGGAAGATCTGGCAGCCAACATTCATGGTCCAAACGAGAGTGTAGATCTGGCAGAGCTTGAGCGTGTCATTCTTACGCAAGCATTCTTCTTACAGAAACTCTCGAAGCAATGATCAGCCCAAACAAGACCACACCTCTGACTATGAACAGCCACATGCAGAGTGTCCTCAACAGGTGCCACCAGCATGATCGAACCAGAAAAAAGAGCCACCTGGATCGCCCAGATAGCTCTTTTTTCTCCGAGCACTCTGTGTATGGGTATCCGTTGCCACGGTCGAATACATCATCCTCAGATCGTAGTGTTGATCCTCTTTAGGGTCTGTTTTGTTGCTCTACTGCTAAGCTATTACGTTTCCTAAAGGAGAGGTTCTTGCCTCTCCTGCTGTTTTTTATCGCGCTGGATCTTCTGCCTGGCGCGTCGCTGCCGTTCCAATTCTGCACGAATAGAATCAGCGGTAGGAAGATCTTCAGGCATCGTCGCCCCTAACCGCTTGAGCGTATCACGAACCTCGCGTCCCACTGCAAAGTGTGCTTGGATGGCAACATCCTCTCCCACAATGCGTTCTCGGCGCAATCTTCCTTCTGTCTGCGTGATCCTGAAAAGATTGGAGGCAAGTTCTTCTCGTCCCATGTAATCGAGGATCTCTCCACCTTCAGGTATTCCTTTGTACAGACGAATGTTCTCTGCATCCAGAGCATATTGTCCCAGATAGCCAGCATCATGGAACACGCCAAACATCTGAGAACGAACACCCGCTTCTGCCGCTGCCTCACTCAACTGCTTATTCCCCTCGGCGACCTCCAGGCGGATCTGAACGCGTTCCTGATATGCCTGACGGATTTCGTGCATCTCATTTTTACGGGTACTCACTGCAAAGTATTGCTGTGCAGCAGAGACCTGTGGCAAGCGCGGATTGCCGTTCATAGCGATCAAGTAGCAGGCCAAGCGCGAGAGCGTATAGTCTTTGACTGGTCTCTTTGCTCCTGAACCTAAATTAGCCTTTTTGTACCCGGCTACAAAATGGTCGTCAGTGATATTGCCTGTGGCTTCGCAGGAAACCTTCGCTCTGTCAATTGCGCCCTCAAATTCGCGCCAGTTTTTATATCCAAGCAAGGGCTGCAACTCACGGGCCTCCCAATATTCGACAGCATACGGATTAAGATGCTTGATTGACTCAAAATCCGGTGATGACATATTCATTACTCTTCCCCTTTTCACTTTCAACATTTCTTCTAAAGAGGTACCTATCTACGACCTCCAGAGATCTTGACGGTGATATTGTAGCAGGCATAAAAGCTACACCAATTGGATACAACAGGAAACTGAAGCGAACTCTCAGTACATGAAAATAACAACTCCATGTGGATACTCTGAGCTAGACTTTGTCCATTTGAAGCTGAGACAGCCAGCTTATCGGCTTGATACTATGAACTTGTACAAGTATTTTTTCGGTATCGTGCAGAAAAGACGACATACAAAAAATTCGAGGCGGCCTCAGAGGCCAGCTTGCAGCCTCGTTTCAGTTGTCAAGCAAATGGACAAAGTCTACCTGAGCAGGGGCTGCTTTTTTGTGTGCCCAAATCGACTTGTATTCCGCTCTACCCTCCATCCCATAGCTATTTATGCTCGCGAGCATAATTTATGAACGGGCAAGGATCTCCTGAAGCGCGTTCAAAGACGCCCGAAGCTTTTGACGCTCTTCGGGGGTTGGTGGACCATTCCCGATTTCCTTTTTTAACCGTTCTAGGCTTTTATCTACTCCTGATATGCGCTCTAATCGACGAAGTTGTATCACAGGAGGAAGAGCCTCAGCAGGTTCCTCCTTGAGAGTCGAAGGAGTCAAAATACGATCTACAGCAATCTGAAGGGCATCCGTAGAAAGACGGTTTCGCGGATTTTCAGCAAGATATGCAGCGATGAGTGGCTTCCGAAGTTCTTTTGCCTTCTCTTCTCCCAATCCTTCGAGTTGATTCAGAATGACAGCAGCACGCATACCACGATCTGGTTCTCGGAAGAGCATTTGCTGGATGTCAGGAGCATAACTTGCGGCTTGAATACATCTGCTTACATGAGACTGCCCCCCCTCAATCTCAAATTTCTCGGCAAGTTCCGTTTGTGTCCAACCAAGTTTGCTCAATGCTCGCTGAAAAAATACTCCTTCTTCAACGATATTGAGATCCTGACGTGTAGCTGGATCATTCTCTGTATAGGTTCCACGGGCCAGTTCTTCTGTATCATAGTCGTCAATCCAAACACAGACCTCAGTCAAGCCCAGCTCTTGCGCAATTTTCAGGCGGCGATGTCCGCCCATCTTGGGATTAAAATAGGCAACATCATCGGGATCAACCACAACAGGGAATACATGACGAAGGACTTTCCCGTCTTTGAGATCAGCTTGCATGCGCTTCCGAAGACGATCATCTTTTTCAGGATCGACAACCAGACGACTTTGAAAAAAGCCTGGGCGAATTTTTCCAATGGGAATGATTTTCAATTCCTGGAGACGAGGATCTCCCTGACCTCCTTGAGCAAGGTCTTTTGCTCGCTGCAATCCTCCTCCAATGACTTTAGGCATGATTTACTTCCCTTCCTGTACAGCTATCTTTTGTTCTTCCTCCTGGAAATAGGTTTCTAAATCAAGTTCGCCCATATAATACTTCGCAATGATTTCTAGCTCACGAGCGGCTCGTGAATTTGGCGCATACTCAAAAATACTCTTTGTTTCTCCCTGGCTCTCGGGCAAGGCCACACTCATATGGACGGGCGGGTACAGGCTATCCCCTAGTTCTTCATCTTGTCGCAATTCTTTGTAGTATGCCTTGGTCAAATTTCGAGACTCATTGACCTTGGTCGGAATAATTGCCTTAATCTCGACGGAATGTTCTTGCTGGGTCAGCAATCCCTCAAGCTTTTGCAGCACAATTGCAATACCTTGGAAAGAAAAGAATTCGTACTCGACAGGAATGATCAGGTTTTTGGCAGCAAGGATGCACGACTTCGTAATGCCAGTAAACCCGGCTGTATCCATAAGAATAGTGTTCGGAAGGACTCGCTGACCTGTTTCAGGATCAAGCATGCCTCCCGACAACAACAATTGATGAAGTAATCTTCGCACTTTCCTCAAGTCATCACCGATATACTTATCGGCATTGTCTAAGTCTGAACTTGCTGGGACAATCCACAGATTTGGTCGTGCCAACCGGATTGCCTCATCAAGCGTTGCCTCATCTCTCAGTACCTCGGTGAGCGTTGGCTTCTTGATGGTCTGCAAAAGACCACCGGATGTATTGGATTGAAGATCGCAGTCATACAGCAAAACGTTTTTGCCTCTTGCTGCAAGATAGGCAGCAAGATTGATTGCGATGGTTGACTTTCCGACTCCACCCTTAAAATTGTAGATGACGCTAATTTCTATCTCTTCGAGGAGCTTTTGGATAGACCCTTGTTGGTCTTTCGTAAATCGTTGCATTTTTCATCCTTATAGACGAGTGGATAGGTGAGAGGCATCCTATACGACTCGGACAATTGAACCCAGATCTCCAACACTGTTACTGAGTTTCTGCCCTTATTAAATCATGCCGACAAAGTTTTCTCAAGGAAACTCTTTTTTTATGCTCGCGAGCATAAGCGATTCAGTAGTCCTTGGCTACAAGACAAAAAAGGGAAGCGCCATTATCGTGCTTCCCTTTTTATCTGCGTCAGGTTATAACTGTATTCGATGATAGACCTGATCAAAAGTAAACCGTACTCCCAAACTCTTCAGTTCCACCGTGTCACCAGCACGATACTGATACTGTCACCAGAAATTGCCCTCGCGTCGATGCACCTCAATTGCAGAATATTCGCTGCCCACGAGCACGTATTCTTGTACCGACGGTAACACCTGGTAGGAAGTGAACTTTGCACCGAGATCGCGTTTTTCCGTCGCTGGCGAGAGGATCTCAATCACTACAGTTGGATTCGTGAGCAACGTCCCAGACTGTTCGCCGCAAGCTACAAGCAGATCAGGGTAGAGATACTGACGTTCTGCCAACTGTAGTCGGGCATCACTGCTATACACCAGACACGGACTCTCATCCAAAGCGTTGCCCAACACCATCGCCATGCGAGCGCACAATGCAGCATGAGCAGTACTTCCTCCTGCCATATCCACCAAAGCCTGATCATCATAGGCACTGGAAGGTGGGCGTAGCATGAAGACATAGCCACCCAAGTATTCGTACTTCCCATCAGTAGCATCATCAAGGGCAAGGTATTGCTCGACAGTCATGTAGAGCCCACCATCATCAATTCTGTTTGCGACCATTCGACCTCCCTTTCATTCAGCCTTGCTTCTCTCTTCTAGGACTATATCATATTTAAAAAGTGTTGGCTGCTCATGTATTGCAGGATTAACGAGAGAGAGTTTCGTGTGTAGGAAACTCTCTCTCGTTACGTAACGCATTCTACCAAATGCAGATATGCAAGACCGGCATCTCTGGCTTCGGATCATCCCAATGCCTCTGACCGCTCACTTCTCTTTTTAACCGATATTGTCATCACCTCCTTCACGCAACGTTGGATCGGCTTCTCGTGCATGATCGCGACAGAGCGAAATCGGTCGTTGCAATCCCCACACGCCAGGGATCATTTGGGGATAGCAATCATGCGTTGCCCAGGCTTCACATTCCATCTCGCAGAGCATAGGCACAGCATCAGATGGTCGCAACTGACTGTTGGTTTTGCCGATTGCAGGTTTCGCCATTTCACTTCACCTCAAACATCCGTTTAAGGCACATCCCACAATACATATCCTTAAATCGCTCGCGCACCTGCTCAAGCGTATAGCCTGGAAAGTACGTCGGTTTCTTGCAATTGGCACAGGTGATAGAGGTTTGCGATAACTCAATGTACAGCTCAACGGCCTTGATCGCGTTCGTGAGCCACTCCGTTGTCGCCATCATGCCTTGATGTTCCCAACATGGTTGGCCCAGCTGCAACGCCTGGTGCACACCACCATTCACCCGCCAGTGGATAGGCCAGTAGTCGCATTGCTCTCCCAGCTCTAGCAGTCGTTTGCGTCCCCAGTGCAGATCGACCAGGTGCAGACCTGTCGGCACATTGACAAGAAATTCCCCGGCGGCGACTCCCGGCTGTGTCTCTAATCGCTCCCACTGCCGCGCAAAGATTGCGGCTTTTCGAGCATCGTACCGACTGGGATGAGCGGCAAACTCATCCCATTTATCCTTCCCAGGTCCAATCCGTTCTACGGTTCCGCGCTGCCCATCGTAGCCTACGTAGCACAACTCCCACCAATGATGTTTTTTTGCCCAGGCCAGCACGAACGCTACCTCCTGTTCAAGCGTCGGATAAAGGTCCGTTTCCTGCACAACCTGAGCAGGTTCCACTCCTTTCGGTTCCTGCTCAGGCTCATCAGACCAGAGTAATAGTTGTTCAGTCATTCTGGCACCTCAGACTCTGCTACAATCCTCTGGACCTCGCTCTCGTCCACTTCACCATGCATCGCTTGCAGTGCCAGACGTATCGGCTCAGCTTCACTACGATTCATCACTATATCCGCCTGCATATTTTCCTCACCTCTCAGCAAGATGTACCGCTTTGTGAGCTTGTAGTCTTGTACAGGTTTCGGGTAGACGTTGCGCAGGAGCTGGCCGGGCGAAAGTGGATTCTCTTTCAACAGTTCTACTTTGCACTGTTGATAATCGCCGTTTGGACTATCCGCATAATCTAGCAAGATCGCAGCTTCTCGCTTGCTGCCAAATTGGACATACACGCGAGCGCCTTTTTTAAGCTTTTTCATGCTGCACCTCAAAATGCCGAGCCATGACTTTGTCCGGACAGGTCGCGATCTGCTTGTATGCCTCTTGCCATTCCGGCATCGATGGCTCAATCCGTTGCGTCGTGCCGTCGGTAAAGACCAAATTGGCGAACGGTTGATCATTGTCGTCATAGCCAAGAAGCGCCGTGACAATCTGTTTCATCGCGGTTTGTTGCCGCATTTCAAGCCAGTCTAAGAGCATCTCAGAGATGTCTGGTCCTGCTGCGCACATATCGCACGCAGGCACATCGCCAATTTTATGCACGCCTACAGGTCGTGCAGGTTGCTCGAAAAATGCGCAGAAGGGGCATAACTTTATACAGATTGAACTAAAAGGCACTTGTGAATGAATACCCGTCGTATCGAAGGTTTCAGCACAGGCCACGAACTGGCATAAGCCAGCATTCTGCATTTGACGGAATATCTGTTCTACTGCCTCTTTCGACGGAGCATTCTTTACTATCGTGATAACGCGTTTAGGTTTCTTGCCCTCTGTAACGGGAATGTAGGTTACAGCATAATCATGCAGGATCAGCTCACTGGTCACGTGTTTATGTTCGTCGCACTGATACGCGTAAAATGTCTTCTGCTCTATCCGGTCGTAGCCAGCAAGGCGATACGTCGCCAGACGCTGACAGGAGCTGCACAACGGTTTCCCGGTTGGTGATAGTTTTGCCATCGCTACTCATCTCCCTGTTCTTCAATGCCAGCACGTTGAGCTTCTACTGACCAATTACAACGATGCTCAGTCGCCAGAGCTGCAGCCGCTTTCCAGGCTTGCGACTCTCGACGGCCTTCAGGCGTGATATGCATCTCGTAGTCGTCGTGGTCGCTCTCTTCTTCAGCAGACCATACATAGCCCGGCTCTTGCGTGGCACAATCAAGCCGGATCGCGTCGAGCAGATAGTCATTCAGACGCGCAGCCATCTTTTCATAGAGTGCCTTTTTCGCATCTGAGACTTGCTCCCAGCTCGCAGACGTTGATTCAGCGCTGATAAACGCCTCATGCACCATACGCGCTGATATGGTCGTAGCTTTACGGAGCCGCTCAACGTGTGCCAGTTCTCGCGCATCTTTCGCCGCTTCTCGTGCATCGATATAATCCATTTCCTGCAACATTGCATCCATCTCAGGATCTTCTATCTCTCGTCCTGCAAAGTCATGGTACATATTTATCTCCTAGCCGGGAACCGTCGCCAGCTCCCAGCGCTGTGCTATTTCGTGGTATCAAGCTCAACGGTATCCAGGCCGTGAATGAGTAACCCGCCTTGCCCGAGGTCAATAATTTCATCATTCATGCGGTATAATCCTTTCGAGGAAAACTGACTCTTGACTGAAAAGGTTTCAAATAGCTGAGCAGACTGTGGTTAGCCTGCTCAGCGCCTCACTCTACATTGCTTCTTGTGACTGCTTCGCCTGCGAGAAGCGCTCAACGTACGATGGAACTGCTAAAAACTCTTGCATTGCTTGACGCTCGCGTTCTTGATGAAATTGTGCGATTTCAGCATCAATTTCGGCATTGCGCTTCGCGATCTCTTCCAGGTCGGCCATAGGCTCTTTGCTCCAATCCGATATACTACCAATCATTGCTTGTTTCCTTTCCGCCTTTCGGCACTATCGAGAGAACTTCCCTCGCTTCTAGCACCTCTTGAAGTGCCAGGAGTGAGAGAGCCGGAAGCCCGGCCTGCTTCTTAGTCGATGTACCCCGCATCATCGCTGTAGTAATGACCTTGACACTCTTCAAAGCCATCTTCAGCACTGTAAATCATTTCATTCGGTGGGCGAAATTTGGATAATTAAGTGGGCGGTAAAACGGGTAAAATCGGATATACTATGAGAGCAATTATGAGGTGAATTATCCCTCATGGCTCTGCTGGCTCTTTTCTGACGCTTGCTTGCTTACCCATTTAATTGTCCAATTTTTTAACAATTCACCCATTTAATTCCAAAATTTACAACCACTCCAACCCGCCTGATTAATCAAAACCGCTCCTCAACGTTGGGAGCATCATCACCTCCTTTCTCTGTTGAAATAGATGAAGATTTCCGCTGCCGCTTGTGCTGCATAACAATGCAGGTCAACGCTACGCCTATCAGCGCTGCGGCGAGCATGACGCACAGGAAGATGCTGGCTGCCATCGGTGGATAGTGCTCAACGGCCAATACCGCACACAGTACTGCGCCAAGCACATAAAGCGCCTGGATCGTCACAAACATTCCGAGACTGCCAATTAGCGAGAGTCCTCGCCGCGCCGCCAGTTCATGATAGGTTGGACTCCCCCGATGGGGAGAGAGCAAAGCCACAAGCCGAGGAAACCAGGGGCGCTTCCCGAATACATCGTGCCTAGTATCATCCCACCCTTCACCGATGAGATACCGCTGCTCATGACGATAGCGGAGTTGCCATTGGATCTGGCCGATGCGCAAGTCACATTGCTCGCGCTGGCAAGCGAGGAACGCCAACAATATCGGACAGGCGCAAAGTGAGATGGCCGCACCTACGACCTGGATGAGCAAATTGTTGACGATGCCACCAATCGTTGCCGCAATCCCTGCACCAGTGGCACAAAACGCTGCAACCTGGAGTACACGATCATCGATATGGTCGCGCCGCTCAAGCTGCTTTTCTAGTTCACTACACAGACGATCATACTCATGCAATTTATATTCATGATCGATGCTAACTGGTTCAGTAAGAACTTGCTCGGTCATTCTGCTTTTTCTCCTTCACTGGGACTGGCGAAGGTCCCAGTGCTTGTTTCCAGGTAACGCGATGCTCCACATTCGCGTTACTGAGCAATGAGTACGGCAATCTGTGGAGCTCGGCGTAATTTCTCCAGGGCCTTCCGTTCAATTTGTCGAATACGCTCCCGCGAACGCCCAAGCTCACGGCCCAGCTCCGCCAGTTTTCGTTGGTCGGTGATGCCAATCCCAAAGCGTTTGCATACCACCAGCAACTCTCGCGGCGTGAGGATCTCCTCTAACAGGTCCCGCATCTCCTGCGATGCGATTGCCTCTACTGCATGCTCTTCGAGCTGCTCAGTCGGATCGGCAAGAACGTCTGCCAGATTCAAATCGTCATCATCGCCAACTGGAGTAGAAAGCGAGAACGTCCATGGAAGGCTTCGCAGCCCCTCCACGTGCGCAACACTGATTCCAACAGCGTCTGCAAGCTCCTTCTCCGTTGGTGGCCGATCCAATTCTGCGGTCAGCCGTGTTTCTTCCCGGCGTACCTTTGCAGTTTCGACATGGATATGGGTTGGCAGGCGGATCGTGCGTCCTGTGTCCTCGATAGCCCGCATCACGGATTGCTTAATCCACCATGTAGCCAGGGTGCTGAACTTGTTGCCTCGGCCTGGATCGAACTTCTCAACAGCACGGATCAGCCCAATATTGCCCTCCTGCACCAGATCCATGAGTTCTACCCCATTTCCCTGATAGTTCCGAGCGATATTCCAGACTAAGCGTTGATTTGCGGCAATAAATCGCTCCCTGGCTTGCTTGCCGCTTTCCCCGCCGAGAGCTATCTGCAGCGCAAGCTCCTTTTCTTGCGCTGCAGATAGGAGAGGGACGCTGTACATCCACTCAGAGTAAATCCCAGCGCTGTCTAACTTCTCTGGCTTCTCAGACAGAGGCTTCGTTGTGATGGACCTCGTTGGTTGTTTCTTGCGCTGACGATGGATGATCCTCCGGTGCAGCGGTCTCGGTTTCGCGTTGGGTCGCCGCGCTCTTTTTTTGTTGTGGTAACTCCAATTCATACACCTTAAATTGCACTGAAGTATAGGACCAACCACGCTTCTCTGCGATCTCGCGCATGCAGGCAACGACGCCAGTGATCGGGCTGGTCAAAAAGTCTTCTTTGAGTTGCTCCTCCAGTTCTGGTGTCCAACGAAATCGGGTACGGGTAGTCTTCTCTACAACAGCCTGCGCGGCCCTGTTCTCATCACGGCGATAAGACGCTGCTACTTGATCAGGTTGTTCATCGGTCGATGCAGGTGCGTCATCGTGCGTCTCAACGGGGGCTTTCCCGATCTGGCGCGCCCATGCAATAATCGTTTCAGACGATTGCCCAAGAATACGCGCGAGCATCATCGTCGTCTCTTCTGTCCCGTCGAATGCCTCAAGCGCACGCCTGGTCAAGTCGTCGAAATGGTATTCAGGGAAGGACACCTGAAGCCACGGCTGCGCTTCGGTCATCATCTGCCCAACGCATGATTGTAGACTCTTGAGCGAGGCAACGAGCGCCTGAATGGCTGACCAGCGACCGAGAGACTGTGCCAGGAGCTGACCGACATCATCGGGTGTAGGACGATCACCAAGAACGGCCAGGCCGAGAGCGGTATAGGAGAATGCGATCATTCCAGGTGCGCTGCTGAAGACGACCTGGTTCTTTTCCAGAGCAACAATGGTGGTTGGAGTCCCATCAAGCAACGCTTGCTCTTCAATAACCAGTGTGTGAGACACATTTGACTGATCATATATGGCAAAGGTTTTCACGGTTTTTCCTCTTTCTCTTCGTTGGAACTATCAATAATTTTCAGTAACGTGGTCGTGCTCTTTCGCGTTACTGCTCTGATACCAGAACATCGCGCATCAGAAGCGTTAAACGGCACTCCATGCATCGCAGCTCTGCACGTTCGCGTTCGGAGCGGAGCACGTGACCACAGGCATGGTGCATCTGCGAGACGATTTCTTGCGTCCACCGCTCCAGCATTTCCAATTTGAGTTGATGTGCCTGTAAACAATCGGCAAGCATGCCTGTCGCAAGCTCACCAATGAAGTCGTCTGGCTGCGCAACCACGAGGTGCAATCGACCTGCTGCTGCGATTTCTTCCAGGCAGATCTGCGTGACCTGTCTGGCGAGGGAGATGATATTGCGATCGGGAAGTTTAAGCATGGATCTGCTCCTCCCCTAAGAAAATTCCCATGCGAAAACAGGTAGAGAACAGTTCACGCCACACCTGATCTGCTTCCCGGTACGTCATCACCAGATCAAAAAGCGCCTGGCTGAACGCCACAGCCAATTCTCGATGATTGCCCGTGGTGATTTCCGAGGCCCACTGCCAGAATCCTCCCTCTTCGTCTGGGGTAAAATGCATCTCAATGCCCAACTGGTGACACATCCCCAAGATAGTAGTGTTGGGAATACTATTGCGTTGATAGCGTGCAGCCTGCCCATTTTTCTGTAGTTCGCGCGTCTTTTTAGCATTTGCTGCATGGAGTGGCCCATCTTTGCCCATGTGGCACCCATTGCACATGACTTCTGTTCTGGCATTGGGATCCCAGGGGTTATGGTCTGGATGAGACAATTGGAGATAGGCAACCCACTTGTTGCCAGTACGTTGACTTTCGCGCACGGTTTGCCCGTGAACCGCACCACATTTCGGACACGTCTTGTTCGCTACCTCAATCGCCGCTTTGAGCTTCTTACGGTGATCGGCTGCATACTCCTCATTTAGCATGTTTTCTCTATCTCCTGGCCGGAAACCGATGAGAGTTCCCGGCACTACACTTACTTTGTGGTCTCAAGTTCGATCTCGCCTGTCTTGCCATCCTGCTCGGCTTGAGCAATCAAGGCTTCAAGGCTACTCAGATCAACGGAATCCAGTTCGCCGATACGCAAGGCACCCTGGCCGAGATCTAAAACGTCATCCATACGCTTTACTTCTCCTCCGAGAAACGCCCAAGATATGATGGAACGCTTTCAAACTGGTCAATGGCATGCAGTGCAGTCAAGTCACGCAGCTCCGGAGGCAACGCGTTGAGACGGGTGATTTCGTATTCGTCGGCCAGCGTGGTATCGTCGGTCTTGTGTGTTTCTGGCTGAATCTGTCCGGGGTCAATCAAGGGAAAACCTCCTATCTGTCACTAGATTGTTTTCCCATGAAAAATGCGATCCGCATCATCAGCACTCACAAGGCCATCAATATAAAATTGGTTCAATTCCTGCACTTGAGGCGAGTCGTCTGCTTTGTCTGGGCAATTGGGATCGGTACAAAACTGATGCACACGATGGTTATCCGGGTTGTTCGGATCAGTCGAAGAATCGTAGTCTTCCGTAGGGTCAAACATGGTAAAATGCTCCTTAGAAAATTAGTTGTCACTGGTTTTCGATAGGCTCACCAATGTTGCTGCAAAGGTGAGCCAACTCCCTATTTACGCGCTACTGTTTGTTAGCCAACGCCTTCAACTCCTAATCTGCTTTCAACGTCCGTCCATGTTGCTGATACTGCGCACGATCAGTAAAGTCCTGCGGATTTGATACAAAAATGGTTTCAACGCCAGCGCAGTTCATGCGACCAAAGACCTTCCCAGCGGCATCACGTTTTGTCTGCGCCTCAACAACCTCATCCCAAGCTCCTCGCCATCGCTGGTGATGACAACAACTTCATACTGCTTTTGTTTTTTCCCTCGCATTGTCTCAATCTCCTTCCTTTCGGCAAGGCCAGATAGCTCAATGATCTGGCCTAACAACCTACTTCTCCCATGCTCCTCGGTCAATTTCTTCCTGCAAATTTTTCAATTTGCGCCTGAGCGTTGAGCCTGCAAAGCTATTGAGTGAACGGCTCCCTTTGACTTGGCTACCATCCACTTTCGTGACGACCGTTTTGCAATACTCTTTTCCGTTGCTCTTGTATTGGAATTCAGTACCAGCATAGAGCTTTTTCATCGAGAAACCTTTCTACTTCACAGTACCGTGATACTTCCTATCACCAAACACATCTCTAATCCACACATCATGACCCTGATATTCTTTCTTTCCCAATTCCTGCTTAATCGCATTAGGAGCATCGATACATTCTCCGAGCGTATGCCATCGGTCATCGGCTCCAATCTCCTGGATCTTTGCTCTGGTCACCGTATTTCCAAGCCAGTTATTATCATTGGTCGCTGGCAATTTTGGCCTTTCTGGCCTTTTTCCTCCTGCCATACGCAACTCCTTTCCTGATGACTGCTCTACCAGTTGTCTATGAGAGTGAGAAGAATTAGGAAGTGCTCACCAACCCTAGCAAAGTGACTTGTTCTTCTCACATTTTCAGTGTACCTGATATTCAGCCCATTGTCAACCCAATATTCAGCCCATTTCAAATTACACAAAATAAAGTACGCCAATAGTATTGACAAGACGCCAATAGTCGGGTATTGTTAAAACAACGGGAAGACCTCTCGGAAAAGATTATAAGAAAGGGGACTACACCTCTATGGAGCCAGAGAAGGAGAAGGAAGTAGAGCAGAAGTACACCATCCAGGAGTTGTATGACGAACTTCCAGTGACGTTGATTGAACTTGGAGAGCGAACTGATTTGAATGAGGTAACGGTTGCGAGAATCAGGGATGGCAAACCGGCCAGGCGCACATCCGTCAACAAGCTATTGCGCGAACTGTCCGTCATCTACGGAAAGCCGCTTTCGCTGAAAAACGTCACAGGGATTAATGTGCAAGTCAACAGGCGACTGGAGAAAAAAGAGGTGAAACAGCAATCGTCACCAAGTGCGGCATAGCCAGGGTGACGGCGCAAACAAGCATTCCACAACTGCGCACGCCGACACCCTACTATTCAAGGAGAGTATAGCATATATGGATCAATCAATCAGTATTATCAAGGAGATTCTGAGCGCCGAACGTGAGGCTGGCCGTTGTAACAGTCTCGACGACCTGGTTAGTCGCAAGCTTCAGCGCGACATCATCACCAAGCTCTGGACAGAACTCCAGAAGGAGCTGACGCAACTCAAAACCGACATCGATAGCCTGCCATTTTTACCGCTTTATGAGCAGATCGCCTGGGCACAGACCGTCCTTGCGATGCCTGCGCTTCGATTTTTAGAGATCGATACGACTGGCCTGGAGCGGGTGGATGAAATCTGTCGCATCAGCCTGGTGGATGGAATCGGGCGAGTGACCGATGATTTCTTCATCCATCCAGCTCACCGCCAACTCTCGAACGAGGCTAGCCACAAAAATGGCCTGAAGGCGGCAGATCTGGAGCATGCCCCCCTGCTCAGCGATGTCTGGGGTGAGATTGCTGGGGCACTGCATGGAACCTATGTCTTAAGCATCAACCAGGACTGGGACCGTGAGCGCCTCAAAGAAGCCGCTGAGAGAAATGCGTTACCAACCATCTGCCTCGTTGGAGAGTGTTTACAGCGCCGGGCGACGCAATACTATAACAAGGAATATTACCTCTCGCTTGACAAGTTGTGTGCACGCGTCGGACATCCTTTACCCGAACCGCCAGCACAAACCAGCATTGATCGTGCCGTTGGTCAATATCATTTCCTTAAGGCAATGGCGCAAGGGGTAACCGATGTACAACCACCGAAGCCACCGCAAGCACAACAGGCTCCAACTTCTGTCTATGACAACACCATTGACGATACCGATGCACTTGGCGACCTTGATGACCATCCGTTTTGACTTTTTTTCTAACTGTCTAAAACTGTCAAAATACCATTGACAGTTTTAGAATTATCAGGTACACTCTCATCATGATCGTGACACATCAAGGAGAGAATGAGATGGCAACACCGAACGCCAACGAACAGCAATCAGAGTATATCAGTATTGATGAAGCGGCCACTACATTAGGTATATCAAGGACAAACCTGTATTATTATGCAAATCAGATGGAAATCGAACCCACCAAATTCCCATTTGATCGTAAAGCGTACATTCGCCGCATGGATATGGAGCGCATCAAAGTCGTACGTGCAACAGCAACGACGTCTACACGCATTAGCAGTGAAGATGTCCTGGTGTTCTTGGCCCGTCTCGGATTGGCAGTCACGCCCCACTCCGATCCGTCACAGGGTTGGGGCTATAGCTGGCAAGGAGGCAATTGGGAAGGGCCATATGAAACGCCAGTTGCAGCGATCCAGGCGGCATTTGATCGTGCTGTTGGGGATCGAGAGACGGTCCATCAGATGCCATTCTTGACCTCCGAGCCAGCACTCCACTGGTGGGACGGGAAAGAATGGTACGCTGCCAGGCGCAACAATGGGGAAGTCGAAGTCTTTACCGGCGACCTTACAGAGAATAGTGGGTATGAACGACTGGATACAGTGGAGGCGCAGCGAGAAGCCTGGTTGCAGGCATGGGTACCAACTGGAGATGAACAGCTTGATGAGGAGCGCGAACGCGCACGCCTTGCCGCCAACATTCTCTACTCTTCCTATAAGTCCTATTATCGGATCGATCCGATTGATTGGCAGGAAAAGGGCTTACAAGCAACTGTCAGTTTCAACGGTGTTGGGCTGGGCGACTTGCTGACGGTGTACAACCGCATGCGAGAGGATGACCGTTTTCCTGCATGGCTTCGCTCCAAAGGAGTGACCAGATGAGTACAGAAACATTGCGCAACAAGGAGGAATGCACGATTGATGTTGATGAGATCGATGTGCAGGCACGCAAATTAATCTACGCAGCCGGCGGCACCATTGAGACCATCATAGATCGTGACCGACGCCTCCCTTTTCACGCAGATCGCTTTCGCGTCGTCGTCCCAATCGGCACCACCCAGAGCGGAGCTGACACGATCATGGCGATACTGTTCCTCGAATTTCCTAATGGTGAACGCATTCGATTGATACCCGAAGAATTCACCGTTGCTCTAAAGTACTGAGGAGTTAGAAGAATGCTTAAAAAAGGATGGTATCGAACAGAAGATGGACACCGCGTCAAGGTACAACGCGACATGCCCCATGGTCTTGCAGTCGTAATAGGTATTGGACTTTTTGGCTATTATGGCGATGGGAAACGACAGATTGAGAGTGCTTCTGCAGGTCTCGATCTGGTGATGGAGAGCTGGTACCCACTCCCAATTAATGTTGAAGCATTTGTCGATGTCGTGATCCATGCCGCCAGCGATGAGCAATTAGCAGAGATGATCCGCTATGCAGAGCAAAGTAGCGAAGAACATCAATGTCTTCTCTGCCATGAGCCAGAGCACTCGGAGGAATGCCCCATCACCTTACTCAAGAAACACTTAGAGGCGTATGCGGAAGGACATTAACCTTCCAGAAGGAAGCGTAAGAAAGCAATCGTCATCTCCTGGCAAGGCTGGCCGGCAATGACGATTGAGAAAGAGGATGGTGCCACGATGCAAATTGATCTCAACATACTCTTCAATGCAGATCCGACCGTTTTTGAGATCAAGCGTGAGGACAAAGAGACGCCGGCGAACATCAGCGTTGCCGATCTGAAAGAACTGGCATTGGCGATTCATGTAGGCAATGATCGTATCCAGAGCTTATATAAAGACTTGCAGCAGGCCGAGGCACGCATCGACCAACTCGAACGGCGTCTAGACACCATCGCAGGCGCTCAAGAAGAAGAGATGAGTCAGTTTTTCGGCAAAGTGACACGACAAACGTCACACTAAGTACAGCAAACGTAGTCGTAACGATTGCACGAAAAAGAGAGCCATAGTAGCAAAAAGAGTGTTATGCAGAAGAAAGGCGAAACGATGAGCGACCGCATTAATTTTGAGAAAACGTTTAAATGGTATGCCGAGAAGTTTGAAGAGGCGACAAACCGGGCAGAATCCGATACCGTGATGCGCCAATTCCTTTCAACGATCCACAAAATCTCAGGCACCGACCACTGGGATCTCGAAACTTCACCTGAAGCCATGAGTCAGATGACCCGTGTGATCGATGCATGGAAACGATATAAAGAGAACCCGATAGAGAACCAAGTGAAAGACATCGTCAAAACGGCGGCGAGCAAGCGCTGGGGAGTAGAGCCGTGGCAATGGAACACAAAGATTGTCGTGAAGCGCATAGAACAAGTTGGACCAGACTCCTGGGTAGGCTACTACGATGAGCCAGACACACAAACAGAAGAGGCAATAGACGTTGAGCGCCAGGGAGAGACGTTGCAAGCAGCGTACAGTGAAGAGATCCTCGTGAAGTGGAAGATAGAGCAGGAAGCGAAATAGCCATGAACGAACATGAGAGATTACAGGCAATCAAGCATATCGGTATGTCTTGGGCATTATCAAAGAGAATGCGGTGGAAAGCAGCGACTATCGTGCGTCAAATCAGCAAGCTATTCTCGAAGCGATCAGTACAGCAAAACCGCACGTCGATGCACTTATGCAGGATGCAAGCAAGGTTCGTCAAGAAGAGAGAGCATAAAAAAGTACTAGCAAAGCAATCGTCATCGCCTGGCGGAGCTGACTGGCGATGACGATTGAGAAATGTAGAGAGTGGCTGTGAATATTCAAGATCTTATTCCGAAAGTTGTCGCGAACATAAAGACCACTGGCAAAGTACGACCAACGGTCTACACCCAACTCAATGCAGGCAGTATCCAGCCCTATCCACTGCTTCAATTCATGGGTGACAGTCGAATGAAAGCGCATCTGCTCTTCGCGGAAGGTCGCCAAGCAGGCCAACAACACCTGGAGCGCGATCTCGTCGAAACCGTGTTTATTACGGAAATCTGGCTCACCCAAGGACAACGCAATCCCAATCCAGGTGAACGTCCACCTACAAACATTCCTCAAAAAGAGGGAGTCATGTTTGCCATTGCCGAAAACAACGCGCCATTCCAAACCCTGGTCAAAGCCTACGAGATTAAGCGAGGGAAGAAGGGCAAAGCTGAAGAACTGATTTACCTGAGTGAGTCTCTTGATCCAGAAGGATTGATGGGCGTTGCCTTCATCGCTGGATGGCGCTCTAGAAGCCTCTCCGATGCAGAGGTCAAGGCGCTTCAACAGCGGGGCATGCGTTCATTTTTAGGCCCAGTATAAAAAAGACAGGTATATTTAGGAACGCAATCGTCACTGCTAGGCGGAGTTGGCCAGCGATGACGATTGCAGAAAGTGAGCACAGCGATGACAACAAACGATGCACCACGATGCCAGAATGCTGCGTGTGGTCGCCTGATCACGGTTATACCTGGGCATCGTGCCAGAAAATATTGCAACGACAATTGCAAACAGGCGGCCTATCTCGCGCGCCAGGATGCGGCTGAGCATGCAAGAAAAACGGCTGAAGAAGCAGAACGGCTGCGCCTGGAGATGGAGGCACTGACGCAGCGCTGGGGAGAACTTCTGCCAGACACGCTCCAACAACTCAAAACGCTGAAAGACAGGGCTGGGATGACGGTCGCTGACCAGGTTGTGGCCGCATTCAAAAACGAAATAGCGCAACAGCAGCAACAGGGAGCGGCGCTCGAAGAGGAACGCGCCAAATATGCGAACCTGCAAGAACGCTACAAGCAGGCCACAAAAAAGACGGGATACCTTGAACGTGAGCTGCGACGATTGGAGCGAATGCAACTCACACAAACACGCGAGAGTATGCTCCAAGAATTGATGCTGCTGGGCGGACGGCTCAAATATGCCTCGATGACCGATCTCGGCATCGACCAGGGCATTGACCAATGGTTGAATTACGTTCGTGGTGCTAGTGATGAGGAACTGGCGAAAGCCATTGCTCACGGGTACTATCAAGCCAATAGCCTCGCCATGGCGGCAATAGAAGCATCGGACATGCAAATAACGGTCAAGATGCAGCAACGTCTCGATACCTTAGAGCGCGATGTTACCTTGAGAGACGAGCGAATTGCAGAGTTAGAGTATGGTCAAGGACAAGAAGCTGGAAATGCAGTATTCAGACAGGATCTTGAGCACCAGGCACAGCGTATTTCGGAACTGGAGCGCGAACTTCAGGAGAAGGTAACGAAGATACATCAAATGAAGGAGTCACATGGGAGCACGATGTATCACATGAATCTTCTGCTGGCGCAAGCACAAACTGCGCAGCATGGGGTACCTGTTACCGAGCAACAACTGGAAAAGGATCTGGATGCCGTACGCATCAATGCTGCCAGTGAAGATTTGCTGAAAACCGCCTATGGTCAAGCACTCTCAATGATTAAAGAGTGTGAAGCTGAGATTGCACACCTGAAAAAACGCATCTCAAAACAATACGAGCAGCGCATTGTAAAGCAGCAAGCACATATCGAGGAATTGGAAAGAACGATTGAGCGCCTCTCCAGAGAACCGAAAAAGGCTCCTGGCGACAGCGATCGTGGAACCATGGCGACACGATTCATGTCCCTTGCTGAACGCCTTCATTACTGCCGTCTGCTGGTGCCACACATCAATCCCGGTATTGAATCGTGGCAACACTTTGTAGAGAACGCATCATATGATCAACTCAACGAAGCTGTAGCCACAGCAGAACACTATTACAGCAATCTCATCTATCTTGATGAGTTGGAGCAACGAACACGAGCAACCGCTCATGAGAAGAAAGCGTCGTAGCAATCGTCAATCGTGGCGAGCTGGACCTGGTTGTGACGATTGAGAAGTACAAACCAAGAGAAAGGAAAACGGTAATGAATCATTCTGAGGCAATAGCACTCTTAAATCGATATCTCCCTCCCACTCTGGCCCAACAGGTACTTGAGACATTGAGCAATCCTGAACCCATAGAACAGGCAATGGTAGACCCATTCGAGCTGATGACCCATGATGATTTTATAGAGGCACTACAACCGGAGAGTTGGAAAGAGGTGCTTCAAAGGTTGCATACTCCCAAGTTTGACGCGCTCCTGCAAGAGGGACAGCTTACACTTCAGTTTCCTGACGGACAGCGTAAGCAATTTGAGCGGAGCGATGTCGAAGCCTTGACACGGTTCCTTACCCAGTATGCAGGCGTTGAGCCACTACCGGTTCCTCTTGATCCCTTTGCAGACTTCAAGCCGACCATCCTTCCAGAGCCGCAGGACAATGGTGACATCTGGCTCTACGATGAGGACAAATGGACACGTATTAACGATGAAAGCACCGATGAAGAAACTCGAACGGCGTTTACGGCGGTTTATGAGGGAATCACCGCACTGGATATCTTGCACTCTCTTGATCCACAAGAACTGACCAGTATTCAAGGCAATGAACAAGCCTGGGACGATGCCATGAAACAAGCCTGGAAAGCTCACAATAGTCTCTCCCAGCTCCTCACTACATGGGATGAGGAACTGAGCGACCTGCAAGCGGAAGCTGAAAATGCTGATCCAGGCGAGGATGAGGACAATCTGGACGAAGATGACGATATATAGCGAGGGAGAGGTGCACCACAGTGAAGAATAGCCAACAAATCACACAGTACCTTGAAGAAGTGGCACACGTGTTGATTGATCTTCACGTCCAAACACCATTCCATATGCTCATTGCTGGGGGAGCATACATGATTCTTCATAAGAAGCGAAAGTTCACCGAAGATATTGACTTTGCCATTGTTGAGCAGCCTCAACGTCCACCGAAAAACAATAAGGTGTTTCGGGTAACGCTTACCACGACAGAAGTATTCCGATCCCGTAGTACCATTCCATTTTCCGCAGAGTTTAAACAGGCGGTGCTTACCATTGCAGAAAGGCATCCAGGTTTAGCGAAAGATTGGCTCAATGACGAAGCAGCGGAATATTACTACGATGACGCGCCACAACCGGATGTCACCTTCTGGCGCTCGTTCGGAGAGATGCTCTATGTGTACCTCCCGACGCCTGAGTATATGTTTGCAACAAAAATAGCAGCCTATCGCCCAAAAGATGAAAATGATATTAAGGCGCTCATAAAAGACCTGAACATTAAAAATCGTACGCAAGCGAAAGCGATCATTGACCGCTTTCTCCTCCCACAAGCTCAGGGATTTTGGGAGGTAGAAGAGAATCTCGACACGCTCTTCCCATGAATCATTCACGATCGAAACCGGTACACAAGCGATCCAGAGAAGGTGCTATGGATCGCTTGTTTCTTAAGGCAGGCTATAAATCCCCTTTTCTGCATGGTATAGTTCTGAAATTCTAGCGAATGCTAGAGCCTCAGTTTTAGATGGACCCTTCAAACTGGAGAACCAGTATCCTCTCTACGCTTTTGAACAGACCGCCATGGATGGACTACCAGCGATGCAAGCACTGCTTTACCATCCTCTACCCCCTTCGTCCCGAAGACAGCAGGGGCTACTTTTGAGCAAAGTCTCTGACAGGAGTTCCTAATGTGCTTATCTCAGGGAACTGAGACGCTGAGAACGAGACTGCCAGAAAACACAGGTTTTACCCCTTCTCATGATTAAAAGAGGAACCACTCCCTGCCTCCTTCTAGTCTAACGGACTGGTCAAGCAAGATGGAGACCATTCAAAAACGGGTGCTCGTTATGCAGCTTTCTTCCTTTCAATAGATAGAGGTGGTTCGGTCATATCAGGATACCATTTGCAAAATAATTGATAGAAATCGCCATTTAATACCTGAGTTCGCACTTGAAGCAAATTGTGTGCCCCCTCTTTTGTCCAACGCATTTGTTGCTTCTTCACAAATCGTTTGCTAATCACTTCATTGACCGTTGATTCGACAAATGCAGTCGAGATGATCTCCCCATTCCGATAGCGATCCCCATAGTTCACAATATACTGCTCATTGACTCTGATATATCCATTGAATTCCCGCACCGCCTGAAGCAGTTTCAGACTGGGGGTGCTCTTCTCTTCGAGCACCTCTAAGTCTTCTTCAAGATCCTCTCCAATCTGTAACGCACGGAAGGTGTTTCCATGCCACAGGTGCCACTTGATTCGTTCGAGATCCTGCTCCAGCTTTTCACGTGTAGGCATGCAGGGCTTCGGTTCTTCCTCTACAATCCGTGCGTGATCTTTCTTCTTCTCTGTGGTTGCAGGTTGCGCTGTCGCCCCTTTTACCAACTGCCCCAGGGCGGTCAGACGCATCGTAATATGGAACCAGTCCAGCAAGTGCTCAGCCTGGGGATGAAGATACAATTGCAGATTCCGCACATCGTCGCCTCCATCGGAAAGAAAGATGACCTGCTGATTCATTTGCATGCCTTGCGCTTTCAGCGTCTCATACACCCGACGCTTCGGCTTAGTGTCGTAGTCATTCACGAAGCCGAAGCGTTTGGATGGCTGCTCTCCTTCCATACTTTTGCCGACAATGATTTCAAACGAGCCTGCCTTGCGGTTCTTCCCCTCGCGCGCATGGACATATCCCCCATCGATTCCCATCACTAGAGGCGAGCCTGGCTCAGGGAGCGTTTCCCACTCTGCCGGACATCCTTCAATAAAAGCAGATTGCTCGTCACCCAGTTCACTCTCCATTCGGGTTGCCACCTGCTGGACATGCCCAGAGAGCACCGCTGTACTGATCTGTTTTTCCAGAGGGAACACCTCCTCCAGAAATGCAGCAGTGCGTCCGTAACTCATCACGGCGGCCCACTTCGTCTGAAGATAGACAAACTCTGGTGCGGTTCGCTCTGGCAGAAGGTTCGCCAGAGGACTCACGCTGATCTGCTTTTGCCCCTGTCGCTGCGCTTTGGCCTGGGAACACGAGCAGGTGTAGAAGCGCTGGCTTGTCAGCTTGACCGTGCCAAATAAGGTCCGAAAGGGAAGCTGGTGAGTGCCATTTTTCGCATAGGGCATCCTGCAATTCGGGCAGAAGGACTGCTGTTCTAGGAAGCACGTTGTCTGAACGGTCACCAACGCTGTTTGGATCTCTGCCAGAATGTCTTTCGCCTCATCCAGTTTGAGACCGAGTGTCTCAGGTCGCAGATCCTCGCTCTTGCGCTCCAGGCTGAAGACCTCTTTAATGATGGGTGACAGGTGATGATCCTCATCTTCAATCACCACTTGAAGGGTCATTTTCATCCGTGTCTGCTCACTTTCTCCGTCTCGCGCCATCGTGGATCACCTACGGCGAAGAGGGCCAGATGGGCATTCACTGCTGAACGATCAAACGTCTCCGCTTGCAACCAAACAAGCATCGTGGCCACCTCTTCCTGATACGCACCCACACGCTCTTCCTCGTATTCCACGAGTTCCAGGAGCCGACGCTCGATATGGCCAAGGGAGTTATACTGTTTTTGTTCGAGGTAGGCTAGCGGCCCATTGCACCATTCTGGAGGAGCCTGACGCGCTCCACTTATGCATATCGGATAGGTTTTGAGAGGATTGACAGGGAGAATCTTCTCCAAACGAATCTGATGCTGCCAGAAGGCTTCAAAATCGTATTCATACACAAAGCGCTCTTTCAGCTGCAGGTGCAAGTCACCGAGTTGGATCTGCTTCGGATCGGAGCGAAACCAGAGACCTCCCTCGCGAGAGAGACCATGTGTCTTGCCATGAATGAGAAAGCGATGGAGATGAGTGTCATCCCACCCCATCACGATCTGGAGAATGTGATGCAAGTCGGCCAAGCTCTGGTCAGAAGGTACCAGCACACGTCGCCAAATTGCCGGACTCATTTTCAAGAGCAGGATGTGGAACTGGTAGAGAACCCGTGATGCTTCTTCTTGTGCCAAGGTCGATTCGCCTTTCCAATGTACATCAGCCTGGAAGCTCCTGGATACGTTCCTTTAATTGCTGCCGACTGGGTAACGTATAACGCACGGTCGTGGCAATGGCAGGCGCACCATCCTTCGTTTGATGACCCAGATAGACAGCGATTTCTTCGAGCGACCAGCCAGCTAGGCGGGCGCGATGAGCGAAGTCATGACGCAGATCATGAAAGGTGATGGTGGCAATATGTCCCCATTCTTCCGGATTTCCCTTGTGCTTTACCTGCATCCAGAGATGCTCTATACCTCGCTCTGAGAGGTAATCTGGCTGTCCCTGCTGGCGTAGCCAAGCCGCCCGCTGGCTCGTAAAGACGTAAGCACTTTCCTCATCGCGTTCGCGATCTTGTGGACGCTCTGGAAAGAGATACTCGTAGAGTGCTCGACGTGCCATAGTATGTAGGTCAAGCGTCCTGGTCTTGCCTCCTTTCGCGTCGAGCAGCGTAATACTTCCGGCTCGCTGATTGATCTGACACTGATCGATGCGCAAGATGGCAATTTCGCTGATGCGTAGCCCTGCCCAATACCCCAGCGCGAAGATAGCAGCGAAGCGGCGGGTGGTATGTTGTTCGACGAGCTGTTTGAGGACAAAGCGTTGCTTCTCAGAGAGTTCAGTCGGAGCCATCGCCACCACCGTTGGGCGTTCCATCGAACGAGCTGGATTGCGGCGGAGGTAGCCCTCATCCATGGCCCACCGACAGAACCGACGTAACCCCGAAAGCGCTTTGCTGCGGGTACGAGGCGCGCGGCCAGCCAGCTTTAGGGAATCTCTATATCCACGCACTGCTGTCTCGGTCACGAGGCCCAGGTGGAACGGTGTTCCTCCTGGTTGCGTCGCCAGCCAGGCCACAAAGCCACGCATCGTCGTCAGATAGGTTGCGATTGTTTTCGGATCACGCATCCCCAGAGCGTCTCGGAACTCTTGGAAAACGGTTGGATCATTGCTTGCCATCAGTCATCTCTTTCCCCTAACTTTCGCTCACAAAGATTCTCCGACAAGAATTGGTCGCGAACTCTGGTCTTTTCTCTGTTTTCTCTAACGAAGCTGAGCGTGGAATGGGGAGGAACTCGACCGGGAAGTCCTATTCTCGGTCATGTATTCTCAGTCGAGTTTGATCTCTCGTCAATATGGGCAGTGTGAAAGAGGTCTTCCTCCCACCGGAGTTCCCATCGCGCCATCTGGGCTCGCCACGACCTGCTTCACCTAGACCTTAGCTCACAATCAAGCGTGAGCGTCGGAAACTCACCAGCGAAACACCCAGCAAGATCGCATCCAGCACAGCGATCGCCGCCATGACAAGGAGCAAAAACTGCGCATAGGTTAACGACGCGACAAAATTTGCAGGCAATGCTTGCAAGGCAGAAATACCTCCAAACACCAGGACGAATGTGCCGATACCCAGGATCTGTTGCGCTTGCCGTACGGTAGATGTCCGCAGCGATACCAGCACTCCGGCACTTGCTCCCAGGATACAGGTCACCAGACTCAAAGCAAGAGCTTCAAGGAACAGGTCGAAAGGATGATAGAACATCCACCCACCACCGTTCCCCCTGAACAGGTTGACCAGCAGCAGGCCGAGCAGCAGGCCACCGAGAGCCATTCCCCAGGCATATCCCACGGTCACAACAACTTTCCCCAGCAGAATCGCTCGATCTGATATGCGGCTGGCCAGCAAGGTTTCGAGTGTATGTCGCTCACGCTCCCCAGCGATGGCATCGCCAATAAAGCTAATGATGACAGAAAAGGGAATCCAGAGAATCACAGACATCTCGATGGGCGAGAGTGCTAGCCACTGAAGCCCGAACTGCAAGGGGAGATAGACGCCCAGAATGCCGATCAGGAGTATGGGGCGTATCAATGCCCTCCACCCGCCCTGGAACAGGAGGTCTTTCGATTCTTTCCACATCATGGTCAAGAGGTCGCTCATCTCTATTCTTCCTCCATCAGTGTCAGAAAAACGTCTTCCAGGCTGGCCTTGCCCCGGCGCACTTCTTCCACCTCTGCGCCTGCTTGCACCAGCAAACGCACGAGCGGACCCATCTTGCTCACGCCGCGCAGTTCCAGGAGGAGATGGCTGTTGTGCAATTCGGCATGGGCGACCTCTGGCCGCTCTCGCAGCGTTGTCAGCATCTGCTCGGTGAAGCCATTTCCCACGATCTCTGCCTGTGGGCCGCCGGTACTGGCACGCAGTTCATCGGGGGCACCAACTGTGACGAGTTTGCCCTGGCGAATCACGCCGACCTGGGCACAGAGCTTTTCGGCCTCGCTCAGATTGTGCGTGTTGAGGAAGACCGTCACTCCTTCGCGAGCGACCAGGCTAGCCAAGTCCTCGCGCAAAGTCGCTGCCGCTATCGGATCAAACCCGGCAGTCGGTTCATCCAAGAAGACGAGTGGCGGGTGGTGCAAGAGCGCGCGGGCGACCGCGAGTTTCTGCTTCATGCCCCGGCTCCAGGTTCCCACCAGGTCGCGGCGGCGGTCCCAGAGGTCCAGGTGGGTGAGCAGTTCTTTGATGCGAGCCCTGCGTTCAGGTGCCGGCATCTGGGAGATGCGCCCGTACAAGTCGAGATTGTCCTGGGCGTTCATGCGCTCGTAGAGTCCCGCAAACTCAAGCAGCACTCCGCTCTGGGCGCGAATGGCCTCGGCCTGGGTGCGGGTATCGAAGCCCAGCACTCTGGCCTGACCCGCCGTTGGTTCCAGCAGGCCCAACAGCAGGTGGATGGTCGTGGTTTTACCTGCCCCATTTGGCCCGAGAAACCCAAAGACGATGCCTGCTGGTACCTCCAGCGAGAGATCATCGACTGCTTTGACGGTGCCAAACGAGCGGGAAAGGTGTTCGATGTGAATAATCGGTTCTGGCATTGCCATACAACTCCTTGCTCTCCGAAGTGCTGTGTTACGCCCGTGCTTTGCTCAAGCACCAGAGCTTGATGTCGGTTTATTGCCACACGTCACTCCGAAGTCTCGTAGAACTATCTGCTTATGAAGAGAGCAGAACATATCGCTCTTGCTCTTGAAAGAGCAATAAAGTGTACATTACAAAATTCGGTCGAATGAGCTTACTGACACGTCGGACAATCCCTCGTGCCGCCATTTGCGCGTATACACCAAAAGCTCTCGGAAGGCGCCCCCTATCACACGCAGATTGGCTCCTGTCGCTCTCCCGCCCTAGCGGGGCAGATGGCGAACTCCAACTTCCCTGAGCGTGCAGCCAGCAGCTTTGAGCCTGTAGAGTAGCTCGGCGTTGATCATCGCTCCGCGTGTTTCAAGCGGATGGCACTGGAGAAAATCAGTGCGCAGGAGCTTGAACGCGCAATCAATATCGCGCACACGCACGCCCAAGACCAGCCTGACAACGAGCCTCCAGCCCCAGGCATTGAGCTTGCGCATCCAAGTATCCTGGCGCTTTATGCGATACCCAATCACCGCATCATACGCATCGATCAGGGAGAGAAAGCACTTCAGTTCGCGTATATCAAACTGGCCATCAGAATCCATAAAAAATGTCAGATCCTTCGTGGCAACGGCAAAGCCATCAACCAAGGTCGCTCCATAACCCTGATTATGTGTGTGCGTGAGCACACGGATGCGCTGGTCCAGCCTATGTAGGGCAGAGAGGACGGCTCCGGTGCGATCCGTGCTGCCATCATTGACCACGATCACCTCAAAGTCCCCGGTCAGGTTCGCCAGTTCGCACATGACCTGCTCGACGGTCGAGGCAATCACCTGTTCTTCGTTATAGGCCGGGAGAACGACCGAGAGACCGTGTGTGGTGAACGATGAACCCACCGTGGTTTGCTGAGACGAAGAAATGAGTATGCGCATGTGAGTCATCTCTGGCAGGCTGCTTTTCCCATCACGTTGAAAACAGGCTCCGAATACGTGCAGTTTCTCATGAGACGACTGCACAAAGACCCATAGGTGCATGCCCAGGTACGAGAGCAGGATCGTGCCCACGATGACCACCACTTTGGAGACATTCGTCCAAAGCGTCGGGGTAAGATGCACCGGGTGCAAGATGTTCCTCATCAACCACAGGATGAGATCGTTGCAGGCAATCGCGGCCACGGTCACCAGGAGAAAGCGTGCTCCTTCACGCGCGTTGGGTCGTCCGGAGCGTTGGAACGTCCAATAGCGGTTGAAGACGAAGCTATTGAGCGCGCCACAAGCATAGGCAATGGTATTGAAGAGCAGGAGCCTGGCAGTGCCCTGCGCTGGCCAGAGCCAGAGCAGGCCATTGAGCACCAGCAGGTCGATGATGGTATTCACACAGCCAACGAGCCCGAAACGCACGAATTGCCAGATGGTCCTCCCTCGTGTTTTTTGTGTGGAGGCGACATGCCTCTGTGTCTTGTTCGCTTCGCGAGGCTTTGGTGTGGTCGCTTCGAATGCTAGCAGCGTTGGTAGAACGCGCAAGGGCTCTCTTTCTCTCATTGGCTCAAAGTATGTTCGACTGTTCATGAGTCACTCTCCTCCGCTCTGTCTCTGAGCGTGTCTATCGCTTTCGCGGGGAAACAGGTCGTGACCCCACCCGATGAGCGGCCTCAATCGTAATGCTTCGCCTGTGCCCAGAGCACCGCGAATGGGACCTTCGGCTGCCGCAAGATCAGGATAGGAGCCTGATTCTCAAAGTCCACACAGGCAGCGCAGGAAGTTCTCGCGGCCAGCGTCACCGAACTGAACCCCCGTGCAGCGTCCTGGGGAGCAATATTGATCGTGATGAGAACCTGGCCGCTACATCCTTGCGGTCCCCAGAGAGAGAAGGCGTTGTGTCCGCTGATCGGCGGGGGCAGATGATAGCGCCCACCAAATTGCACGAGCGCAGCCGCCTCACCATAATTGGAGGTAAAGATGCAGGCGATCTGCTGCTCATCCGGTGGCAGGCGGTGATACACCTGAGCAATCAACGCCACCTGTTCCTGCCAGCCAAAGCGATCCGCCAGGGATTGTGGCAAGCCGTAGACATCGCCTGCCTCCTGCTGCGCCCCTGAGCTGCTACTTGGGCCATAGATATGTGCATAGAGGGTGGGTGGCAATACCGGCATCACCGCGGGGGCCAGCAACACGCCACTCAAGGTCAGCACCACGACATAGGCCGCGACCCATCTGGGCCAGCGCACCCGCCACTGTCCGAGCAGCATCGCCCCACCGGCAAACAACGGTGGGTAGGCCGGTGCCAGAAAATAGGATTTCCCCTGAAGCGCGATGAAGAGGAAGAAGAGGATGAGATACGCCCACCCGAAGACCCGATAGCGGGCACCGCGTTTGGAGAAGAAGTACCACAGTCCTGCCCCCCACAAGAGTACCGAGAGGGGATTCATGACGAGGATCTGGTTGATCAGGAAATCAAGCGGCGACCCACCAGCACTATGATTGTGGGAATAGCCCACCCAATACTGCACTGACGCCCAGCCGTTGGCGGCATTCCAGAGCAGGAAGGGCAAGACGAGCGCGAAGGCGATCAGTCCCCCAAACAGCGTCCAGCGGGTGAACAGCAGACGGCGCTGTCGGGTCAGCAGCAAGCCGACGACCAGGGCGAACCCCCAGAAGAGGATGGTCTCCTTCGTCAATAATCCCAGGCCCGCCACCACGCCGAACCAGAGCCAGCGTCGGGGCTGGTCGTCACGCAGCAACATGATGAGGATAGTGGCACAAAGCGTCCACCAGAAGGTATCGAAGACATCATAGGTGTAGTTTGAGCCGCCTGCCATCAAGACGAGTGCCGTCGCCGATCCTAGGGCAGCGAGTCCCTGGGTCCACCTCGTGCCGCCGAGGAGCCGAGCCATTAGTCCGGTCAGGAGAATCGTCCCAGCACAGACCAGCGCGGAGATCACATGAATGGCCCATAAGGCATTGCCGGTGAGCAAGCGGGGAATCAGCGTGATCCAGGGAACCAGCGGCGGGACATCCACATAACCAAAGGCGGGATGCTGGCTCATAGCCAGAACATAGAGTTCATCCCGGAAATACCCGTAATTGTTGCCGATCAGGACATGGGCCAAGAACGAGATGCCGGCGATGATCAGCACGGAAGGAGCAAGGTCAGTGCGGCGATAAAGAGTAGTGATGCCAGCACGCAGTGATGAAACAGCAGGCATAGCAACCACTTTTGACGATTGAGAAACACCTTTCAGCATGAGTCCCATGAGAACAGATCCTTTCGCGAAACAACCATCTAGCAACTGCTTTGCCAGATGGACAGGCACTGGTGAGAGAGCCATCTTCCTTGTGCTGAGTATAGCCAGCATGAGCAGGACGACACAAGTCCCATCAGTCACGAAGCACAGGCCTATTTCTGGCCCAGGACCTATGACCAGCGTCATAGGTCCTGCCGAGAACACCCATGACTGCAGACACTGGCGAGCGGGAAGACCCACGAGGTATACTACAGAAAACACGCGCATCTCTCACCGTTAGGGGCACACTCATGAAATTCAAGCAAGGGCAGATCATCCAAACACCATCCATCCCATTACTCGGCTGGTATCTGCGGTGGATCCCCTGGGTCATCACTGGTTTCGCCTGCGTGGGCTATCTCTCTGGGGTCTTGACGACGCAGCCTCGCACCCTGCTCAGCTTGCTTCTGCTCACGGGGACCTATGGGGCCTGGCTCATGATCTATCATCTCGGACAACGGCGGTTCGAGGGACGCCCACATCCCTTCTGGTTGCTGGCTCTGTTCTGCCTGGCCTGTGCCTCCCAATTCATCCCCGAGCCTGTCACGAACACCGATTGGCTCCCACTGCTGCCGATCATCACAGCGGGCTTGATGGTGACGATCAAACCACGGTCGCTCAGTCTGCTCGGGGCAGGTGCCCTCTGCCTGAGTTCCTACGTTGCGATCCGCCGCATCGTCCCGGACTGGGGTGTCAGCAGCCAGGTGTCCCTCCCACTCGCATTTCTCTCCATCTATGGATACGCGTTGCTCATCTACGAACTCGCGGTGGCCCACACGCGCCTGCAGGAGTATAGCACCCAGGCGGGGGAACTCTCAGCCATTCGCGAGCGCAACCGGATCGCCCGTGAGATCCACGATACGCTTGGTCACGCCCTGACGCTCCTCTCGGTCCAGTTGGAAACGGCCACGCAGCTGGAAGCGCGCGGCGATTCCCGTCTGCACGAGGAACTGCTGCAGGCACGGCAGGTGACGAAAGCCTGCCTGACGGAAGTCCGTCACTCCGTCGAGGCGCTCCGACCCGACGAAGCCTCCGCAGGTTCGCTGCAAGAGCAACTGCGAAAACTGGTGGCGGAATTTGAAATCACCTGTCGCCAGACCCGGATCACGCTCGATCTGGAAGAGGCGACACACCCGTTGAACCCAGAAGTGCGCCAGACGCTCTACCGCTGCGCGCAGGAGGCGCTGACCAATATTCGCAAGCATGCACGCGCCACCAAGGTGCTGCTGCGCCTCTCCACGAGCGATGAGCAGGGGGAACTGACGGTGCTGGACAATGGCCAGCGGCGCGAGCCTTTGCACGAGCAACGAGCGTCTGGCTACGGCCTGCGGGGCATGCATGAGCGCGTCGCTCTGCTGGATGGGATACTGCGGGCTGGCCCCCAATCCGGACACGGTTGGCGCGTCGACGTGGTGTTCCCGCTCACACCACGGGGACAAGCGGAAGGCAGCACCACGGGAGCACATGCAACCAGGGAGAAGGTCTAGCCATGGCAGAGCGTCTCCGTGTGCTGATTGTGGATGACCAGCGCCTGCTGTGTGAGGGATTTCGCAAGCTGATTGAGCTGGAGCCGGACCTGGAGGTGGTCGGCATGGCTGGGGATGGCGAGGAAGCGCTGGCGATGGTTGAACACCTCTCGGCCACGCGAATGGCACCCGATGTGGTGCTCATGGATGTGCGCATGCCGCGTCTGGATGGCATTGCGGCGACGCGGGCCATCATCGAGCGCTGGCCGGAGATCCGCGTGGTCATCCTGACGACGTTCGACGATCGAGAATTGATCCAGGCAGGTCTGCAAGCGGGAGCCCAGGGCTATGTGCTCAAAGACATTACCGCCGAGCAACTTGCCACGACCATTCGCGTGGTCGCACAGGGTCAGTTTCTCCTGCATCCCGATGTCGCACACAAAGTCTTTGCCGCCTTCTCTTCTGCACCCATCGCTCCCGCCACTCCTGCGTTCGTCGGCGGGAGCGAAGTGGCGCAGTTGACCGAGCGCGAACGGGAGATCCTGACCTTGCTGGCACGTGGGGCTTCCAATCGTGAAATCAGCGAGACCCTCTACATCGCCGGGGGCACCGTCAAGAACCACCTCAGCAATATCCTGGGCAAGCTGGGGGTGCACGACCGGACGCAGGCAGCCCTCAAAGCCAGAGAACTTGGCTTGCTGTAAAGCAAGCAGTGGTTGATTGGTGAGCTTTCCACATCACCGTGCAGGGGTCTGAGCACCAGAGATGTGCAAACACGGAAGCACAGAGCATGGACAGCATTCGTCCGTTGGCCATGAGATCAGTGGGTCTATGGTCTTATTCCGGCAGTTTCGCGACTTCAATATCTGTTCGCCACATGTTTCTTAGCGTACAGTTTTCACGTTTCGCTATGCTGACCCCCCAGTGCTGAGACCATTTATTTTTGGGTGCTGGTACTTTGCCATATTCGGGACGCAAATCGCATATGAGAGCATAAAGCAGCATAAACAGCACCCGGTTTTGAATGGTCTCCAGTGATCAGAACCCATTTCTTGTCGTATTATCTGGGCGATGCAGAGCTCCGTTCGACAATCCAATCGGCAATGAACAAGAGCGAGGCATTTAATGGGTTTGCGAAATGGGCCTTTTTCGGCGGAGAAGGCGTCATTAGTCAGAATCGCAGAGTCGAACAACGAAAGTGTATCAAGTTCAATCATCTGGTTGCCAACTGCCTCATCTTCTACAATGTGTATGCGATCAGTGAGATCCTGCAACAACTGAATCAGGAAGGAGCAAAGCTGGACGAGCAGGTGGTCGCGTCGCTCTCTCCTTACATGCGCCACCACATTAACCGCTTTGGACAGTATCAGTTAGATGTCACCCAATCCCCGCCACCCCTCGATTATGATATTCAGATCATCACGTCACCAAAGAAAAAGGGGAAAGCAACAGGGTTCGTTCTTCCCCCATCGAAGAAAAAAACGAAACCACCGCGAAAAAAGAAAAAAGTGGCTCGCCAGATGAAGCTGTTCTAGCAAGTATGACAGAATATTAAGATAGATACAGGTATTTATGACTTGAGCGGCTCATATGGCTGTCCCAGGAAGGAATCCTTGCCATACCCCATAATGCGTTGCCACTATTGCCGCCACTATGTGGTTTTTTTGCATATCCCCCCAAAACGAGTACACCTTTTCGGGGGGATATGCAAAAACCCCCTAGTTTTAAGTATTGCTGAAGCCGATATATTAAGATAGACAATTTCGAGGCGAATATTAACTGTCATAAATATCTTTAACCGTCATATTAGTTTGCATTTACACCTTTAACCGTCATATTAGTTTGCATTTACACCTTCATCAAGTACTTTTCTAAGGAGAATCGAAATGTTTGCAACTTCGTTCTGGCAACGATTTGCTTTGGTATTTGTATGTCTGCTACTTCTCGTACTCTCTCTGCCCTTGACGATCCCCACAGATACAGCATTTGCTCAGTCATCTACTGTCTTGCTTAATCCGAACCAAGGTCCGGCAGGAACACAGGTAATAGGAGCTGGCGCCAACTGGGCCGGAGGTGATCAAATACAGGTTTCGTGGGGTGACGACAGTAGTGTTCTCACGAACACGAGCGTTCAATCCAATGGAACCTTCACCGCAAGTTTCGAAATACCCACAAATGCTGGCCAAGGAGGGCATGATATCTACTTTACCGACCTAACCAGCCGTTACTTCATCCCTACACTATTTACCGTCAACTCATCACCGCCGCCGACTATTGATCTTCAGACCATCAATATTTACTCGCTTCAACCGATTCTTGCTGGCAGTAATCCCACTTTTCGAGCGACCATACGAAACAATGGATCAGCATCCAGCGGCAACTTCAATATCCGATGGATTGCTGATAATAACACGACCTTTGATGGCGGACATGATAGCATTGCTCCAGGAGAAAGTAGTACACATGATCATATCTGGAACCAAAGAGGCATGGGAAACCTGACGTCTGGCCAGCACACATTGACGTTTATCGCAAACTTTGGTCACAGTATCACGGAGACCAATTATAATAATAACCAATATACGTTTACATTCACTGTAGCATCTCCAACACCTCGTCATAAGTTGTTTGTGTTCGTTCAAGGCTTCACCTCATCGCTGACACCTAAAGATATACAGAAGAATCATGGCTATGGTGATCCTAAAGACTTTTCTGACATAAAGGCTTCTCTTTCTCATGAAGATCCGACAGCAACTTTCCTGATGTATAGTTACCATGGATTTACTGATGATGGAAAACCTGAACCGTATCCTTGTGGGCTCACAATAGCCAACGATCTAGCTGATGCTGCAGTAGGCTTACGTAGTCAGATTTCACAATATTTACTTACACACTCTAATACAGATGTATACGTGATAGGTCACAGCGAGGGAGGTGTCGTTGCGTTTTCCTTCTTGACTCACATGGCTGAAGGGAAACTTTCACTTCCCAACAAGGGGATTTTGAAAGGCGTATTCCTGTTAGATGCTCCTATTGGCGGAGTGACAGACAACTTTCTCTATGGTCAGTTTGCTAAAGCTGTAGCAGCTCGGAATCCCGGTTGCGGGCGTCTCACCGACCTTCCCGCGGTGAAAGATCTTGTCCGCTTATATACGTCAGCCACATTGCCAAACTTTAGGGGCGCAACAGCCAGTATCGATCAAAAAATTGTTATGTTAGGAAACAAAATCAACCAGACAGTTGCGATAGATGCAATGCAACAGGGCATAGTGGTCGCTACTATTGGAAATAGCAACGATAAAATGTGGCGACCGAAAGATGTTTGCGCTGTTCTTGGTGGAAATTTTCCAACTACTCAGTGGTTGTATGAAGTAAGGTCAGGAAGAAATGCTCAAGGAGGAGCTGTGTATTCACGCTCATTCAAGTCTGGCCCCGAGATACCTTGCTCCATTCCGACTATGGCAAAATATATGCTAAACCATGCAGACGTGTTGAAGGACAAAAACGTGCTGCTAGCTATATGGCAGATGGTTTCGGGCGGAGCGCCGAAAGCTCTTCCTGCACGCCTGTAGTGGGAACAAAGCTCACTAAGAAACTATTCAACATGAGAGACGTCTGGTACATCGCCTTAGTGGCATTACTAAGTGTTTTATGTTTCATTAGAATGAGTATCACTGTTCTATCTAGAGACTATTCGGAAATGATGCCAACCCTCTATCCTATGCCAGAATATACATTAAGCATGAGGAGCTAAAACGGCATAACGAGCACCCGTTTCCGAATGGTCTCGAGATGGACAAAAAGGTGCAGGCAGAATGTCGCAAGGATTCGCTTTCTAACGAATGAACGTTTATACTACTAAGAGAAAGACTCTCTATTGTCAAGTCCTTTTCGGACCAATTTTGAGGCGAGAGAAA
>ODAK010000523.1_pt1 | contig 44037 bp, 36 predicted proteins | sample 1539591 | NCBI WGS metagenome assembly ODAK01 (sample SAMEA3539303, study PRJEB22396) | soil metagenome | biome: tundra; feature: field; material: soil | place: USA | collected 2010-05 | depth 0.15 m
GAACAATAGAGTCGCCATCAACATGCATAGCCCGAGAGTCCTCTTCTTTGTGCCAACCCGTATCCTTTTCATTGTGCATCCTCCTGATTCTTCACTGGCTTTCGGTCAGTGGTGATTGGCACCCTTGCAGCAGCGGACGTTGTTGTCCATATCGGAGAGTGTGTCGCGGCGTTATGCTTTGTGTCGCTCTAAACACAAGCGGGGTTTGCACTTGCGTCGGTGTTTCCGGTTTGGTGTAAAATCAATCCGCTTCCATGGGGTGTGCCATGGCTTCTGAGCCAACTGGAGTGGAGCAACCGATCCGGTTCGGCGAAGGCTACGAGCTCGACCTGCATCCTCGGAGGCTGCGCCGTGGCAGTCATGTGCTGAAGCTGGAGCGCATCCCATTCGAGATCCTTCTTCTTCTGCTTGAGCACAGGGACGAGATTGTTCCCCGAGATCAAATCGTTTCTAGGGTTTGGGGCCAGGGTGTTTTCCTGGATACCGACAACAGTATCCGCGGCGCGATCCGCAAGCTTCGTCAGGTCCTGAAGGATGACGCCGAGACCCCACGATTCATACAGACCGTGACCGGGCAGGGGTACCGCTTCATCGCGCCGATCATTACTCCCAAAGAAGCAAGCGCAGCTTCCGAGCCAGAGGCATCGGTCGTCCCCACCAGCGACCGGGATTTCGTGTCGGAACTCGATGGCTGGTTGCTAGCCCGAAGACTGCGTTTAGTGGAGCCAGATCAAGATCGTACGGCGGAGAGGGTGGCGCATGCCGGAACCGCTCCTGGACAGAGGAATCGGAAGGCTTACAGGCTGCTTCTTGTTGGAGCTTTGCTCCCAGTCGCGTGCCTTCTGTTATTCCTGGCAGTTTGGGGCTGGCGACGAGCATCGCGCCCGCCCGCACGTTCTCAGGGCAAGATAGTCCTCGCTGTCCTGCCGTTCGAGAACTTGAGCCGCGATCCCGACCAGGAGTTCTTCAGTGACGGCCTGACTGAAGAAATGATCGCTCAGGTCGGAAAGCTGAATCGGGATCGACTTACCGTGGTAGCCCGCAGTTCTGTTGCAAAGTACAAAGGCAGCAATCTGGCTGCGAAGGAGATCGGTAAAGAACTGAACGCGGACTATCTTGTCCAAGGCAGCGTTCGTCGCTGGTCGGACCGTGTACGCATCACCGTTCAGCTCATCCAGGCAGAAAATCAGACGGACCTCTGGACCGAGAGTTACGACCGCGAACTCAAAGATGTGCTCGCTGTGCAGGACTCCGTGGTGCAAAGCATCGCAAGCCAAATACACATCGCTCTCACTGAAGAACAGAAAACACGTTTAGCAAATCCGCGGCAAACAAGGCCTGAAGCATACGAGGCGTATTTGAAGGGTCGCTACTACTGGAACAAGCGAACCGCCGACGGCATGCAAAAGGCGGAGCATTATTTTCAGCAGGCCATTGACAGCGATCCAACCTATGCCGCGGCATATTCCGGGCTGGCCGACTGCAACAGCGGACTTGCGTGGCACGGGTTCAAATCCCCGGCTGACGCACTCCCGAAGGCTTACGCGGCCGCTCGCAAAGCGGTCGAGATCGATCCACAATCGGCTGAAGCCCACGCCTCCCTGGGGCTTGTGCTTAGCCATGGTTGGGATTGGGCCGGAGCGGAGGCCGAGTTCAGGCGTGCTCTGGAGTTGGATCCTCAATACGCAAATGCGCACCACTGGTACGGAGACTATCTTTCCATTAAGAGGCGCCATGACGGGGCACTTGCCGAAGCCAGCCGCGCACTGGAACTCGATCCACTTAATCTCATGATCGGCACATGGGTGGCACTCCGCTACTACCAGGCACATAACTACTCCCGCGCAATTGAACAAGCTCGAAACTCTGTTGAGCTGGATTCGAACTTCGCAGCTGCGCATCTTCTGCTCGGCGAGGGCTACGTTCAGGCAGGCTTGCACAGCGAGGGCGTTAGTGAGCTGAAGAGGGCGGCGAGTTTGTCGGGGGACAGCCCACTCTACACGGCGCAGGTCGCGGTTGCCCTTGCAGCGGCAGGGCGGAAGCGTGAAGCACTCCGAATCGCGCACGAACTTGAAACAATATCGAGGAAGCGTTACGTTTCGCCCTATGGGTTGGCTCAGATCTACGCAGCGCTGAATAGCAAAGGAGACACATTCAAATGGCTGCAAGCCGCGTATGGCGATCGCGCCCTCTGGATGGGATACCTCGCCGTTGATCCGGTCTTTGATCGCTATCGCTCCGACCATCGTTTTCAAGAGCTTCTCCGGCGCATCGACCTGCTCTGACTTGGATTACGAGATCCCCGATGTTCTACACCCAAGCGCAGCCGTCTGCATCCAGTTACTTGTCGAAGTAGACAAGCCAAGAAAGCAACAAGTTCTTCATGCGACAAATAGGTTGCGAGAACAGCGTTTGTAGCTCTCACCAGAAAGGTACCTTCCGGGACATGAATTGTGTCCGGATGACGGGCTAACCGGAAGCAACTCCTAAGTTAGCGCTTATGTGACTAAGCCCCGGAGGGGCGAAAGAGAACTACGACGCAGACTCCGTAGGGATGCCTGGAGCATACTCAGGAATTACCGGAATAAACACGCTCTGTCACACGTCTCGATGATCTTCCACGTGCGACCCAAAGGACGACGAAAAGCCGCACCGCCATTCTCAAAAACGGACCCTCCACTCCACCTGATAACGATCCTGATTCCTCAAACGACGGAGCCGGCCGCGAGGCCGCCTTTCTCTCGGTACTTAGGTACTCGGAACTCGCTACTTCTTCCCCCGCAACATCTCCACCACCCGCTCATAATCATCCACCGTGTGATACTCAATCACAATCCTGCCCTTCCCCTTCCGGTCGCGAATCCGGACCCGCACCCCCAGCAGACGCTCCAGTTCCAACTGCGCCGACCGCACATTCGGATCCACCCACCGCGCCCCGCTCTTCTTCGCCACCTGCCCCGGCATGCCCGGCACTGGCTCGAGCAGCCCCGTCATCCGCATGATCAACGTCTCCACCTGGTCCAGCGTCAGGTGCTTCTTCACAATGTAATCGGCCGTCTTGGTGATCAGCTCCGGATCCTCCAGCTTCAGCAACTCCTTCGCCTCCGAGAATCCAATCTGCTTATGCGCCAGTTGCTCCATCACCAGCGCCGGCAGCTTCAGCAGCCGCATGTAATTCGACACCGACTCCCGCGACAGTCCCACCCGCTCCCCAATCTGCTGCTGCGTGAGCGAAAATTCCTTGCTCAACACCCGGAACGCCTCTGCCTGTTCCAGCGCGCTCAAATCTTCGCGCTGCAGGTTCTCGATGATCGTCATCTCCGCCGCCTGCTGCAGCGAAACTCGCCGCACCAGCGCCGGTATCGTCGTATTCCCCGCCTTCTTCGAAGCCAGCAGCCGCCGCTCGCCCAGCACCAGAATGTAGCGCCCCTCTTCGTCCCCGGGACGCACCATGATCGGCTGCACCACCCCATTGGCCTTTATGGAATCCGACAACTCCTCCAACTTTTCGTCATCGTCGACATACCGCGTCTGAAACGGATTCTTATCAATGTCCGCAATCGCCAGGTTGACAACGAGGTTCCCCGGCATCCGCGACTCCGCCTGCGCGTAAATCGTGATGGTCTCGTCAGCAGCCGGCTGCGCAGGAGAATCGGATGCAGTGAATGCAGGTGTGGTGGATGCAGGCCCAGCCGCGCCCGGCTGTCCAGCCGAGCCCAGTTCGGCGGTGCCGTGTGGCGCGGGCGCCCCCGCCGCCCGCGGACTCTCAGTTACCGCATCCTCAGCCACTGCTCGAATGACCCCGCTGAATGCTTCCCCTCGATGTTTATCGTCAGCCCCATTCGAAACAGGTCTGTCGCTGAGAGAAGTTTTGTCATTCCGAACGAAGTGAGGAACCTGCTGTTTGCCGGCGGCACCACTACTTTGACCAGGGGCGCCACCCGCCACCACCCGCGGCCCAGGCAACAAGGACTCCAGCCCCCGCCCCAAAGCCCGCCGCTTCTCCACCTTCTCCTTGTCCCCCGCCCGCCCCGCCGTATTCTCCGCCGCCGCACCAGTAGTCATCTGTGTTTTCCCTCAGTCTCTCTGCCTGCTCCCACTCCACCCTTGACCTATGCGTTTCCGCTGCAATCTATATCGATGACCATCAATCTTATACATTGATGAGTATCAATGTATGCACCCGAACCTGGCCGCTGACCTCAAGCCGTCTTATCCATCTCGTCCGCCGCCGCAATCTCTTCCCCCGCCTGCTCTCCCCCGCGTCCCGTGTCCCCTGTGGTTAAGGTTTGTCCTGATGGCTGAGAGCTGACTGCTGAAGGCTGCCGCTCGATAATCTCCTTCGCCAGCCGTATGTAGCTCTCCGCCCCCTTCGATCGCGGATCGTACACCAGCGCCGCCTTCCCGTGGCTCGGTGCTTCAGCCAGCCGTATATTCCGCGGCACGGTCGTCCGGCACAGCTTCTCGCCAAAATAATTCTTCAGCTCAGTCATCACCTGCTGCGCCAGGTTGGTGCGGTCATCAAACATCGTCAGCACCACGCCCTCGATCTCCAACTCAGGGTTCAGCCCCGCGCGGATCCTGTCAATGGTATCGAGCAGTTCGCTCACGCCCTCAAGAGCAAAGTACTCTCCCTGCATCGGAATCAGGACCGCATCCGCCGCGACCAGCGCGTTCAGCGTCAGCAGATCCAGCGCTGGAGGACAGTCCAGCACGATGAACTGAAACCGATCCCGCAAAGGAGCCAAAGCTTCGCGCATGCGAAACTCGCGCCTTTCTGCGTCCACCAATTCCAGGTTGGCCCCGATCAGATTCTTATGGGCAGGAATCAGCCACAACTGTTCTAGCTCAGTCGTGAGCAGCGCCTCCTCGGCCGCAGCCGCGCCCATTAATAGATGGTAGGAGTTGATGCGGTCAGGATCCTTCGCGAATCCCAAGCCGCTCGTGGCATTCGATTGCGGATCGCAATCGACCAGCAGGGTGTTCACTTCCGCAGCCGCAAAGGACGCGGCGAGATTGATGGCAGTCGTGGTCTTACCCACGCCGCCCTTCTGATTGGCAACAGCGATAACGCGTCCCATTAGATTGTCAGGAGAAGCAGAGCTACCCGGCAGCATAATGCGCTTCGCATTTCAAATGCAATGAGATTTGTTGTGCATATGAACGAATTGTGTGCAAAACGCGTCGAGTGTTCCTGCAGGAACACTACTTCAGTGCACCAGGCGTCCCCTTGGAGCAATTGCAGTCTGCAAGGAATATTCTCTGCGATGCATTTGGCTCGGGCGACAGCAGCCATCGCTGCCACATTGCCAATTGAAGAAGTGTTCCTGCAGGAACGTTCTGTGAAAGCAAGATCCCCGCTTTGAGCTCGCTGCAGGACAGGATGCTCACTTGCTTGGTGGCGCAGACTGTCCAGCCTACTTAAGAATGCTTCGAAGTGTTCCTGCAGGAACACTGTGGAAAACTCCCCCTCACACGGGCAATCAACTAATGGTGTCCTCAGGCTATTTCTAGCTGTTGTCCCACTTTATGGCGGGGTGTAAGGTAAGACTTGCATTGGCGTAGATACAAGCGTGGCCAATCCAGCATATCCGCTCCACTTATTACCAACTTGGTTCTCCTCTGGCAATATCGGTGTGCGGAGGTGATGTTACAGGCCACTGATGCTGATTTTAGTCTTGGACCTACCAATCCTCTGGTAGAAGGCGATGGCCGACCAGCAAGACTCTGGCGCGAGATTGAGGGACTGGGATCGGTTCGGACCAGGCAAGGTGGGGCAGGCTTGCGCGGGCTTGATTCGCTTGGGACGCGCCGATCAGCAGGGCCAAGCGACCGGCCGGTGCGACTAGGCCTGCCGCGATGGGAAGGATGGATTCGAAGCGCTCGACGGCGCGAAGAGTGACTACATCGAAAGCGCTTCCGGTCAGGGTCTCGGCCCGCGCGTTTCGTATATTTACGTCCGTCAATGTAAGGGTGCGGGTGACCTCGCGGAGGAAGGCAGCCTTCTTATGATTGGACTCGATCAGCATAAGCGAGATGTGCGGAGCCCAGAGCTTGATGGGAAGGCCAGGGAATCCGGCGCCGGAGCCTATGTCGGCGAGGGTGGCTGACCCCACACGAGGAGCGAGGGGAAACAGGCGCGACGCAACGAACAGGCTCTCGCCGAAGTGGCGGGTGACAATGTCTTCGGGGTCGCGGATGGCGGTCAGGTTGATGCGGACATTCCAGCGGAGAAGTATATCGATGTATGTCGATATACGTTGCAGTTGAGCGGGCGACAGGACCGCAGGTTCCCCTCCGGCTTTCGCCGGTTCGGAATGACCAGGATCAGGGGTGTCGGAATGGCAACTGCCTGCGAGCTTGGAATCTCCCGGAACCGCGATCGGCATGCGGAGAAAGGGCTTCAGCAACTCGGCGATACGGACTGTGTTCATGGCAGCAGATTCCAAATTGTAGATGGGCGGTTGGAGATTTGGGAAAGGGATCAGCGTGGACCGGGTAGGGGCTTGGAACAGCCGCCCGACGGAGCAAATCTGAAAACCGTGGAGTCCCCGTCCTGGGATTCGGCATCCAATCCAGCTATGAAGGCCAAGGGTGCAATCTTCGAAGAGAAGTATCGGGTGGTGGCGGTAGAGAGTCAGCGCCTCACCATTCGAGGAGTTCGCAGCGGCAAGGTGCTGACCATTGTGAATCCCGACCCTGACACTCCCCTCACCCCCGCCGAATATCCGCCGGGCAAGCTCATTGCGTTGAGCGATCCCTCCGCCGCGCCTGGGAACTAGGGCGTCTTCACCCGCTTTGCCCCTCCACCGAGCTGTTCGTTGCCGAGCGTTCTCCACAAATACCAGCAGGCCACGGAGCGGGACGAGCGCCACGCCTCGCCGAGGCGCTCGACGCTACGACGTTTCCGTAGACGTTTGCGATGGCGCGTTCGAGTCCTACGTCGGCGAACGCTTCTGACAGCGGAGTCAGATTGGCAAGTAGGGAACTTGACACGGGGCGGATTATTCTGTATATTCAGTTTGTACTGAAAGAAACGACATGGCGGAACTTACGGGAGTCCAGAAGCAGTACATTCTTCACTGGGGAGAGATGGGGACGCGGTGGGGGATCAACCGGACGGTGGCGCAGATCCACGCGCTGCTCTACCTGTCGCCCGAGGCGCTGCCGGCGGAGGAGATTGCCGAGACGCTTAGCGTGGCTCGGTCCAATGTCAGTACTTCGATCCGGGAACTCGAAACCTGGGGGATCGTGCGTGCGGTACACGTGCTGGGCGACCGGAGGGAACATTATGAATCGATGAAAGACGTGTGGGAGATGTTCCGGCTGGTGATCGAACAGAGGAAGCGGCGGGAGATCGATCCGACGCGGGAGATGTTGCGGCGTTGCCTGGCCGATCTGGATCCGAAGGAACCGGGAGCGGATTACACGCGAGAGCGGCTGGGGGCGATGGCCGGCTTCTTCGAAGCGGTGACGGAACTGCACGACCAGATGAAGCGTCTACCCACTGGAACGGTGCGGAAATTGTTGCGCATGGGGGCGAAGGTGCGGAAAAAGGCGGGGTAGCTCCCCTTTTTTGCCCGGCTTGTTCTGTTCGTACAGAACGATCTGTCTCAGGAGGACAGCGATGAGTGCGACGGTGGTCATCACCGGTGCCTTCAGTTACACGGGAAAATACGCCACGCGGCTCCTCCTCGACCGCGGTTACGAAGTCCGCACACTGACATATCATCCCGACCGGACGAATTCTTTTGGCGACCGGGTTCAGATATTTCCCTATAACTTCGACCGGCCCGGGGATTTGCGCCGCAGCCTTCGAGGCGCGTCCACTCTTATTAATACCTATTGGGTGCGCTTTCCGCGCGAAGAGTCAAACTTCGAGACCGCGGTTCGAAATACCCGCACGTTGATCGAGGCGGCAAAAGACGCCGGTGTCCAAAGGATCGTGCACGTCAGCATCGCCAATCCATCTCTCGAATCTCCGCTGGGGTACTACCGGGGAAAAGCCCAGGTCGAACAGGCCGTAGTCGGCTCGGGGCTGTCGTACGCAATCTTGCGGCCCACCGTCATTTTTGGGGCGGAAGACATACTCATCAACAACATTGCCTGGTTCGTGCGCCGTCTTCCCGTGTTCGGGATTCCAGGCGACGGGCGGTACACGATTCGTCCCATCTACGTGGAGGACATGGCGCAACTGCTCGTTGACGCCGTTGACCAGCAGGGGAGTTCGATCCGCAACGCGATTGGCCCCGAAACATTCAGCTTCGAGGAACTTGTACGACTGGTTGCGGCGCGAGTAGAACGGCCTGTTCGCCTGGTCCATCTCCCAATGCTGTTGGCCTATCTATCCACGCTTGTGACTGGTTGGATTGTCGGCGACGTGGTTCTTACCTGGGAAGAATACAAAGGGCTGATGGGTAACCTGCTCGCGCCTGAGGGGCCGCCAGCAGGGCCAACACGGTTGAGCCAATGGCTCGCGGACCACAAAGATCTCGTGGGCAGGCAGTACGCGTCGGAGGTCGCACGCCATTTTGCAAAGGCGGCCAAAACGAATTAACCAGAGAGTCCGCGGAAAGAATCACGGAGGCAGACTATGAATTCGACAGGGATGATTCGTGCAATCTGGGGAGCAGGTTTCGTGCACGTAGGGATAATCGCGGCGAACATTCCGCTGCCGGGGCGGCTGCGCGTACGGGAGCGGCTGGCGGGCGTGCCGAGATTCGTGCGCCAGATCTTCTACGTGCATTGGGTGTACATCGTGATCGTCCTGGGGCTGTTTGCGGCGCTGTGTTTCGGGTTCGCGCCGGACCTGGCGGGAGCGAGCGGGATGGGACGGTTCCTGAGCGGATTCATGGCGGGGTTTTGGCTTCTCCGAATCGTGCTGCAGATTTTCTACTACGACGGCGAAGTGCGGCGGGAGAACCAGGCGCTCGATAGGCTTTATGTAGGGGCGTTGATCGTGCTGGTGGTGATCTTTGGGATGGCGGCACTCAGGCCCGTGAGGTGAGACGTGATGAAGAAACCAACATTGGCGCAGCGGACTTCCCCATCCTTGACGCAAAGAACGCCGCAAGCCTGGGGCACCCAGCGCGCAAGTGAGAATGACAAGAGGCAGCGATGGGCGGCGGCGTGTGCTACCGCGGGAGCGGCGGTGTGGGCGGGCATTGCGGTGCTGGCGCGGATGGGGGTGGCGCGGCTGGGTGCGATCGAGTTGCTCTTCTTACTTGCACCGCTAGTGATTGTTCCCCTGGGGATGGAATTGGGGCGTGTGCTCGGGGGCGGGGGTTGGCTGGAGGAACGCGCCCGCCGGCTGCAACCTGCGGGCGCCGCGCTTGTGGTGGTGGCGATGTGGCTTCCTCCAGGAAGGAAGGCTGGACTGGCCGCGCTGGGATGGTTGTTGATTTGCGCCCTCGAGGCGGGGGTTGGATTCGTGGAAATAGTGCGGGTGCTATGGGCAGACGCGGGCGGAGGGGGACGCGCCACACGGTTTGCGATGGGCATTGCGCGAGTGGATCTGGTGGTGGGTGGGGCTTGGCTGGTGGCGTCGCGGTGGGGGATGCGGCCGATGGGAATTCAGGAACCAATCGGACTGCTGACGGCGGTGCACTTTCACTTCGCAGGATTTGCTACGGCGATGATCGCCGCCGCGACGATTCGCTTTTCCGAGAAGCGCGGGGAACATCCGTGGCTGAAGCGTCTGGTCCTGATGGTGGTCGGGCTGCCAATTGTAGTTGCCGCAGGGTTTGTGATCTCCCCAGTGGTGAAGATGGTAGCGGCGCTTTTGTTTTCAGCAAGCGTCGCGGGTCTGGCGATAGCGGTGCGCGCCTGCGGGACGAAGGCGGCAAATACTACCGCGCGAATCCTGTTGCAAGTCGCAGCCGGCGCCGTTTTCGCGGGGATGGTGCTTTCGGGAGCATATGCGGTCGCGGATTATTTGGGGAGCGGTGCGTTGACGATCCCGCAGATGGCGAGAACGCACGGCGTTCTGAATGCGGTGGGATTCTGTCTTTCGGGATTGTTGGGATGGCTGGTGGAGAGCAGCGTCCAGTGGCCAGTTACCGACACAAGCGGTTTTCAGACGGAGGTGTAGCGGGAACCTGTACACTACTGGAATCCACGGAAAAAATGCCGGAGCAACGTCCCCAGGTTTCCACGACGCAGGAAAAGCCTCAGCTTAGCGAGTCGGGAGCCGATCCGGCTTCCCCAAACTCCGGGACGCCGCATGCTTGCGCTCTCTCTTCATCCTCGCCATCTGCGCTCTCCGCAGCCGGCGAATCCTCTTGCGAGATTCCTTCCGAGTCCGCCAGCGAGAGTGCCATCAACAAAGAACTGCGCCGGTTGAACCGCGCGTTGCGTGCACTGAGTGCGTGCAATCAGGCGCTGGCGCAGGCTGGGAGCGAACAAGAACTGCTGCAGCAGATCTGCGACATCATTGTGCGCCTCGGAGGATACCGGATGGCGTTCATCGCGTACGCGGAACAGGACGAAGAGAAAAGCATGCGGCCGCAGGCGCACGCGGGAAATGGCGACGGCTACGTGGATACGATTGCGCTGAAGTGGTCGGATACTCCGGCGGGTCGCGGGCCGGTGGGTACGGCCATCCGGGAGAACCGGATTCACGTGGTCGCGGATACGGCGACCGATCCCTTGTTCATACTCTGGCGCGAAGCCGCCTTGCAGCGAGGATATGCGGCGGTGATCGGGTTGCCGCTGCGGGTGGCGGGCTCAGCCTTCGGCGTGCTGGCCATCTATTCGGAGCAAGCGGGTTCCTTTGAAAGCTCGGAGGTGGAACTGCTCACCGAGATGGCGAACAACCTGGCCTATGGCATCACGGCGCTGCGCTCGCGGGAAGAAGGAAAACGGGCGACGGCCGCGCTTCTGGAAGCCGACTCGAAATATCGTCAACTGGTGGAGCAGGTTCCTGCGATCTCCTATGTAGCCGAGGCTGGAGCGCAAGGCCGTTTTCTCTATCTCAGCCCGCAGGTGAATACGATTCTCGGCTACCGTCCCGAGGATTGCTTGTCGGACCCGTCCTTCTGGTGGGATCACTTGAATCCGGAGGATTACCCGATCGCGCTGCTGGAGGATAGTTGGGAGGAAGACCGTCCTTTCCAGGTCGAATACCGATTGCGATCGCAGGATGGGCGGGAGCTGTGGGTTCGCGACGAGGCGGTGATCGTCCGCGACCCGCAAACGGGAAGACGGCTGACTCGCGGTCTGTTGATCGATATCACCGAGCGGAAACGCGCCGACGAAGCGCTGCGGCGCAGCGAAGAAAACTACCGCATGTTCGTGGCGCAAAGCTCGGAAGGGATTTTCCGGCACGATCTCGACGCGCCAGTGGCGATTGACCTCCCAGAAGAGGAACTGGCTCACCATATTCTTCACCATTCGTACCTGGCCGAGTGCAACGAAGCGATGGCGCACATGTACGGGCTGAGTTCGCCGGCAGAGCTTCTGGGAAAACGACTGACGGAATTGCTGGCGGCGGATGCTCCTCGCAACCTCGAAAAGACGCGCGCGTACATTCGAAATGGATTCCGGTTGGTGGAGCGGGAATCGCATGAGATGGACGTGAATGGCAACCCGAAGGTGTTTCTGAATAGCATGTTCGGCATTGTGGAGCGCGGAAAATTGTTGCGGACCTGGGGGATTCAGAGAGACATTTCCGAACAGCTGAAGGCGGACCAGGCGCGGCGCAAGGCAGAAGACGCGCTGCGCGAGAGCGAGGAGCGCTACCGGGCGTTTGTGGAGCAAAGCTCGGAAGGAATTTTCCGCATGGAGTACAACCCGCCAGTTCCGTGCGATCTGCCGATCGCCGAGCAACTGGCGCTGGGCCGGAAGAACGGCTATTTGGCGGAATGCAACGACGCGCTGGCGAAAATGTACGGTCGCGCCTCCGCGCGGGAGCTAATCGGGAAGCCGCTCTCTGACTTTCTGATTTTGAACGATCCGGACACGCGGCAGTTTATGGAAAACTTCATCCGGGCTGGGTACCAGACCACGGACCAGGAGTCGTATGAGATGGACTCCCGCGGGCAGAAGAAAATTTTCCGCAATACCATGAGCGGAATGGTGGTCGACGGACATTGGGTGCGGACGTGGGGCATCACGCGCGACGTGACCGAGCGGGTGCATCTGGAAGAGCAGCTCAGGAATGCGCAACAAATGGAGGCGATCGGGCGGCTGGCGGGAGGCGTGGCCCACGACTTCAACAACATTTTGAGCGTGATCATGGGGCACGGCGAATTGCTGCTCGCGGCCTCCGGAGCGGATGAGCGCGCGCACGGGTTGGAGCAGATTCGCCGGGCGGCGGACCGAGCCGCATCGCTGACGCAGCAACTGCTGGCCTTCGGCCGGAAGCAGGTGCTGCAACCGAAAGTTTTGGATATGAATGATGTAGTCGCCGATGTGCAAAAAATGCTGTCGCGCGTGATTGGCGAGGATATTGAGCTGATCGCGAGCCTGCATCCCTCGCTGCTGTCGGTGAAGGCGGATCCGGGGCAGGTGGAACAGGTGCTCATGAACCTGGCGGTCAACGCGCGAGATGCGATGCCGCAAGGCGGCAAACTCAAGATGGAAACTTTCAACCTGGAAGTCACTGCGGAACTGGCGCGCGATCTCGAGCTGACTCCAGGACGGTACGTCATGCTGAGGGTGGCGGATTCCGGACAGGGGATGGATGCGGGAACGCTTTCCCACATTTTCGAACCCTTTTTCACCACCAAGCCGATGGGCAAGGGCACCGGGCTGGGGTTGGCGACCGTGTACGGAATCGTGAAGCAGAGCGGCGGGAGTATCCAGGTAAAAAGTGAGGTGGGACACGGTACGACATTCCGCATTTATTTTCCGGCAGCGGAAGGCAGTACGAGCACGCGGGAGGAGGCGGTTGGGAGTACAAAGGTGGCCGGCGGGACTGAGACGATTTTGATCGCGGAAGATGAGCCAGATCTGCGCGAGTTGACGCGTATTTTTCTGGAGGGATACGGCTACAAGGTACTGGAAGCGTCGAGCGCTGAGGAGGCGATTGAGACCGCAGAGAGTTTCACCCAGCCCATTGATCTGTTGTTGACCGATGTCATTATGCCGGGGATGAGCGGCCGTCAGTTGGCGGAGAAACTTTTGAGCAAGCGTCCGCAAACCCGGATCGTATACATGACCGGATACACGGACGATATGGTGGTGCAGCACAAGGTGCTGGAGCCTGGCGTGAAGCTGTTGCAGAAACCTTTTTCCAAAGTCGATCTGGCGCTGACGGTGCGGGCGACGCTGGATGGGAAGTAGGACAAGCCGGTAAAATTTAAGATTGGAAATTTACGATGTAGATTAATCTTCTTTCGCACGACCTCCAAGGAGATAGGGAATTCAGGTTTATGACGAAGTTGCAGGATAGCGGCGGGGCTAGGGACGAAGCGGGCAGGGCAGCCAGCAAGAAAATCTGGGTGACGCTGAAAGGACTGCCGCTCACGGTACGGCTGGAGTGGCCGTTCCACGAGTCGACGTCAGGGGCGGATTTCTGGGTGCTGCACGGGGATATTCGGCTGGAAGGTTCGGAAGGACTGCATGCGCCGGTGGCGGTGAATCTTTCGCAAACGGTGCGCGAGGTGTTGCCTTCGATGGAACCCAAGGATATCGAGGCTCCGGTCATTAATGCGCTGCGCAAAGAGGTGGACCGGCGGCAGATCGAGTTCTTGAAGTCGGGGAAATTGTTGCCGGTGCCGTTTTCCAGCCGGCACTACGACTTCAAGCGCCAGCAATGGATATTTGGCAAGGCGACCGACGATGTGATGGCGGAGTTCATCGAGCGCAAAGTGTATTGGCAGACGACGCTGGGGGGTGAGAAGCGAGTTTGGATTGGCGATCCGACCGAAGCGCAGTATCTGCAGACGACTCCGGCTCACTTGCTGGAGATCGCTGCGCGGCTGGTCGCGGCCCAGGGCCTGCTGCGGATCGAGGGTGAGTGGGCGGAGGCTACGCCAGGACTCATGGGACAAGCGGAGCGATTCGAGAACACCCGGCGCCAGGCGGTGGAAGAGTTGGAGAAGAAGCACGCGTTCGAGCGAGGGTAAGCAGTACTGAGTAACGAGCCCCGGGTGACGAGACATTTGGTGATGTCGTGAGCGAAACCTACCGGCAAAATACAAAAGAAGCAGGCGAACGATAGAAGGAAGCAGCGGTTCATCGGAATCGGATCGCAGATACGCTACAGGAACGAGCCCGGAAATCGAAGGCCAGCTTGCGCTTAGTCTCCCGAGGCCTTCCGCGAAAACAGTCCCCAACAGAAGCGCGGTGCGATGGCGTAGTTCACCTGCACCAGAACGATGGCGGCGATGCTGTAGTACGTGTTGAGGAAGCAGAGCGCGGCGCCGCCGGCGTAGAGCGACTGCGCGATCACAATGCGGCGAACGACCGCGGGATGAATTTCTGCGGGGACGTCGTCGGCGAGAAGGCGCGCGCGAGCCGCGTAGCTCCAGCTCCAGTAGAGGGGGAGGCCGAGCAGCAGGATGTTGAACCAGTAAACCAGGAGCGCGGTGCGGTAGTGGATATACTCCGCGAGCAGTGCGGTGGAAAATGGCGTGAGCGAGACGGCGCAGAGAAAGGCGAGGTGAATCCAGGCGACATTGCGGTCGGCGCGAGCGAACTGGTTGAGTTGCGTCTGCTGGCCGATCCAGAAGATGCCCAGAGTCATCACGCTCATGAGAAATATGAGAAGGCGGGGCGAGAGTGCGACCAGGATGTGCCACAAATCGCGCTCGGTGTGAACCGCGACATTGGCGGGAACGCGCAGGTCGAGCACGAGCAGGGTCATGGCCACGGCGAAGATGCCGTCGCTGAGGGCGGCCAGGCGTTCGACGCTTTGTCCGGCAACGCGGTTGTAGAGAGAGTGCATCGAACCACAGTTTAGTGGGTTGCCGGGAAGCGGGCAAAACTTTGAAGCGCATGCTCGCAGAAAAAAGGCCGCGAAGAAACGCGGAAGGGTGACGGGTCTTGAAGACGGCACGTTACGGGTGGAGTGGACGCTGCCGAATTGTTCTGTTACTTGGCTCTCTGGCGATGACTTCCAGAGGCGCGCTCGCGCAGGATGAACCCAGTCAGCAGCCCGCTCCGCAGCAAGGAAACTCCCAGCCGCAACAATCTCCGAACGAGGAGAAGAAAGACGAAAGTCCGAATCCCGCCCAGGTCGCTGCGGAAAAGACGAAGGAAGTAACCGTGCAGGCGGCAGAAGCCACAAAAAAGATGGGAGAGCAGGCACTGGTGAAGGCGCGCGACTGGGAGATTGGCTGGCTCACCGGCGTCTACGTGGAAGAGGGCCACACCATGGTTCCCTTGAATTCAAAACAGCGGCGAGAGATCTACCTGGAGCAGACGCTCACGACTCCAGGTGCGTATATGAAACGCATGTTCGCGGCGGGAATTGACCAGGCGCGTGGGGCGCCATCGCAGTGGGGCGGCGGTTGGGGTGGATATGGGGAGCGGTTCGCATCCCGCGAAGGACAATTCATTGCAGCCAATAGCCTGGCTTACCTGGGGAATGCGACGCTGAAATATGAGCCTCGCTACGATCAATGCCAATGCAGCGGCTTCTGGCCCAGGACGCGGCATGCGATTATGCGTAATTTTCTTACCTACAATAAAAGCGAGCAGCAACTGCGGCCGCAGTGGGCATTGTATGGCGGTTCGTTCGGTGGGGGATTGATTTCGACCGCGTGGAAACCGCACCCGCGCGACGCCTTTGCCGAGGGTGGCCGCGCCATGCTGGGACAGGCCGGATACGGCACGCTGCTGAATTTCTTCATCGAATTTTCGACCGACATCAATCGTACGATCGGCGCGAAGAAGAGGAAGAGCAAGTAACAACTTCCTGGCGGTCGGAATTGCCGCCGTTTTCGAGGCCAGCGCCTCGTCAAGCAGGCGACGGCTTGCGGACAAACTGTGCGACGACGGTTCCGAGCGTGAGCAGCGACATCAGAGAGATGATCCCCAGCGAAATGACGCAGTAGACACACCAGACGCCGAGGATGTGAGCTTCAATGTCCGCGAGGTGAAGCGAGAAGGCGAGTCCAGCGAATGTGGGAACGAGCAGCAGGCGGTACGAACGAAGAAACGCCAAGGCGCCCATGAGAATGTATCCGGCGATGCCGATCGTTGCCACGGGAATTCCAGCGAGCATCGCGTAGCGGCTGTGATTGACGACGCCGCAATCCCAGTGCTCATTGATGCTGCAGGGAGCATCGCCATATGTGCGGTAATGTTCGCGCAGGGCGAGGGAAGAAGCGATCACACCGAGCATGGCCAAGATCAGCAACAGATATTTCATGAGCCTCCTCTTTCCGTTAAGACGCTTCGAATGTCTTCCTTTGCGTTCTTTGCGAAGACCTTGGCGTGCTTTGCGGCTATTCGGTGTCCCAGATACGGCATGGAAAGCTCGAACCGTAAAAGGACGCTAAGCGAGCGCAAAAGAACGCTAAGCAATTATTCCTCGCAACGCTAGCCTCTAGGAGCGCGCGCGCCAGCCGCGTCCTTTATTAAATCAGAAGGCTGCCAGTCGCTGCCGTGGTACCACTTCACGATCCTGCCGTCGGGACCAATGACGGCGGTGCTGAGATTGTGCGTGATCATTCCGCCCTCGGGTTTGATCGTGAGCGCGAAGAAATCGGAAATCCGGGGCAAGTCCGCGGCGGGGGGCGCGGCGAATTCCCAGCGGCTGAAAAGCGCGGGCTCGTGGGTGTGGGCCACGGAAAAGCCGTAGTCCCGGAGAACCTTGGGCGTGTCATGTTCGGGATCGAAGCTGACACTCAACAGGCGAGTACTGGCAAGGGCCGGGTTCGTACCCAGTTGCCGATAGATTTCCGCGAAGTTGCCGCTCACGCGCGGGCAGAAGTCAGGAAAAGGGCAGCGCGTGTAAATGAAAGTGACGAGCAGAACCTGCCCGCGATACTGCTTCAGAGAAATGCGCTTGCCGCCCTGATCGGTAAATGAAAAGTCGGGAACATCTTCTCCGGGAGCGGGCGTGTGCAGCGAGTTTGCGGCGGCAGCGTGAGAAGGATCGATGTGCGCAATGACTTTGACATTCTCGAGCCAGTAGTCAGGAGCAGCGTCGTCATTCTTCGCCCCGGACAGAACCACCACTTCGGCGGAAATGGAATCACCGGGAATCAGGTGGTTCAGCGTTGCGCTGGGCTTGACCTTGTACGGCATTGCCATGGCGTCCATGAAGCCGGGGATGGCATCGCCGTCAATGATGGCCGACTGGGCTTGGCCGTCGACAGAAACCACACGGCCAGTGAAGGGATAACGTTTCTCGGCCGACATTACGAAACGATGGCACGAAGAAAAAAGGAATGCCTCGGCAAGGATGAGAGCGATCAACAGGAAGCGGCGGGAGCGAGCGGTATGGTTATTCACGTTGTACACACTTTAACTCGGAGCGAGACGGTGCTGCTACGGCTGCCATATTGTTTGCGGTCCGCCTTTTGTGAAATCCTCGGGGCGACCGGATGCGGTCCAGATTTCACACGGCGAGGCATTCCATGGCATGCGACCCTGAAGTATTGAAACATGTTCCGCTCTTCGCGTTGCTCGATGAAGAAGAAACAGCAGTGCTGGCCGGGCAGGTTCAGCTGAAAACGTTCGCGCCGCGACAGCGGATCTACAAGATCGGCGATTCCAGCGGACCGGCGTATGTGGTGGTGTCGGGGCGGGTGCGAGTCTCGACCGTCGATCAGGAGCACCAGGAAGTGGTGGTCGACGAACCGTCCCACGGAGAGTTCTTCGGGTTCGCCTCGATGCTGGAACAGACTCCGCATCAAACCGACGCGGTGGCCCTCGACGACGTGGTGTGCATCGAAGTAGACCAGGAAGACATTGCCGTGCTCCTGCGGCGCAAGCCGCTCGCCGGGATGGACATGCTGCGGGTGCTGGGGCGGCAATTTCATGCTTCGCAACAACTCGTGCGGCTGCGGGCGAGCCGTCATCCCAATGAAGTGATTGACAAGGATGCGACGTTCGGCGAGCGCGTCGCCGATAAGGTCGCGGGCTTTGGCGGGTCGTGGACCTTCATCCTCTCGTTCTTTTTCGCGCTCACCGTCTATATGACCATCGACTCCATGCTGAGTAAGAAAGCGTGGGATCCGTATCCGTTTATCTTGCTCAATCTGTTTCTGTCGATGCTGGCTGCGGTGCAGGCGCCGGTCATCATGATGAGCCAGAACCGCCAGGACACGAAGGACCGTCTGCGCGGCGAGCTTGATTACGACGTTAACCGAAGAGCCGAGTTTGAGATTCAAGGACTGGCGCGCAAGCTGAATCTGCTGGGAGAAAAGATTGGCGATGTGGAAGACATGCTGCGCGAGAAGCTGGGGCAGGGATGAGGACCTGTACTTCTCGCGGGCGGGCTGACGAGTTGAGGATGCGTTTCCCGCCGAACGCGCGCGCCATCTGGCAGGGCTACGCTTTCGTGACAATGGACATTGGTCGACTTTGCAGGAAGCCGGCGAGGAGTGCGCTATTCACTTGCAGACCGCCGTTGTAGCTGACGAAGCCCTTCTTCCTGAACTCATTCATGAATTTACTCACTCTTGCGCGGGTCGTACCCACCATCTCCGCCAGGGTTGATTGGCTCACCTTCAGGGGGTACTCCGGCTTTGATTCCTTGCTTATTTGCCCAAACAGCAACAGAACCCGCGCCAGTCGCCTTTCGCTGAAATTGAAGAACTGATCGACCAGGTCTTCCTCGATTCGAACAATCCGGGAAAGCAGATATCCAACAAACAGCGTTGCAAACCTCGGGTCTCGCTTGAGCGTACGAACCGTGCTCTCCTTTCGCAGTCGAACGATACTGGACTGCCCAATTGATGTCGCCGTGCAAATGCGGAGAGATTGCCCCGCTAGGCAGCCTTCGCCAAAGAAGCTGCCTCGCTGCAGGAGGGCGATGATGGCTTTCTTGCGACGCGTGGAGACCGCCGTGAGCTTCACCGTGCCGCTCTGTATGTAAAAGACAGCGTCCGCCGTCTCCCCCTGCGAAAAGACGACCTCTTTTTCCCGGTAGGCTCGAACAGTCATTCCAGTGCGAAACTTTTTTCGGAGAACTGTGCGACTGAAACCGAGAGCCCCTTCTTTCGCCATTCGCGTCTTCCTCAATCAACTCAATGAATTGCCCAACGAGGGCAATCGTACTCACCAGAGCTAACACCGTCTAGGTGTTCAAAATTGACCACTACCGCGACGATTCTGGATGAGTGTGCGGACGGCCGGAAAATATTGCGGCGGCTTGTGGCCGTTCCTTTGACAATTGAACGAGCAGGCAACGGTTGCAACATCGCATCTACACCCACAACCGGATCGATAAGTGTGATGTCCTTCCATCCGCGAAGTTGCAGCACGCGGAAGAGAAGTGGGCCTGGACGAAATCACTTGACCGGGTCACGCGGCGCGCTGGCTGGACAACCGAGAGCCTGCACTGAGGGAAGTCGAAAGGCGGCTGTCCCTAGGAGTTCTTCTTCTTTTCGTAAGGAGAGCCGACTACGCCGGCAACTGACCCAACGCGACTACTCTCGGCTTTCGTTTCTTCTGCGCGCAATGCGTCTGGGCCAGACGATTGGCAATGATGGTATATGCCGATGGATTAAAAGCCAGCCCAACGTGAGTGCCTGAAACTGCGAAGTCGGTTTCCGCGTTATCGGTTTTGCAATACCGCCAGTCGACCACTCCGTCATCGCACGTGTAAATCGCAGTTTCGACCACCGATGGCGGCACGCTGCGCTGCAGGGAATCCACAAAATCGCAGGTGCAGTGGCCGGTGTAGCAAGCGGGAAGCACCGCGCTGCCGTGATTCTTCAGGATGCGGGCCCGAACCGCTTTGGCGGCATGCAGGATGCTGGAATGTGCCGCAGTGCCGCGGAACGGTGCACCCAGCGTGATGACGGACGCGATGTCCCGTGGCCGCTGCCCCGCGATCGAACGGGCGATAACGCCCCCCAAACTATGGCCGATCAGATGAATTCTCCGGCCGGTTTTGGCGAGCGCCTTTCCCATGGTTTCATTCAGGCAACGTTCGATCAGGAGGTTTGGACACTCAGCATTGATCCTCATCCCCGAAAAGAAGGGTTCGTATCCTATGCGCTTCAACCAGGTGTGCAACGGAAGTAAGTAATGATCAGGACACAAGAAGCCAGGGATCAGAACCACCGCTGAGCCGTCGCCGTGAGGCGTTCCCAGACCGTAATAGACGGGCGCGGCGTGCAGCAGAACCAACTCCAGCGCAAACAGCACCTCACCCCAGATGGAAACGTTAGCTTCCTGATATTCGCGGGTGAGGATATGGGGGGCCCGAACCTCAGATCGAACGTTGTTTCTTCTCATTGACCTCACTTGCCGCGTACATCGGACAGAGGGTCGCAGGGCAATACAGACAATATCGATGGGGGAGATTCATCGAAGGGTAGGGCATCATCTGTCGGGCCTAGAGCGCCACAACTCCAATATATGCCTCCAGCCGTCTCAATACATGGAAATACGGGCAAGATCGAAGCGAGCGAGTGCGGGCGAGACCAGGCTCGGTCTGCCCGCGATTCTTAGATGGAGAGCAAGCGTTGAAAGAAAGAACGATAGCGTTGCAGCGCGATGCGAAGATCTTCGGTCGAGACGTTATCGCCACTATCCCACTGTTGCTCGAGCTTGGAGCGTTCCTCGGCAAACACTTCAGCCAGGCGCTTCATCGCTGCAGCAACCAGGCCGTCCGCCTGTTCCACGGCCCGACGGGGCTCATCGACGAAAGCGGTCTGCACGCCACTCCAACGGTTTCGCAACTCTTCCAGTTCGTTATTGGGGAACAGGGGTGCGGCATCGGAGGGATTGCGAGCTTCGGAAGAAATGCTCTGCGGGTTCTCGCCAGAAGGACGTCCAGCGAGAACTGGTTTGGGCCGATCTTCTGACACCGCAGGACGCTTGCCCTGGGCGAGATCTGCCGTGATTAAATCCTCTTCTGGTTCCGGTTGATCTTTCCTCATGGGCACGCTCATGCTCGTGCCTCCTTCCGTTCGACTGATGAATCTCCCAGCAACTCCTCGAATAGAGAGCGATAGTGGACCAGGGCATTCCGCAGATCCTCGGTGCTGGCTTGGCCGCTGCTGTGGCGGAGGGCGATGGCATGCGCGGCACGATAGTTCTCCACCACCACCGGGTGATCGACCGAAATATCGGCGACGCGCTGCTCGAAGTCAGCCATCGGGTATCCACGTGCCTCCATCAGTTCGTTCACCAGGTGATCCGCTTGCGCCACGGCACCCTCGGGTTCGTCGACAAATTGCGATTGCACAGTCCTCCAGCGTTCGGCGAAATCCAGGCGACTGGCTTCGGGGAGCGGGCGCAAAGAAAACTTCTCGTGGCGCTTGGTGCGCATTTCGAGGACACCTTCGGCGCGGCGTACCTCGCCTTCCTTTTTGAGCACTCGATCATATTCAGGACCGAAGCGCTGGCGGAGTTGTTGGCTGCGGCGCTTTCGCACCAAAAGAAAACTGATAACGGCAATCACTACAACTGCCGCGATCACCGCGATCACGATTGTGAGCTGGTGTTGGTCCATGCGGCCTCCGCGTTGGGATTTTGAATTACGTATTCGAAGTCTGGTATTCGATTCCATCCTGCGGAGAGGGGTTGGCGACAACTTCCCGAAGGTGCGGAAAACGAATCGAAAGCCGCCGCAGGGATTAAGCCTCAATGAAATGACCGGAGTGGCCGCGCCGCGCGCTGGCCGGACAGCCGAGTGCCTGCCCCGAGCGAAGTCGAAGGGCGGCCGTCGCTACTTGTTCTTTGCTAGTAGTGAAAGCGGTAGCGGAATTCGACGTAGACTTCGCGCGGATTGTTCCAGTGGAAGCCTCCGAAGGTGACGCTGTTGTCGAGTTCGACGCGGCGGTTGGCCACGTTCATCGCGTTCACCGAGGCGGAGAAGCGCTCGCCGAAATCCTTGCCCAGAGTCAGATCGAACGTCGTGTGCTGGGGCAAATAGTTTCCCGGATACGGCCGGCCAGGAAACGCATTGGTGAAACCGGAACCGTAGTAGACGTTGGTGGAGGCGAAGGCTCGCCACGGCAAGGTGAGGTCGCCGCCGACGTTGAGAGTGTTGCGCTGGTCGTGATCGAGCGGACCCCAGGGAAGATAGGAAAAATCCGTTAGGCCGCCGTTGATGAACCCTCCCGCCCACGCAACCTGATTGGAATACGCGAGATGAATCTGGGCGCGGTGCGCGATGCGAGGCGAGCGCAGGGTAAGCTCCCAGCCGCGCATGAGAGCCCGTTGAATGGTCAGAGGAAAGAAAAGATTGGACTCGCCAATATTGTTGTGATCGAAAAAGTTCGAGGCATTGGTGCGAAACATGTCGGCGTCGACAACCCAGCCGTGCCACGGGATGTTCACGCCGAATTGCTCTTCCTCGTCGCGCTCGCCGTGGAGCGCGATGAATGCCAGATTGCTGTCGTTGGCGAACTGCAACAGCGGGCCTGCGGCGGTGATCAGCGGAGGCGCCTGATAGTAGTGGCCGTACGAAGCGCGGAAGGTCCAGTTGAGGCGCGGCACATTGAGGGCAACCCCGAAGCGCGGGCTGATGGAGCTCTCGGTGACGCCGCCGGAAACGTAAGTTGGGCGAAGGCCGGCGGAAAGCGTCAGCCATGAGACCGGCTTGAATTTGTCGTCCAGGAAAAGCGCGGCCAGGCTGCCGGAAGGATGCTCCGCGTCCGTAAACGGCGGGTTGCCGCTGCCGTCATTGAAAATCGCTCCGAGGGTTTCGTTATTGCGCTGGTAGAAGGTGTAGACGCCCACCTGCAAATCGTTCTTCGCTGCATTCGCGCTGAAACTTACCTGACCGCCGCCGTAGGTGGATCCGCGATGCTGGGTGGTGACGATGGGATCGGTGAGCGCTCCGTCATAGTTCGCACGATTGTAGTGATAGAACGGCGAAACCGTCAGCAGTATTCGCGAGTTAAAAGTGTGCACCCAGGAAAAACTCGCCAGCGCGTCGGACTCGTGGTCGCCGTCGCGAAGCGTAAGGCTAGGATACTGCCCGGTCAACTGGCCATTGACCAGATTGTTCTCGATGTCGCTGGCGAAAGGATCGAACGGAATCTGGTAGTAGTCCTGGCGCAGCGAAGTCACGAGGCGGAGTTGGTCGGTGGGGCGAACGTTGAAGATCAGCGAGCCGAAGCCTCCATAGCCGTTGGCGGCATCGTGTACGACTTGCGGGACGGGTGTCTCAATGCCGAGATTGCTGCGGTTGCCGTTCACGCTGGCGTAGTAGGCGAAGCGCTCGGTATGGCTGCCGAAGCTGAACTGGTCGTTGGTCTGATAGAAATTTCCGGCGCTGAGAACGAGTTCGGCCTGGCGGTTGCGCTCGAATCCGGTGCGCGGCACCACATTGAAGACGCCATAGGTGCGGTCGCCAAATTCAGCGCCATAGCCTCCGCGGCTCACTTCAAGATAGTCGATGTCTTTGGGATCGAACTGCGGTCCGAGGTTGGAGGCGATGTTAGTGTTGGGCACGGGGACGCCGTCGACCAGCCAACTGGTTTGATGTCCTCCGCGAATGTGAAGCTGATCGTGGGTGATGTAGGTGCCGGGCACGAAGTCGGTGATCATCGCCAGGCTGTTGGAACGATCCGCGCCGGGAGTGCGGGCGATCTCGAGGCGATCGACCACCGTGGTTGGCGTAGCGGAATCGGTGGCAGCAGAATCGGGGGTGCCGGAGACGTTGATCATCTCTTTGGCTCCCGCGACATTGAGCGCGAAATGCAGCACGGGCTGCGTGCCGGACAGCACGGCCACGTCTAGCTGGGTCTGCTCAAATCCCAGACCTGCCACAGTCACAACGAATTCTCCGAGCGGAACCGCGTTGAAGACGAAGTTGCCGCTGGCGTCGGAATTTGTGGTAGCCGACCAGTCCGAGGCCTTCGCCTTGATCATGACCATGGCGTTCTGGACCGGGTGATGCTGGGGATCGTGGATGACACCGCGTACCGAGCCGACGACCGAGGCGAACGCCGTGAGCGCCAGGGTGAGGCACGCTGTGAACAGCGGAATGCGAACCAATCGCATAAAGTCTCCGATGAGTCTCGTGGAGGCCCTGAATTCTTATGGATCCTGGGGGGGACGGCCGCCCCTTTGCCAGGCTCAGGGCACGCCCTCGGCTGTCCGGCCGAGTGCAAGCTCGGCGGGCAGCGGCCAAATGCCGGCCAGACCGGGCTTACCCTTAAATCAAGTCGGAAGATAGGTCAGATAGAGACTTGCGGGGGAGCGCGTGTGGATTGCGATGCGAAGAGTTGCGTTGCCGGAGTTTTGGCGTGCGATTGTGCGATGCGAGCCTCGACATCGCTCGCGATGACCGATGCAGCCGACGGCTGCGGATGTGCCCACTGAGATGTGGCCACCGCGCGGCAGCAGTCCTGGTTGCAGCAGCCGGTGCTGCGGACGGAGCGCTGATCGGAGTCCGGCCCGTGGCACTGGTGGGCTGTCTTGCGGATACAGCAGGCGTGAGGTGGCGCAGCGGCAGCCGCCAATGCCAGCGGAACGAAAGTTCCGACAAGCGCGAACAAAAGCAGAAATCTGGCGGTCAGGCGCTGCATGTTTTGTTACGTGAATCAGAACCCCAAGGTGGAGCAAGCATAGACCAGAATCCCGAGAACGTGCAAGCCGAGGGCGGGCGAGGGCGCCCGTCCCACGTTAGGCCTTGCCGTTGATCTTTGCCCACCACCAGCGGACGCCAACGAACAGGAAGCGCCAGTCGCTAAAGAATTCGGGCGGCTTGCCCTCAAAGGCGTGGCCGATGAACTGGAGGATCCATCCGATCACGAACAGCCCCAGCGCGTAGAGCCACAGGCGATGGAAGAAGAAGCCGGCGAGGAAGACTGCGACCGAGACCAGAATGGTGGGAATGCCGAACGTGTGGCAGACGCGATTGACCGGGTGCTGGTGGCTCTTCGAGTATCGCGCGATCCACTGCTCGCTGGTGCGTCCGCCTAGCATGCCGTGCAGATGATACACCCGGAAATAGCTTCGCGTCCCGCGGGTCAATTTTCTGGGCTGGATCCGGCCACGTATCTTGGCGTCGTGCTGCTGGCGGGCGTTTCGGCGATCGCGTGCGGCGTGCCCGCATGGCGCGCGGCGCAAATCGATCCGGCGACCACGCTACGGGCGGAGTAGACCTCTTCAACCCAGGAGGCGTCATCCCGACGCCCGGCGAAGCCGTGGGAGAGCTCCTGAGCAAAGTCGAAGGGGATCTCGCGGGCACCCTCAACGCGCCGTGAACCTCCGCGCGAGATCCTTGGCTCCGCCTGAAGAACGGCTGCGCTCAGGATGACGCCCTGGGAAAGCAGACTATCAACACTAAAACTGCCCGTGCCGGCTCCGGTAGTGTCCTAACAGCGCGTTGCTAGGCGCGGTGCGGCTTGGCATTGCACATCGGGCAGACTGGCCGCGCCATATTCCAAGACCGTCCCTCGAAGATAAGCCATGAGGCTTGGTATTCAACGGGTGACTGGCAGGCTGGGCAGCAGGCTATTCGCTTTGCCGTCTCTGCTGAGTCGAGAAACTTGATAATCACCGCGTGGAACGATTCGGGAGTGGGCAAGGTGTGGCCTCTTCTCGGGGGAATATCAGATTGCACAAGAGACCGACGCCCAGAATGGGGTCCGGCGGAAGGATGTGTAAGGGGACTCCCGGAGTCTAGCACTGGGACAGACAATTGCAAGTCGTATCCTAAATAGTGCGTTGATGCCTAAGGCGTTTTAAGGTGCGTTTTCTTTCTCGCTTCGCAGTAGGGCGTATACGCAAAAATCAACTACTTGAATGAAATACGACCTGTGCGACTGGCGATAGAAGAAGTCGTCAACGAGCTTAGTACACTACCCCGGCTCCCCCTTGTTGAGGCTTGCGCTTCCCGCGTGGTAGCATCCATAGTTTTGGCAGGGGATGCTGGGTTGGCCTGTTCCTGTCCTTATCCTCTTCATGGCCGTTTCCTTCCCACGCCTGCCGAAGGAGCCCAACTTGAAAGTCTATTCGGGAGCAAACATTCGGAATGTAGCGATGGTAGGGCACGGGCACGCGGGAAAAACCTCGCTGGTTTCGGCCATGCTCTACACGGCGGGCGCGACCCAGCGCCAGGGGCGCGTCGACGATGGCTCCGCCACAACCGACCACGACGAGGAAGAGATCGCACGCAAGATGTCGATTGCGACCGGCGTCGCCGTGGTCGAGTGGGGCACGACCAAGATCAATATCCTCGACACGCCCGGATTCAGCATGTTTGTCCACGAGGCCAAGATGGCGCTGCCCGTAGTGGACGCGGCCATCGTCGTCGTCGATGGCGTGGCTGGAGTGGAGGTTGTCACCCAGCGCGTGTGGAATTACTGCGAAGAGTACAAGACGCCTCGCCTGATCGTGGTGAACCGCATGGATCGTGACCGCGCCAACGCCGAGCGCGTGCTGGAATCACTGACCAATGCGTTTGGGCGGGACGTGATTCCGATTGAGCTGCCCATCGGCAGCGAGAAAAGTTTGAGTGGCGTGGTCGATCTGGTGCGCATGAAGGCCTACACCTACGAGCTGGGCGGGAACGGAAAGGGGAAAGAGACGGAGATTCCGGCCAGTATGCGGGCGCAAGTGCAGGAAGCCCACGAAATGCTGGTGGAACTGGTTGCCGAGGGTGACGACAGGTTGATGGAGAAGTTCTTCGAGGCCGGAACGCTGGGTGAAGAAGACCTGATCCCGGCGCTGCACAATGCAATCCGTGAAGACAGAATCTTTCCGGTCATCTTCAGTTCCGGCTTGGGCAACGTCGGCGCCGACCGGGTCATGGATTTCATCATCGACTACACTCCAGCGCCCTCCGAGCATGAGTGGGTGCAGGGAGAAGCCGGCGGAAACGGCGACGCCCCCAAGCGGCATGAGTCCGATGAAGAGCCGGTTTCGGTGTATGTGTTCCGGACGGTGTCGGACGCGTTTGCGGGCCGAATTTCGTACTTCAAAGTTTTTTCCGGCGTGCTGAAGAACGATGCCACGCTGCAAAATTTCAGCCGTGGAGCGCAGGAGAAATTCGCACACATCTGCACCATGCAGGGGAAGACCGCGATTCCGGTGACGGAACTGCACGCGGGCGATATCGGCGCGGTGCCGAAACTGAAAGACACTCTGACCGGCGACACGCTGGGCGACAAGGCGGCGCCCATCCAGTATCCACGCGTCAAGCTGCCGGAGCCGGCGATCACGTTTGCCATTGAACCCAAAAGCCGCGCCGATGAAGACAAGCTGGGGCCCGGACTACACAAACTCATGGAAGAGGACGCCATGCTGCGCTTCTTCCGCGATCCGCAGACGCAGGAATTTCTGATTGCGGGCACGGGGCAGCAGCACATCGAGGTTGTGGTGGCCAAGCTGAAGAAGCGGTATCACACGGAAGTGATTCTGAAAGCGCCCAAGGTGCCTTACCGGGAGACGATCCGCGGCCGGGCCGACGTGCAGGGGCGGCACAAGAAGCAGACCGGCGGCCACGGCCAGTACGGCGATTGCAAGATCAAGATGGAACCGCTGCCGCGAGGCGCACAGTTTGAGTTTGTAAACGACATTTTCGGCGGCGCGATTCCGAAAAACTATATTCCCGCAATCGAAAAGGGAATCAAAGACGCGGCGGCGCGGGGATATCTTGCCGGATTTCCGGTCGTGGATTTCAAAGTGGTTTTGTACGACGGGTCGTATCACGACGTGGATTCGAACGACATGTCATTCCAGATGGCGGGGCGCATCGCGTTCCGGAAGGCGATCGAGCAAGCCAAGCCCACCATCCTGGAGCCAGTGATGGCGGTTGAGATCACGGTGCCCGACGACTTCGCCGGCTCCATCATGGGCGATCTCAACAGCCGCCGGGGCCGCATCCAGGGCATGGACAACAAGGCCGGCAACACGGTGGTGAAAGCCGAAGTGCCCATGGCCGAGATGCTGACCTATGGCGTCGAACTAACCTCGATGACGCAAGGCCGCGGCAGCTTCAACATGGAAATGCATCACTACGACGTGGTGCCGGGACAGTTGCAGGAGAAGATTATTGAGAAGGCGAAGGCGGAGCGGGGCGAGGTGAAGGAAGAGGAGGAGTAGAAAACCGCCGAGCTTTGCTCAGCCGGACAGCCGAGGGCGGCTGTCCCCACATGAGCCGGGGAAGTTAGGAATTCGGTGGCGGCGTTCCGCTATCAGCAGATCGACTCACCTGTGGTGCTGGCATCCCATCCTCGTCGTAGCCGATAATTTCGTCCGCGGGGCGCGAATCGAGAACGGGCAGAGAATCGACGCGACGCAGAATCTCGTCGATTTCGGTTTTGGTGCGTTCGAGTTCTTGCTTGTTAGCGTCGTTGGTCATTGCGCTCTTTCTAACATCTATCGACAGATTATATTGCTTCCTTGCACCCCGAACACCGGACGGTCGTCAGGCGTATAGTTCCTACGGGCGAGACTGAAGCAGAGTAAGTGAAGCCCGAAGCACCGTGAGGACGCCTTGCAGCCGCCGGAGGCGCATTTGGCCGATAGGGATCCTTCGACTGCGCATGACCGCCTTTCAGGCGCTCATGCTTCGCTCAGGATGACAACGGAAATATGAAGGTCCATGCCGAGGTTCAGAATGAAAGCAATCTTGATTGTCGTCTGTTATGTGTTCACGTTTCTTCTTGCGCTGGCCCCGCTTGCGCATGCAGCTGCGGAGACGCAGGTCTTCCCCACCTCCGCCGGCCCCGTCAAAATCACTCCGCTGAACCATGCCAGCACTCTGATCGAGGCGGCAGGGAAAACGATTTATCTCGATCCGGCCAAGCCCGCGAAGCTCTCCGGACTTCCCAAAGCCGACCTCATTCTGATTACCGACATTCACGGGGACCACATGGACCCCGATTCGATCAAAGACATCAGCAAGGCGGACACGGAGATTCTGGCGGCGCCAGCAGTCGTCCAGACCGTCACCAGCGCCAAGCCCATTGCCAACGGAGAAACAAAAAACTGGCAGGGCTGGACCATTGAAGCGATCCCCGCATACAACCTGAAACGTGGCCCCACTCCAGGAAAACTCTTTCACGACAAGGGACGCGGCAATGGTTACGTCCTCACCCACGGCGGCAAGCGCTTTTACTTCTCCGGCGACACCGAAGGCATCCCCGAAATGCGCGCGCTCAAGAACATCGACGTGGCGTTCGTGTGCATGAATCTGCCGTACACCATGCCGCCCGAAGAGGCTGCGGACGCGGTCAAAGCCTTCCACCCGAAGATCGTGATCCCCTACCACTACCGCGGCTCTGATCTCGCGGTATTTCAAAGAGCATTGGAAGGCACTGGCATTGAGGTGCGGCTGCTCGATTGGTATCCAAAGTAGGGTTGCGGCTACCCTCCCGCATCGGGGCTTCGGCCCGACGGACAGCCGGGGGCGGCTGTCTCCACATGACCCAGAGACCAAAATCGGGACCGATCCTGAGGACCGGCCCCGACGCGAACATTTTACTGGAACCGCAGCTTAGTTCTCGTCGAACAGGTCAGTCATCGCCTTTGTGCTCGAGTCGCAGGCATGGTTCAGGCAGGGCAAGCCGAAGCCTCCCTCAATCGAGCGCAGCAGCGAGAAGTGCGTATAAAACTCTCCACTCTGAAGTTCGTGGAAGCCGTAGTTGGTATCCACGATCGTCACGACGTGGTTAATGATGGGTTGAACTGCATAGTCGTTCTCATCCCAAACCACCACAATCGCGCTCCGTCCCCGATGCCAAACCGGGGACTCGTGGATGGCCGTGACGATTTTCTGCACTGCCTGATCTCCCAGGATGATTAGTGCCGGGTTGAGACCCGCCTGCGTGCCGTTGTCGTTGGGATCGAAGTTGCAGAAGGCGGTTGAGTTACCACGCCCGTGCTGGTCGTTGCATTGGTTGGGCACGATGTAGGAGAAATTCGGCACCTTGCCGGCAGCGAGGTCGCCCCACAAGCCGTGTAAGCCGTCAAAGCCAACCATATTGGCATAGCTCAAAAACGGGTTCGTGCCCTCCTGCACGCTCTGGAAATAAACGAATGGATTGTGCTTGGAAGCGTAGAGCTGCACGATGTCGCCGGCAGTCAGCGGCGGGGTCAGTTGCGGCTTGATCTTGCTGAAATCGGTATTGTTGGTGAAGTTCCCGTCGCTGTAGTTCACCAAGTCTGGGCCAGTCATCGGCAAGCTTTCCTGGTAAGTCTTCCAGCTCTTGCCCGCGGCTACAAGCTGATCGGCGATGGTAATTCCGAGTGTGTCGGCGGCCGCCGGGTAGGATCTCCTGCCGTCGAGGTTGATCTCACAGGGAGGACCAGTAACTTCGTTGGTGCAGTCGAGGACCGGGGTCGCGGCATCGGTCCCGCTCCCCGAGACGGGGCAAATGGCCGGGCTGGCCGGGCTGTCGGTGTTCGGAATTCCCGTGGAGAGATTTGTTGAGCAACTGCCATTGTGCCAGTCCGGGGAGTTGTCGCTCTGAATGCCGAAATTCGATCCACCCACGGTCTCAAGGTAGTTCGTCAGGCTGGGATGACCGATGGCAAAATAGTTGGCGGCGAGATTAGCCCTCTTGGCGTACTTGTTGATGAAGGGAGCGTTTGGGTTATTGAGAATCTCTCTGTAACCATGGTTTTCCATCATGATGACAAAAACATGGTCGAGATGAGGAATCCCCCTGGGAACCGCGCCTTCTTGAGCCGACACGATGCCGGTGAATACGGCCAACAGGCCCACAGCAAAGGTGATTTTTTTCATGATATCTCCTGGTAAGTTTTTGACGAGGATGGTCTTGGGCTGGGAAATCGAGCTCCCGGAATTTTGAATCCTGCCAGGACGCTGAAATCCAATTGAGTTAACCTACAGACCCTAGCCGCGATTTGTTACGCTGCGGTGACAACGGCGTTAAGATTCCGTAAATTCCAACGGGCAGACGGCAATTGCGCGGCTTCGCATTTCGTTCTACCATCCGAAGCAGTGGCTACCGCGAAAAACAATCCCAATCTCAACCCCAATCGCGAGCGCCTCGTATCCGCGGCGCCCGTCGAGGACGATTCCTCGTTTGAACTGAAGCTGCGCCCGCAGCGGCTGGCCGAGTTCATCGGCCAGAGAAAAGTCAAAGAGAATCTGGCGGTGGCAATCGAGGCGGCACGCTCCCGCGGCGAGGCCATGGACCACGTACTCCTCTATGGGCCCCCGGGTCTGGGCAAGACGACGCTGGCTAACATCATCGCCAACGAACTGGGCGTGCACTTTCAGCCGACGGCGGCGCCGCTGCTGCAAATCAAGGGCGATCTGACGGCGATCATCACCAACATGCAGGACAAGCAGGTGTTGTTCATCGACGAAATCCACCGCCTGCAGCCCGTGCTGGAAGAGCTGCTCTATTCGGCGCTGGAAGATTACAAGCTCGACATTATTATTGGGCAGGGACCGTCGGCGCGGACGCACACGTTAGAGGTCAAGCCGTTCACTTTCGTGGGTGCAACCACGCGGGCTGGACTGATTTCGGCGCCGCTGCGTTCCCGGTTCGGCATCGTGCTGCGGCTCGAATTTTATGCTCCGGAAGATTTACAGGTAATTGTGGAGCGGTCCGCGGAGATCCTCGGGGTTGAGGTCGATGATGCGGGCGCCAAAGAAATTGCCAGCCGTTCCCGGGGCACACCCAGAATTGCGAACCGCCTTTTACGCCGCGTGCGGGACTACGCGCAGGTGCGCAGTGCCGGCAAGATTGACCAGCCCACCGCGACGGCAGCGCTTGAGATGCTGGAAGTCGATCACTACGGATTCGACGAAGTGGACCGCCGGCTGCTGTTGACGATCATCGAGAAATACGAAGGCGGTCCGGTCGGCGTGAACACCCTGGCCGCTGTGCTGGCCGAAGAGCCGGACGCCATCGAAGAGATATACGAGCCCTTCCTGATGCAGATCGGATTTCTGAACCGCACCCCCCGCGGCCGCGTCGCCACGCAGTTAGCGTATGAGTATTTCAAGATTACGCCGACTCGAAGGCAGAGCTCGTTGTTCTAGGCTGGAGCGAACATTCTTAGGACCCGCGCCTCCCCGAAATTCTAGGTGGTACCCTGTTCGGCAAACCTCCTAAACATCATTTAACTGTTTTGTCTGCGCCCTCATGGTGTATCTTGCTCACTTCCCCGTGGGGGGCGGGGAGGACGGGGGATTTTTGCGTCTGTCTCGAGTTGTGCAGCGAAGGGCCCATTTTCTCGCGCAACTGGCGGTCGTCGCTGTGCTTGCTCTGTGCGCAACGGAACTGCTCGCCTCGGCTTCTGGGCTGCGATCGGCACTGTTTCAGGATTCGGAAAAGGATTCACAAGACACCGGCTCACCGCCATCGACCTCCGGCCTGCAGAATTCCCAATCCACGCCGCAAAATCCTCCGCCGCCTCCGCAGACGAGTCCTGTAATCCCCGAACAACAAACCCAGCCTTCGCCCCAGGTTCCTTCGCCCTCGGCACAGCTTCCGGAACCCCCGATTAAGAATCCCGACGTGCAACCTGCGCCGAAGCCCGCGTTGGCGCCCCCCGCCCTCACCATCCCGCGGCTGACTCGTCCCCCCGCCCTGGAAGACTTCCTCAGCATGCAGCCGCAGGGAGAAATCGCCCTGCAAATGGCGAAGGTCACTGGCTTCACCCAGCGCAATCCCCACGACGGAGAAAGTGTCTCGGAGCCCACCGACGCCTACCTTGGCTACGACCAGAAAAATCTCTACGTAGTCTTCGTGTGCTTCGACGATCCCCGGCAGGTTCGCGCCCGCATGTCACGCCGCGAAGATATCTTCGACGACGATCAGGTCGAGATCATCCTCGACACCTTCCACGACCGCCGCCGCGCCTACGCCTTCCAAACCACACCGCTCGGCGTGCAATGGGACGCGATCTGGACCGAGGCTTCGCGCGAGGAAGAGACCAGCGCGCATTTCGACACGTCGTTCGATACGGTGTGGGATTCGCGCGGCAAGGTCACCGGCCGCGGCTTCGTCGTATGGATGGCGATTCCCTTTAAGAGCCTGCGCTTCCCAGCCGCCAAGCAACAGGAGTGGGGAATCATTCTGTATCGCGGCCTCACCCGCAAGACCGAAGATTCCTTCTGGCCCCACGTCTCCTTAAAGGTGGAAGGCCGCCTGGGCCAGGCCGCGACCCTGTCCGGTCTCGAAGGGATTTCCCCCGGTCACGACATTGAACTGATTCCCTATGGCGTGATGCGCGCCTTCCGCGCGCTCGACACTCGCGACTTCACCGATCCTTACTTCCAGAAGGCCACGGCCCAAGGCCAGCCCGGCATGGACGCGAAGTTCGTCATCCATGATCACTTCGTCGTCGATATGACCGCGAACCCCGACTTCAGCCAGGTCGAGTCCGAGGACCCGCAGATTACGGTCAACCAGCGCTATGCCGTATATTTTCCGGAAAAGCGCCCGTTCTTTCTGGAGAACGAAGACTTCTTCCGCACGCCGCTGGATTTGTTCTTCACGCGCAGCATCGGCGATCCCTCGGCCGGAATCCGCCTCACCGGAAAAGACGGCCCGTATTCCGTGGGCCTGATGGCGGCCGACGATCGCAGCCCCGGGCTAGCGGTGCCCGACAACAGCCAGTTCTCCGGGATGCGCTCGTATTTCACCATTGCGCGCGTGAGCCGCGACATCTTCCGCCAATCGAGCGTGGGCGCCCTCTACACCGACTGGGAGTGTCCCACGACCGGGGAATTCAACCGCATCGGCGGCGTCGACACACATCTGAAATTCAATCCCAACTGGACGCTCGACGGTCAGGCGGTCGTCACCTCGAGCAACCTGAACCTGAGCTGCGAAGCCAACCTCTACCCCTTCAGCTCCGGCAATCGCGGCAACGGCGATTACTATGCCGGCCCCGGCGGGAAGCTCAAACTGCATCGCGACGGCCTGCACTTTACCTACGACGGAATTTATAACGACATCAGCCCCGGCTTCGTGTCGATTCCGGGTTTCATCAATCGGGTGGACATTCGCGAGACCACGCAGGAGGCGGACTATCGCTTTCGTCCCAGGGAAGGTTGGGTCGTGGATTGGGGCCCGTCGCTCACCACTCGCTACGACTTCGACCATTCCGGCCTGCGTCTCGACACCGACTACGTTCCCTACTTGGCGATTCAAGGACGGGGCCAGACCGTCATCATTCTCCGTCCATACGAGGAACTGCGCGAGCGTCTGCGTCCGCAGGATTTTTGTTTCTACGGGTTTTCTCTGTACTGTCCCCCGACGACCTTGGGCAATCAGGACTATCACGAACACACCAGCGGCGCCTCCATCCAGACGGGCTATTTCAAGAAGGCAACCCTCGCCGCGAGCTATTACTGGGGACAGGGGGTGAATTTCGTGGCGTCCCCGGCCAATCTCACGCCGTACAACCACCCTTTCCTGGTGCAGGAAGACAATGCCCAAGCCGCCCTCACGTTCCGCCCAATGAAGCCTCTGAAGATTGAGAACAGCTATCTGTTCGAACGCCTGCGCACCAACAACAGCACCTATCTTTTCGAACAGTCGCAAGTTCCCGGCGCTGGGCGGGGCATCCTCAACGATCACATCCTGCGCAGCAAGTGGAACTGGCAGTTCACTCCCCAACTTTCGGCGCGTGTAATCCTGCAATACAACGCGCTGCTGGCCGGGACGCCGGGCGTGGGTTCTCCCTACACCTACCTCCCGACCCAGAAAGAGTTCAACGCCGACTTCCTTATCACCTACCTGGTGCATCCGGGCACCGCGATCTATGTCGGCTACAACAGCGATCTGCAGAACCTGAACGTACAGCCGGGCGTCGGTGTGTTCCAAACGCCGAGAGGCTATATCAACGACAGCCGCCAGTTCTTCGTGAAGGTGAGCTATTTGTTTCGATTCTGAAAGCAAGCTGTCAGCGAATCAGCGATCAGCGATCAGCTGCGAAAACAACTGATTCCAGGGTCTTTGCTGAAAGCTGATAGCTGATAGACGTTTGCGATTGATGAATCCCCGCCATATCCGGTAGAATCTAATGATTCGAATCGAGGTCAGGACCGCTATGAAAGCAGCCATTCATCCCGCATACAACGAAGTGCGCGTGCATTGCGCGTGCGGCAACGCATTTGTGACCCGCTCCAGCCATAAGGGCGACATCAGTGTTGAAATTTGTTCCGCATGCCATCCGTTCTTCACCGGCAAGCAGAAACTGATGGACACCGCCGGTCGCGTGGAGCGCTTCCGCCGCAAGTACGCCAAAAAGGACGCCGCCGTGCCCGCAACTCCCGCGAAGAGCTAACTTCTTTCGCCGCGGATTTGCCCGGATCAATCCAGAAATTCAGCCCTCGCTCCGGCGGGGGCTTTTGCTTGGTGCCGACAGGTAGAATTAAGACGGTGAAGAAGTTCTGGGACAACTCGGGGAATGGCACGTGTGGCGCGGGCGCCCCCGCCCGCGAACTGACGGCACTATCTGTCGGCGAACCCGCGTACCGGAAGCCCGTCCCCACCAGCCTTTCCATCGGCACCGTCACCATCTCCCCGGCGACCGTCCTCGCCCCAATGGCCGGCGTCACCGACACCGTCTTCCGCCGCTTCATCCGCAACCTCGGTGGATGCGGCCTCATCATGACCGAGTTCACCTCGGCCGACGGCGTGCTCCGCAAGAAGGACCAGAAGGCCAAGCGCTATCTCCACTTCTACGAAGACGAGCACCCCATCTCGGCGCAGCTTTTCGGCAGCGATCCCAGCGTGATGGCCGAGGCCGCCCGCATGGTTGAAGGCCTCGGCTTCGACCTGGTCGATTTGAATCTGGGGTGCCCCGCGAAAAAAGTCGTCAAGTGCAATGGAGGCTCCGGCCTGCTGCGAGACCTTCCGGCAATCGGCAAGATCTTCGAAGCTGTGAGCGCCGCGGTGAAGATTCCCTTCACCGTAAAATTCCGCGCCGGATGGAACGACGAAGAAATCGTCTGCGTGGAACTGGCCCGCATGGCGGAAGATTGCGGCTTAGCGGCGGTCGCTCTGCACGCCCGCACCCGCGAGATGGGCTACAGCGGCCAGGCCCGCTGGGAGTGGATCGCCGCTATCAAAGACGCGGTGAAGATTCCCGTGATCGGCAACGGCGACATCCGCAGCCCCGAAGACGCCTGCGCCATGGTGACGCAAACCGGATGCGACGCCGTCATGATCGGCCGCTCCGCCCCGTCGAACCCGTGGATCTTCCGCCAGATTGAGCAGTATTGTGTTGCCCTTGGCGATGCTTATGTGGGGACAGCCGCCTTCGGCTGTCCGGTCGAGCGAAGCTCGACTGGGTTCGGTATCGGCGGTTTCGAAGCACAGACCTCGGGCCCACGGCCCGAAGGACAGCCGAAGGCGGCTGTCCCCACATCTGGCTCCCTCTACGACCACCCCAGCGAGGCCGACCGCTACCAGATGATCCGCACGTACTTTCAGATGCTGATCGAAGAAGAACTCCCCGATGCCATCGGCAAGATGAAGCAGTTCGCGAGCTGGTTTACGCACGGCGTGCCAGGCGGCGCGGGCCTGCGCAAAGCAATCTACGAATCAAAAAGCGCGCCCGAAATTCTGGCACGCGTAGAAGAGTTCTTCGAAGCCCGGTTATGTGGCGCGGGCGCCCCTTCGGCCGCGAAACCGCAATCTCCGCGTCAATCGGCGAAAACACTCCTGAAACAGTAGCACCACCCCCACACGACCCGTTGCAATATCGACCGGAGCCTCTTTCCCCTTCCTGGGTTGATCATTTCCAGAAAAGCCACGCGCCCCTCAATGGGAATTCGAAGATTCCCTCGAGGCCGGGTTTTGTGCGCGGACAGCCGTGCTACTCCGCGATGCGACGGTTTTCTTGAGATCGACGGGACCATCATCATCTCCCGCGCTGAACGAACCGACCAACTTGTCACCGGTCCGTTTCAGGGAAATGGTGCCTGTATCCCCGCCTGCATCGAAGGTGATGGTGACTTTGTCGCCCTGCCGGCTGCCGCTGACAATCGGAAAATCTCCGTGACTTGAGCTGATGTTGCCTGAGAGAACTCCGTCGGCATCCTTCAGGTCAAGCGTCACCGTGATCACCTCGCCAGCTTTGTTGGTGGCCGTGCCTTCGTAACGTCCCGCAACAGAGTCGCCGGAATCTGCTGCGACGCCATGCTGCTGGGCGACTAAGAGAGTGGAGAAGAAGCACAGCATACAGAAGAGCGATATTCGTTCCAGTCGCGACATGCCGCGCAGCTTAGCAAAATCTTCCGCCGAGCGCTACTGTGGGGGTGCCTGAAAGGTGAAATTCACGAGCGTGACGATTCAAGGAGTTAGGAAAGGCTTTGACGAGCGCTTCGCCATGCAAATCCTGCGCGAGCGCAGTTCCCGCGAACCACGTCATCGCGGCTGCGAACGACCACAACGTAAGCGTACGCATCGCTCGGGTGTGAGAAGTCATGCGAAAGTCCTTTCGGTGCGCGAATGCCGACGACGAGCCATAAAATTTCGCTCATTGTAATGCTCCGAGTGCTGGGGATGAAGGAGTTCTGATAACACCAGTACCCAGCGGAGGTGGCTGGGTGTAAGATACGTGCCACCCAGGATGCCAAGACGGAAATTCTGGTGGAGACTGGGAATTGCCCTGATTTCGGAGGGTGCCGATGGCCGATGACAAGACGTCTGTGGATCGGCGAGGGTTCTTGAAATACGCCGCTACAGGAGCCGTGGCGGCGGCTGTTCCAGGTTCTATGCACGCACAAGATCACGATCACGGCCATGACCACCAGGTCGTTCCGTCCGACCCGGCGCTGCGTACCAAGGCTCTGGAGTCGCTGCTGGTTGAGAAGGGACTCGTTGATCAAGCTGCGCTGGATGCCTTGATCGATACTTTCGAACATAAGGTCGGGCCGCGGAATGGCGCGAAGGTCGTGGCGCGGGCCTGGGTAGACCCCAACTATAAGGCCCGCCTGCTTTCCGATGCTGCCTCTGCGATCGCTGAGATTGGGTTGGGAAAGAGCGCAGTTGGAGACCATACGCTCGTTCTCGAGAACACACCCAAGGTCCATAACCTTGTGGTCTGTACTCTTTGTTCTTGTTACCCCTGGACCGTTCTCGGGCTGCCGCCCGTCTGGTACAAGTCCACGGCCTACCGGTCGCGTGCGGTCATTGATCCGCGTGGCATTTTGCGCGAGTTCGGGCTTCAATTGGACGAAGACGTCGAAGTGCGTGTGTGGGATAGCACCGCGGAACTGCGCTACTTCGTGCTTCCCGAGCGTCCGGCCGAAAGCGAAAACCTGAGCGAACCGGAACTCGCCGAACTCGTGACTCGCGACGCCATGGTGGGCGTGGCAAAAGTCTCGATGCCCGCAGGGGGAGCCAAGGCATGAACGGAGTACATGACATGGGCGGCATGCAGTGCATGGGCCCCATCCATCACGAAGCAAATGAACCCGTGTTCCACTCACCCTGGGAGGGGAGAGTCTACGCGATAAACCGGGCCCTCGGCACCTGGCACAAGTGGAACCTGGACGCCTGGCGGTATGACATCGAACTGCTGCCTCCCCTGGACTACCTGCGGATGAGCTACTACGAAAAATGGTTAGCCGCCCTCGAGAACCGCGTAGTGAAGTACGGGATGGTTACAAAAGAGGAACTGGCAAGCGGCAAGCCCACACCAGGCTCTGCGAGAGCCACGCCGGTGTTTACGGTGGCGATGGCCAGAGTGGTTGAACCTCGCATCACGTCTCCGAGCAACGATCCTTCGGTGGCGCCGCTGTTTCAAGTGGGCGAGCGTGTTCGGGCTCGCAATATCAACCCCGTCGGCCATACCCGGCTGCCCCGGTACGCGCGGGGCAAGACCGGCAAGGTCGTGCTCGACCACGGCGTCTTTCTGTTCCCAGACACGAATTCTCAGTTCCTTGGCGAAAAGCGCCAGCATGTGTATTCAGTGCAGTTCGCGGCGCGCGAGCTTTGGGGAGAAGGCGCATCTCCTAAAGATTCCGTTTACCTTGACATGTGGGATGACTATCTTGAGCACACCGGATCCTGATCTTAACGCAGAACGTTTGAACGCTTTGCCGCGTATTCCCCGCGACGAAGAAGGTGCTGTGTTCGCCGAGCCCTGGCAGGCTCAGGCGTTCGCCATGGCGGTCAGACTCTCCGAAAAAGGCCACTTCACATGGAAGGAATGGGCAGCGGCACTGGCCGCCGAGCTAAAAGCTGCGGAAGATCGTGGCGAACCCGACGACGGCAGCCATTACTACGAGCACTGGCTGGCGACGCTCGAACGTCTCGTCACTGCGAAGGCTCTCTCGAATCCAAACGAGATGCTCGCCCGCAAAAAAGCCTGGGCCGAAGCCTATCGACGTACGCCACACGGCAAACCCGTCGATCTGGCGAACGGATCCAGCTAGCTTGGCGCTTTTGATGGATCATGTGGTTTTTGTCGGATTCCGAAGGAGATTATGCGAACATCGGCAGTTTTAGACGCAGCCAACAGCTATGTGCGTGTGCCTGAAAAGTGAAATTCAGGAGCGTCACGATTCAAGGAGTTAGGCCTTAGCGGCCCGAAAAACCTGAAATCCGAACGGCGCAAAAGCTGAAATTTCTCGCGTGTTCTGCCCCATATCGTGAAATTTGGACTAGCGCCTTCATGAACGCAGGAATTTCTTAACGTGTACCCGACGAGAGGAAATGACTTCGAGCATTTGGCCAATACCGGTGTGAACACACCTGAGACAATGTTCTCAACTGTTGGGCTTCCGGCCTGAGGTCTCAAGTTTTTCGGCGATGGAACCGATCCCTGGGGAAGCAGGCGCCTTCATGAACCTGGTCTCGAGAAACTAAAGAAGCGATTAACCAGGAGGCCTGAAAGCACAAAAAGCGCGAAGTGAACCGAGATTTTTCAACAGACGCACAGGCCTTTACACAAGTGAGCACGAGGAAAACTATTTTGACTCACGGTTTATGAGTGCTATGGGGATATTTCAACACCTACCTCTCACAAAACCCCGTTTGCAGTCTAACCTTCCAGTAAGGCTTTGCCCCCAGCATGCACAATCCATGGGGGCTTTTCACTTTCCTGTCCCCTGAGAGCAGGGCATAAAGCCTCGATTGACATTTTGCGCCGCGGGGGTAGGATGGTTGGCGTTGCGCTGGCGTTCGCAGTTTTGCTCGCGCTACCTCTCCGTTAGAAGTGAACGTGCGACTACTAAGAAATCTCTGCTTTCTGACACTAGCCTTTGCCGTCGCCTCAGTGTGTTCGGCGCAAGATAATCAGGACCCAATCCGAAGGGACAAGGTTCTTATGCACAATGCCATGATCAAGGGCGACACCCAAACAATGGAAATCCTGCTTGATAAGGGCTCTGTAAAGTTAGACGGTTGGGTCGGCTTCGGCAACATACAAACGTGGGTAGAGGACGCATGTTGGAGTGCATCCCCAGTCGCTTTTGAGTATTTGTTACAGCGCGGGGCCGACACTTTGCGCGCTGATACGGTGAACCCATCTTTCCCCAAAATCAATCCGTCAAATGCTTTGTATTGGTGCGTCGGTCGTGGGGTCCGTCGTGGAGGCCCAGATTCAGCTGAGGTGTTCAGAATTTTTATAGAGTACTTCGAACAACAAGTGAAAAAGACGACCGACCCGCGCAAGACTCTAAACGAGCAGGTCGCGATGGCCGGAGGAACTGGTCGCCTCATCTCGAGTGCTGTGGGCAACAATGACGACAGTTGTCTAGAAAAGGTCACGTGGGTGGTCAAATCGGGTCAGGATATAACTGAATTAGAACGTCAGGACGATTGGCAAACACTTTTGGCTAATCGATCAAAGAGCAATCCGACCTGCGTCGCATACCTAAGGAATGAATTAGGGCTCGTTGCACAAAGCGCCGAGTCCTCGTCTCCTTCCTCGGACAACTCGCAAGCCGGGCAGACACCCGCCACTCCCTCGGCACCCGGGACGGGCGGAGCTCTTGACCACTGCGTTTTCTCGACCCCCGAGACTCAAGCCAAGGTGTCCCCGGGCAAGGTGTCCGGCGGCAAACTGATCCACAGAGTTCAGCCCGAGTATCCTCCAGCCGCCAGGAAGGCCCACATCCAGGGTACGGTCGTGTTGTGTGCCACAATTGACAAGGATGGAAAGCTTCGGAACGTGCGAGCATTTTCCGGCCCGGAGGAACTGATCCCCTCCGCTATAAAGGCTGTGGAGCAGTGGCGCTACCAGCCATACCTGAAGAACAACGAACCGGTAGACGTGGATTCCGAGATCCGTTTGGGCTTCAAATTGGGTCCGTAAGAGGTATACGTCCGGGCCCCCAACGTCTACCGCCTCCGAGAGACATCGGATGCCAACGTCTTCTCACAGCTTTTTGTATCCCCCTCGCCGTTGCGCTCATTGACGAGTTCTGAATGTAATGGCCTTACGTCAACTATCGATTTCAGAATCGGCGAGCCCACTACAGACAGGTATCCGCGTCGTGATTATTCTCACTCTCTTGAGGAAAGCGAGAGAAGTCTACGCCTCCCAAATAGTGAAGTTCGCTTCAGTCAGGTTCGGCTATGCGTACTCGAAAGTCACCTAGCGACGAAAACAGAAGCGCCAGGAGCAGTAGTTGCGTTCGCATGGCTTTCGGCAGTATAGCAAAAGAGTGAATTTGCCTTCTTCTCCCATCTCTCGACGAAAATCCCCAAACCCATTGTTGAGCAGACCGGATAATAGGCTTTGCCGAAAGCAGGAATGGTTGATGTAACCAGGCCGTTACACTCAGAATCCCCGTTCCGGGCATTTTGAGTGTAATGGGGGATTTTTCAACAGTTAAGTGATATTTCGCCAGCAATTTGGGAATGTGGCCCATTCCAGAGGACACCTGGCGGCACAGGAGACGCGGCAGCACGCCAGTGGTGCAAAGGGGAACGAAGTAGCTTTTATTGCCCAAGTTCCGACTGAGCAAACCCCTTTGGAACAATCTGTGGTTTGCACCGTATATGTGCATATGCGAATCGGAATCGTTTTTCCCCTCCTGTCTCTCTGGACATGTTTTAGTTGTAGCCCGAGTTTCGCGTCTACCCTCCGAGCTAGCCCTGCAGCAAGCCCGCAAGACAAAAATACTTCACAGAAGGCGCGCGAAACGCTGCAAGCCTCGGCACTCGCATACCAGCAGGTCGTCGCCTTGAGCGATGTTTTAACTTACATCGTGACCACGCCGAATGCGGTGCTGCCGCCAAAGACGCTGAAAATGACCCTGGGCTCGCGCCCTCGGGTCGCCCTGGAAGATCCGCTCATTGAAGCTGTTGCTTTGGACGGCAGTTTGTTCGTGACCAAGAGCGATGCCCCGGGGAAATATGTGGTTCGGCCCTACTCTGGCGATTTTGCCAAAGCGCTCGATGGGGTCGTAGGCGAGCAGGGCTGGCCGCTGGAACCCTTGCAGATCGCCATGCGGCTTGGGAAAGGCATAGACGGTTGGTTGACGGCACTAAGGTTCAAACAGCTGGCGCCGCTTCAGATCTCCGGCTACGAAAAGAAAACCGATAATGGCCGCTGGTTCGACGAGATTCATTTCCGCGCGGAGAACGGGTGGCTGGACGCAGATTTTGACTCTACCACCCACTTCCTATCACGAATCTTGTTTGAAGCTCACCCTCAGGGTGCGCCCAAGGATGTGTTCATCAAGGTTTCGGGTGAGTGTGCGCCAAAGGTATTGGCGAGCGCAAAGGACCTCGTCACTTTTGATCCGAGTGAAAAGGTGGCCGTTGCGGATCTAACAAGCTTGGACGCCGCCCAGTTGCCAACGGGCAAGCTTGCGCCGCCCTTTGAATTGGAGAATCTGGCAGGGCGGAAGGTTTCTCTTCGACAATTCAAAGGTTCGGTAGTGGTGCTCGATTTTTGGGCCTCGTGGTGCGCGCCTTGCTGGAAGACCCTGCGGGCCACGCAGGATTTCTCCGATTGGGCGTCGCATAGTGGATTGCCGATTGTGGTTTTTCCCGTAGATACCATGGAGCAATTCCTGACCACCGAAGAGACACGAGTCAAGGCTACCGAATTCTTCCAGTCGCAAAGTCTGACCATGTCATCTCTTGTCGATCTGAACAGCGAAACCTTTCGGGCCTTTGGCACGCCTGGCCTGCCCAGCATGGTCATCATTGCAGCCGATGGCACCATCTATAAATACCATCAGGGAAGCTTCCCGAACATGCTGGAGACCCTCAAACGCGAAGCAAAAGACGCCGGTAGGGCAGCAGCTAATTAGCGCGTCGCACATCTTGGGTTTTGCGCAGAATCGGTCGTTGCTGTAAACAGGGCTCTCTTACAACGTAAGCGTCTGACCAACACACCTGTTCGAATGGCGGGGTCTGTGTTGAAGTGACGGGATGACCGCACAAACAGAGTTGTCGGCGCCCAAGCGACGTACACGAGTGGAGGTTCAGCAGTTGGTGGCTGAGTTTGTGAGCAGCGGTATACGGCGGAGCGAGTTTTGCCAGAGCCGAGGTTTGAGCTTCAGCACTCTGGATCGCCATTTGAAGAAGCGGCGTTGGAAGAGAAGGTGTAGACCAGTTTCTTCGGCCGGCCGGTTGGTAAAGGTGGAGTTGGCGGCTAGGAAATCGCCGACGCAGCAGGAACCGAGTTGTGGGCTAGCCGTGGTGCTGCTGGGCGGGCGCCGGATCGAGGTACATCCGGACTTTGATACGAATACCTTCGAGCGCCTGGTGAGTTTGCTGGAGCGGGTGTAGGCCGTGTTTGGACTGGGTCCGGCCACACGGATCTATCTGGCTGCGGGAGTGACGGACATGCGCAAAGGATTCGAAGGGTTGTACGGTCTGGTCAGGGATCGATTGTCGTGTGAGCTTCTGAGTGGGCACTTGTTCCTGTTCTGCAACGCCCAGCGCAATCGGTTGAAGGTTCTCGTCTGGGACGGAACGGGACTCTGGGTCTGTGCCAAGAGGTTGGAGAAAGGGCGGTTCACCTGGCCACAATCCGGTGATGCACAGGGCAAGGTCATCCTGAGTCACGAAGAGCTTTCGCTGTTGTTGGGTGGGATCG
>ODAK010000524.1_pt1 | contig 44025 bp, 35 predicted proteins | sample 1539591 | NCBI WGS metagenome assembly ODAK01 (sample SAMEA3539303, study PRJEB22396) | soil metagenome | biome: tundra; feature: field; material: soil | place: USA | collected 2010-05 | depth 0.15 m
AAATTGCGGAAAGTCGAGCTAAGTTCATCGATAAGAACTTAGTGCCTTAGTGTCTTAGTGGTATGACTTTCGGCATTTCACCCGGCACGACACTGTTCAGATTGGCGTTGGCTACCATGCATCGAGGCCAATTCGAATACAACCTGGCGCATGGGTTCTCGCCGCCAATCCAGGATGCCGTCGACTGGTTGATCTTCGGGATCGAGTGAGATGTGGGCATATGACAGGGGTGAATTGGGGGATAATGTCGAAGTGAGCCGTACCGATGACGCACTTATTGTTGGGCGTCGCCATATCAGCTTATCACGCCCACGCCACTCACCGGGTAAAAACTCCCAAGCGGCACCACAATCCCAGGCGGGTCCAGCGCGATATCCCCTTCCGTCAACACGCGTGTTTCGATCTGATCCCCGTTCCGCCGGTGATGAATGGCCTGGACACGGTCGGCGAACAAAATCAGGTAGTGCTGGACCGTCGGCACCCGAAAGTAATCCGCCAGTTTCTGGCTGACATCGGTCCGGCGCGTGGTCGGTGACAGCACCTCGACAATCACCGTCGCGTCCGGCACCACGAGGCTGTCGTCGGAGACGGCATCGGTTCCGCACCGCACGATCACATCTGGCTCGTAGTCACTTTCTCCGACCTCGATCGTCGGGCCGTCCACCAGCACCTCGCACGGCAGGCGGGCCGCCTCGACCGCCGCGGTCAGCGCCATGAAGACCTTACCCTTGATCCGAGCGTGGCCGACACGCTCAGGCGCCATGGCGACGACCTGGCCGTTGACCCGTTCGAACCGGCCGGGTCGGCCCTCGGCCCAGAGGCGGTACTCGGCACGGCTCATCCACCCGTCCGGTTCGTCAACTCTCGCCAGAACGCCCATTTCGTGGCCTCTCTGTTCAGGCACAGGATAGGTCGGCATGATAAGTGGGGCAACCAGTCTTCATAGCGAACTCTCTTCGGGAGTCCCCCATGCGCGAACCCCCCAAACCGCGTCTCGTCGGTATCAACCACGTCGCGATCGAAGTCGGTGACATCGACCAGGCGCTCGAATGGTATGGCCGCCTCTTCACCTTCACCCTGCGCGGCAAAGGCGAGCGTAACGCCTTCATCGACATGGGCGACCAGTTCATCAACCTGACCCTCGCACCCAGCCCCACCAACCAAGAAACAGAACGCCGCCACATCGGCCTCGTCGTCGACGACCGCTCCCGCATCACCGAACTCATGCAAGCGGCCGGCGCGCGCATGGTCGAGGGCCCGTTTCTCGACTTCCTCGACCCATGGGGCAACCGGCTGGAGATCGTCGAATACGCCAACATCCAGTTCACCAAAGCCGCACACGTGCAACGAGGCATGGGGCTCGCCCTCGCCAAGAACGACCACGCGAAACGCGAACTCTCCGACAAGGGCATGGCGGAGCAACCAACCCAATAACCGCCCAGAAACGTTACCTGACCGGTGCGCGATCTCCCGCGGCAACCGCCGGCGCCGGCGTGCCGTGTCTGTCGTCGATCTCCTCGAACGTCTGGCCCTTGGGTTCGAACCCGAACAGCCAGAATCCGATCACCCCAAGGACATACCACGCGGCGAAGTAACTCAGTGCCGGGCCAAGCATGACCAGGTTCGGTGCCGCCGGCCTGATCACGTCGCCCGCGCCCATGATCAGCGCCAGCCCGAGCGGGCCAACGAACTTGCCGCAATTGCCGACGCCATAGCTCAGTCCCATGCCGCTGGCGCGCAGCCGGGCCGGCCAGATCTCCGCCATGTAAGGCCCGACGACGGTATAGACGGCACTGCCGAAAAAGCCTTGCGCCACCATCAGAATGTAGAACAGCGAAGCCCCAAATATGTAGACATCGTACAGATAGCCGGCGGCCACCATCAGCACCGCCGCCAGCACGCAATACAGCGTGCCCGAGCCTCGCCGCCCCATGGGTTCGATCAGCGCGGTGATGCTGAACCGCCCGAGAACCCCCGCCATGTTGACGAATATCATCAGAAACGCCGCGTGTTCCGGGGGGATCTTTGGCACCAGGACCAGCACCAGCAGCGTCGGTCCCCACAGCCCCAACGAGGCGCCCCCGGTCTGCGTCAGGCCGGTGAGACACCCTGTAGCGACCAACCGCGGATATTTGAACAACTCGACCCAGCGCGTTTTCTCCACCGCCGGCGCCGTCGCTGGCAAGGCGATCCGCTGTGGATCGATCATCAGCGCCCAGGCGAGCGACTGTCGCGCCTCTTCATGGCGTCCCATGAGCATCAGCCAGCGCGGCGATTCCGGCACCCAGTAGCGGATCATGAACACCAGAACCAGCGGCGCCAGGCCGACCAGGAACAGCCCGCGCCAGCCGACGATCGGCAGCAGCTGCCAGGCCACGAGACCGGCCAGCATGCTGCCCGCCGGCAGCAGCGTCGTAACGAGCGCACTGACCCAGCCGCGCTTGTAGGCGGGGATGAACTCCTGCACCAACGGCAGATCGATCGCGAAAATGCCGGCGTTGCCGACTCCGACGAAGAAGCGGAAGAACATCAGGAACGCCCACCCCGGGACGAATCCGTCTGGTCCAGGTGTGAAAACCATGACACCGGTGGCGAGCGAGATGGTGACCGCCGACAGCATGAACACCGTGCGGCGGCCGATCTTGTCGCCGAGCCACCCCCAATAGAACGCGCCAGGCACCGCGCCGAGACCGGAGGCGAGCAGGATTGCTCCGCCCTCCCAATAGGTCAGCGACCATTGTTTGGTCAGCGCCGCGGTGACGTACCCGATCAGAAAGAAGTCAAAAAAGTCGAGCATATCCGCGATGTTGGCTGTGCAGATCAACTTCCACTGGTTGACCGTCAGCTTCTTCTGCTGTTCCAGGAGCTCGATCATTATCGTTCCCTCCCCTGGCTGGCGGACGGCGAAATGACGAGACCCACGCGACGATCTTCACCGTGTCGCGTGGGTGGTAAGGAAGTGCCAACCGGCCACCGTTGGCCGGAAACGCCAGCCAGTTCAAGCGTAACTCCGACACGGGACCACCATCAAGAACAATCCGCGACCGCCTCGCCCCGCCGCTTGAGATCGTCGAATATGTGAACATCCGGTTCACCAGGGCCCCGCCCGCGAGCGGAGCATGGGGATCGCCCTCGACAAGGCCGCGAAGCCGAGGCACGAACTGCCTGACCAGAGCATGCCGAAGGGCCCAACCCAATGAAGCTCAGCCTGATCGTTCGCGGCCAGCATCCGCCCGGCGACACCGTCCAGCACCTGAACGACGACCTCGACCTGGTGCGATGCGCCGACCTTCTGGGCTTTGACGGCATCGTCAAGGGCTCACATTACAGTGCGCACCCATTCTGCTCCGTGCAGCAGATCCCGTTCCTTTCCTGGTGCGCCGCGATCGCGCCACGGCTGCGGATCATCTGCGGCCTCGTGCTGGTTCCGTTGCACAAACCGCTCGATCTCGCCGAGCAACTGGCGACGCTCGACCTGCTGTGCGGCGGCAAGCTCGTGTTCGGCGCCGGGATCGGCTACCGCGACATCGAGTTCAAGGCGTTCGGCGTGCCGCGCGGCCAGCTCGGTGCCCGGTTCGAGGAATGCCTCGCGGCCATCCGCCGCCTTTGGACCGAGGACTTCGTCACCATGAAGGGTTCGGATTTCGAACTCGACCACGCCACCTGTCCCGTGAAGCCGTTACAGAAACCAACCCCGCCGATCTGGATTGGCGCCAATGCCGATGTCGCGATCCGCCGCGCCGCCCGCCTGGGCGATTGCTGGTACATCAACCCGCACAACACCCTGGCGACGATCGAGCGGCAGATGGACCTGTACAAGCGCGCCCTGGACGAATACGGCCGCCCCTTCCCCACCGAGGTCCCGATGCGGCGAGAGGTTTTCGTCGCGCCGACCCGCGCCGAGGCGATACGCCGCGCGCAGCCCTGGCTGGAGGAGAAATACAAAGCCTACCGCGCCTGGGGTCAGGACAAGGTGATGCCAGAAGGCGACAATTTCGATCACAAGTTCGATGAATTACTGGAAGACCGTTTCCTGCTGGGCTCGCCTTCAGAGGTCGCGGATCAAATCAATCGGCTCAACGAACGACTCGGGGTGAACCACCTTGTCGCCTCGATCCACTGGCCCGGCATGCCGAACAGCCTCGCGCTGGAACAGTTGCATCTCCTCGCCGAGGAGGTCCGTCCCCTGCTTCGCCCCAACCCATGATCGTCCGCGCACGGTCGACACGGCCGCGCGGCCGTCGCACGATGCGCCATTGATCAAGCCTGGGAAGGAAACCAAAAATGTCCGACACACCAACCTTTGGCCGTTACGCTGAGCTCCCCTACGACCAAATGACGCCGGAGCAGCAGGACGGCTATAACTCCATGATGGCGTCCCGGGGCGGGCTGCCCGGGCCGAGCAAGATCTGGGTGCACAATCCGAAGCTGGCGAAAGTCGCGGGACCGTTCGGTGCCCATTTCCACGCCGGCCGTTACTCCCTCACCGAGCGCGAGCGTGAGATCGCCGTGTGCATCATCACCAGCAAATTTCATTCGGCCTATCCGACCAGCGCGCATGAGCGTCGCGGTAAGGAAGTCGGACTGCCGGCCGACAAGGTCGAGGCGATCATCGCCGGCCTGCAAACGTCATTCCCGGACGAGCGCGAGCAGGTGGTCTATGAGATGGCGATGGCCCTCGCCAATGCGCGCTGGGTCCCGCGCGGCCTGTATGACCGCGCGGTCAAGGCACTCGGCCATGTCGGCATCACCGACGTGATCACCTTGATGGGCCACTACAGCAGCGTCGCGATGACCCTGGCCTTCTACGACGTGCCGGTCGGGGCGACGGGCATGGCACGCTGAACCGCTTCATTCGGGCAACGCCTCAGACGATGCCGTCCTGACGCAAGGCGGCGACCGCGGCGGCGTCGAGCCCGAGCCAGTCGGCCAGCACTTCAGCGGTGTGCTCGCCGAGCAATGGCGCGGGCTTTACCTCGGTCGGAACGCCGTCGAAGCGCACCGGCCAGGTGGGCATCGTCATCGTGCGTTCGCCATGTGTCATCGTTTGCAGGATGCCGCGCTGGCGGAAGCTCGGCTCGTTGGTCAGTTCCATCGAGTCGAGCACGGCCCCGGCGGGCACACCGACCGCGCTCAGTTGCGTCATCGCCTCGTGTTTCGTGCGCTGCCGAGTCCAACTCGAAACGATCTCGTCAACCTCGGCCTCGCACTTCATGCGCGCGTCGGGGGTGTCGTAGCGCGCATCGCCGATCAGGTCCTCGCGCCCGATCAGCTTCAACAGGCGAGGCCAGTGTTCGGGATTGGCGCGGCTGGTCAGCAGGTAGACGTAATCGTTGGGGCCGCCCGGCTTGCACGAATAGATCCCGCCGGGCGGGTTGTTGGCGGGCGGCCGCCGCGGCGCCGCCTTCCCGGTGCGCGCCTGCGTGATGAACATGCCGCGGCTGTAATGCATGACCGAATCCTGCATCGCCACCTGTAGCCGCCGTCCTTTGCCGGTTCGCGCGCGCTCGAACAGCGCACTGACGATGCTGAACGCCAGCAGCATGCCGGTGCCGGTATCACCGATCGTCGGGCCAGGTTTGACCGGCCTGCCGTCGCGCTCGCCGGTGATGCTCATCGCCCCGCCCGCCGCCTGCGCGATCGGGTCGAACGACAAGCCCTTCTCATACGGGCTGCCATCCCCAAATCCTTTGACCTGGGCATAGATGATGCGCGGATTGATGGCGCTGACGACGTCATAGCCCAGACCCAGACGCTCGACCGCGCCGGGGGCGAAGTTCTCGGTGAAGACATCGGCCTGCTTCACCATTTCCTTGACCAGCGCCAGTCCGCGCTCCGATTTCAGGTTGACCGTGATCGAGCGCTTGTTGGCGTTGTACATCATGAAATAATACGCGTCGCCGAAGCCTGTGCGGCCGGCTTCGCCACCCTTGGGGTTTTCCACCTTGGCGATGTCGGCGCCCATCCAGGCGAGCGCCTCGGTGCACGTCGTGCCAGCCTCGAACTGCGTCAGGTCGAGCACGCGAATGCCAGCCAGGCAGCCAGGCGATGCGGGAGTTACGTCCATTGGGAAACTCCTTGTCGGAACAGAAGTCGCCACTCTCTCCCGAAAACGCGGCGCGTCAATCGGCGTCCGGTGACCCATACTTCGTCGAGCACTTCAGATATGGTCCGCGCCGCTTCCCTGGTCTCCCGGCGTGTGGAAATGGGCCACCACACATCGACAACCTTCTTGCGCCGATCAGCCGCGGCAGCGGCAACGGTTTCGCCACCGTCACCATTGCCTGAACGGGCACGTTCCACGTTGAATGGAATGGTCATGAAACGGCCTTGGCGCGTCGTGGCCGGCGATTACCGCGTCACGGGAACACCGGATTGGCCCGCTTCACCGTTTCCGGCGCGGGCAATGCCTCGACTGACCAGCCACCGCCGAGTGCCTCGATCAGCGCCACACTCGCGACCAGACGGCTTTGCCGCACGGACAGCGCCGCCTGTTGGTCGGACAACAGCAAGGTCTGTTCGGTGATCACGCTGGTATAGGCCACCGTGCCCGCGCGATAAGCATTCAATGTCGCTTGCACCGCGCGATCGGCCGAGGCGACCGCGATTGCCTCCGCCGCCGCCTGCTGCTCCAGGATGCGCAGATTGGACAGCGCGTCCTCGACTTGTTGGAACGCTGTCAGAACGGTCTGGCGATAGGCCGCGACAGATTGATCGTAAGTCGCGCGTGCCGCCGTTACCGCGGCGGGGCGGGCACCGCCGGAGAACAATGTTTCGGCCCCGGCGGCGCCCAGTGACCAAACGCGACTGGCGACATTGAACAGGCGCGAAATCATCGAGGCATCGAACCCGCCCAGAGCGGACAGCGATACGTCCGGATAGTAAGCGGCGACCTGCACGCCGATCAGCGCATTCTCCTGCTGCATGTTTCGTTCCGCTGCCGCGACGTCCGGCCGCCGCTCCAGCAACGCTGACGGCAGACCGGGTGGTACCACCGGAACAGCACTGGTCAACGGCGCGGGCGCGATTGTGAGTTCCGACGGCGCATGTCCGGTCAGCACGGCGATCGCGTGTTCGAACTGCTGCCGTTGGACGCCAACCCCGACCAGTTGCGCCTGAGCCGACTGTAGTTGCGCCTGCGCGGTCACGACGTCGATATTCGACTGCGTGCCGGCGTGATACTGGTTCTGGGCAATTTGCAACGCGCGGCCATAGGCATCGACGGTTTGCCGCAGCAATCGCGTCAATGCATCCTCCGCGCACAGATCGAAATAATCGGTGGCCAATGTCGCCTGAGCCGACAGTTTCGCGTTCGCCAGATCAGCGGCGCTCACCTGGGCGCCGGCGACATTGCTTTCGACCTGACGCCGAACGCGGCCCCACACATCCAGGGTCCAGGATACACTGCCCTGAACGCTGTACAACGTGCTGTCGCCGCGGCCACCGCCGCCCGATGAAAGGCCTGACGAACCGCCGCCACCGCCGCCACTGCGTGTCACGCCGCCGTTCATCGCGACCGTGGGAAACAGGCCGGCGCGCGCCTCCCCCACCAGAGCGACCGCGTTGCGATACTGCGCCTCGAACTGCTTCACCGTCTGGTTGGAGACCTCGACCATCCGTTCCAGCCGATCCAGTTCCGGATCGTTGTAGACCGACCACCAGGCGCCCTTGTCGATGTCGTCCCGCGGTTGACCGGGCTTCCAGCCGGCCAACTCCTTGAAGCCGGGGGACGGCGGTGCCTCGGGGCGTTTATAGTCCGGCCCAACCATGCACCCGCTGGCGAAAACGCACAGCGCCAAAGTGGCAGCCAGCCGCCGTGTCATTCCGCCGCCCCTCCAGAAAGCCCAGGGTATGCTTCCCGCCAGCGCCGTCGCGCCGCGAGGCGGAATCGATCCATGTAAAGATACAGCACCGGCGTGGTGTACAGCGTCAGCAACTGGCTCAGCAGCAGCCCGCCGACAATTGAAATACCGAGCGGCCGGCGCAGTTCCCCGCCATCGCCAAAACTCACCGCCAGAGGTAACGCGCCCAGAATGGCCGCGCTAGTGGTCATCATGATTGGCCGGAACCGCAGCCGGCAGGCTTCGAAGATCGCATCGCGCGGACTCATGTCGTGGCTACGTTCCGCCTCCAGCGCGAAGTCGATCATCAGGATGGCGTTCTTTTTGACGATGCCGATCAACAGGATCACGCCGATCAATGCGATGATGCTGAACTCGATGTTAAGGATCCACAACGCCAGCAACGCGCCGAGGCCGGCCGACGGCAAGGTCGATATGATCGTGATCGGATGGATATAGCTCTCATACAGCACACCCAACACGATGTAGACGGCGATCAACGCGGTGGCGATCAGGATCGGTTCGCTGTCAAGTGAGGCCTGGAAGGTCTGCGCGGTGCCCGCGAAACTGCCATGGATGCTCGCCGGCATACGGATCTGCCGCATCGCATTGGTGACCGCTTCGGTCGCATCGCTGAGCGATTTCCCCGGCGCCAGATTGAAAGAAATCGTGCTGGCGACAAACGGCCCCTGATGGTTCACCGCCAACGGCGTGTTACCTGGGCCGTATGTCGTGAACGCGGCCAACGGTACCATCGTTTCTTTGCTGGTGCTGACGGCCGCTCCGGACGAGGCGGCGCCCTTGCCGGTATTCGCCAACGCATTGGTCGATGCATTGCGCGCGGAACTACCGGCGATGCTGGCCGCCGTGGTCGTCGCGCCGCTATTGGCCCGGCCGGTCTTAGCGGCGCTCACCGTGCCAATCACCGCGTTACTCAATTCCGTGCCCTTGGCCGTCCCGCCCGAGGTGCTGACAAAAATATCGCGCAACGTCTCGGGGGTTTGCCAATAGCGAGGCTCCACCTCCATGATGACATGGTACTGATTTTGCGCGCTGTAGATCGTCGAGACCTGGCGCTGGCCGAACGCATCGTACAGCGTGTTGTCGATTTGCGTGGCGGTCACTCCAAGCCGGCTCGCGGTGGCACGGTCGATTACCAGATCAGTCTCCAGGCCCTTCTGCTGCTGGTCGGAATTGACGTCGACGAGCACGGGAACGTGTTCCAACGCGGTCACCAGCTTCGGCGTCCATTCATAAAGCATCGCGGTGTTGTCGGCCTGCAGCGTGTATTGGTAGGCGGCGTTGCTTTGCCGTCCGCCGACGCGAATATCCTGGATCGGCACCAGAAACAGTTGGGCGCCCGGCACCGCCGCGAGCTTCCGACGCAGGCCCGCCATCACCTGATCGATCCCGGCGCGTTCCGCCAACGGTTTCAGGGCGACGAACACCTGGCCGGTGTTGGTCTGTCCGCCGCCGCCGCCACCGCCCGCACCGGTGAATCCGACCACGCTCTGCGTTGCCGGGTCGTGCTGCACGATGTCCATCATCTGCGCCAGCTTGCCCTGCATCGCCTGGAAGGACGTGCTCTGGTCGGCCTGCAGCCTGCCGATCATCCGTCCGGTATCCTGCTGCGGGAAAAACCCCTTCGGCACGATCACGTACAAAACGACATTCAGCGCGATCGCGATCAGCAACACCGACATCACCAGAATGCCGTGGCGCAAAGCCCAGTTGAGACTGCGCTCGTACGAGGCCAGAACGCGGTCGAACAGAGAGCGCCGCTTCGGTCCGGCGCGGCGCTGCTCGGGCTTCAACAATAACGCGCACATCATTGGCGTCGTAGTGAGTGAAATCGCCAGCGACACGATGATGGCGAGCGATAATGTCATGGCGAATTCGCGAAACAGCCGGCCGACGATGCCGCCCATCAACAGGATCGGCAGGAACACCGCGATCAGGGAAACGCTGATCGACAGCACGGTGAATCCCACCTCGCGCGCGCCGAGAAGTGCCGCCTGAACCCGGGGCATGCCGCTTTCGATGTGCCGGGAGATGTTTTCCAGCACAACGATCGCGTCGTCCACGACGAAGCCGGTGGCGACCGTCAATGCCATCAGCGACAGATTGTCCAGGCTGTAGCCCAGAAGATACATCGCGCCGAAGGTTCCGATGATCGAGACCGGTACCGCGATCGCCGGGATCAACGTCGCGCGGCCGCTGCGCAGGAACAGGAACACGACGACGGTCACCAGAACGACCGCGATCAGCAACGTTGTCTCGGTGACCCGCAGGCTGGAGCGGATCGTCGTGGTGCGGTCATTGGCGATCAGCAGATCCATATCGTGCGGCATCGCCGCCATCAGTTGCGGGATCGCGGCCTTCACGCCGTCAACCGTATCGATGATGTTCGCGCCGGGTTGCCGGAACAAAATGATCAGCACCGCCGGCTTGCCGTTGGCGAGGCCCGCGTTGCGCAGGTTCTCGACCGAGTCCTGTACGTCCGCCACGTCGGCCAGCCGCACCGCGGACCCGTTGCGATAAGCCACGACCAGCGGCTTGTAGTCTTCCGCGTGCGACGCCTGATCGTTGGTATAAAGCTGGTAATGCAGGCCGTCGGCCTCGATCGCGCCCTTCGGGCTGTTGGCATTGGCCGAGGCAAGCGCGGCGCGGACATCTTCCAGCCCAATGCCGTACTTGAACAGCGCTTTAGGGTTCAACTCGACGCGGACCGCCGGCAAAGCCGCACCGCCGATGATCACCTGGCCGATGCCGGCGATCTGCGACAGACGTTGCGACAGCACATTGGTTGCCGCGTCGTACATCTGGCCGCGAGTCAATGTCGTCGAGGTCAGCGCCAGGATCAGGATCGGCGCATCGGCCGGATTGACTTTGCGATACGTCGGGTTGCTGCGCAGGCTGGCCGGCAGGTCGGCTCGCGCGGCATTGATCGCCGCCTGCACGTCGCGCGCCGCGCCATTGATGTCGCGATTCAACCCGAACTGCAGCACGATGCGTGCCTGCCCGACCGAACTGCTGGAGGTCATCTCGGTCACGTCGGCGATCTGCCCAAGATGGCGTTCGAGCGGGGCGGCGACACTGGTCGCCACCGTATCGGGGCTGGCGCCGGGCAATGCCGCGTTCACCGATATGGTCGGGAAATCGACCTGCGGCAGCGGCGAGACCGGCAATTTGAAGTATGCGAAAATTCCCGCCAGCGCGATGCCGACGGTCAACAGTATTGTCGCGACCGGGCGCGCGATGAACGGCGCGGAAAAGTTCATGTCGGCGCGCGACCCGCCGGAGCGCGTCGACCGGACAGCCGCACCGCCAGCCGGTCGAACAGCAAATAGATCACCGGCGTGGTGAACAACGTCAGCACCTGACTGACGATCAACCCGCCGACGATCGCCACGCCCAGAGGCCGCCGCAGTTCCGAACCGGTGCCATTACCCAACATCAGCGGCAACGCGCCGAGCAACGCGGCCATGGTCGTCATCAGGATCGGGCGGAAGCGCAGCAGACAGGCCTGATGGATCGCCTCGCGCGGCGACTTCCCCTCGTCGCGTTCGGCGACCAGCGCGAAGTCGATCATCATGATGGCGTTTTTCTTGACGATGCCGATCAGCAAAATGATGCCGATGATCGAAATGACGTCGATGTCGTCGCCGGCGATCCACAACGCCACCAGCGCGCCGGCACCGGCCGAGGGCAACGTCGACAGGATCGTGATCGGATGAATAAAGCTCTCGTACAGCACGCCGAGCACGATGTAGACCGTGACAACAGCCGCCAGCACCAGCAGCAACTCATTCGACAGCGACGCCTCCAGCGCCTGGGCGGCGCCCTGGAACGCGGTCACGAAACTTTCCGGCAGTTGAATGTCCTGCTCCGCCTGACGGATCGCCGCCACCGCCGCACCTAAAGAGGAACCCGCGGTGGTATCGAATGAAATCGTCGTCGCCGGGAACTGCCCGAGATGACTGATCTGCAACGGTCCAGGCTTTTGCTCGATCCGCACGATCGAGGTCAGCGGCACCTGGCCAGTGGTTGACGCCGCCGATGGCAGATAGATCGCCGACAACCCATCGAGCGAGTCCTGCAACGACGGGTCCGCCTCCATGATCACGCGGTACTGGTTGGATTGCGAATAGATCGTCGAAATGATGCGCTGACCAAACAAATCGTACAGCGCGTTGTCCACCGTCGCGGGCGTGATGCCGAAACGCGCCGCCGTCTCCCGGTCTATCGCCAGGTTCACGGTCAGCCCTTGTTGCTGCAGATCGCTGGCGACATTGGTCAGGTCGGGCAGTTGCTTCAGCCGGTCCAGCAGTTTCGGCACCCACTCGTTGAACGCCGACAGGTTCGGGTTTTCCAGCACGAACTGGTATTGGGTGCGGCTGATCGCGGCGTCGATCGTCAGGTCCTGCACCGGTTGCAAATACAGCGAGACGCCGGGCACCTCGGCTGTCTCCTGCTGCAACCGGCGCCCGATCTGGGTCGCGTTCAGCGTGCGGTCGTCCTTCGGCTTCAGGTTGATCAGCAGCCGGCCGCTGTTCAACGTCATGTTGCTGCCGTCAACGCCGATGAACGAACTGACGCTGACGACGTCGGCGTCTTTCAGGATCGCCGCCGCCAGCTCCTGTTGATGCCGCGCCATCGCGTCATACGACGTGGTTTGCGCCGCGACCGAAATGCCCTGGATCACGCCGGTATCCTGCACCGGAAAGAATCCTTTTGGCACGACGATATAGAGCAACACCGTGATCGCCATGGTGACCACCGCGATGAACAACGTGAGCGGCTGATGCTCCAGCACCACGTTCAGCGCGCGGTCGTAACGGCCAATCACCCAGTTGAAGCCACGTTCCGCCGCCAGATCGAAACGGCTGCGCTGAGCCTCGGGGCGATGCCGCACCAGGCGGGCGCACATCATCGGCACCAGGGTCAGCGACACCACGGCGGAGATGACGATCGTCACCGACAGCGTGATGGCGAACTCGTGAAACAGCCGGCCGACCACGTCGCCCATGAACAGCAACGGGATCAGCACGGCGATCAGCGATACGGTCAGCGAAATGATGGTGAAGCCGATCTGCTCGCTGCCTTTCAGCGCGGCGTCGAGCGGGTCGTCACCGGCTTCGACGTAACGAGACACGTTCTCGATCATCACGATGGCGTCATCGACCACGAATCCGGTGGAGATGGTCAGCGCCATCAGCGACAGGTTATCCAGGCTGAACCCCAGCAGGTACATCACCGCCAGCGTACCGACCAGCGACAGCGGCACCGACAGGCTGGGGATGATCGTCGCCGGCACGTTGCGCAGGAATACGAAGATCACCGCCACGACCAGGACGACGGCGAGGCCCAGTTCGAACTCGACGTCGCTGACCGAGGCGCGGATGGTCGTCGTGCGGTCGGTCAGCACCGCGACATCCACCGCCGCGGGCAAGGTGGACGTGAGTTGCGGCAGCAGCGACTTAATATTGTCCACCACCTGGATGACATTGGCGCCGGGCTGGCGCTGCACGTTCAGGATCACCGCCGGCGTGGTATTGGCCCAGGCGCCGAGTTTGGTGTTTTCGGCGCCACTGACGACGGTGGCGACATCTTTCAACCGCACCGGATTGCCGTTGCGGTAGGCGATCACCAGGTTGAGATACTCCTGGGGGTTACTGATCTGGTCGTTGGCGTTGATCGTCGACGCCTGGGCCGGCCCGTCGAAATTGCCCTTCGGCGTATTGACGTTGGCACTGCCGAGCGTGGTGCGCAGATCGTCGATGTTCAGCCCGTAGGAGGCGAGGGCCCGGGGATTGATCCGCACTCGCACGGCGGGCCGCTGACCACCGCTGATGCTGACCAGGCCGACGCCGGGTTGTTGCGAGATCTTCTGCGCCAGCCGCGTGTCGCCCATGTCCTCGACATCGGTCAGCGGCAGCGTCTTCGAGGTCAACGCCAACGTCATGATCGGCGCGTCGGCCGGGTTCACCTTGGCATAGATTGGCGGCGCCGGAAGATCGGCCGGCAGCAGGTTGCCCGCCGCGTTGATCGCCGCCTGCACCTCCTGCTCCGCGATATCCAGACTGATATCCAGGCTGAACTGCAAGGTGATCACCGATGCCCCGGCCGAACTCGTCGAGAACATCTGGTTCAGGCTCGGCATCTGGCCGAACTGCACCTCGAGCGGCGAGGTGACCGACGATGTCATGACCTCGGGACTGGCACCGGGATAGAAGGTCTGCACCTGGATGGTCGGGTAGTCGACTTCCGGCAGCGCGGAGATCGGCAGGAAGCGGTAGGCGACGATGCCGACCAGCATGATGGCGGCCATCAGCAGCGTGGTTGCGACCGGCCGCAGGATGAAGGGGCGCGACGGGCTCATGCGGCGCGCGAGCGATCAGGCCGGCGGCCGCGGATCATTGCGTTTGCGGCTGGCGGCGCTGGCCATGCGGGGGCTGCCCCGGCTGATCGGAAGGCTGCTCGGGCGGAGCGGTCTGACCTGGGGGCGCCGCCCGACCTGGGGACGCGGCCTGACTCGGCGGCGCGGCCTGACCCGGGGACGCGGCCTGACCCGGGGACGAGGCCTGACCCGTGGACGCAGCCTGACCCGGCGGCGCGGCCTGACCCTGGGCCTGAGCCTGCGCTTGGGGACGCAGCCTGAGCCGGCGGCGCCGCCCGACCTGGGGACGCGGCCTGACCCGGCGGCGCGGCCTGATCCTGGGCCTGAGCCTGCGCTTTGCTCGGAGGCGGTATCGTCACAGTCGCGCCATCGCGCAGCCGATCGGTGCCGTCGGACACGACCTTCTCGCCGGCCTGTAGCCCCGACAGCACCGCCATGAAGCCACCATCGGTCGGTCCGACCTTCACCGGACGCACCGAGACCGTGTTGTTGGCGTTGATGACATAGGTGTACGTGCCCGGCTCGCCGCGTTGCACCGCCGGGACCGGCACCCGAACCGTGTTTTGCATTGTGTTGACCAGCAGCCGCGCATTCACGAACTGGTTCGGGTACAGGAGCTCATCCGGATTGGCGAACAAAGCACGCAACTTCACCGTGCCGGTGGTCGTGTCGATCTGATTGTCCACGGTCCCAAGCTCGCCCTTCGCCAGCAGCCGCACATTGGCCCGGTCATAGGCCTCGACAATCAAGGTGGCACCCGAGCGGACCCGCTGGATAATGTCGGGCAGGTTGTCCTCGGGGACCGCGAAAAGCACCGAAATCGGCTCCATCTGGGTGATCACGATGATCCCCGTGGTGCTGTTGGCGGTGACGTAATTGCCGGGATCGACCTGGCGCAGTCCGACCTGCCCATCGATCGGCGATACGATATGGCAATACGCGAGGTTGAGCTTCGCGTTGTCCACCGTGCCCTGATCGGTCTGCACCGTGCCGGTGTATTGCGCCACGACAAACCGCTGGTCGTCCACCTGTTGCTGCGCGATCGAATCCTGCCGGCCGAGGGTCTGGTAGCGTTTCAGGTTGGTTTTGGCCTGCTCCAGCAGCCCTTGGTCATGGGCGAGGGTGCCCTGTGCCTGATCCAGCGCCGCCTGATACGGCTGCGGATCGACCTGCGCCAGGAAGTCGCCCTTCTTGACGGCCTGGCCTTCTTTGAACCCGACCTCGGTCAACTGGCCGCTGATCTGGGTCTGCACCGTCACCGTGTCGAGCGATGCCACGGTGCCGAGCTGGTTCAAGACGATGCGGATGTCGCCTGTATCGATAATGGCGGCACCGACCGGCTGCGGCGGCGTCTGCGCGGCACGTCCCGGACCACCGCCGGCCGCTCCCCGCGTCGTCGCCACCTGCGTCGCGTGCCGGGTCCACAGATACCAGCCGGCCCCCGCCGCGAGCGCGAGCAGGATGACCCAAATGATCAGGCCGCGTAGCCGGGATCGGCGGGTAACCCGCGTTTCACGCGACAATGGGCCCGGTTCGACGTGAGGTTCGGGCCGGTCGACGCGCTCATCCATGGACTGACGTCACACTCCGCGGTTGATCTCAGGGTTTGCCGGAAGCTGGGGGCACGCCGGAAGCTGGGGGCACGCCGGAAGCTGGAACGGCCTGAATGCGATAAAGGGCATGTCAACGGCTTCGCAAGCCTTTGGCGCCGCCGGGTTACGGATTTCCGTGGTTTGTTACAAGGCGGACACCGCCTCGCGCGCGGGCCGGTCGCAATCGCGGCCATCGAGCACCAAGGTTTGGGAACCAATTGGCGCGGCGGGAGTTAACGGGCGGTTCTGGATCACTGGTGGAGAACGCGCCGGTGTGCTGTAATTCGTTCGGATCGATCATGCGGTCGGGCGGTGCCACGTTACCCACTGTCCAGAATTTGGAACGAGCGATAGGAAACACCAATGTCAGACCAGGCCACCCAGACGGAGCGGGAGCAGCAACTGGCGCGCCTGATCGTCAAGACGCTCAACCTCGATATTCCGGTTTCCGAAATCGACCCCGAGGCGCCGTTGTTTGGCGAAGGCCTCGGGTTGGACTCAATCGACGTTCTGGAAATCGCGCTGGCGATTTCGCAGAACCATGGCGTGCAATTGCGCTCCGACGACCAGAACAACGCCGCGATCTTCCAGTCGCTGCGCAGCCTGAGCGAGCATATCCAAAGGGCTCGGACGATCTGAATGGCCGGAGCACACCCAGGCTCTTTCGCCAGAGCGTTCCGCATGTCCGGCGTGACCTCCGGCTTCCGCTCCGGGCTGGCGATTCTGGGGCTCATCGTCGCGCCGATCGGTGTCCACATCGCGATGGCCACGCAGCGCGGGATGCTCTGGGCTGGTATCCTGGTCATCGCGGAAGCCGGCATTGTCGCATGGCTCGCGCTGTCCTTCCTGCCCGGCCGAAATGCTCGCTGGGTTGGGTGCGTCTGTGTCCTGGTCGTCACCGCGGCGATCTGGCGTTTCACGCCAGGCGGCATCCACGCATCCACCGCCATTCCGCACGCGATTGCTTACCTCTCCATTCTCGCGATCTTCGGCGCATCGCTGCTGCCTGGACGCAAGCCAATCGTCACCATTTTCGCCGAGCGATCGCGTGGCGAGTTGCCACCGGCGCTGCGCGTCTACACGAGACGCGTCACCTGGGCGTGGTGCTTTTTTTGCGCTGGTCAGTTGCTGACGTCGTTGCTGTTGCTGCTGTTCGCTCCGACCCAGGTTTGGTCGGCGTTCGTGAACCTCTGCAACATGCCGTTGCTGATCGCGATGTTCTGCGGCGAGTTCGCCTGGCGAACGTGGCGTCATGGCGCGTGGCCGAAGGAGCGCCTGACTGATGGATTTCGCATGGCCGGCCAACTGAAGGCGACGACCTCTCATGACGCCGGGTAGTCGCGCGATACGCGCAACTCCAGCATTGGATACCGGCGGCGGATGACCGCCCATCCGCTGCTTCAGGCGCACGGGCCCGGTACGATTTTCGCGTCGCGTTCCGGTCAACCAATCAGCGTCGATACGTTTCTGCGCGACGTCGCGGCATTGGCCGCGTTGCTTCCTGACCGCGGCGCCATGGTCAACCTCTGCCCCGATCGCTATCGCTTCGCCGTCGGGTTCGCCGCCGCGCTTTGCCGAGGCCAGGTCAACCTGCTGCCGCCGCACGACGCGCCGGATCTGCTGGAGCAACTGCGGACCGATTACCCGGAGCTGTATTGCCTGACTGACGACGCCTCACCGAAGCCGGGCCTCGCCGTTTTCCGTTATCCGTCCATGCTACAGCATGGGAAGGCCTCGCCGGCGATTCCCGTCATCGCCGCCGAACAGCCGGCGGCCGTGTTGTTCACGTCAGGCTCGACCGGCCGGCCGCGGCCGCATGCCAGAAGCTGGGGCGAACTGGTCAGCAGCGCGCTGGCCGAGGGCAAGCGTCTGGACATCGCGGCTCTGGGCTCCGCCGCACTGCTTGGAACGGTGCCGCATCAACACAGCTACGGTCTGGAATCGCTGCTGATGCTCGCGCTGCGGCACGGACTGACGCTGCATGCGGAGCGGTTGTTCTTCCCCGCCGACATCCGTGCCGAACTCGCCGCCGCGGCGCGACCCAGGATCCTGGTCACCACGCCCGTGCATCTGCGCGTGCTGCTCGCCGAGCCGGAAACGCCGCCGCCGGTCGATATGGTACTCTGCGCGACCGCGCCGCTGGCGACGCATCTGGCGCGGGAGGCGGAGGCACGGTTCGCGGGGGCGTTGTTTGAGATCTACGGCTGCTCCGAGGCCGGACAGATCGCGGCCCGCCGCACGGCACTGACCGAGGAATGGCGTTGCCTCGACGGCATCACGCTCCGGCGGGACGCAACCGGCGTCTGGGCTTCGGGCGAACCGATCGCGGTGGAGACTTTGTTGCCCGATGTGATCGAATTGCGCGATGCGACCCGCTTCCGGTTGCATGGGCGCATCGCGGACATGGTCAATGTCGCCGGTAAGCGGACCTCGCTTGTGCATCTCAACTACCATCTCAACGCGATCGACGGCGTGCGGGATGGTGCGTTCGTGTTGCCCGATGAGGCGGGGGCCGATGAGGCGGAGGCCGATGAGGCGGAAACCGATGAGGCGGGGGCCGACGCCGTGAGCCGGCTGGCCGCTTTCGTTGTCGCCCCCGGCCGAAGCGCTGAATATATTCTGGGCCAGCTTCGCCGGCGCATCGATGCGGCGTTTCTGCCGCGGCCGATCTGCCTTGTCGCGGAATTGCCGCGCAACGCCCTCGGCAAGCTGCCGCGCCAGGAAATCCAGCGCATGATCGCCGATGCGCGCAAGGGTCTGGGCTGTGATTAGGCGGCTTTCACAACCTGATCCGATTGGTTCGGGGGATGACCTTGGAAAGCCGACTGGCGGAAACCCGACCGGCGGGACAGCCTCCCGCCATTTCGCCGCCGGGCACCCAGCCGCGGATGGCCATTTCCCGGGCAACCCAATCATCCCGGGCGCCGTGCTGCTGCGTGAAATCATCGCGGCGGTCCGCTCCACCGACGACGCGGCGGCCGGATGGGACATCCGTTCCGCGAAATTCCATCGGCCGGTCCGCCCAGGGGACACGGTGGTCATATGCTGGACGGCGCGAGCGGGTGGAGATGTCAGATTCTCGTGCTCGCTCGCCGGCGCCGAACGGCCGGCCGTGACCGGCGCGCTGCATCCGCGGAAACCGTGAGTCGCCGCGCCGCCGCGCCAGCACGCGAGGAATGGGCAACGCGGCGGGAACGCGGTTCGCTCACCCTGATCGCGCTGATCGTCTGGATCACGTTGCGCCTTGGGCGTTCCGCGGCGCGGCTCCTGCTGGCTCCGGCCTGTGCCTATTTTTACTTCTGCGCGCCGAAAGCTCGCGCGGCGTCGCGGGCCTGGCTGACGCGCGCGCTCGGGCGTCCGCCGGCCCCGGCCGATGGCTGGCGCCATATCTGGTGCTTCGCCTCCTGCGTGCTCGATCGTGTCCTGCTGCTGAATGACCGCACGGATTTGTTTGAAATCAGTCTGCACGGCGCGGACGTCCTGGCCGGCGTTCGCGCGCGCCACGGCGGCGGGTTCCTGTTCGGCGCGCATATCGGCAGCTTCGAGGTCATGCGCACCATGGCTCGCGCTCTGGGCGACACGCGCGTCACCCTGGTCATGTACGAGGACAACGCACGCAAGACGAACCAGGTACTGAACGCGATCAACCCGACGCTGGGGATCGAGATCATCGGACTGGGCCGGCCCGGGTCGATGATCGCGGTCAAGGAGCGGCTCGAGGCAGGCCACCTGGTTGGCATTCTGGCGGATCGCGCCCTGGACGGCGAACGAACGTTGAGCCTGCCGTTTTTAGGCGAACCAGCGCGCTTTCCCGTGGGACCATTCCGTCTGGCCGCGATCCTGCAGCGGCCCATCGTGTTCATGGCCGGGCTGTATCGCGGCGGCGCGCGCTACGACATTCATTTCGAAGTGATCGCCGAACCCGACGCGGTGTCCGGCGAGCCCTCCGATCAGGCGATCGAGCGAACGATGCGGCGTTACGTGGCGCGGCTTGAGCATTACTGCCGGGTGGCGCCGTATAATTGGTTCAATTTTTACGACTTCTGGGGGTGAGGGCCACGCCTCCGGCCCGCGAGAGTCCAACTGTTGCGGGAGGCGGCAATCCGCGTCATGCTGTCTTCACCGCGAACGAACAGGCCGTTCGCCGGGGGGAGTCCAGGCGCGGGAGCGATGCGCGATCGGCCGCTTCATCCAGGAGATGTTGATATGGGTGTCCTTGACAGATATGAATTCTACAAGTCAGCGATAACTGGTTATATGAACTGCTCGCCATGTGGCCGGGGTTGTACCTCGGATGCGGTGAACAAGGCGCCACATGGGGATTTGAATATTTGTTTGTTTTTAATGATCCGAAAAAGACGATAGAGGCGCTTGGAAACTAAGTTGGTCCCCGACCAGATCTGATTTGGACATGACATCGAACCCGATCGGCCTGGTCTGGACCGGATGACTCGCCGTCTGATCGTGGCGCTTGCCATGCTGAGTGCCGCCGCGCTCCCGGCACCGGCTCAGCACGCCGCTCCGGCACCGGCATGGAGCCTGCCCGTGCTCATGGCCACCATGCATGATGTGCGTTCATCGACAGCACGCTTCGTCGAGACGAAATATTTTCATCTGCTGAACCAGGCGCAGCGATCCTCCGGCCAACTGATCTACGTCGCACCCAATTACATGCGAAAAGCCACGGCCGAGCCACGCCAGGCGCGGCTGACGATCAATGGCGACCGGCTGACGATCGAACAGCAAGGCGAACGGACCCGGGAAGTTTCGTTGCAGGATTATTCCGAAATCGGTCCCCTGGTGGAAAGCGTCCGGGCGACGCTCGCCGGAGACCTCGCCGCCCTGACCCGATATTTCACCACCACGCTGGAGGGTGGCGCGGATAACTGGACGCTGACCTTGACGCCCAGGGAACCGAGGCTGCGCGAGCTGGTGGCGGCGATCCGCATTCAGGGTGAGCGCAATGCGATAAGCGACGTCCAGACGTTGGAGGCCGACGGCGACCGGACCGACATGGCTGTCTTGCCCGATTCGAAATGAATTCCACCCGTTTGGCCATTATCGCGGTTTGGATCGCCGTGCTGCTCGCCAGCGGCGCCGTCATCATGAGCACGCGTTTGAGCACCGACATGTCGGCCTTTCTGCCGCGCTCGCCCAACCCGGCGCAACAAATCCTGGTCGATCAGCTGCGCGAGGGGGTGGTGTCCCGGTTGATCCTGCTCGCGGTCGAGGGCGCGGACCCGGATACGCTGGCCGCGCTGAGCAAGACCATCGCTCACGACCTGCGCGCTGGCGCGGAAGCGGGAGGGGGCGGGTTCGGCATCGTGAACAACGGCGAGGCCGACGCGTTCGCGCACGACCGCGACATCCTGTGGCGCAACCGCTATTTGCTCAGCCCGGCGGTGACACCTGGGCATTTCGCGCCCGCCGCCCTGCGTGCCGCGCTCGAGAACGATATCAGATTGCTGAATTCCGACATGGGCATGCTGGTGAAACGCACCATTCCGGCCGATCCCACCGGCGAAATGCTGCGTCTGCTGGACGTGTTCACAACTGAGGCCCATGCGGAAACCCATGACGGCGTCTGGATGTCACACGACCACAATCGGGCTTTGCTGATGGTACAGACGCTGGCGGCGGGTTTCGACCTCAACGGCCAGGAACAGGCGCTCGACCGCATCCAAAAAGCGTTCGACGCGGCGCGCCAGGAGGTGCCGGCGGCAACCCAGGCGCGATTGATCGAGAGCGGGCCTCCGGTATTCGCGGTGCGCACGCGGATCCGCATGAAGCACGACGTGCAGCTTCTGTCGGCGATCGCCACGGTTCTGGTCGCCGTGATCCTGCTGCTCGCTTACCGTTCGGCGCGTGTGCTGGTGCTGGCGCTGTTGCCCGTGCTCAGCGGCATCGTCAGCGGCATCGCGGCGGTCAGCCTGGGGTTCGGCTTCGTGCACGGCATCACGCTTGGCTTCGGCGTCACGCTGATCGGCGAGGCCGTGGACTACGCGATCTACCTGTTCACGCAGACCGCTCAGGGGGCCGCGCCGGCCGCGACCTTGAAGCTGATCTGGCCGACGCTGCGGCTTGGGATGCTGACATCGGTGTGCGGCTTCAGCGCCATGCTGTTTTCGAGTTTTACCGGATTCGCCCAGTTGGGACTGTTCACGATCGTCGGGCTGCTGGTGGCGCTGGCCGTCACGCGATGGGTGCTGCCGGCGCTGCTGCCCGCGCGATCCCCGTTTCGCGGCGCGACGATGTTCGCCATTCCGCTGCTCGCGTTGATGCGCCAGGCGAGAATGGCCCGTTTCGCGGTGTTGGGTCTGGCTCTGCTGGCCGCCCTCGCACTGGTCTTGCATAAAGGCCGCTATTGGGAGGATGAGCTTGCCAGCATGAGCCCACTTCCGGCGGCGGAAAAACGCCTCGACGACCAACTGCGCCGTGAGACCGGTGCCCCGGACGTGCGCTATTTTCTGGCGGTCGAAGCGGCGGACCGGGAGCAGGCGTTGGTGGCCAGCGAGGAGGTCGCCGCCCGCCTTGACCCACTCGTTACAAACGGAACGATTTCCGGATTCGATTTTCCTGGCCGGTTCCTGCCGAGCGAGGCCATGCAAAAGGCGAGACTGGCGGCACTGCCGGATGCGGCCACGTTGTCCGCCGACCTGGCTCAGGCGGTCGCGAGTACCGCGTTTCGGCCGGACACGTTCGCGCCGTTCCTGACGGATGTCGCCGCCGCGGCTCAGCGACCGCCGCTGAACCGGGCGGATCTGGATGAAACCGGTCTGGCGTTACGGCTCGACTCGTTACTGCTGCCGGGTACGCATGGATGGACGGCGCTGCTGCCGCTGCGAGGCGTTGCACATCCCGATTTGCTCGCGGCCCAGATCGCCGGCTTCGGGGAATCGCATCTGTTGTTGCTTGACCTCAAAACTGAGTCGGACCGGTTGCTGGCCACCTACCTGCACGAGGCACTGACACTTTCGCTGGTTGGCTGCCTGGTCATCGTGGCCCTTTTGTCGGTCAGCCTCCGCTCCGCCCGGCGTATCGCCGCGGTTTGCCTGCCATTGGGCGCGGCGGTGATCTGCACCGCGGCATCGCTGCTGGTCGGCAACGGCGTTTTGTCGGTCTTCAATTTGTTCGGCCTGCTGCTGGTTGTCGCCGTCGGTTCCAATTACTGCCTGTTTTTCGAGCGTCAGGATCCCGACGATCCCTCGCGCGAACGGATGGTCGCCTCCCTCATGCTCGCCAATCTGTGCACCGTGATCGGGTTCGGCATCCTGTCCTTTTCGGGCTTTCCCGTGCTGCATGGGATCGGTTCCACCGTCGCGATCGGCGCATTCCTCTGCCTGCTGTTCGGCGCCACGGTAAATGCCCCCCGGGGAACGCGCCACGACGGCGCGAGGCATTGAATGGCTGAAGGCGACATGGACACCATTGTTTTCCCCGGACCGTCGGCGGGCAGCGATCGCACCTTGCTGGTCATGCTTCCCGGCGCGCATGTCGTTCCATCCGATTTCGCGGAACACGGCTTTCTCGACGCTCTGCGCGCACACCCGGCGTACGGCGCGGTCGACGCCATGGCCGTGGGGCTGAAACCGGACGACTACCTTGACGGAGATGTCGCCGCGCGCCTGCACGACACGGTGATCGGACCCGCGATGGCTCGGGGTTATGCGCGGCTTTGGCTGCTGGGGATCTCGCTCGGCGGCATGGGAGCGCTGCTCTGTGCCCGCGCTCGCCCAGGAACGGTGGATGGCATTATTTTGCTGGCGCCGTTCCTGGCGACACGCGGCACGATCGCGGAGGTGGTCGCGGCGGGCGGGCTGGAGGCATGGGAGCCGGGCGCGCCGACCAGACCGGACATCGAGCGAGGGCTGCTTTCGTGGCTCAAATCCAGGCCCTTCGCGGACGGCGGGCAGCCCAGACTGTTGCTCGGCCACGGCACCACGGACCGGTATGCCGACGTGAGCAGGCTGCTGTACGGGCAGGTGCCGCCGAACCGGATCGCGGTCACCGCCGGAGGTCATGATTGGCCTACCTGGGCCGCGCTGTGGCACCAGCTGCTTGATGCCACGCCGTTTGGCGCGGACCGCGAGACCGCGCCTTGACCGCGCCTGCTTGCATCCGGAGATATCCTGCTTCAGGTTCCGGTCATGCTGGCGATCGGCACGCCGCACCTGATTACCGGAGACAACTCCTTGAACCGCCGCGGGGCGGCGGGACGGTGTGTGGACCACGCTTACGCCGACGGCGACCAGGCGTGTGTATACAAGCCCAGACCCCGCGGCCGCACTGAGCCATTCCACCTGACATTCTGGATGCGAACCCACACATGACTTTTCGGCGCGTGATTGCCTGGGCCGTATGCGCCTCGATTTGGCTCAGCGGCTGTGCCAACTCAACGTTCAATATGCCCGAGACCAAGATCGACGAAGCGGCCTATGTGTCAGTCTACCCCTGGTACGCGGAATTTTGCGCCCTGTCGGAGATCGACAAGATACCAGGCTTCGGTGCCGAAATCGTGGCGGGCGGGCCGGGCGGACATTCCGTGCTCTACCTCAATGGCATCTGCCGGGTGAAAGGCGCGGGATACCCTGTCGTCGCGCTTTGCGTGCCCGGGGACCCGAAGCCAGGCCAGGGCGTCGGACTTAGCGTCAACGACCACTACCGGAACGCGAACTGGATCGCCACGGAGGGACGCGATTTTCTGTTTCATGGCGACCTCGCGCCGGGGGAGCCGCTGACCCGTGACGCCTATCTGCGAACGCAGCGGAAGGCCGCGGCTTTGGGCATCCTCGACGGGGTCGACTTCCATTCCCAGTACTTGGACGATCGGCCCACCACCATGTCCAAAGACGATTTCAAATACGCCCTGTCGGTCGCGACCGATTACGCGATCGATTTCGGCCGCGACCGTTATTGCGCGCGCGTGCCCCTGGACCGCGCGAAGATGGCCGCCGCGGTAGACTATTTGAATGCCGTCAACGCGCCTTATCGATCGGGACAGCAGGTCTTCAATTGGAACGTGATGGAGAACAATTGCTCACATCTGGCGCACAACGTGCTGGCGATCGCCGGCCTGTGGCCGGTTTGGCCCACCGACCGTTGGTTGCTGATCTCCGCGTTCGATTTCCCCACGCCGAAGAACGAGTTCGTCAATCTGACGCGCCGCGCCAACGACATGCCAATCGCGGACCCTGGTACCCTGTATGACGACGCGACGGCACGCGCCGCGATTCTGCGGCAGGGCTGGATCCAGACCCGGCCAGGGGGTCTCGTCGAGGCCGAGCACGCGGTCCGGCGAAACGACGTCTACAACACCAAACTCCGACTGATTTTCTTTGACGATCCAATTCTTTTCGGTCACTACCAGCAGCAGTTCGATGCGATATTCAAAGACTCGCGCTACACTGATCTCCGTGCGAATCTGAACTATTTCTCAAGATTGTATGCCGCCATCCTGGCCGCCGAGGCCACGACACCGGCGAACGCGGGCGGAGCAGCGGCGTTCCACGCGAAGTACTACCAGACGATCGCCGCCGAGCGCGCGAAACTTGACGAGACGCTCCGGCTTCTGTCGGCTGTGCCCGGCGAACGATCCTGAGCCCATGCGAAACCTTATATTGAGCCATATGTGCATTGCCTCCAGCGTCGGCTTTGGCCAGCAAGCGACGCTGTCGGCGCTCGCTTCCGGCCACAGCGGCCTGCTGCCGTGCCATTTCGAAACTGTAACCCTCCCCACCTGGACCGGTGAGATCGAAGCGCTGGACACGATCCGGCTGCCGCCGTCACTTGAAACCTTTGACTGTCGCAATAACAAACTGGCGGAACTCACGATCCGTCAGGACGGGTTCGACGATGCGGTCCGCGCCGCCGTCGAGCGTTATGGCGCGGCGAGGATCGGCCTGTTCGTCGGCACCAGCACCTCGGGCATTCTGCAAACGGAACAGGCCTACCGGAAGCGCGATCCGGCGTTGCCCGCCTGGTTTCATTACGCGGAGACCCATAACACCTCGTCGCTCGCCGCGTACCTGCGCGTCAGGCTCGGCATCGCCGGGCCATCGTTCGTTGTCTCCTGCGCCTGTGCATCCTCCGCCAAGGCGTTCGGCAACGCGGCACGCATGATCGCGGCGGGTCTGTGCGACGCGGCCATCGTCGGCGGCGCGGATTCGCTGTGCCTGACGACGTTGTATGGCTTCCATTCGCTGAACCTGAACGCCCCGGGTCCGTGCCGTCCGTTCGACGTCAACCGCGATGGCATATCGATCGGGGAAGCCGCCGGCTTCGTCCTGCTCGAACCGATGCGAACAGGCGATCGGACCGACGGCGTGCGACTGCTTGGCATCGGCGAGAGTAACGATGCCCATCACATGTCGTCACCGCATCCGGAAGGTGTCGGCGCCCGATTGGCGATGGAGCGGGCACTCGCCAGCGCCGGACTGAGACCCGCCGACATCGACTATATCAATCTGCATGGGACCGCGACGCGGGTCGGCGATGCGGCGGAGGATGCCGCTGTCAACAGCGTGTTCGGCGATGCCACGGCCCGCGGTTCCACCAAGGGCCACACCGGTCATACGCTCGGCGCCGCCGGGGCCGTGGAGGCGATCATCTCGGCGTTGGCGATCGAGCACGGGCTGTTGCCAGGCAGCCCGCACACCGAAATGATCGATCCCGCGTTCCGCGGCCGCTATCAACTCACCAGTGAGCGGGCGCGGGTGGATCGCGTGCTGAGCAACTCCTTCGGCTTCGGCGGCAGCAATTGCAGCCTGGTTCTGGGCTGCTCGCGATGATCAGGGTTTTCGTCGAAGGCATTGGCATCGCGGGACCCGGCCTGGACGGATGGTCCGCCTCGCGTGCCACGCTCGCCGGTCTGGCGCCGTACGAGCCCGCGCCGTTCGTCCCGCCGCCGGTGGTTTTGCTGCCGCCGGCGGAGCGGCGCCGCGCCGGGACCGCGATCAGGCTCGCGATTGGCGCCGGACTCGAGGCGCTGATCCAGGCCGGGCGGGATCCGGCGGGCATGGCGATGGTGTTCGCATCCTCGAATGGCGACAGCGATACCGTGCACGAGATCCTGTGCGTCCTCGCCACGGATCGGCGCGAGGTGTCACCCACCCGGTTCCATAACTCGGTGCACAACGCGCCGGCGGGGTACTGGGCTGTCGCGACCGGTTCGCGCGAACCCAGCACCAGTCTCTGTGCATTCGACGACGGCTTCTCCGCCGGCTTGCTGGATGCCGCGGTGCAGGCGACCGTCGACAACCGGCCGGTCACGTTGACCGCCTACGACCTGCCCTATCCGGAGCCGCTGCATGGCGTGCGCCCGATCGAGGCGCTGTTCGCCGCCGCACTGGTCCTGACCCCAGAACCGACCAACCGGACCATCATCGCGCTCAGCATCGCTCCCGGACGGTCCGGCGGGACCGCGACGGCCATGACGGACAGCAGGCTCGAGCGGTTGCGGCTCGGCAATCCCGCGGCGCGCGGCCTGCCCTTGCTTGCCGCGATCGCCCGCGGCGCGCCTGACACGGTCCACCTGACGGCGAGTTTCGGAACAGGTGCCGAAATCGCGGTCGAGCCGTGTTAGCCGCCACCATCGGCAAGGCGGAAATCGCGGCGTTGATTCCGCATGCAGGCGCCATGTGCCTGCTGGACTCGGTGGTTGGCTGGGACAGCATCTCGATCACCTGCCTGGCCTCCAGCCACCGTGACGCGGACCATCCTTTGGCCCGCGACGGTCGCCTCGATTGCGTCTGCGGCATTGAGTACGCGGCGCAGGCGATGGCGGTCCACTTCGGGCTTACTGCCGGTCAGCGGCCCACGTCCGGCTACCTCGCCAGTGTGCGCGACGTGGTTTGCCATGTTGCGCGGCTGGATCTGCTGGCAGGGGATCTGGAGGTGACCGCCACGCGGTTGGCCGGCGATGCCGCGGGTGCGGTTTATGGTTTTCGCCTGCGTAGCGGCGAAGCAACGATCCTGGAGGGGCGCGCGGCCGTCGTGCTCGACGCCGGCCAGCCGCGGGACGGTGGAGGATCCGCATGATATCAGCCGCCGTAACCGTTGACTCTTGGCAGTGCTGTCCACGCATTGGCATTCTCGGGTCGAGCCCTGTGGCATGCACACATCGTTGGGCTGAACCGTCACCATACTCCGGTGTCGGGACGGGGGCGCCAGAACCTCGGCAAGTAAGTTTTCTGACACGGAGGAGACAGGGAAAAGGAAGTGTGGCGCTTCGTGCGGGCGGTCGATCATACACCGCTCGAAGTATTCAGAATTCTTGCTTTCCGTGAGAATCCGTGTCTTTTCCCTGTCTTCTCCGTGTTAAAGCCTTGCTTTCTTTCGGCCGGCGGACCAACCGATGAACACCAAAGACGCACATCTGAATTCGAGATGTGTGAATCTTGTAGGGCTCGACCCTGAGGCATGCACATCTTGAGCGAGACATTCGCGGGATGCCGCGCGAAGCTCAGCAATCAAGTAAGCAAGGATTTAACACGGAGGACGCTGACCGGCGCGGACGGCACCGTCACCGATCGACCGGCTGAATTTCCTCAACGCCGGTTGATGCCTGTCGCGGCATGCGCGAGCCCGTTAAAAGCGCCGCGGACAATCGCGCATACATGCCGATCAACAGCAAATTATCGCGCAGGTATTTGAAGTGCGAAACACCACCCTCGACACGGCGAAAATATCGCACCGGAGTGGGAACGTTGATGGGGCGGACGCCCAGCCAGCATAACCGTATCGCTGCTTCGGAGTCGAAATCGAAGCGCCGCATCCCCGGCGTCTCCGCGAATATCCTGATCAGGGGAGCGATCGGATAGACGCGAAATCCGAACAGCGAATCCCCAATCGCGCCGCGCGGCGTCACCACACCGGCGCAGAAATTCGCGATCTTATGCCCAAACACCCGGATACGCGGCGCGCTCTCATCGAACAACGGCAAGCCCAGTACCATGGAATCGGGATGTGCGAGGGACGCCGCGATCATGACTTCGATATGCTCCGCCGAATGTTGGCCGTCCGCATCCATGGTCAGCGCATGCGTGAAACCCCGCGATCGGGCGAGCTTCAACCCATGCAGGATCGCCGCTCCCTTGCCTTGATTTCTCGGCAGGATACAAGTGAACAGGCCCGGGTCGTCCTCGGCCATGCGGGTCAATGCCTCTCCGGTGCCATCCGTGCTGCCGTCGATGACCACGATGACCGGCCATGCGAGCCGACGGGCACCGGCGATTGTCTCGTAGAGGCGCGAGCCGGTGTTGTAACTCGGAATCAGGACCACATGGGTCAGCCGATCAGCATTCATACTCAACCATTACCTGGCGGGCCTGGTGGCTTCATGCTTTACCGGACCGCGCCAACGGCCTGGCGGTATTCCGGGCCAGCAGTCGTTCCGCCTTGGCCGCGAGGGACTTCAGGTAATACAGACCCTTGAACAGGCCCAGGCGGGCGTGGATCGGCGATGGGCGAAACACGTCGCCCGCCAGCAGCGACATCACCGACTCCCGCAGGCGCAGCGGATTGCCGTTGTTCATGAACAGCGCGCGGATCGCCGGACGGTTGACGCGATAGATGAACCAGGAAAACCGCTCCATCGCGCGGTTCACGTCCGCCTCATAGCGGCGCAGCGCGAGCGCGGCCTCGTCCGCCGTCTTGTGCAGACAGGCAGTGACCGCATCGGCGGCGAGGAACCCGCTCTGCATGGCGATAAAGACCCCTGACGAGAACACCGGATCGATAAAGCCATAGGCGTCACCAACCATGAGATAACCGGGTCCGGAAATGCGGTCGGACTTGTAGGAGTAATTCCCGGTGGCGGTTGCCGGGCCGATCAGCTCGGCGTCGCGCAACCGGTCCGACAACGCCGGCGACATGGCGATCACGTCCTTGAGAAACGTGGTCACGTCGGTCTTGCGCGTCTTCATGAAATCCGCGTGGCAGACCGCTCCGACGCTGGTGGTTCCATCCAACAGCGGAATGAACCAGAACCACCCGTGGTCGAACCAGAACAAACTGATGTTGCCCACCGCCTTGCCGGGCAGCCGCCGCGCGCCGGTGAAATGACCATATATCGCCGCGGTATGATGTTGCTTATTGCTGACCTTGGTTCCCAACTTATTGGCGAGCAGCGTGTCGCGTCCGGAGGCATCGACGAGAAACTTCGCCGCGAATTGTTGTTCCCGCCCATCCTCCGCGCGCGCCCGCGCGACGACGCCGCCTTCCGCCGGAAATTCCACCCCGGTGATCCGCCAGCCGTCGATCACCTGAGCGCCGGTCGCGGCCGCGTGTTTCCACAAAACGTGATCGAACTCCGATCGCCGGACCTCGTAGGCGGAGGAAAGACTCTTGTCCCAGGCTTGCGCGAACTCCAGGTGCGACGGTTTGTCATGCCATGGAGAAACGAATTCGGCGCCGTATTTGGGGATCCCGATGCGGGCGATCTCATCGGCGACCCCGAGTTGTTCGAACAACGGCATGTTCATCGGCAACAGCGACTCGCCGATGTGAAAGCGCGGGTGATGGTCTTTCTCGATCAACAGGACGCGCTCACCGCGGCGGGCCAGCAGGGTCGCGACAGTCGACCCACCTGGGCCGCCGCCGACCACGAGGACGTCGTACCGCTCGTCGCTGGTAATCACCATGGCATCGACCTTTGGCACGAGTTCAACCGGAGGTTCGGTGGCTTATAGCCGCCAGGCGGGACAGGACGCCAGCGTCGCCGCGCCGCGGAGCACCGGCCCTTCACCGCGGGTGAGCCGAGCCCCGGCGCAGACTGATCGCGATGCGGTCCGCGAGTTGATCGACGGTTGCCTCCATGGCTGACACGATGGCGGCGTCCGTGAGGGACTCTTTGGACCCCGCCGCCGCCATGGTCAGGAATGTTCCCCGCTCGGCGACCGCGGCGGTCCCCGGGTCTTGCCCCGGGATCGTCCAGCGCGCGGTCAGCACGCATCGACCATCCGGCTGGACATCGAAGGAACCGACGTCGACCAGCAGCCGTCGGGCGGGCTGACCCGACAGCCACGAATGCACCACCAGCATGCCCGGCAGGCGCCGCTCCAGTGAGGCCTCCAGCGCATGCGTGATCCCGACCGACAGCCGCTCCCCCCACTGGCCCGTCTTACTCGGCTTTAGTTCGTTGCGGCCATCGCGCAGCAAAATGTCCGTGATGTCGAGGTAGTCTGGCAGCGAGACAGTGGGCAACTCCAGCACCGGCCGGCCCGCTTCACCGTGCACGCCCACGATCGGATCGGCTGGCGCGCTGAGCACGTAAGTGCGGGGAACCGGGTTGGATGAGCAACCCGTCAGAACGATCAACGCCAGCAACGTCAGATGTGATCTCATCGTAACGATCATCCCAACAGACCGGTGCACTGGTTGGTTCCATCCCATGGCTCGCCGGTCACGGGCGTGTCTTTCAACGTGATACTGTTACGCTCTGGCGGCCCTGGGTTGGGCGCCAAAGCAGCCGGGTCAGGCGACGCCCGACCGCATTAGTGCCAAGTGAACCTCATGGCTGACGGACGATAATTGCCGGCTTTCGATCGGAACAGATTCGGAATCTACTCAGGTTGCCCTTCGACCCGCGGGTCTGCTCAGTTTCAAAGCACCGCGATCCGCTCCAGAAAGCGCGCCTTTCGTGCGTGCCGTGCCCGGATTTCCACAATGCGACGGATGAAATCCGGCAGTGCATCGCGCTCATCCGCGACTGCCTTGAGTTCCTCAAGCAAATCCGCCGCACGGTCGTAGCTGGAGGCGTTGCTCCGCTCGATTTCGGCCTCGACGTCACGCCACACGCCTTCCCCGCGGCGCGCGATCGCCAGCAGCCGCTGCCGGCGCTTCTCCTCCTGTTGCCGCGCGCGCTGTTCGCGTTCCTCAGCCTCACGCCGGGCGGCTTGCTGTTGGCGGGCGAGGCTGAGTTCCGCGGCGCGGGCCCGGAGATCAGCGACAGTGCGCGGCGGTGTTGGCTCCCGTTCGGCATCCAGGCGGTTCCTTACGGCGGCGCGCAATTCGGCGGCGACATGCGGGTCGCCCTCGACCAGCCGCGACAGGAGTGTGGTCTTTGCCTGATCGGACAGGCTGGAGATGGCGTCTCGCGCGGCATCGGGCGGGATCGCGCCAAGGCCAGGCACACCTTCACGTTCCGCTGCCGCCTGGACCAGATCGGGGTCGAGGCAAAAGAACGCGGCGAATGCCTCCAGCCGACCGGTCAGCGGTCCAATTCCCGGCAGCGGTTCCGGCGTGTCCGCACCAACCACGTCAAACTCAACCGCCATCAGCCAAATGAGATAAAGCAGCCGCGAATCGCCCGCGAGCAGATCGGCCCGCAACGGCGCCAGCGTATCGAGCAAGCCTGGGCCGTCATCCCAATCCACCTCCAGTTCCCGAAGTTCGACGTTGAGGATCAGATGATCTCCCGCGACCCTGACCCTGGCGAATTCGGGGTCAACCAGGCACGCATCGACCACTCGGCGGTCAATCAATCGTTCCGGAACACGAATCATCAAACGGCGGGTGCCCCAGTTCGCCAGGTAGAGATGGAGGTCGAACCATTCCTCCATCAGCGCATTGGGATCACCCTTGAAGTCGCCCCACTGGTAGGTATTCGTGAAACTCGTGGCCGTGATCTGGGCGCGGGACGACAAGGCCCGCAACGAGTTTCGCGCGGCCGTGTCGAGCAGGCGGTCGATCGCCCGAAATTCGTAATACTGGTATTCGCTCATGATCTCATGTGTCGTCGGAGGGGGGAACGTTATCAGATGGGGTAGAGTACTTCATCCGTTTCAAGTATGTGCAATGCCTCGGCGAGCGTGACGCCCGAGTGCAACGGCAACCAGCGCCCCGTGTGGCGCATCCAGTAGATATTGAACCGATCCGGCCCCATGTGGTCGATGCGAGCAAACGGCGCATCGAATTCCTCGCCGCGGTTTTCTTCAAATCCCGACCGGTAGCGCTGCATGAAGCGATATCGCCCGGCACCCCATGCACCATGAATGTCGATGACGTAGTTCCATTGGGTCGGCCTGATTTCCCGCAGGAATCGTGGCTTCAGGACGTCGCGAATAAAGTTTTCGCAGGCGCTGACGATCGCTTGCTGTTCCAGCGCGTCAGGCCGTGCCGGCCCTGGGCTTCGGCTGGACAATCGCCAGACTTTTGGTTGCTTTCGGGCCATTCCATCGATCCTTGTCCGCCGCACTGGCCACGAAGAGTATGAAACGCCGCGTCCCGATTCGTCACCCCTGTATCGTCTCGATCTCCATCGGAAACAACGCGTCAGGGTCATCGACCTTGAGCAGATGGTAAACGTTGAACCGGTACGCGGGCCCAAGCGAGACCTCCGGCGGCGTGAACGGAAACGCGAGATTGCCGGCGGTGGAAAGCCGCCCAGGATAGCCGAAGTGAAGCAGGTACTGCTTGCAGGTACGCACGACTTCTGACGCGCGCTCCCGAGTCGGCGCGATGCATTCGCCCATGATGAACACTTCGCCGGGCGGCGCCTCGCTCGCGGGCACGACCATGCGAACCCCATCCACGCCGTAAACCCGCCAGCGTAACGTATAATCCTGGGCCTGATCCTCGCACACCAGATCGCGCACGAGGTCGGACAGCTTCGGCAGAATTTCCTTGCTCTGGGCTATGAAGCGCGGATCGGCGGCACCGGCGAGCAGCACCGCACGCTCGCCGATCAGACGGGCGCCCTCCATTTTGATCGTGGGACGGTCAGTGTCGTGCCAGACCGCGCCGGAGACCCGGGTCCGCCGGTCGTCCACCGCCTCATACCGCGCGTTCGACAGGTCGAGCATTCCCTCCGGCTCATGCACGGTGAACGGGTCCGCCTGCTCATACAGGCTGTGCGCGGCGACCGAGGTTGGGGTGGCACGGCGCTCGGGGTTGGTGCTTTCCAGCACGAATCCGTCGTCGTCCAGCTCGGCGATGATCGGGTCGCGCCCACCGGGAACGCAACAAAGCGAGGCGCACTCGATGATCTTGGCCATGTGCATCGCGAGACCGGCGTCAAAGCCCAACAACATTGGCAGCGCGGCGAAGATGCCGGTGTCGCAGGCGCGGCCGGCGATGACGACATCGACGTCCGCCTCCAGGGCGCGGCGGAACACGCCAGTGCCCATCTGGCCCACAATGTGAGCAGCTTCGGTGATGTCGTCGTCGGTCAGGTCCGGCATGTCGTCGAAGCTGACGATCCGGCCGGCGCGGGACGCCTCCAGCAGCATCGGCCGCGACAGATCGGCGCGGATCACCGCCATGCGGAACCGCAGCCCGTCGGCGCGCGCGATGTCGCGGATGATCGCCAGCGTCGCGTCGAGATGCGGCGCCGCGCCCGCCGAGCCCGCCGAGCCGATGACCAGCGGCACATCCAGGCTCCTCGCCGCCAGCAGCACTTTACGCAGATCGCGACGGGTTGCCTCGGGCGCTGTCGCCATCTCGCCCTTGCCGAGGTAGGTCGGCCCAATATCGATCGAGCCCATGTCGCAGCCGATCAGATCCGGCTGGCGCGCGAGGCCGGTGTTGAAGCCCGGCGTCGGAATGCCGTAGCCGAGCTGGCCGGATGCACCCAGCAGACGCAGCGGCCGGCGGGCGCGGCGAACTTCGGACAGAATGCGGCCGGAGGCGCTCATAATTCGATCCCCAGCAACGGCGCGTGCTGCTGCGCGCCATAGACGTCGACGTCGCCCGGATCGCCGGCCATGATGCGGCGCGCGAGCACGATCTTGATGGCGCGGCCGGCGGGATACGGGATGACGGTCACGGCTTCGGGAGGCACGCCGTACAGCCGGCCGACCGCCTCGGGGCCCAACGCTGGAGATTGCGCGACTCGTTGATAGTCGGCGTCGGTGGCGAACATCACATCCAGCGTCAGCCGCCGCGGCCCAGCATTTTTGCTGCGTATGACCTGGGCGAGATCGGAGAGTTTCATGGTGACCCGAACAAGGTTGATCCCGCGGCGGGAAGGATGCCAGATGCGGGTCCGGGCATGGAGACATGGCCGGCGATGGTCCGCAAGGGCAGCAGGGAGACCCAACGGGGAGTCAAGGTCCATGTTCAACCGTCAGGCCCTGATCGGACTGATCGGCGCCAACATCATGAAGTCGCTGGCGCCGGCGCTGCACATTGACGCCTTCGCGGCGGCCGGCATCACCGGGCACTACCATTTGATGGACGTCGATCAACTGCCCGGAAGGACGCTGAAGGGTCTGCTGAACGCGGTGAAGACCGCCGGCTTCCTCGGGGTGAACATCACGTTTCCATTCAAGCAGGAGGTCATGCCGCTGCTGGACGAACTCTCGACCGAGGCGCGGCAGACCGGAGCGGTCAACACCGTGGCGATCTCGCGGGAGGGTCGCACAACCGGCCACAACACGGACCGCGGCGGCTTCCGGTTGAATTTCGAAGACGGACTCGGCCGCGCCGCCGCCGCAGGTAAGACGGCGGTGCTGGTCGGTGCGGGAGGTGCCGGCAGCGCGGTGGCGTTCGCGCTGATGGACCTCGGGCTGCGCGAGTTGATCGTGTTTGACAAGGACTCCGCGCGCGCGTCGGCGTTGGCCGCTGACGTGTGCACGCATTTTGGGGTGGGACGTTGCCGCGTGTCGGAACGGTTGAATGATGAAATCGCCGCCGCCGATGGTGTCGCGAATGCCACGCCGATCGGGATGGCGGGCTTCCCCGGCAATCCGGTCCCGGTCGAGGCATTGCGTCCGGATCACTGGGTCGCCGACGTGATCTACACGCCAATCGAGACCGAGCTGATCCACGCGGCGGCGGCCCAGGGGGCGCGCGTGCTGACCGGAGGCGGCATGTGCGTCCATCAGGGCGTCGACGCGTTCCGGCTGTTCACCGGCATCAGCCCCGACGTGGCACGCATGCACCGCACGTTCAACGATGCACTCGCGACGCGGGATGCGGTGCCATGAAAACCGCGATCGCGACGGTTTGTCTCAGTGGCGGGCTGGATGAGAAGCTGTTGGCCATCGCCGCCGCCGGCTTCAAAGGCGTCGAGATTTTCGAAAACGATCTGCTCTCGTTCAACGGCACGCCAAAAGATGTCAGGCACGCGGCCGAGGATCTCGGCCTGACGATCGTCACGTTCCAGCCGTTCCGCGATTTCGAAGGCATGCCGGCTGACAAACGCGAGCGCGACTTCGTCCGCGCCGAGCGCAAATTCGATCTGATGGCGGAACTAGGCTGCGATCTGCTGATGGTTTGCTCCAACGTGTCTCCGGAAAGCGCCGGCGGGATCGACCGCGCCGCCGAGGATTTTCATGCGCTTGGCGAGCGTGCGGCGAAACGCGGGATGCGCGTTGGGTTCGAGGCTCTGGCCTGGGGCCGCCACATCAACGACTACCGCGACGCGTGGGAGGTCGTGCGGCGAGCCGGTCATGCATCGGTCGGCCTGGTGCTCGACTCGTTTCACATTTTGTCGCGCAAGACCGACCTCAAGGCGCTGACCGCGGTGCCGAGGGATCGAATCTTTCTCGTGCAATTGGCCGACGCGCCCGTCCTGGAAATGGATTTTCTCTCCTGGAGCCGTCATTTCCGCAACTTTCCTGGGCAGGGCGACTTCCCAGTGCTGGACTTCATGATCGCGTTGCAGCAGACCGGCTATGATGGGTTGTTGTCGCTGGAAATCTTCAACGATCAGTTCCGCGCCGGCTCCGCGCGGAGCGTCGCCATCGATGGGCATCGCTCGTTGATCTGGTTGCTGGACCAAATGGGTGGTTCGGCACCGTCGTTGCCGCCTCGCGCGCTTTGTCTCGGCACCGAATTCATCGAATTCGCGATGGACGAAGCAACTGAGCCATCGTTCAACGCGCTGATGCGCGGCCTGGGTTTCGCGCGTAGCGGGGTTCATAAATCCAAATCGGTGACGCGATGGTCGCAAGGCGGCATCAATCTTGTCGCCAATACCGAAAAGGAAGGCTTCGCCCATTCTTACTACATCACCCACGGTACCGCGGTTTGTGCCCTGGGTCTGCGAGTTGACGATGCGGCGGCCACATTGCGCCGGGCGCGCGGCCTGCTAGATCAGCCGTTTCAGCAGGCGGTCGGCCCAGGGGAACTGGAGATTCCGGCGGTGCGGGGTGTGGGTGGCAGTTTGATGTATTTCATCGATCCGGCGAGCAAGCTCGCGCGGGTCTGGGACATCGAGTTCGAGCCGACCGGCGAGACGGCGCCGGATGCCGGTCTCACCGTCGTCGATCATATCTCGCAGTCGATGCATTACGAGGAGATGTTGACCTGGTTGCTGTTCTATTCGTCGTTGCTCAATCTGGACAAAGTACCGGCGCAGGACGTGCTGGACCCGGGCGGCCTCGTGAAAAGTCAGGTGGTGCGATCGGCGGACGGCGCGGTCCGGATCATTCTGAATGCGTCGCAATCGAGTCGTACGCAGTCCTCGCGGTTCCTGTCGGAGGTGTTCGGATCAGGCGTGCAGCATATCGCCCTGGCGACCGACGATATCTTCGCAACGGTTGCGAAACTGCGGGAAAACGGCGTTCCCCTGCTCCGCATCCCGGAGAATTACTACGATGACCTGGAAGCTCGGACCGGCCTGAGCGGTGACGAACTCGACCGGCTGAAATCATTGGACATCCTGTATGACCGGGATGGCACGTCGGAATATTTCCAGGTTTACACGCACACATTCGAGGACCGGTTTTTCTTTGAGGTCGTGCAGCGGCGAAATTACACGGGCTTTGGCGCGGCCAACGCGTCGATCCGCCTCGCCGCGCAGACCCGTCTCGCACAACAAATCGACTGAAACGGATCCATACCATGACAGAACTCTTCAATCCCCGCGATTGGTCCGGCCAGCCGGGCTACATCGCGCCGGACTATAAATCCACACCGTTGCGCGGCCCCACGAAGCCGCTGATCCCATTGCCGCAAACACTCTCGGAGCTGACCGGACCAGTTTACGGCCAGGAGAGTGTCACCGGACAGGATGCCGACCTGACGCGTAATGGCCGTCGCAATGGCGAACCGTTGGGCGAACGCATCATCGTGGCCGGCCGCGTGCTGGACGAAGATGGCCGGCCTGTCCCCAATACGCTGCTGGAAATCTGGCAGGCCAACGCGGCGGGCCGTTACATCCATCAGACCGATCAGCATGACGCGCCGATTGATCCAAACTTCTTCGGCGGCGGTCGTTGCGTGACGAACGCTGACGGCGCTTATCGCTTCATGTCGGTAAAGCCCGGCGCCTATCCCTGGCCGAACCACCACAACGCGTGGCGGCCGAACCATATTCATTTCTCGCTGTTCGGGCCGAGCTTTGTGACGCGCCTTGTCACCCAGATGTATTTTCCGGGCGATCCGTTGCTCGCTCTCGATCCAATCTTTCTGGCAACGCCGGCGGAGACCCGCGACCTGCTGATCGCGCAATTCAGTCTGGACCTGACGGAACCGAATTATGCGCTTGGCTATGCGTTCGACATCGTGCTGCGTGGCCGTACCGCGACACCGATGGAGGCCTGAGCGATGACGAAACTGAGACAAACGCCATCGCAGACGGTTGGGCCATACTTCGCGTATGGTCTGTCGCCGGAACAATACGGCTACCAGCAGAATTTGACCAGCATCGCGGGCAGCCAGATGGCGGAAGGCGATGTCGAGGGCGAGCGCATTCGCGTCGAGGGCCGGGTGTTCGATGGTGCCGGCAATCCGATCTCCGACGCATTGATTGAAGTCTGGCAGGCTGACTCGCTGGGGCGGTACGCGCATCCGGCGGATCCGCGGGGCAGCAACAACACGTTCAAGGGGTTTGGACGTTGCGGTACCGGCACGGACCCGCGAAACCGATTTTGGTTCGACACGATCAAGCCAGGCCAGGTTGCCCCTGGGCAGGCGCCGCATTTGAACGTCATCGTGACCATGCGAGGGATGTTGCTGCACGCATTTACTCGGATTTACTTTTCGGACGAAACGGCGAACGCCACCGACAAAGTGCTGGCCGCGGTGCCGGCGGAGCGGCGCGGCACCCTGATCGCCACACATCAGGGTGGCAATGTCTACCGTTTCGATATCCACATGCAGGGCGACGATGAGACGGTGTTTTTCGACGCGTGATACGGGCCGCCATTGTCGTCATACTCGGGCCTGACCCTGCAAGATTCACACATCTTGAATTCAGGTGTCCGTCTTTGGCGTTCATCGGTTGGTTGCCTGGCGGAAAGAAAGCAAGACTTTAACACGGAGAAGACAGGGAAAAGGCAGGGATTCTCACGGAAAGTCCGGAGTTTTACACGCTTAGAGCGGTGTATGATCGAACGTCCGCGCGAAGCCCACACTTCCTTTTCCGTGAGAATCCGTGCCTTTTCCCTGTCTTCTCCGTGTTGGAAAACTTACTTGCCATGGTTCTGGCGGCACCGTCCTGACAAGGGAGTATTGTGAGGGTTAAGCGCAACGATGTGTGCGAACCGCGGGGCCTGCCCTGGCCCGGGGATGACGGTCGTGTTACCTGTTCCGTCCCACCAGCGCGCGGACGTTCGCCTCCACCGCGGCCAGATCGTTTGGTAGCACGACGAAACGTTCCGGCCGCGCCATCAGGTCCGCGAGTCTGGGCGGCAATACGGGCCGGATACCGACCGCCTGCTCGATCGCATCGGGGAATTTCGCCGGGTGCGCGGTGGCCATCGCCACCGTCGGAACGCCATGCGCGGGTGGCTGCGCCCGCGCCGCCGCGATGCCGATCGCGCTGTGGGGATCAGCGAGATACCCACATGCGTCATGCAGACGGCGGATCTCCGCCGTGGTGCCGGGATCGTCCAGTCGGAAGCCATGGAACACCGTCCGCACACGATGCCAGTCGGCATCGGACACCGCCATGCGGCCGGTGGCACGGAAGCCGCGCATCGCATCGGCGGTGGCGACGGGATCACGGTCAAACAGTTCGAACAACAACCGCTCGAAGTTGGAGCTGACCTGGATATCCATCGACGGCGACAGCGACGGCTCAACCGGCGCCATCGACATGTCGTTGCGTTCCAGGAATCGGGTCAGGATATCGTTACGGTTCGAACCGACGATGAGTCGCGCCACCGGCAGACCCATGCGGCGCGCGGCCCAGGCGGCGAGGATATTGCCGAAGTTGCCGGTGGGAACGGAGAAGGCGACTTCTCGATCGGGCGCGCCCAGAGCCAGCGCGGCGGCGACATAATAGGGAATTTGCGCGGCGATGCGAGCCCAGTTGATGGAGTTGACGGCGGACAGACTCATTTCGGTACGGAATGGAACGTCGGCGAACAGTGCTTTGAGGAGGTCCTGACAATCGTCGAATGTGCCCTCAATCGCGACATTGCCGACATTTGGTGCCAGCACGGTGGTCATCTGGCGGCGCTGCACGAGGCTGGTGCGCGCGTGCGGATGCAGAATGACGATGTCGATACGATCGCGATTGGCGCAGGCCTCGATGGCGGCGGATCCGGTGTCGCCCGAGGTGGCGCCGACAATCGTCACACGAGCGTTTCGTTCAGCCAGCACGTGCTGGAACAGCAAGCCCAGTACCTGCATCGCCATGTCCTTGAAGGCGAGCGTCGGGCCGTGGAACAGTTCTTGCGCGAACAGATGGGTTTCCAGTTGCACCAGCGGCACGACCGCCGGATGGTCGAAGCCGGCATAAGCCTCATGACAAATCTTCGTCAGCGCCTCGAAAGCGATCGAGCGGCCGACGAACGGGCACATCACGCGCGCGGCCAGGTCGGGATATGACAGCCCGCGCATGGCGCGCCAGTCGGCGGCGGAGAAAAGCGGCCAGCTCTCGGGCATGAACAGGCCGCCATCCTCGGCGAGGCCCGCGAGCAGGACACCGGCGAAATCGCGTACGGGCGCCTGCCCGCGGGTGGAAATATAGCGCATGGCTCTCGTTTAAAGCGTATCGCCGATCGACGGAAGCACCGCGCTGCCGGCACGAGCGGCGGAAGCACCGCGCTGCCCGCGCGAGCGACGGAAGCACCGCGCTGCCCGCGCGAGCGACGAAAGCACGGCCAGGCGATGGAACAAGCGATCGCCTCCCGGTATGCTGGGTGGCAACCAAAGGACCGCGCGATGCACAACTCACCGATGGCCCACAACCCATGATCAAAAGCGCGCTCGTCACCGGCGCCGGTGGCGGACTTGGCCGTGCGGTGGCGCTGGCGCTGGCGGGCCGCGGATGCGCGGTCGTGGCGCTGGATATCGTTGCTTCAGCGGCCGAGGAAACCGCCGCCGAGGCGGGATCTGGCCTGGTCACTCCACTCGTCGTGGATCTGACCGCGCCGGGGGCGGCGGAACTGGCGGTAGCGGAGAGCCTGGAGGCTCTCGGCGGACTGGACATCGTGGTCAACAACGCCGGCTGGGGCATCGGCGAGGCGTTCCTGGCGATGACCGAAGCGAGCTGGGATCGCACGCTGGCGCTGAACCTGAAGGCCGTGGCGCTGATCTGCGCGGCGGCGGGACGCCACATGAAGACCCGCGGGTCCGGCCGGATCGTCAACGTGACCTCGCCGGCGTCGCGCATGGCGTTGCCGAACTATCTCGCTTACGCGGCCAGCAAAGCCGGCGTCGACGCGGTGACGCGGGCGGCGGCGGTGGCTCTGGCACCGTTCGGCGTGCGGGTGAACAGCGTGGCGCCCGGGATGATGGATACCGCGATGCAGGCGGTGACCGAGCGGCAGCTCGCGGCGATCGACGGGCGGGACGACGTGGCGGCGTTTCTGGCGGAACGCACCGCCAGGATCCCGGTCGGGCGCCGGACGGATGTCGATACGGTGGCGGGCATGATCGTTTGGCTGGCGTTGGATGCGCCGGAGTATATCACAGCGGAACGGTTGAATGTGAGCGGCGGGTTGGATCGGGATTGATCCCGCTGAGAAGCGCCATCCCGGTCCAGGCGGTCCCACCAAAGCAACACGCGTCTGACTTTGTTTCGCCACGCCGGCATGGGAACCAATCCGCCGCATTCCCATTTACAGACCGGTATGATACGCCAAAACCCCCGAATTTTTCGTCTGTCCGCCACCGTCGCCATCGGCGCCTTGCTTTGCAACGCGGCCACGCCGATCGCCATGGCCCAGGCGCCGCCGCCACCCGCCGGGCAGCCCGGTCAAACCCCCCCCGGTCAAAGCCCCCCCGGTCAAAACCAGGGTGACCCTCCGGACCGGGTCGGACGCATCGCGAGCGCGACCGGCGCGGTTTCCTTCCGCACCAGCGCGGACACCGATTGGAGCGCGGCCACGGCGAACTATCCGGTCAGCGCCGGCAACGCGTTCTGGACTGAACCGAACGCTCGCGCGGAACTGGAGATTTCCGCCAGCCGCATCGACCTGTCGGGGCAGACCGAGTTCGACGTGACGACATTGGATGCCGGCGGACTCCAGGCGGTGGCACCGCAAGGTGAAATGTATCTCCATGTTCTCGATCTCGCCCCGAATGAGGTCTGGTCGGTGCAAACTCCGCGCGGCATGGTGCGACTGACCCAGGCCGGCCGTTACGGCATCGTTGTCGGCACCACGGAGCAGCCGACGCAGGTGACAGTCCTGGAGGGCGCGGCCGAAATCGAGGGCCCGGGCGTGTCCCTGAAAATCGCGGCCAACCAGACCGCGACGGTGACCGGGGCCGACACCTTCCAGGGCAGCGTTGGCCCGGCGGTGCGCGACGCGTTTCTTGCCGCCAGACTGGGGGCGGACCGTCCTCCACCCCAGCGGACGGCAGCGATCCCAGCCCAGATTGCATACATGCCGGGCGGCGAGGACCTGCAAACCTATGGCGAGTGGTCGCAGGCGCCGGATTATGGCGAGGTCTGGTATCCGCCCGTCTCGCCGACCTGGGTTCCCTATCGGGACGGTCAGTGGGCGTATGTCGCGCCCTGGGGTTGGACCTGGGTGGACGCCGCTCCATGGGGTTTCGCACCCTTCCACTACGGCCGCTGGGCTCATATCGGCCCGCGCTGGGGCTGGGTCCCTGGCGAGGAAAGCGCCCGCGAACGGCCAGTCTACGCACCCGCTTTGGTGACCTTCATCGGCGTCGGCGCCGGGCTCGCCGTGGGCGCCGCGATCGCCCACCGCTCGGTCGGCTGGGTGCCTCTGGGCCCGCGCGAGGCATACCATCCCTGGTACCATGCCTCGGATAACTACGTCCGGCAGGTCAATGCCGGTCATGTCAGGGATGCGACCACGATCAACAACAACGTCGCCATCAACAATTTCGCCAACCGCGCCGCGGCGACCTCGGTGCCGGCGAGCATCATGACCGGGTCGCGTCCGGTGCGCGTGGCGGCCAGGCCGATTTCGCAGCAGGCATTCGCGGCGGCCCATCCGGTGATCGGGCAGCAGCCGATAGGCCCCACGGTCAGAACGCTCGGTGTCACCCCGGCGGTGGCGCGTCAACTGGATCTGCACGCCGCCGGTCCCCAGGTTCCCGCACGGCGGCCCGCCCCCGGTCCGGTGGTGCGGGTCCAGGAACCCGGCGCCGAGAAGGGTCCCCCACCGCGCCCGGCGCTTATCGGTTCGCATGGGGAACAACCCGGTGGTCCACGCCCCGGCGAGCCGGCCGGGCCAGGCCCGGGAGCAACGCATGCGCCAGGCGTTCCGCCGCCGTTGACAGGCCCGGGACCACGGCCCTCTGGGGTGCCGGAGGGGGCTCGTCCTTCAGGCCAGCCGTCCGGTACAGCCGCGCCACCGGGGCAGCCACCCCGGCCCGCCACATCTCAGGGCCAGCCCGCGAGTATCGCCGCGCCTCCTCCGGGCCCTCGCCCCGAGGGCGTGCCTCGGCCCGGAATCGCGCCTGAGGTAACTCGTCCAGGCGGTCCTCCACCGCTCGCTGCCCCAGGGACGCCGCCGGCCGGGGTGCCGGGGACTCCTCCTCCAGGAGGTCGCCCGCCCTCGGTTGAGCGTCCAACGCCTGGCGCCAATCCCACCGCACCGGGTGGTCATGAACCGCCGCCGCATGTCGTGACGCCGGAGGCCGCGCATCCCGCGCCGCCACCGCATATCGCCACGCCGGAGGCACCACGTGCCGCGCCGCCGCCGCACATCGCGACGCCCGAAGCACCGCGTCCAGCGCCGCCACCGCATGTCGAAGCGCCGCGGCCCGCGCCTCCGCCTCCGCCACCCCACGTGACGGCGCCCGCACCGCCGCCGCCACCGCATGTCGAAGCGCCGCGGCCCGCGCCTCCGCCTCCGCCGCATGTCGAAGCGCCGCGGCC
>ODAK010000525.1_pt1 | contig 43991 bp, 34 predicted proteins | sample 1539591 | NCBI WGS metagenome assembly ODAK01 (sample SAMEA3539303, study PRJEB22396) | soil metagenome | biome: tundra; feature: field; material: soil | place: USA | collected 2010-05 | depth 0.15 m
GGAACTCCGGGAACTCCGGGAACTCCGGGAACTCCGGGAACTCCGGGAACTCCGGCAACCTGGGCCTGGGTAACGGCTCTGGCAACGGCTCCGGCATCGGCAACGGCTCTGGCAACGCGGCGGGCACCGGGCTCAGCAGCGCCAGGCAGCAGGCCGTCGAGAACGCCGTCCAGCCCGGGCTGGTCGACATCACCAGCAATCTGAGCTACGAGAACGGCACGGCCGCCGCTACCGGCATGGTGATCAGCAGCTCTGGCATCGTGCTGACCAACAACCACGTCATCGACGCCTCCACCGGCCTGTCGGCCAAGGTGGTCGACACCGGCCAGCACTTCACGGCAAAGGTGCTCGGCTACGACAAGGCCGACGACATCGCGGTCATCCAGCTGGTCGGCGCCTCGGGCCTGAGGACGGTCCCGCTCGGTGACTCCAGTACGGTCAAGCTCGGCGACGGGGTCGTGGCCATCGGCAATGCCGACGGAACGGGCGGCGCGACGGTCGTCACCGGCTCGATCACCGGGCTCAACCAGAGCATCACCGCCAGCGATGAGGGCAGCAGCAGCGGCAGCGAGACATTGCACGGGATGCTGCAGACCAACGCCAACATCATCCCCGGCGACTCTGGCGGACCGCTCGCCAGCGCCTCGGGGAAGGTGATCGGCATGGACACCGCAGCCGCCTCAGGCAGCTTCGGCGCCAACGAGCCCAACGTCGGCTTCGCGATCCCGATCAACAAGGCGCTGACCGTCGCCAGGCAGATCATCGCGGGCCACGGCAGCTCCAGCGTCCAGATCGGCGTGACCGGGTTCATGGGCGTGCTGGTGTGGCCAACTTCGCAGAGCAGCCCGCAGAGCCAGCGGCAGTTGCAGGCCCAGGCGGGCGGCCAGCCCGGTGCTTCGGCCTCCTGCCTCAGCAGCGACGTGAACGCACCGGTCCCGGAGGTGGTCGCGCCAGTCAGCGCAGGCGCGCTCGTTGACGGCTCGCTGTGCAACACCCCGGCCGCCAGGGCCAACCTGACCGGCGGCGACGTGATCACCGCAGTCGACGGGAAGGCCGTCACGTCGCCCAGCTCGCTGACCAGCCTGATGGATCAGTACCGGGCCGGCGATTCGGTCTCGGTCAGCTGGACGGACACTTCGGGCGGCCGGCACATCACCAACATGGTGCTGGCCCAGGCGCCACCGCGCTGACGCCCAGCCCAGCGCCCTGAATCCAGGACACCGGCCCCAGGTTCTGCCGCCCGCAGGACCTGGGGCCCGGCCCTGAGTGGTCACAAGGCCCAGGGCAAGCCCGCAAGCCCGCAAGCCAGGCCACGGCTCGAGGAAGGCCCTGCGCAGCCACTCACCTCAGCGCGTGAGCCACCGGCGCATCCGCTGCTCGCAGTCGGCGATGTCGGCAAGTTCCACGTACTCGTCCCTGGTGTGCGCCAGCTGGGGGTCGCCGGGCCCGTAGTTGACCGCTGGTATCCCGAGCTCATCGAACCTGGCCACGTCGGTCCAGCCGAGCTTGGCCCGCGGGGTCCCGCCGATCGCCGCGACGAACGCCTCGGCGGCGGGCGCCGCGAGCCCGGGCCGCGCGGCTCCGGCCACATCGGTGACCCGGACGTCCCAGCCGGCGAAGGCCTCCCGAACGTGATCGCCGGCCTGCTCCGCCGAGCGATCCGGCGCAAAACGGAAATTGATCGTGACCACGCACTCGTCGGGAATCACGTTCATGGCCACCCCGCCGCTGATCGCGACGGCGTTCAGGCCCTCGTGGTAGGCCAGGCCATCGACATCGGGCTCGCGCGGCTGGTAGCCGCGCAGCACCTCAAGGATGGCGGCCGCCTCGTGGATCGCGTTCTGGCCGAGCCAGGACCGGGCGCTGTGCGCGCGCTTGCCCGGCGCCCGGATCTCGGCCCGCAGGGTGCCCTGGCAGCCGCCCTCGACGACGCCCCCGGTGGGCTCCATCAGCACGGCGAAGTCACCGGCCAGCAGGGCGGGACTGTTGCGGCCCAGCCGGAGCAGGCCGTCGCGCTCCGCCTCGACCTCTTCGCAGTCGTAGAACACGTAGGTGACGTCCATGGCCGGCTCGGCCACCGAAGCGGCGAGCTTGAGCGCCGTGGCGACTCCCGCCTTCATGTCGGTACTGCCGCAGCCATACAGCCGTCCCTGCTCCACCCGGGAGGGGAGATTCCCGGCGACCGGCACGGTGTCGATGTGCCCGGCCAGGATCACCCGGTCCGCCCGGCCCAGGCTGGTACGCGCCACCAGCGCGTCGCCATCCCGGTCCACGGTCAGATGCGGCAGAGTGCGCAGCGCGGCTTCGATCACATCGGCGATCGGGCCCTCCGCGCCGCTGACCGACTCGATGTCCACCAGCCGTGCCGTGAGCCCGGCGGTGTCGGCGAAAAGATCAAGCTTCACGACGGCAGCATAGCCTGGCGTGAAGTAACAGAGCCGGAAGCATCCAGGCCCGAACAGGAGCGCCATGTTCCACGTCGACTCAGAGGTCGGCCGCCTGCACGAGGTCATCCTGCACCGGCCCGGCCTGGAGCTGAAACGGCTCACCCCGGAGAATGCCACCGACCTGCTCTTCGACGACGTGCTCTGGGTGGCCGAGGCGCAGGCGGAGCATGATGCGTTCGCGGCGACGCTGCGCTCCCACGGCGTCGTGGTCCACTACTACGGCGAGCTGCTCGCCCAGACCATGGAGATCCCCGACGCGCGCGACTACGTGCTCGAGCGGGTCTTCGACCCGCGGCTGCACGGCCCGCTCGCCACCGACGCGCTGCGCGACGCCTTCGCCGGCCTGGGGCCGGCTGAGCTGGCCCAGCTGCTGATCGCCGGGATCACCAAGCGCGAGTTCCTTGAGCTTGCTCCCGAGCCGAGGAGCATCGCCTTTCACTCGCTGGGGCCGGACGGCTTCGTCCTCTCCCCGCTGCCCAACCTGCTGTATCAGCGGGACACCTCCTGCTGGATCTACGGCGGCGTCTCGATCAACGTCATGCGGCGCCGGGCCAGGATCAGGGAGACGATCAGCGACGAGGCGATGTACCGGTGGCACCCGATGTTCGCGCCGGGCGGGTTCGAGGTGTGGTACCACGGCGCCGACAGCGCGCCTGCCACCATCGAGGGCGGCGATGTGCTGGTGCTCGGCGGCGGCTCGGTCCTGGTCGGGATGAGCGAGCGGACCCAGCCGCAGGCAGTCGAGATGCTGGCGCACCGGCTGTTCACCTCCGGGGCGGCGCAGCGCATAGTCGCCGTCAACATGCCGAAGTCACGCGCGTTCATGCACCTGGACACCGTCCTGACGATGGCGGACTACGGCGTGTTCGTGAAATACGCCGGGATGGGGATGCTGCCGTCCTACACGGTCGAGCCGGGCGACGGGCCGAAGGAGCTGAAGGTCACCGATCATCCGCCCGAGGAGATGCACGCCGCCATCGGCGCCGCGACCGGCGGCGAGATCCGGGTGCTGACGGCGACCCAGGATGTGCATTCGGCGCAGCGGGAGCAATGGGACGACGGCTGCAACGTGCTGGCCCTCGCGCCCGGCCTCGTGGTGGCCTACGAGCGGAACGTGACCACCAACAGCTATCTCAGGCACCACGGGATCGAGGTCATCACCATCAGGGGCAGTGAACTGGGCCGCGGCCGGGGCGGCCCGCGGTGCATGACCTGCCCGATCGTGCGCGACGCCTGAGCCAGCTCCGGCTGTCGCCAGCTACGGCTGCTGCCAGCTACCGGAGCCGGCCCGCTACCTGCTGGCGCCCGGCAGCCCGGCGGCCGCGCCCGTCATCGCGGCGAGGATCGCCGACACCGACGACCGGTTGACGCTGGACGCCCTGGCCACCGCGTAGACGGCCCGCGCCGGGGCACCCGCGGGCAGCTCCCTGACGGCCACCCGGCGCTCCCCCGCGGCCAGCACCATCCTCGGCAGCGCCGCGATCCCGATGCCGCGCGCCACCAGGCTGAGAATCGTGGCCAGGCCCTCGAACTCCCACGGGACCGGCGGCGCGCCGCCCGCGCCGGCCAGCAGCCGGTCCACCGCCTGCCGGGACGGCTCACCGGGCGGCGCGGCCAGCCAGGGCTCGTCCAGCAACTCGCGCAGGTCCACGGGCTCCCCGGGATCAGCCGCCCGGTGGCCGCGCGGCACCACGAGGACCAGCCGATCATCGATCAGGTGGCGAAACCGCAACGTCCCGCGGTCGGTAGCAGGCAGCCGGCCGGACCAGTCGTCGACCAGGGCGATGTCCGCCTCGCCGGTGCGGACCTGCCGCAATCCCTCGCCCGGCCCGGCCTGCCGGAGCAGCAGGGTCAGCCCGGCATGGGCCCGCACCGCGCGGGCCAGCGCGGGCGCGAACGCGATCGCCGCCGTCGCGAAGGCGGTGACCGCCACCCGGCCGGACGGCTCGCGCCCGGCCAGGTCCGCCTCGGCCTCCTCGACCAGCGCGAGGATGCGCTCGGCGTGCCCGGCCAGCCGCCGTCCCGCGTCCGTCAGCTCGGCCGTCCTGGCAGTCCGGTCGAGCAGCGCCACCCCGGCCTCCCGCTCCAGCGTCGCCAGCTGCTGGGACACCGCGGACGGCGTGTAACCGAGCGCCGTGGCGGCCGCCACGATGGTGCCTCGTTCCGCGAATTCCTTGAGCAGCCTGAGCCGGTGCGTGTCTAGCATCAGGTTAGCTTACCCAATACCACGCATATCACTGCTTGCGCTGATCCTCACTGACAGACATGCTGGTAGACGTGGCTGATGCGAATTTGTGATGCCACAAATCACGACTTCGCCCCGAGCACCCGATGCCACTGTCCGTACGTAAGACCCCGCCCTGATGGCCAAGGAGCCATGTCATGCCGTATGCCGGCCAAGCGCTGCCTACAGCGCTGACCGCAGCCCCTGCCCGCCCCGTTCCCGTTCCTGTTCCGGTTCCGGTGTCCGCCGGCCCTCCCGTCCGGGCGCCCGCCGGCGCCTGGCGCCACAGCCTCGCCGTCATCCCGGTGTCCGCGACGCTCGCCGCCAACGAGGCGATCGCCGCCCGCCGCCGCCGCGGCCAGGCCGTGCTGCCGCTCGCGTTCGGCGAAGCCGGCCTGCCGGTGCACCCCAGCCTGCGCGCGGCGCTGTCGGACGCCACCGCGCGCAACGCCTACGGCCCGGTAGCTGGCCTGCCCGCGCTGCGCAGTGCCGCCGCGGGCTACTGGGAGCGCCGCGGCCTGCCGACCGCCCCGGATGCCGTGATCTGCGGGCCGGGCAGCAAGGCGCTGATCTTCGCGGTGCTGATGGCCATCGGCGCGGATGTCGCGGTACCGAGCCCTAGCTGGGTCAGCTATGCGGCGCAGGCCGACCTTATCGGCGCCCGCTGTCATTTCGTGCCGGCGCGGCCCGGTGAGGGCGGGATCTGCGATCCGGGGCGCCTGGAGGCGACGATCCGCGAGGCACGCTCGGCAGGCCGCCGGATCGGCTCGGTGATCGTCACCCTGCCCGACAACCCGACCGGCAGGCTGGCCACGCCGCAGACGGTCCGCGCCCTGTGCGCGGTGGCCGCCGCGCATGACCTGGTCATCATCTCCGATGAGATCTACCGCGACCTCATCCACGATCCGGCCGTGCCCGTCGTCAGCCCCGCCGCGGTGGCACCGGAGCGCACTGTGGTCACCACAGCGCTCAGCAAGAGCCTGGCCCTCGGCGGCTGGCGGATCGGGGTGGCCAGGATGCCGGACGGCCCGCCCGGCACCTCGCTGCGCGAAGCGGTCCTCGGCATCGGCAGCGAGATATGGTCGGCTCCCGCGGCGCCCATCCAGCAGGCAGCGGCCCACGCATTCGGCGAGCCCCCGCATATTTCCGAACGGATATCCCGCAGCCGGTCCCTGCATGCCCGCGTGGTCCGCGCCGTGGCCGACCGGTGCAGCGCCGCCGGGCTGCTGGTGCCGCCACCGCAGGCGGCGTTCTACCTCTACCCGGACTTCGAGCCCTGGCGCGGGCACCTGCGGGCGGACCGGCAGCTGAGCACGGGGGCGGGCCTGGCCAGGCACCTGCTGGACCGCTACGGTGCCGGGGTGCTGCCGGCCAGCGCATTCGGCGAGAGCGAGCGCGCCCTGCGGCTGCGGATGGCCACCGGGCTGCTCTACGGCGACACCGGCACGCAGCGGGAGGCCGCGCTGCAGGCCGCCGACCCGCTCGCGCTGCCGTGGATCGCCGCGTCGCTGGCCAGGCTCGAGGAGATCCTGGCCGACCTGGCGCCGGGCAGCGACTGAGGGGCGGCGGCGGCTGGCCGGCTCACGCCACGCGGGAGATTCCTGATGCCCGCCGTCGCGGGTCAGGGGTCAGGGGCCAGCGGTCTTCCACTGCTGGTTGGCGCGGCCGTTGCACGTGTAGATCTCCAGCTGAGTGCCGTCCGTGACGTTGAATCTCGGGTCGTCGAGGCATTTGCCGGATACCGGGTTAACCAGGGTGCCGTTGCGTGCCCGCCATTGCTGGCTGGCGCCTCCGGTGCAGGTCCGTAGCTCGACCCCGGCCTTGCTGGCCTTTTCGTGGCGGTAGACGTCCATGCACTTGCCGTGGATCCGGATCGTCCTGTCGGCCTTGATGCTCCAGTTCTGCGCCGCGCTGCCATTGCAGTGCCCCATCACTACGGGCGTGTGATTCGCGCTGGAGCCCTTGCTATCGTCGATGCATTTGTCCGTGCGGTAGCCCGACACGATCGGGCCGGCGGCCCCTCGGGCCGGTTCCGGCGTGACCGTGGCGGGCGCGCTGGCGCCGGAGTCCCCGGCGGTGGTGCGGTCGTCAACGGTCACGGTATAGGTAGTGCCGTCGGTGAGCCCGCGGATGGTGCAGCTCGTCGCGCCCGTGGTGGTACACCTCTCGCCGTCAGGTTCGGAGATGGCGGTATAGCCGATGAGGGTGCCGCCGTCCAGGCTGGCCGGGGCCGTCCAGGACACGGCGGCGGTGGTGTCGCCCGCAATGGCGGTGACGCCGGCCGGCGCCCTCGGCCCGGCCAGCACCGGCACGTCGCTCATGCTGGTGCGGCCATCGCCGAGATCGCCCTGGTTGTTGTCACCCCAGCAGTAGATGTTGGCGGACCTATCCGCCGCGCACGCGTGGAAGGCACCGGTGGCGACCTGGGTCAGCCTCTGGCCGGCCAGCACGCCCCTGGTATCCACCGCTACCGGCACACTGGAGCCGGCGGTGGTGCCGTCACCGAGTTCGCCGTAGTCGTTGTCGCCCCAGCAGAAGGCCGCGCCGGCCCGGTCCAGCGAGCACGTCGCACCGAGGCCGGCCGAGATCTGGGCCATCCTCTTGCCGGCCAGCACGCCGCTGGTGTCGACGGCCACCGGCACGCTGGAGCCGCCGGTGTTGCTCCCGAGAGCGCCCTCGCCCCAGCAGTAGGCGGCACCCGCGGTGTCAACGGCGCACGCATACCACCATCCCGCAGAGATCTGGGCAAGAGCCTTGCCGGCCAGCACGCCCCTGGTGTCCACGGCGACCGGCACGCTGGAGGCGTCGCCGTTGGCCCCCCCGCGCCCGTCGCCGAGTTCCCAGTAGTAGTTGTCGCCCCAGCAGTAAGCCGTGCCGGCGGCGGCTAGCGCACACGTGTCTTCGAACCCGGCAGAGATCTGCGTGAGAGTCTTTCCCGCCAGCACGCCGCGGGTGTCCACCGCGACCGGGACGCTGGAGCTGGCTGCCTTGCCGTCGCCGAGTTCGCCGAAGTCGTTATCACCCCAGCAGTAAGCGGCGCCCGCGGCATCCAGCACGCACGCGCCGAGGCTGCCGGTGCTGATCTGGGTGAGGATCTTGCCGGCCAGCGCGCCGCTGGTCTGCACGGCCACCGGGACACTGGAGCTGCCATTGCCGTTGTTCCCGCCGCCGAGCCCGCCGTCGATATTGGCACCCCAGCAGAAGGCGGCGCCGGCGGCATCCAGAGCACACGTATCTAACCCGCCACCGCCGCCGGCGCTGATCTCGACGAGAGCCTTGCCCGCCAGCACGCCGCTGGCGTCCACGGCGACCGGGACGCTGGAATCGGCGGTGCTGCCGTCGCCCAGCTGCCCGTAGTCGTTCTCGCCCCAGCAGTAGGCCTTGCCGTCTTCGAGGGCGCACGAATGGGCATTTCCCGCGGCGGCCGGGGCCTGTGCCGGCGATGCGGCGAACGCGGCCTGCGGCGCGGCCACCAGCCCGCCCAGCCCGGCGGTGAGCGAGATCAGCACCGCAGGCAGGACGCGCCGGCCCGCAACAGACCGCGTCGTCCGCATTGTCCCGGCCGTCATGGATGTCGTCCTTTCAGCTGCCGCAGAGTGGCCCGGCAGACGCTACTACTCTCCGTCGCTCATCAGGCACATATTGAGAAAGCGGCAGCCGGCCCCGGCACGCCGCTCCGCTGTCCATCACGGCCAGTAACGGCAGTCCCCCGTGCTATTGCAATGGGTAATGCGCTTGCTCGCCGCTGCGATCAGGTCCGAGAAGTACCAGGAGAAGATGTCGGCGTAGGAGGGGCTGGCGTTGCTGCCGCCGTCCTGGTACCCGCCGGTCACTCCGTCCAGCGTGCCGGTTCCGTTCCGGACGCTGAACGAGCGGAACCACGGTCCCCCGCTGGTGCCGTTCCCGAAGCCCGGCGTGCTGGCCCGGAGCGCCTCGAAACGGCGCCCCACCTCGACGGCGACCGCGGTGGTCACGTCCGTCAGGGCCTTCTTGCTGTTGCCCGGGATCCCCGCGATGCGGATCGGCGTCGTCTGGCCCGGGTTCGGGAACCAGCTGGCATTCCACGCGTCTTGCCCGGTGTGGTAAGCGACCCCGTGACGGTGCTGGGACCCGAGAATGACCACGGCAAAGTCGAACTTCGGGTTCAGCTCACTTATCCAGGGCTGGACGATATAGACGCTTTGCACATACCACTTGCCGTACGGGAAGCGGTTGCCGTGCCACATCGGCGCGAACATCCAGTTGCTGGTCGTGTACTTGCGGGTGCATTCATCGCCTTTGAAGCAATGCGCCGCGGTCACGATCATGTTGGTTCCGATGACAGTGGCGGTGCAGTTGAATGGTATATCGTCCACTTTGCAGAAGAATTTGCCGACTGCCGGGTACCCGTCGCCACTGGAGATCCGCCTGGGTGGCGCCGGCCGCCGCCCTGGTCCGGCTGGGATTCCAGTAGCGCGGCGTCGCCGCGGCCTGCGCGCTGGTCTGTGTCAGGCGGTCGACCGTCACGCACCTGGCGCCGCGGCCCGGTGCCGCCCGGTGCCCGGCCGCATGCGCCGCCGCCGGCGCCACGGCCACCGAAGCGATGGCGCCGGACAGGGCCACCGGAAGTAAGGCTGCACGGAAGGTACCAGCAAGAACCAGGCCGGACCCGGCCACGGAACACCGCACCCGTGCCTACGCGGCGCGCCTCTTCCCCGGCCGCCGGGTGACGGTAACGGCGATCGCCACGATGGTGGCTACGGTCATGGCGGGAAATCCGCTGGCGATCCACTGGGCCGCGCTGACGGCGAGCGCCGTCAGGGAGGTGCCGGCTGCTTGCTCGTTGGCCTGGATCAGCCCGGCCGTTGCGGCGGCCACGACATAAGCCAGCGCCGGTACCGGGATGATCAAGTACACGGCGCGGGGCCGGACGGCGAGCGCGGCGGCGGCCGTCCCGGCGATCAGGAAGGCGCCGAGCACATAGCCGGGCCCGCTGCCCGTCAGCACGGTCACCAGCGCGCCGAGCGCGGCAGCGCCGATCACGATGTACTCCCCGGTTCTCCCCGACAGCGAGCCCCACCACGGTGGCGTCCGGCGCGGCGGCGGTCGCCGCCTGCGCGCCGGCCCGCGTGTGCTGGGGCCGCGGCCGGGCGCGGCGGGATAAGGTCCCGGCAGGCGGCCATACGGCAGGCGCGGGTCCGCATCGCGGCTTCGTGACTCCGGCATTTGCTCTGAGAGACTAGCCGGTGCCGCCTGATCAGGGGCGCGCGCAGGTAACCTTCGCAGCAACCGTAAGGGGCAGGTCACGGACGGGGCGGGAGGCAAACCAGTGGATGTACGGACAGCCTGGTCCTCCGCCGGCGCCGGCGGCTGCCTCAGGCGGCGGGCGGCCCGGCTCAGGGCTGGCGGGTAGGGAAGGGGCTCGGATGGCGCTGGGCGGTGTCGCGGGGAAGACCGGGTACGCGCTGAGCTGCGTCCTGGCGGCGCTGGTCCTGGTGCTCAGCGGCTTCTCCTACTACCTCGTCGGTGACGTGGGCGGCATCGGCGGCTCACACGCGATCACCAGCGGCCCCTCGGTAGGCGCGCAGAACATTCTGCTGATGGGACTGGAGAGCCGCCGGGACTGGAACGGGAACATCCTGCCGGCGAGCATCCTGGGCAAGCTGCACGCGGGAAGCGCTCAGGGCGTCGCCAATGGCGTTGGCGGAAACGACACGAACACGCTGATCCTGCTCCACATACCCGCCGGCGGCAAGAAGGCGGTCGGCTTTTCCGTTCCCCGTGACGACTGGGTGAGTTTCGACGGCACGGCCGGGCCGCAGCAGCAGGGCAAGATCGACCAGGCATACGGCGTGAGCTTGTACTACGAGGAGGCGAATCTGCGGCAGCAGGACCCGGCTATGGGCCAGGACCAGCTGGCGTTCCTCGGCAACGAGGCCGGCCGCAGGGCCGCCGTGGCGACGGTGGAGAAGCTCACCGGCGTGCATGTCGACCACTTCGCCGAGGTCAACCTGGACGGTTTCTACGAGCTCGCGAAGGTCCTCGGCGGCGTGGAGGTCTGCCTCAGGCATCCGGTCCGCGACGCCAACTCCGGCGCGGATTTCCGGGCGGGTTACCAGCACCTTGACGCCTCGCAGGCGCTGGCGTTCGTCCGCCAGCGCGATGGCCTGCCCAACGGCGATCTGGACCGCACGCACCGCCAGCAGGCGTTCCTTGACTCGGTGATGCATCAGCTGCGCGCCGAGGGGGTGCTCGGCGACCTGACCAAGATGCAGGCGCTGCTGTCGGTCGCCAGGCGGTACGTCATCACCGACGCAGGCTGGAACCTGCTGGATTTCGCGGCCGAAACGCGGGACCTGACCAGCGGGAACCTCATCTTCCGCACGCTGCCGATCAAGGGCTACGCCACAATCGGCGGCCAGGACGCCAACGTGGTCGACCCTGCCTACATCCAGGCCCTCGTGCAGGCCGCGTTTTACCCGAAGCCCGCCCCGCCGCACGGCCCGCCCGGCAAGCCCGGCCGCGCCACCCGGAAGACGACCGTGGACGTTCTCAACGGCGGTGGCACGGCCGGGCTTGCCGGGCGCGTCTCGGGCGCGCTCGCCGCGGCAGGGTACCGGGCCGGCACGGTCGCGGACACGAGCTACCGCACCACTACGGCGGTCTTCTACGGCACGGGCGCATCGGCGAGTGCCAGCAGGATCGCCGCGATGTTCGGGGTCACCGCCGCGCCGAGCGCATCCGCTGCGCGCGGCCATGTGGAGATCCTGCTCGGCACCAGCGCCACGGTGCCGGACATCAGCGCCTCCGCGAAGCCCCGGACGCCGCCGGTGGTCATCCCCACCACGGGCCCTCAGGGCGGCGCTGTCATCGCGCAGAACGGCATTCCCTGCGTGAACTGAGCTGACGACGGACTTCGGCTGGCAGGCAGCCTTCTCAGGAAAGGTCATCGCGGGCTGAGTAGGACAGCCCAGGCCAGTACGGCCACTCCTCGAACCAGCTGCAGCGCCCGTCGTCGCGCAATCGCAGGATCCATAGGTCCCGGTACTCCTGGCGGACTGGATCGCCGTAGCGGACTTCGGCCCGCACCACGGCGGTGGCTCCGTCGACGGCGAGGATCTGGGTAGCGAGGGTGAAGACCTCGTCCGGCCCATCCCGCTGCTGGTCCCACATCTGCCTGATCGCATCCAGCCCCGCGACTGGCTCCTCGTACGGAGACTGAAGGTACCTGGCGTCATCGCTAAACAGCCCCGCCAGCGCCGCGGTGCCGGACGCTCGCCATGCGGCCTCGTAGGCCGCGACCCACTGGCTCACCTTCTCGCGATCGGTCACCCGCCCCATGGTGCCCGAAGCTTGCCCGGTCTTCCAGCACCCGGCCGGGGGCTGGCTCACCGTTGCGCGATGGGACCGTCCCGAGCGCATCGAGCCCGTCCGGGACTACTGCCGGGCCATCGCGAGCCGCATCTCGCTCTCGCTATCGGTGATGAGCTCGCCGGACAGGTCCACAGTGACGGTGTGCAGGGTGCCGGTGAACCGGAACGGGGACCGGTAGTCGGGGGTAACCGGCGAGCCGGGGTTGGCGCCGCAGGTCAGCCCGCCTGGGTTGAAGGCGATCGGCGTGGTGATGGGGATCTCGGCCTGTCCGGCCAGCTGGCCGTCGACGTAGAGCTGGGCCCGGCCTGGCGCGCCCTTGCCCTGGGCGATATCGGGTTTCCCGGTCGGCTCGAACTCGAAGCGCAGCTCATGCCGGCCCTCCGGCACGGCGTCCGGCGATGACACCTGGTAGAGGGCACGCCGGACGTAGTTGTGGACGTAGCGCAGCTTGCCGTCCTTGAGGTAGAACGTCCAGCCGCCGACGCCGCTGCCCTGGCAGAGCAGGACGCCTTCGGCGCCGCCGGCCGGGATGTGCACGTCAGCGGTGATGGCATGCGTGCGGTTGAGGACCCGGGGCCCGGCGAAGAACGGGACCGTCTGGGTGCCGGGCCGGTAGGTGTAGCGGTCCCGTGTTTCGGCGATCTGCGGGCGCTCGGCCATCAGCCGCTGCACGGCGCTGCCGTCGACGGGCAGGACGTTGTACTTGCCTGCCTCGACATACCACTGCGCGATCATCTCGATGAGCTTGTCCGGGTGCTGGCCGGCGACGTTGTGGTTCTCGGCCGGGTCTTCGGCGACGTGGTAGAGCTCCCAGTGGTGCGCGTCGAGGTCGGTGAGCGTCCCGGCCGCGATCGGCACGCCGAATGGCTGGCCGGCCTCGGCGAACGAGGGGCCGGGCCACGGGCAGACCGCCCGCCAGCCGTCGTGGTCGATGGCGCGGTGGCCGAACATCTCGAAGTACTGGGTGTGGTGGCGGGTCGCGGCGGCCGGGTCATCGAAGGCCGGGGCGAAACTGACGCCGTGGATCGGAGCCTGGGTCACGCCCCTGATCACCGCGGGCGGCTCGATCCCGAGCACGTCAAGGACGGTGGGGACCATGTCGATGAGGTGCGCGTACTGGGTCCGGATCTCGCCGCGTGCCTTGATGCCCTGCGGCCAGTGCACCAGGAACGGGTCGCAGGCGCCGCCCCGGTAGGTCTCGCGCTTCCACCGCCGGAATGGCGTGTTCCCGGCCCAGGTCCAGCCCCACGGGTAGTGGTTGAAGGTCTGCGGGCCGCCCAGTTCGCCGATTGCCCGGAGGCTGTCCTCCAGCGGCTCCTGCGCGTTGTTGAAGAACTGCAGCTCGTTGGTGGTCCCGGTAGGGCCGCCCTCCGCGCTGGCACCGTTGTCCGACACCACCATGATCAGCGTGTTGTCGAACTCGCCGGTCTCCTTCAGGAAGTCGAGCACCCGGCCGATCTGGTGGTCGGTGTGCGACAGGAAGCCCGCGAACACCTCCATCATCCGGGCCGCAAGACGGCGGGCATCCGCTGGCAGCGACTCCCAGTCCGGCACGTCGGGGTCGTGGCGCGACAGCTCTGCCCCGGCCGGCATGATGCCGAGGTCCTTCTGCCGGGCGAACGCCCGCTCGCGGTAGGCGTCCCAGCCGTCGTCGAACTGCCCGCAGTAGCGGTCGGCCCACTCCTTCGGCACGTGATGTGGCGCGTGCGTGGCACCGGTGCAGAAGTGCAGGTAGAACGGCTTGTTCGGGGCGATCTGCTTGGCGTCGGCGATGAACTCGATCGCCTTGTCCGCCAGGTCCTCGGTCAGGTGGTAGCCCTCCTCCGGGGTACCCGGCGGTTCGACCTGGTGGTTGTCATAGACCAGGTCCGGGTACCACTGGCTGGTGTCACCGCCGAGGAACCCGTAGAACCGCTCGAATCCGCGGCCCAGCGGCCAGCGGTCGAACGGGCCGGCTGCCGACTCGAACTCCGAGGGCAGCAGATGGTACTTACCGACCATGTAGGTGCTGTACCCGTGCCGCAGCAGCATCTCCGGCAAGAACCCGTTCTCGAACGGGATGCTGCCGTTATAGCCGGGGTAGCCGCTCGCCAGCTCGTTGACCGCCGCCGTCGCGTTGGCATGGTGATTGCGCCCGGTGATGATGCACGATCGAGACGGCGAGCACAGCGCCGTGGTGTGCATGTTGCTATACAGCAGGCCGCCGGCGGCAAGCGCGTCCAGATTCGGCGTCCCGATCGGGCTGCCATAACAGCCGAGCTGCCCGAACCCCGTGTCGTCCAGCACGATCAACAGCACGTTCGGCGCTCCGGGTGCCGCGCGCAGCGGCTGCGGCCACGCCGGGCTCGACTCATCCGTCGTCCGCCCGATCACCCCGGGGAACGCCTTGCCCGCCTCGTACTCCTTCAGGGCCATCTGCCCGTCCTCCCGGCGATCTGCGCGACGCCTGCGCGGTGAGCCCGCGGTGATCCAGCAGATGCGATCACCGCAGCGGCGTCATCACCTGCCGCGGGTGAGCCGTCTGCCCGATCAGGGCCGGACCTGCGGGCTGGACTCCATCAGCCGCCGCTGGCGTCGATGCCCGTGGCGTATCTGACCCCGGCCATCGAGGACAGGGCAGCGGATATCCTCACCCTGCTTGCCGCCCGCTGGCACTGCGGTCATTCGTTCCTGGCGGTTCCGGGCCCGGTAATCCGCTTGAGGAGGGGAAGGGTGGAGGCGATGATCCCGAGGGATACGGCGAGCCCCGCAAGGACGATGAGGTAGTACCCGGCTCCGGGCGGCTGGAGCGAATAGTTGAGCTGCGCTCTGAGGAACAGCGCGGCGGCCAGGAATCCGGCACCCGTCGATACCACGGCGACGGCCAGCAGCGGGACCGCGCTTTCCAGGACGACCACGCGGCGCAGCATGCTGAGCGGGGCGCCGGTGAGCCGCAGCAGGCTGAAGGGGCGCTTGCGGTCACTCAGGCCGGCGGCCACGCTCACCGCCAGGGTGCAGCCGGCCACGGGCAGGCTGACGAGGATCATCACGTTCGCCAGTTGCTGCTCCAGGGCGAAGGTCAGATGGTTCGGGTTCTGTGCATTGATCTCGCCGATGGTGGCGGGGGAACCCTGGTAGGGATAGGTGACCTCGAGGGCGGCCTGTGCTCGCTCGATCGCCGGCGCTGACCCGTCCGTGCCTACGGCGATCGACTGAACCGGGAGGCGCTGGAGGCGCTGGGCAGAGATGGCAGCGGCAGGCCAGACTGTCGCGGCCTGGGCGGCCTGGAACTGGCCCGGACTGAGACCTCCCGGCGGGATCGCCGCGGCGGCTGCCCCGGCCGGGCAGCGACCGAGCGCCGGGGTGCGGGCGAGCTGCGCGCACGAGACCAGGCCCGCCGGAATGCTGCCCCACTTCGGGAAGCTGACCTGGGCGCCGATGGGGTTCGCCCGGACGATCGTCACGCCCCGCACGCCCCGGATCGCGCGCAGCACGGCCAGCGCCGCGTCCGTGAGCGGGGCCACCGTCACGGGATCGCCTGAGACCGGGCCGCTGAATTGGTCGACCACGGTGTCACTGGCAGCCGCGCCGCCACTCGGGCCGCTGCGGTTGAACGCCATCGTGGTGATCGTCCCGAAGGTCGCGCTGATGACGAACAGGGCCACGACGAGCCCGCTGATGGCGCGGAAGGCGGCGCGGGGGTTGTCGGCGAGCCGCCGCGCGGCGATGAGCGTGGCGGGCCGGCTGGTGCGCCGGGCCATGACGCGGGCGCCGGCCATGGTGAGCCACGGGCCGGCGATGATCAGCCCGGCCATGGTCAGCAGGAATCCGGGGAAATACACCTGTATCTGGCCGCTGGTGGTCTCGGGATGGCCGATGCCGACCAGGACGGCGAGCTCGGCGATGCCTGCCAGCAGCGGGATCAGCCGCCAGGCGCGGGGAGCCCGCGGGGTGACGCGCCGGCTGACGCCGAGCGGGGAGATGTGCACGCGCCGCAGCGCGATCCGTGCCGCGGCCGCCGCGGCGGCCGGGACGCCGATGGCGACGAGCAGGATGTCGGCCAGGCTGAGCGACAAGTCGCTGGTGAAGAACGGTGCGCCGGTGAACGGGACCGCCGCGACCGCGGGCCGGAGCAGGAAGAACACGCCGAAGCCGGCGGCCATGCCCGCTGCGGCGGCGACGGCCGACTCGACGGCCGAGATCACCGAGACCTGCCGGGGCGCGGCGCCGGCCAGCCGCATCGCGGCGAACCGCTCCTCCCGGCGGGCCGCGGACACCCGGGTCGCGGTGCCGATGAAGATGAGCACCGGCAACAGCAGCCCCAGTGCCACGGCGGAGAGAATGAGGTCGAGGCCGTTGGCGTTGATGCCGGCACCGACCAGGCAGTTATTGCCGTTGCAGCCGCTGGGCGGTGTGGCCAGGATGCTGGTGACCTTCTCGGCGCCCGGAACGCGGGAGAGCTGGCCAGGAGCGTGGCCGATGATGATGATCAGGGAGTTCGGGGCCGGGAGCGCCGCCGGGCCGATCACGGCGATCTGGCGTCCGGGGTACCGGTCGCCGAGCTGGCTGGCCGGGGTGGAGCGCAGCAGCTTGCTGAGGGCCGGCGATGCGTAGAACTGGCCGGGACCTGGCAGGTGCGGGATGCCGGGCGGGACCGGTGAGCGCGGCCCGGTGGCAGCGACATCGGCCCGGCCGATCAGCTGGCCGGTGACCTCATCGACACTGAGCAGCCACCACAGCGGGTCCGGCGCTGACGCGCTGGCGCTGGCGGACGTGCCTGCGGACCGCGCTGGCGACGACGGTGCCAGGCCGGTGCTGAGCCATGCGTAGCGGGCATTCTGGCTATTGACGGCGTTGATGCCCGCCAGGGTGATCAGCAGCAGGCCGGTTCCCAGCGCGACGCCTGCGGCGGTGACGACAAGCCGGACGGCGGCCTCTTTCCCGCCGTGGAAGGTGAGGCGCAGGCCGAGGCGGATCACGAGGCAACCCGGTCAGGCGCCAGTGAGGTCACCTTGCCGTCGCGGACGATGACCTCGCGGTCGGCATAGGCGGCCACCCGGGCCTCGTGGGTGACCAGGATGACGGTGGTGCCCTGCTCGCGGGCGGCGGCGGCCAGCAGGTTCATCACCTGCTCGCCGGCGAGCGAGTCCAGCGATCCGGTCGGCTCATCGGCGAACAGCACCGTGGGGCGGGCCACCAGGCCGCGGGCCAGCGCCACCCGCTGGGCCTCACCGCCGGACAGCTCACCGGACCTGCGCTGCTCCAGCCCGTCCAGGCCAAGCCGCCCGAACCAGGCCCGGGCCTGCTCCAGCGCCGCTGACCGCCGGATACCGCTGAACAGCAGCGGCAGGGCGATGTTCTCCTCGGCGGTCAGCTCAGGGACCAGCTGGCCGAACTGGAACACGAACCCGAACCGGTCCCGCCGCAGCGCGCTGCGCTCGTTCTCGCCCATGGTGTCGACCCGGTCGCCGTCAAACCAGACCTCCCCGGACCCGGGCACCAGAATCCCGGCCAGGCAGTGCAGCAGCGTCGACTTGCCCGAACCGCTCGGGCCCATCACGGCCAGGATCTCCCCCGCAGCCACGGATACGCTCGCGCCCCGAAGCGCCGGGGTCTGGCCGAACGACAGGACCACCGCACGTGCCTCGATCAGGCAGCCCGGCGGGCCCGGCGGTGCGGGACGGCTGGCGGCGCTGCGGGCGGTACCGTGCTTTGTCATCGGGAACTCCCAGGAACCTTTACGGCGCTAGCGGGCGGACTACCCGCGCCAGGGCGTCGAGCCGGGCAGCGGTCATGTCCATCCACCGCAGGTCGGCCTCCAGATGGAACAGGCCGTGATCGGCCAGCAGCGCGTCGACGAGCTCGCCGGTCTGCTTCAGCTCGGTCAGCTCCCGCATCCGCTGCAGGTGGGCACCCCGCTGAGTGTCGAGGTAGCGCTCGGCGTTGCGGCCCAGCATCAGCGCCAGCACGACCTTGGCAAACAGCACCGTCTGCAGGTGCGGCTCAGCTTCGACCGGCTCCGCGAGCCAGGTCTCGAACTCGGTCACCCCGGCTTCGGTGATGACGTAGCGCTTTCGATCAGGCCCGTCGCCGGGCTCGGCCCCGCCCGCCGCCACCTTGCCGTCCCGGGACAGCCGGCCCAGGGTGGCGTAGACCTGGCCGAACGACAGCGGCCTGCCCCGGCCGAAGTAGGCGTCATAGTCGCGCTTGAGGTCATAGCCGTGGCTCGGCTCACGCTCGAGCAGGCCCAGCAGGGTCAGGGGAACACTCATGACCGCGAGCATACGCCGAGCGTATATGCGACGTCTATACGCTCAGTTGCCCCCGTAAGTCAGCCAGCAAGGTTCATCGTTTTGTAACGGCACCGCTCTTATCGTTTTGCGTGCAGATGATTACCTTGGACGGCCCGGGCGCCGGATCCGGGCCCGGCGCGCCACCCAGCCGGCGTCAGCCCGGGCGGCACCGGGCCAGGCGGCCAGCGGACGGCGTCCCGGCCGGCCGTGACCGCCTCTACGAGATCGACCTGCTGCGAATCACCGCTGCGCTAGCCGTCGTCTTGTACCACTACACGTTCTCCGGCTACGCCGGTCATCTCACCTCGATCGCGTTCCCGGCCCTGAGCCACGTCACGCGCTACGGCTACCTGGGCGTCGACATGTTCTTCACCATCAGCGGCTTCGTCGTGCTGCTGAGCGCCTGGGGGCGGCGGCCGCACGAGTTCGTCATTTCCCGGATCGTCCGCCTCTACCCGGCGTACTGGGTGGCCGTCACTATTACCGCGATCGTCGCGATCACGCTCAGCCGCGGGCTGTTCAAGGTCACGCCGGTGCAGTACGCCGCGAACCTGACCATGCTCAACGGGTTGCCCAGCATCGCCAATGTCGATGTCGTCTACTGGACGCTGTGGGTCGAGATCCGGTTCTACCTGCTCGTGTTCGTGCTCGCGTGGACCGGCATCACCCGCAAGCGTGTCGTCACGCTGGCGTGGCTGTGGCTCGCCGCAACGGCGGTGATCGAGGCGCACGTCCTTCCGGCGGGCGCGGCTGAGAAGCTCGACCTGCTCGTGCAGTCGCAGTGGTCGCACTACTTCATCGCCGGCATGGCGCTGTGCCTGATCTACCGCACCGGCTTCTCCGGGCAGCTCGGCGCCATTTTGGTGATCACCTACGGCAACGCCGTGTACCAGGCGATCAACTTCGCGAACCGCGTCTCCGCCCGCTACCACCAGGCCCTGCACCCGCCGGTGATCGCCGCCGTCATCACGGTCATCTTTGTCGTCACGACGCTCATCGCACTGCGGGTCACCAGGCGGCTCGGGCGGCCGTGGTTCGCAGTGGCGGGCGCGCTGACCTATCCGCTGTACCTGGTGCACGCATACAGCGGGTTCGTGCTCTTCAACCTCTTCGGCGGCGTGGTGAGCCGCTGGGTGCTGCTGGTGGCGACGATCGCGGGCATGTGCTGCGCGGCTTACGCCATCCACCAGCTCGTGGAGGTGAGATTCGCGCCCCGGCTCAAACGCGCGCTGATACGGCTCGCCGGCGCTGCTGACCGGGGACTACCTGGCGCGTGAACCGATTACCCCCGCCGCGACGGCCGATCGCATCCGCCACGAGGCGGTCCAGCTCGGCCCGGGTCCGGGCCGAGCTGGCGCGCTCCATCCGCTGGCTGAACTCGTCCAGGGTCAGCCGCCCGTCCCCGGTGGCCGCGCTCAGCCGTTCGACGGTAGCGTCCCGCTCGGCGTCCGACGCCCGGACGTCCGCGGCTGGCTCGCTGTCGCCTGTGTTCGGTTCCATTGCTGCCTCCGCCCTGCGCAGCCGTGCTGGCCCGCGACCACGATAGCGGCCGGCCGGTACGCTCGATAGTTGCCGGGATGCGCCGGGCGCAGAGCGCTGGCAGGATTGAGCGGACCTGGACAGGCCACGATGCGATGGTGACCGGCTGAGCGAGGAGACCTGTGACGACGCCGCAGAGCTGGGACGCGGCCTACGCGGCGGGCGCGCCGGCGCCCTGGGACATCGGCCGGCCGCAGCCGGAGTTTGCCCGCCTGGCGGACAGCGGCCTGCTGCGGGGCCGGCTGCTCGACGCTGGCTGCGGCACCGGGGAACACGCGCTGCTGGCTGCCGCCTCGGGCGCGGACGCCGTGGGGGTCGACATCTCGCCGGCCGCCATCAGGCAGGCGCGCGGCAAGGCAGCCGAGCGAGGCGTCAGGGCCCGTTTCGAGATCGCCGACGCCCTGCGCCTCGGGCAGCTCGGCCTGACCTTCGACACGGTCATCGATAGCGGGCTGTTCCACGTCTTCGACGACGACAGGCGCCTGGAGTACGTCGCCAGCCTGGCGTCGGTGGTGCACTCGGGCGGCAGCTGCTACCTGATGTGCTTCAGCGACCGCCAGCCCGGCGACTTCGGCCCGCGCCGGATTCGCCAGGACGAGCTGCACGCCGCCTTCAGCGACGGCTGGACCGTCACTGATATCGCGGCGGCCGCATTCGAATTGAACCTGGGGCCCGGCCCCGCCACGGCACAGGCCTGGCTGGCTACCATCCGCCGGCTGTGAGCTATCCGAGCCCGGCGCCTGTGCTCAGCCCACGGGCACGTGCGGCAGCCCGGCGATCCGGCCCTGGGCGGCCGACGCGACGCCCTTGGCGACTTCCTGCCAGCCAAACTCGGCGCAGGCGAGTTCGGTGAGGTCCTCGCGGGCCTGTCTCCAGGCTTTCGGCGTGTCTGCGGTGAACGAGAGCCAGCAGCTCAGCTTGCCGGCGATCTCCCGCACCGCGCCGGGGCCCAGCTCGAAGGAGAGCTGAGGGCGCAGGTTCTGGCTTACTGCGGGCGCTAGCATCTCAGTCACCTCGGCGAGTCCCGAGTGGGCTGCCGACAGCGGCATCGACCCGCAGCACGCGGCTTCCGCAAGTACCATGCCGAACGATTCCGGGAATGTGCTGGGGACGACCACAGCCTGGGACGCGCACATCAATTCGGAAACATCGTCGTGCTCGATCCGCCCGGCGAAGTGGATGCGCCGCACAGCGGCACGCGCGGCGTGCAGGTAGCGTTCTTGCCCGGCGCCGGCGAGCCCATCGAGGAACGCAGCCAGGAAGTGCAGCTCGCCCGCCGGGCCGCCCTCCAATTCCCGCCCGCGGCTGGCGATAACGCGCGCGGCCGCCAGATTGCCGTCGCCCAGTGCACGGACAAGCTCGAGGAGCGCCTCGCGGTAGGCGCCAAAGCCGGCGATCATGAGACGGGCGTCAGGAGCGCTTTCGATGACGAGCGGCCACGCCGCGATGAGCAAGTCCACGCCTTTCGAGGCGATCAGCTTCCCGACAAAGCTGACGATCCGATCCCGGGTAGGATCGGCCGCCCTGATAGCTTGCGCGGCGCCGGCTGACCCGCCCCAGGTCGGCGGATCTGCCTCCAGGCGCACGGCCAGCGCGCGCAGCCTGTCCCTCGCCTCACCCGGGGTGCGGGGGTGGAACCTGCGGATATCGACGCCTGGCGGCAGGAGCCGGGTGCGAGCGGGCAGGTCCGGCAGGCCAACCACCTCCCACAGGCTCTCCGCGGTATGGCGCGAGCCGACGAGGACCCCGGCCGCCCCCGCCAGGCCTTCGCGGGCGTACGGGCCGAATCGTCCGACGTCGGGCCGGACGGTGTACTCGAGCGCCGAGCCGTGGATCTTGACCGCATAAGGGACGCGGCCGGCCAGCGCGCGAGCCAGGATCACCGGGCCCATCACGACGTGGTTCGCCAGCGCCCCGTCCGGCCTGGACACGGCGGCGACATCACGAACGGCGGCAGCGTTGGCCGCTATGTAGCGTTCGATCTCAGCGTCGGTCAGCTGCGGAAACGGGCGCGCATCGAATCCCTCGTAGCGATCGGCCACATAGACCGGCAGGAGCCCGCCGATGTCGGGCACGTAGGCCGTGCAGCGGACCGGCAGGCGCACAACCTCGACGTCCAGCCGTCCGTCACGCCAGCGACCGACAGCGTCCACGAAATCGAATTCCGCCGGATCCCGCTCCTGGCAGAGCAGGTGCACTTCATGGCCGAGATCCACCAGCGACCGGGCCAGCTCGCCGTTATAGATATTACTTCCGGTGCCCCGCAGGAGGTAGCCATGGAATATCAGAATGCGCAAGACAATCACGTCCCCGGACGAATTACTCCAGTGCGGCGATTAATAAGCAATGAGATTATGCTGGTTTTCCCCGGCGGCGCGTCACGAGACCCCGAAGGTCACGCCGCGACCTGCTGAACATCACCGAGCTCGATAAAGCATTCCTCGAGGTAGCGGACCATGGCCACGTCGCGGAAGCCTGCACGGGCGGGCAGCGGCCTGCCGCGGAGCGAGTCCAGGGCCATGCGGGGCATGTCGACGCCGCTGGCCACGGTCAGCGGCAGGGTTCCCGGGACGCGCGGGTTCACCTCGAGCAGGGCGGGCCGGCCGGCCGGGTCCCGGCGGAATTGCACGTTGGCGATGTAGGTCAGGCCGGTGACGGTGGCGACGGCAGCGCCGAGGCGCTCCAGTTCGGTGTCGTGCAGCGTCCGGCCGGCTACCGAGACTCCCGAGTCGACCCGCTCGCGGACCCTCGGCACGGCGGCCACCACACGGCCGCCGGCGTCGGCAAGGACATCGATGGAATACTCCTCGCCGGGGAGGTACTCCTGGACCAGGAAGTCGGGCGAAGCGTCCAGGCGGCCGAGGGCCTGGCTGGACTCGACGACGGAGATGCCCCGCGAGCCGCTCCCCGTCCTTGGCTTGACGATGACCGGGTAGGTCCACGACTGCGGGTCCGCGACCTGGTCGAAGCGCTCGGTCCTGGGCACCGGGATCTGGCTGGCGCAGCACCGGGCAAGGGCAAGCTTGTCGAGCGTCACGGCCAGCGCCCGTTCCGGGGCGAGCAGCAGGTCGATGCCCGCCTCCGCGAACTTGGTCCTGGCGTCGCCGAGGGGACGCAACTCAGCATCGACCGTGGGAATGACTACATCCGCGCCCATCGCGATGCAGCGGGCCAGCACCACATCGACGAAGCCGGGATCAAGGCCGGCCGGGATCAGCGTCCGCTGGCCAGGAGGCACCAGGTAAAGGCCCGCCGCCCACGGATCCATGTCAGCGGCGATCAGGCACACCGACGGGTCGGCGCTCAGCGATTTCAGCACCGAGACCGCGGCAGGCCCGCCAGCACCGGTCACCAGGACCCGGACGGGCTGCAGCGGGATGTTCGCAACATTACGGTGCGGCATCGGGCACCTCCGGGCGGGCGCCGGGCACGCGGGCAGGCTCTGGCGGCTGGCCGGCCGGGCCAGCGCCGCCGTCCAGCGTGACAGCGGGGCCGCCGCCGGGACGGGCCGCTGCCACGCCGGGAGCGGGTCCCGCGGGCGGGGCGGCCGGCGTGGCGGCCTCACGGATGACTTCGAACGCTTCTGCGTACTGCCCGTCGCCAAAGCGCGACCAGTAGCGGGCAGTGGACCTGATCATGTCCGCGTCCAGATAGGCCCGCACCTCCACCTGTGATGCGAAGGCCCTGATGGCCATTAGCTTGCGTTCGACCTCGTCGTCAATGGCCACGAAGCGGCTCGGCCGGAAGTCGACGGTGGCAGACGGTGACTGGAAACAGTAGACGCGCCCGACCTTGCGGACGGCCACCATGGCCGCCCGGTGGGTGTTGCGGTGATCCTGGTGCACGTCGTGCAGCGAGTGGGTGTAGATCACGGTTGGCCGCACAGCCTCGACGACACCGCTTATCACGCCGATTGTGGGGTCACCCTCCTTGATCGTGGTGTCCTGGAGATCCTCCAGGTACAAGGTGGCGCCAAGAGCCAGCGCCGCCATCTCCGATTCGCCTGCCCTGGTGCTCTCGGTGCCGCCGCGCGCACCGCGGCTCAGCGTCAGGATCGAGACTTCGTGGCCCATGGCGCGGTGCGCGAGCAATGCGCCAGCCGCGCCGATCTCGACGTCGTCCGGGTGCGCGCCGATCGCCAGCACAGCCTGCCTGGCGGCGAGCCGGGCGGCCCGGCCCTTGGCGACCAGCGAGCTGACACTGGCCAGGAGCTGATCCGGCGGCGTCGATTTCTGCAGGAATTCATCGGCGTTGTCCCGTAGCGCGCGGACGGCGTAGTCGAGTGAGGCATGTGCGGTGAGCACCACCACCGGGAGGTCCGGGGAGACCCGGCGCAGCGCCTGCAGGAGTTCCAGGCCTGTCATGCCTGGCATCTCCACGTCCGTCAGCACCAGATCCCACTTTTCCGAGCTGGCGCGTTGCAGCGCGATCGCGGGGTCGAGCGTATGGGTGACATCGAACCCGCCGCCTGCACCCAGCAGGTTCGTCAGGAACCGGCCGGTCACGGGATCGTCGTCGACCACCAGGATCCGTCCTGGAGCTTCCTGGCGATCGCTGCTCGTCATGCGTCCACTCCCCGTTCCCGCTAGCCGCACACAGTAGTCAGATATAGCACTCAGTTATCTTATCATTACGATCCGTGACAGGATGATCGCTATGTCTCCGGCTCAGGGCCGGCCTGCGAGCCGGGTGCGGCATGCCGCGGCGACGTCCCCGATGTCGACCTGCTGAAGCATCCGCTCATACCTCTGGTCATCTGCGTCGATCGTGCGCAGGGCCCGCTCGTAGGCGCGTCGCGCGGCCGGTGCGTCACCGAGCGCGTCATAGGCACGGCCAAGACTGAAAGCCGCGAGCGCGAACAGGGCGTCGGTGCAGAGCGCACGGCGAAGTGCGGCCGCTGCCCGCGCCGGGTCGCCCGCCTCGAGCTCGACAAGCCCGTCAATGAAGTGCGCCTCGGCATCAAGCGGATCGTCAGCGAGCAGCGACGCCACCTGGGCCCGGGCGCCATCGCGGTCACCTTTGTCCGCAGCGCCCAGAGCAGCCGCCAGCCGCTGCTCCCGCGACCGCGACGGCTCGCGGCTGAGCGGGCGGCGCAGGCCTGGCTGGCGTGCTCGCGGCGAGCCTGGGCGCCGGCCGGCCGCCGGAACAGGCCGGCTGGACGGCCGCTGGAGCGCATCCGCGGCACCGAGCAGCAGCATGCCGCCCGGCAGCACCGAGGAAGCAAGCGAGTCGATCACGACGTCCACGAGGGGTGCCGGGAAGTAGATGAGCACGTTCCTGCAGGTGACGAGGTCGAAGCGGACTTCACCGACTGGCGGGATCTGATCACGCGCGAGGTTGTGCCGGCGGAAGCGCACCATGCCGCGGAGGCGGTCGCCAACGAGATAGGCGCCGTCGGCCTGCCGTTGAAGGTAGCGACTGCGCAACGACGGTTCCAGCGCCCGCACGGCTCGTTCGTGGTAGCGGCCCGTAACCGCAGCGCCGAGCGCGGCACCTGAGATGTCTGTTCCTAGCACGTCGACCGGGGCCAGTGCCGGGGCGAATGCCTCGGCGGCGAGCAGCGCTAGCGTGTAGGCCTCTTCGCCGCTCGCGCACCCGGCACTCCAGACGCGGATTCTTGCCCGGCCCGCCGCGCGCGCCCCCTGGAGAAGGGCCTGCCACGCGATCTTGCCGAGCTGGCCACGGTCCCGGACGAAGGATGTCTCCTGGTTCGTCACCTCGTCGATGAGCCGGTCCACCAGACCACGGCCGCCCGCCGGATCCGCGGTCGCGCGCACGAAGGCGGCCGCGCCGAGTCCTGGCGCGGCACGTTCCATCGCGGCGCGGACGGCTGCCTCCCGCGCCGCTGGCAGCACGATGCCCGTCTCCCGGCGGACGAGGTCAGCGATCCCGGCGAGCTCGGGCTTCACCCCGGCCCCGCGGCGGGCTCGTAGCGCAGCCCCAGCAGGCGGGCGGCGATCTGCTCGGGGGACAGGACAACCGTGACGCCGAGGTCGATAGCTGCCTTCGGCATCCCGAACACCGCCGACGACTGCTCGTCCTGCGCGATGGCCAGCCCGCCGCGCCGGCGCACCGCAGCCGCGCCGGCGGCGCCGTCGCTGCCCATCCCGGTCAGCACGACCGCGACGCCCGCCTTCCCGGCGGCCTCGGCGATGCTGCCCAGCAGGACGTCGCCGGATGGACGGTGATGCCCGGCGACTGTGTGCCGGTCGAGCGCCAGCCGCCGGCCGGCCGCCAAGGTCAGGTGCGCACCATCAGGCGCGAGCCACACCCCGGGACCGGCCCGCGTCCCCTGCGCGGCGACGCTGACAGGTAGCGGGACGGTCCGGTCAAGCCAGCTGGCGAGCCCGTCGGTGAACCCGGCGGCGATGTGCTGGACGACCAGGAGCGGAATCGGGAAGTCGGCCGGGAGCGCCTCGAGCACCCGCGCCAGGACCAGCGGGCCGCCGACCGAGGCGCACACGCCGATCACCGACGCGCGGCGCGCAGTGCTGGGTACGCCCGGCACGCCGCTGGGCCTGGAGCGCAGATGGCGGATGACGCGCGCCCGGCTGAGCACCCTGACCCGGTGCCGGAACGCGGCTCCCGCCGCGCCCGCAGGGTCGAGCAGGTCGAGATCATCCTTGGCCAGGACGTCGAGGGCCCCGGCGGCAAGTGCGGCCGCCGCCTTCTCGGTTCCTGGACCGACATAGCCAGACAGCACGAGGATGGGCAGCGGCCGGGAGCTCATGATTTCGCCGACCGCCTCGATGCCGCCCATCCCGGGCAACTCGACATCCATCGTTACCAGGTCCGGCTCGATGCGGGGCACTGCGGCAATCGCCTCTTCCGCGGTGGTGCAGACCGCCGGGACAGTGATGTCCAGGTCGTACTCGAGCATCCGCCGGAGCGCGGCCGCGTAGGTGAGCGAGTCATCGCAAACCAGCACGCGCAGCGCCGTCACGGTCAGCTGCCCACGAGCCGCTCGACTGTCGCGAGCAGCGCCTGCTGATCGAAACTCCGCTTGGCCATGTACGCATCTGCGCCCGCCTCAATCCCGCTGACCTGGTCTTCCTCAGATCCGCGCGAGGTGACGATGACGATCGGCAGCGATGAGCGCGCGGCATCGGCCCGGATCGCACGGGTGAGCTCGATTCCGTCAAGTTCGGGCATCTCAAGGTCGGTGATCACGAGCGAGATCCCTGGGTCGCGATCGAGGGCGCCCAGAGCGTCACGCCCGTCGCGCGCGGTCACGACGGGATAGCCGGCCGCCTCCAGGATGCTGCGCTGGAGCTCGCGGACGGTGAACGAGTCCTCGACAACGAGGACCTTCGGCGCCGCGGCCGGGAGCTCCGCCGCATCCGGCGCCGTCATCTCCGCAGCGGGCCGGGATCCGCGGGTCAGCATCGCCGCCTCGATGAGCAGGGCGATCCGGCCGTCGCCCAGGATCGCCGCACCGAGGTAGCCTTCCACGCCGGCCAGGAGCGGCCCGAGCGGCTTGACCACGACCTCCTCCTCGCCGATGAGAGCGTCGCAGGTCGCAATGGCCCGGCGGCCGCCGACGGAGACAATGAGCGCAGGCGGCCGGTCGCCCAGCGGCGCCGCTACCGCGCCGATGAGCTCGGCGAAGTCGGCGACAGGCACCGATCTCCCGCGGATCTCCAGGGTCGGCCGGCCTTCGAGCGTGAAGGTCTCGGTCGCCAGCACGACCCTCTCCACGGCGGCTAGCGGCACACCGTATACGGCGCCCCCGCGTTCGAAGAGCAGGACCTCCATGAGCGCAAGCGCGAGCGGGAGAACCTGGATCACCTCCGTCCCCCGGCCAGGCTCGCTGCGGACCTCCAGGCTGCCGCCCAGAGCGCGCGCGTAGCTCCTGACAGCGTCCAGGCCAACGCCGCGCCCCGCGAGATCGGTCACTGCCGCCGCCGTCGAGTACCCCGGCCTGGCGAGGACTTCCGTGAGCGACCCCTCGTGGCGCGCCTTGTCGAGCACCTCCGGCGAGACGCCCCTGCCGTCGTCTGCGACCACTATCTCGATGAGGCTGCCGCGGGGCACGGCGCGCAACTCGACCCGCCCGCGTGCGCGCTTGCCGGCCCGCTGCCGCTCGGCCGGGGATTCGACGCCATGCATCACGGCGTTCCGCAGCAGGTGCCCGAGCGGCTCGGACAGGCTCTCGAGGATCACCCGGTCGATTTCGGTCTCGGCGCCCGTGACAACGAATTCGATCTGCTTGCCTGCGGCGCGCGCGAGGTCCCTGACCACGCGCGGCAGCCGCCCCGCGATCACTGCGAGCGGGAGGGTCCGCATCCCGACAGCGGTGTCCTTGAGGTCATCGAGCAGCCGCGCGCCAGCCCCGAGCATCTCGGCGAGGTCCTGCGACTGCCGCGCCTGCGCGCCCAGCGAATGCGCCAGCCGGCTCCGGTACTGCATGATCTCGCCGGCAACGTCCAGCAGATGGTCGATCTTCCCGGCCGGAACCCGCAGCGCCTTCCCCTCGGCCGGCACCGGCCGAGGGGAAAGCATGCTCGCCGTGCGGCCGCCCGGCTCGGGCGCGGCCGGCTCGGGCGCGGCCGGCTCAGGCGCGGCCGGCTCAGGCGCGGCCGGCTCAGGCGCGGCCGGCTCAGCGCTGCTCGCCGCGGGAGGGCTCCTGGCATCAGGTGCATTCGCTTCGGATGCGGCCTGGCCGAGGGTGCCTGCCTCGCCATCGAGGAGCGCCGCCCGGCTCGCCGCAAGCTCATCGAGGAGACCGGCAATGGGCTCGCCAGTCCCGCTGATATGCGCACGCAAGGCGGCGGTGGCGTGCAGCAGCGGCGTCGCCAGCTCTGGCGGGAATACCTTCGCCTCGCGGACGCCTGCCAGGACGTCCTCGGCGGCGTTCGCGAGCGCGCAGACGTCGTCGAAGCCGAGCATCCCGGCCGCTCCTTTGATGGTGTGCGCGTTGCGGAAGAGCGAATCGACGGCTTCGGCGCCCGCCTCCCCGGACTCGACGGCGAGCAGGGCCGAATCCATCTGGTCGAGCCGTCCTGCCGACTCGTCGCGGAAGAGCTCAGTGAGGTCCGCATCCTGCTCGCTCACTGCGGCGGCCGTTCCAGTGCATCGAAGGCCATGGGCACGTTGATGAAGCCGACGAGGTCACGGCCGGCCAGCGTGGCGCCGGCCAGCAGGTCCGACCCGGTTTCCTGCGCCGGATCGCCCAGTTCGCCGACCTCGCTCACCTCGTCGATGACGAAGCAGGCCTGGCGGCCCCCTGCCTCCGCGACAAGCACCTGTCCCGCCGGGCGGGTCCGCGGGATCCGGAGCAGCAGGGCAAGGTCGATGACCGGCAGGATCTGGCCGCGCATGTTCGCGACGCCGAGTATCTCTGGCCGGGCCCTGGGGACAGCCGTCACCTGGCCGAGGTCAGCCACCTCCAGCACGTGCTCGACCGGCATCGCGTAGGTCTCGGACGCTACCCGCAGCCGCACGTAGACGTTCACCGGAGGCGGCTCTCCTCGTTCTCCCGCAGGGCGTTGTCGAGTTCATCCACCAGCGTCTCCAGCCGCCCGGCGGTGGCGCCCCACTGCAGCTGCTCGGACGCGAGCTGGTCTGCCGCCTCGCGGATCTGCTGGATGGCGGTATCTACCTGGTCAGCGGCCGATTTCTGCTGCTGCGTGGCGAGGATCGATTCCTCGAGCATCGTCGCCGTGGATGCCATCAGGTCGCCGACCTCGCGGGCCTGGCGGGTGCCCTGCTCGGTTGCCATGATCGTCGCGTTCGTCTCGTCCTGGATACCGGTGATAATCACGGCGATCGAGCCGGTCGAGTGAACTGACCGCTCCGCCAGCTTGCGTACCTCGGCCGCGACGACTGCGAAGCCCTTCCCTGCCTCGCCGGCCCGGGCCGCCTCGATGGCGGCGTTCAGCGCGAGCAGATTCGTCTGCGCCGCGATATCGTTAATCAGCTCTAGTATCTCGCCGATCTTCTGGGCACGCTCTCCGAGCGACAGCGCGCGCGCCGCGATCGCCTCGACTTTCTCCTGCATGTCCCGCATCGTGTCGCCGGTCCGCTCGGCTGCTTTGGCCATCGCATGTGCGTTGTCGGCGATCGAGCCGGCGGTGGCCGCCAGCTCCTCAATGGTGGCGGACGTCTCCGCGACCGCGGAGGACTGCTCGCTGGTCACGGCCGCTGCGTTCTTCGCCGCCAGCCGCAGCTCGGTCATCACCTCGCCGAGGACCCCCGAGGTCGAGCGGAGGCGGCCAAGGAGCTCATTGAGCCGCCCGAGCGCTTTCTTCAGCTCCCGCTCTCGCTCGAAACTACGGCCGAGCAGCCGGAGCGTGAAGAACGAGTAGGGGAGACCAACCAGGACTATCAGGATGGCCGCGACCACCCCGATGTCGCGCGCCTGGCTTGCTGCCGAGGAAGCGGCCGCTTGCGCCGTATCGGCGCGGTGCGCCTGGGCGTGATCAAGACCGCTCAGCGGGAGCAGGACGCTGGCTTCGGCAGCATTCTGATTCGTGATCGCCAGGACTTCGCGTGCCGGCGTCGTTCCAGCGGCTCCTTGTACCCGGGTGAACAGGGCATAGAACCCGGTGTTCGCGGCTGCGGCCTGTTGCCGGAGCCGTGACTCGACGGGCGTCTGGCTCGCGCCCAGCGTGGCCGACGTGGCCGCGAACCGGGTCTGCTGGGCGCTGACCTCGTTCGATACCGCCGGTGACGGGGCGAGGAAATACTCGTTCATTGCCTCGCGCTCGTGCCAGAACGTCGCGACGAGGGTTTGCGTCAGCGCCGCGTCGCCGTGCGCGTCGAGCGCCACGCTGGCGCGGGAGAGAGCGTCCTCATAACGCCAGATGGTCAGGCCGACAGCTGCCCCTATCACGACGACGGCAGCCAGGCTCACGGCGGCGACGCGCCGCGCCGCCGGTCCCTTCAGCAGCTGCTTCACCATCGCTCGCGCTTCCTGCCCCGGTCGTGGCGGCAGCCTCGCGGTCCGCCGCTCTTGTGCGACCTACCCCGCGATAACGCAAACGTATCGTGCAGCTACTCTCCGTTTATCATCGGAGCGTAGTAGATTCCGCGCGGGATGCCCGGGCACCAGCAGAGTGGCGGGTAGCCAGGCACGGCCACAGCGGGGGGGAAGCGGTGCGGCGGATCGCCCTTGCCGGTGCTGTAGCGGCGGCCGGGCTGGCAGCCGCTACAGCTGGCATCGCCGGCTGCGGGCCGGCCAGGGACCGGGTGGCGGCGGGGCCCGCTGACCTGGTTCAGGTGACGCAGCTGGAGAAGAGCGTCGCGGATGCTTATCTGTTCCTCGACCAGATGATGGACTCCTACGCCACCGGCCCGGCCCGCAGGCTCGTGCAGAGCTTCACCGGCGGCGTCCTGGGCCAGCGGCGTTTCACGTCGTCGGAGACCTACGACGACGCTGTGGTCATCGATGCGTACCTGGCCGCGAACACGCCCGCCGCCCGGTCGAGGGCAGCGGTCATCGGCCGCGGCCTGCTGTTTGTGCAGGCGAACGACCCGCGGCATGACGGGCGCATCCGCGCCTCGTACGCGCCGGTGCCGCTGCGCAGCGCGGCCGATGTCACGGTCACCGACCCGGCTAGCCAGGCGGGCGACATGGCATGGGCTGGCCAGGCCCTGGTCCAGCTCTACGCGGCCACGGGCAGGAAGGCCTACCTGACCGGGGCGGAGGCCATCGGCAACTGGGTCCAGGCCCACTGCTACGACACGCGGGGGCCGGGCGGTTACACCGGCGGCGAGACGGCGAGCGGCCAGCAGATCGAATGGAAGTCCACTGAGCACAACATTGACATCTACGCCCTCTTCAGCCTGCTCGCCGATCAGACGCGTGACTCGGCGTGGCTGGCCAGGGCGGCATGGGCGAAGCGCTTCGTCGCGGCGATGTGGGACGCACCGCAGGGCCGCTTCTACGTCGGAACGACCAGCGACGGCACGACACCCAACGACAGCGTGATGCCCGGGGACGTCAACAGCTGGTCATACCTCGCGCTCCAGGATCCCGGCTACGCGGCGTCGGTCGGCTGGGATGTGCGGAACCTCGCCGTCTCCGCTGGCGGGTTCAGCGGCGTGAGTTTCTGCAGCACCGACCGCGGCGGCGTCTGGTTCGAGGGCACTGCGCACCTGGCCGACGCACTGCTGCTGCGCGGCGATTCTGGCGACGCGGCGACGGCGGCGAGGTACTTGTCGGACATCTACTATGCGCAGCTGCACGGGCCGGGCGCCGACGGCCGCGGGATCATGGCTGCCTCCAGGAACGGGCTCGGCGACTGCGGCGGCGGCTTCTACTACGCCTCACTGCACACCGGGGCGACCGCCTGGTACATCCTGGCTGCCGGGCGGATCGACCCGTTCGCCCTGATCTCCGCTTCGCTTGGCCCCTGACCTGTCCCGGAGCGCCGCAGCTTTTGAGCACTCTAGCCGGGGCCGTCCGTTATCTCCCTGCCCAGTGCCACTCGTTCGGCGGCCCGCTCGGCGCGTACGACGTGCATGACCGCGTTGATGAGGGCCAGGTGGGTGAACGCCTGCGGAAAGTTGCCCAGGTGCCGCCCGGACCGCGGGTCGATCTCCTCGGCGTACAGCAGCAGCGGGCTGGCATAGGAAAGGACCTTCTCGCATGCGTCCCGGGCGCGCTCGTGCTCGCCGATCTCGGCGAGGGCAGAGACCAGCCAGAACGAGCAGATGGTGAACGTGCCTTCCGCGCCGGGGACCCCGTCGTCGGTCTGGTCCGCCCGGTAGCGCAGCACGAGGCCGTCCACGCTCAGCTCGTCGGCGATCGCCAGCACTGTGGCGCGGATCCGCGGGTCCTGCGGCGGCAGGAACCGGAACAGCGGCATCAGCAGGAGCGACGCGTCGATCGCCGTGCTGTCGTAGTGCTGGCAGAACACGCCGCGCTCATCGAGCGCGTTCGCGCAGATGTCAGCGTGGATCTCGTCGGCCGCCTTCCGCCAGCTGCGGGCCAGATCCCGGTCCTCGCGCATCGCGGCCAGCCGCGCGCCCCGGTCGGCGGCTACCCAGCACATCATCTTCGAGGAGGTAAAGTGCTTCGGCTCGCCGCGGACCTCCCAGATGCCGCAGTCGGGCTCGCGCCAGTGCTCGAGCGCATGCTCCACCTGCTGGCGGGCGAGATTCCAGACCCGCTCGTCGAGCCGGTCCCTTGACTTGGCATGCAGGTACAGCGAGTCGAGCACCACGCCCCACACATCATGCTGGGTCTGCTGGTAGGCCGCATTGCCGATGCGCACCGGCCGGGCACCCTGGTAGCCGTCCAGATGCTCGAGCAAGCGCTCGTCAAGATCGCGCCTGCCGTCGATCCCGTAGACGATCTGCAGGCTGCCCGGGTCGCGCTCCACGAGGTCGCAGATGAAGGCGAAGTAGTCGCTGGCCTCCCATTCGAAGCCCAGCGTATGCAGGCCCCACAGAGCGAAGGTGGCGTCGCGTATCCAGCTGTACCGGTAGTCCCAGTTCCGCGCGCCGCCTGGTGTCTCCGGCAGCGAGGTCGTCGCCGCTGCCGCGATGGCGCCGGTGGGCGCGAAGGACAGGCCCTTGAGCGTAAGGGCGCTGCGCGCGAGATGGCTCCGCCACCGGTGGTCCGGAAACCGGCCCCGGGCAAGCCAGTGCTGCCAGTGGTGCGCGGTCCACACCTGCCGGTCATAGGCGTCCTGGTAACCGGCCGGTGCGCGGCTGCTGCCCCAGGACAGCGCGCAGAACCGGGTGTCGCCCTCCTTGAGCAGGGTCCGGGCCCGCGCGCCCGGTCCTTCCAGGCCGATGCGGATGTCGGAGGTCAAGGTCAGCGCCAGGTCAGCCCCGGCCGGCTGGATGACCGCCGCGCAGTAGCCGCGGCCGGTGCGCTGCCACCGCGCGCGCTGGCGGCCGTAGTCGAACACCGGCTCGCAGTCCATGGTGACCTGCGCCTGGCCGTGCATGCAGCGCACCGTCCGCACCAGCATGTGCTCTGCGTCATAGTCGGTGGGGGGCCTGATGTGGGTGCTGCCATCGGGGCGGTCGTGCCGCCACGGCCCCATCACCAGGCAGTCGCGCACGACGATCCAGCCCCCGCCGCAATCCCAGCTGGTCTCGAGGACCATGGTCCCCGGCAGGTAGCGCCGGTCGGCCGGCACGCTCACGTCATCGGGGCCGAAGCGGAACCATCCGGCGTCCCGGTCCAGCATCGCGCCGAAGGCGCTCGGGCTGTCCATCTGCGGCAGGCACATCCACTCGACTGCCCCGCTCGGCGCCACCAGCGCCGTGACCTCGCAGTCAGACAGAAACGCGTAGTCGGCGATCGGCGGGTACGGGGAGAACTGATCGACGCCGTCGGCCGGCCGCGGCCGTGAACTGCCTGCCAGCGCCTCGGGGGGCATGGCGTCCTGCGCTGTCATCGCGATCACCTGTCCTGGGTGCAGGGGACGAGCCATTGTCCTCAGCCGTAGAAGATCAGCCGTAGAAGATCAGCCGTAGAAGAACAGGCGGACGAGGATGACGAGGGCCACCAGCGCCAGCGATATCCCTAGCTTCCAGACCAGGCCCTTCTCGTACCTGACCGCTTCGCTGACCTCCTGATCGAAGACCTGCTGCTGCCCGGCCGTGATCAGGCGGGCATCGCCACCTTGCCCGTTTTCTCGGTCTTCTCCCATGTGATGTCGGCCCTCCGGATCTCCTTGATGTAGGCGGCGGTGGTGATGGCGCACAGCAGCGGGCCGTAACCGCCGATGTAGATCAGTACCGGGCTGATGAGCCAGCCGAGCCAGCGGGTCTCGGTGACCTTGGCCAGGTAGGACACGCCCATGCACCCGGCCAGCCAGATGTAGGTGAACAGCTCAAGGCCGCGCACCTCGGCACCGGTGACGAAGAATCCCGCAGCGGACATGGCGTGGATGCCGAGCGCCCGCAGCGGCCCGGGCACGACGGCGGCCGCGATGATGAGCACGCTGATCAAGCCGGGGAACAGCAGCGCCTCCCGCCAGACGCGCTTGCCCGTCTGGGTGTCGATAAGCAGCGCGAAGGAGGTGATGAACACGTACGTGATCACATTGGTGATCCACAGCACGTGAAAGGCGCTCCAGGCCAGCTGGTAGTCGATGAAGAAGAGCGCGACCAGGGATGCGGACGCGCAGGCCATCGTGACGGGCAGCAGCAGCAGCGCGAACCAGAACAGCCCGAAGGTGCTGCCGCCGAGCCGGTTGCCGGCCTGCGGCTGGAACCACAGGTGCCGGAACCGCAGGGTCACCTGGATGTTGCCGCGGGCCCAGCGCAGGCGCTGCTTCCACAGCCCGCCGATGTTGCCCGGCTCCTCCGCCCACACCGTGGCATGCGGCTCGAAGATCACCCGCCTGGCGGCCCGTTGCGTCTCGAAGGTCGTGATGGTGTCCTCGGCCAGCGAGGATGTGTCGATCCGGCCGCCGAGCGCCTCGATGTTGACCCGTGAATGCAGTTGCGCGCCGCCGGCCAGGCAGGCGAGCACGCCGAGCACATTCTGCGCGCGGCGGGCGGCGCCCTGCGCGGTGATGTACTCATAACCGATGAACCTGGTCATGAAGTTGCCCGGCCGGCTGCCCTCCTTGATGTAAGCGGTCACCGCCCCGATGCCGGGATCTGCCAGGTGGCGGGTCATCTTGCGGAGCGAGTCCGGCTCATAGATGACGTCCGCGTCCATGATCAGGACGGCTTCCATCCAGTCGTCGGCCAGGATGACGGCAAGGCCGTGGTTGAGCGTGTGCGCCTTGCCCTCGCCGCCGTGCTTCCTGCGCAGGTGGAACACGTTGCCCGGGTACTGGGCCGCCTTCGCCTGGATCACGTCAGGAGTGTCGTCGGTGCTCGCGTCGTCCACCACGAAGATCCGCAGCGCCTCGCGCGGATAGTCCAGCAGCATCAGGCGGTCGATCGAGGCGCCGATGACGGCGGCCTCGTTCCACGCCGGTATCAGGATGGCGGTACGCGGGAACCATGGCGCGCACCGGTCGTAGTGCAGCCGCCGGAAGTGGACGGCGGCCATCAGGAACTGGTAGTTGGCCAGGATCAGCGGCACGGCCCCGACCATGACCAGCGCGACCAGGAGCCATTTCAGGCCGGCCAGAAGGTGCAGGCCCGTCATGGCGGGGTCCAGGCCCGCGCGCTGCCGGGACCTGCGCTGCCGGGACCTGCGCTGCCCGCGCCCGGGCCGGCACCGGCGCGGGAGGCACCCCCCGCGTCTGCCGCGTCAGCGAGGATCTGGCGGACCCGGGCGTAGCGGCCGACGTTCGCGCAGTCGTGGCTGTCGGTGCTGGCCACGACCGCCACGCCGACCCCGCTGAACGCCTGTACCGTGCGGGCGGACGGGCAGCCCCACTTCTCGTTCACCTCGAGGAGCGCGCCAGCCAGCCGGGCCTGATCCGCGAGCCGGCCGAGCATCCAGTCAGGAACCTGCGATTCATCCAGGCCCATCTTCGGCAGCACGCTGAAAAGGTGGGCGATCAGCGGCCGCGCCGCGCTCTGGGCTGGCGCGGCCGCCGGCGCGGCCAGCTGCGGAACGGCCCGCGGGGCGGCGGCCTGGGGAACGGCCTGTCTCGCCGCCGACTGCGCCGCCGCGGTCCGCACCGCGTTGGCCGTCGCGGTCACCAGGCAGCCGATCACGTCGTGCGGGCTGACTTCCCCAGCCGCCAGGGCCGCGCGCATCACCTGCGGGTCGACGGGACCGCCGTCGCCGGGGAACTGGTGATCGGCGATCAGCACGAGATCGATGCCGTCGAGGTCGCCGGGCAGGTCAAGCCGCCCGGCCCGGTCGAGGATCTTGGCCTCGACGCCGGTCAGGATCCGGATCCCGTCGCGGGCGCGCAGCGGCCGCACGGCGCGCACGAAGTCGGCTACCCAGCAGGTGCCGCTCCGGACGTGATCGACCAGGCAGAGGGTACGCAGCCCGCGCTCGGCGGCGGCCTGCACGTTCTCGGCGAGAGTGCTGGCCCCATCGGAGAAGACAGAGTGCACGTGGTAGTCCTCGTCCAGCGCCGCCGCGGTGGCAGGGCGGGTCATGCCGCGCCCTGCTGGATCTCGCCGATCCCGACGAAGCGCTCCTCAAGGAACCTGACCATCGCGACCTCATGGAAGTCCAGGTGCCGGGGCACCGGCCTGCCGCGCAATGCGTCCAGAGCCAGCCGCGGCATGTCGACTCCGCTGGCCACGGTGAGCGGGAGCGCCCCGGGGGCGCGCGGGTTGACTTCCAGCAGGGCGGGGCGCCCGCAGGTGTCCCTGCGGCATTGCACGTTGGCTATGTAGGTCAGTCCGACGGCCTCGGCCACGGCCACCCCGAACCCCTCGAGCTCGCGATCATGGATCGTCTGGCCGGCCACCGATACGCCCGAGTCGACCTTCTCGCGGACCCGCGGCACGGCTGCGATCACGTGCCCGTCCCGGCCGGCCAGCACGTCGATGGAGTACTCCTGGCCCGGCAGGAACTCCTGGATGATGAAGTCGGCTGAGGCGTGCATCGCCGCCAGCGACCGGGGCGACCGGACGAGGGAGATGTCCCGCGAGCCGCTGCCCGCGCGCGGCTTGACGATGACGGGGTAGGCCCACGAGTCAGGGCCGGCCGCACCGTCGAAGATCTCTGTCCTTGGCACGCGGACGACGTCCGCGCACCGCTCGATCAAGGCGAACTTGTCGAGCGTCAGGCGCAGCGCCTCATCCGGTGCCAGCAGTAGCTCGATCCCGGCGACGGCGAGATTGTCGCGCACGTCAGCTAGCGGCCCGAGTTCGGCGTCGACGGTAGGGATGACGATGCTGGCGTCCATGGCAAGGCACCGGTCGAGCACGGCTTCGGCGAAGTCCGGCGCGTCGCCGGCCGGGAGCAGCGTGCGGTCTTCAGGCCGCACCAGGTAGAGACCGGCCGCCCACGGATCCATGTCCGCGGCGATCAGCCGCAGGCCCGGGTCATGGCGGAGCGATTTCATGACCGCGATCGCCGCCGGGCCGCCCACGCCGGTCACGAGCACGCCGGTCTTGCTGGGCGGCGGCCCAGCGCTGACGGGCGGGCCCGCCAGATCGGCGGGCGTCCCCCAGGGAGCGCCCGGCAGGTCAGCGGCCGGCATCGGGGCCTCCCACGGCAGCCCGCATGGTGGCCGGGACCGACAGCTCGGGCAGCGAGACGTCCTGGTGGCTGCCGGCCGCGTGACCGGGCGGCTCGCTTACCCCGATAGCTGCGCCATCCCTGATCACCTCGAAGGCTTCCGCATAGCGCCCGTCGCTGAACCGGGACCAGTACCGTGCCGTCGCTGAGATCAGGTCGGGTTCCAGGTAAGGGCGGAGGGCTACCTGGCTGCCAAAGGCTTCGATCGCCTGCAGCTTCGCGTCCAGCTGCGCGTCGATCGGCACGAACTTGGATGGCCGGAAGTCGACCGTGGCCGAGGGCGACTGGAAGCAGAAGACCCGGCCGATCTGCCGCCCGGCCACCATGACCGCCCGGTGGGTGTTGCGGTGATCCTGATGGACATCGTGGACCGAGTGGGTGTAGATCATGGTCGGCCGGACCTCGCCGATGACGCGGCTGATGATCCTGATGGTCGGATCGCCCTCGCTGATCCTGGTGTCCTCAAGATCCTCCAGGTAGAGCTTCGCCCCGAAGACCTGTGCTGCCTGCTCCGACTCGCGGGCCCGCTCCTGCTCAAGGCCGCCCCGGGCACCGCGGCTCAGGGTCAGCACCGCCACCTCGTGACCCAGCTGACTGTGCGCCGCCAGGGTTCCGCCGACCCCGATCTCGACGTCGTCCGGATGCGCGCCGATGGCCAGCACGACCTCCCGCCTGCGCTCCCGCTCAGCCCGTCCCTTGGCGATCAGCCGGGACACGGTGTCGGTCAGCTGAGCGGGGTGCAGCGGCTTCTGCAGGAACTCATCGGCACGGCTGCGCAGCGCACTGACCGCGCTATGCACGGTCGCGTGCGCGGTCATGACGGCCACCGGCAGGTCTGGCGCGACCCGCCGCAGCGACTCAAGCAGCTCAATGCCGGTCATGCCGGGCATCTCGACGTCGGTGAGCACCAGGTCCCACGGCTCCGAGCTGGCCCGCAGCAATGCGGCCACCGGGTCAGCGGTGTGGGTGACGTCGAAGCCGCCGCGGACCCCGAGGACCTGGATCAGGAAGCTGGCAGCCTCGGGATCATCCTCGACGACGAGGATGCGGCCGGCCGAGGCGCCCGGCTCGATGTCCGTCATTCCGCCGCCACGTACCGGTAGCCGGATCCGGGGACTGCCTCGATCGGTGAGCCGGACACGCAAGCCTGACCGAGCTTGCGGGTCAGCCGCTCCACAGTTTCGGCCAGCTGCGCGGTGCCTGACGCAGGTCGTTCGGTGCGCCGCGGATCGCTCCAGGCCTCCTCGCGCAGCTGGTCGGCTGACATGCTCTGGCCGGCATGCCGCACCAGGGAGGCGAGCAGCCGGAACTCGCCCGGCGTCAGCGCAAGAGGCCGGTTGTCTACGCGGACCTGCCGGGCCCCGAACGCCAGCTGCACGCGGCCGTCGTCGAAGACCTCGGCCTCCTGGCGGCCGGAGCGCTGCCGCCGCAGCAGCGCCCGGACCCGGGCGAGCAGCACCGCGTTGCCGAATGGCTTGATGAGGTAGTCGTCCGCGCCCGCCTGCAGCCCGTGGACCTTTTCGGCCAGCTCGCCGCGGGCGGTCAGCAGCAGCACGGGAACATCGCTGGTGTCACGGATTCGCGCCAGCACTTCCCAGCCATCCAGGGTCGGCAGCCCGATGTCCAGCAAGACAGCGTCCGGCGGGTCGTTATGAAATATCCGCAGGCCTTCCCTGCCGTCAGTGGCGCCGGCCACCTCAAAGCCGGCCCGCCGCAGCACCGTCTCAATGGCCAGCCCGACGTCCGGCTCGTCCTCGATGAACAGGATCTGCGCCGTCATGGCTTGACGGGCAGGTAGACGCTGAAGGTCGTGCCGCTGCCCAGCGTGCTCCGCACTTCCACGCGGCCGCCATGCAGCTCGGTGATGGCCTTGGCGACCGACAGCCCGAGGCCAGTCCCCGGCACGCCGGCCGCGGTCGCATTGGCGGCCCGGACGAAGCGGCTGAACAGCCGGGCAATGTCCGCGGGCGGGATGCCGATGCCGTCATCGGTCACGTCGATCCGCCACATCTGCTCCTGGTACGTGGCGGTGATCGTGACCTGGCTATCGACGTGGGAGAACTTGACCGCGTTCGACAGGAGATTGTCGAGGGCCTGCTGGAGCCGGAGCTGATCGGCGTGCAGCCGGGGACCGTCCGCCGCCCGGACCTCGATCACGATGCCGCGTTCGGCGGCTGACGCCGATGCGACCCGGGCGGTCTCCTCGATCAGCGCGGGCACCGAGACGAGGTCAACCTGAAGCGGTAGCACCCCGGTCTCCGCGCTGCTGAGCAGCAGCAGGTCACCGACCAGGCGGAGCAGCCGGTGGGCATTGCGCCTGATGACGCCGAGCGATTCCCGGGTGTCGGCGCCCAGGTGCCGCTCACCGTCGGCGATCAGCTCGGCGAACGACACGATCGAGGTGAGCGGTGCCCGTAGCTCATGCGACATCGTGGCGAGGAACTGGGTCTTGGCCTCATCGAGTTCCTGCAGCTTGGCGTTCTGCTCAGTGAGCTGCTGCCGGGCGTGCTCGGCCGCGTCGCGGGCGGAGTGCTCGGAGGTCAGCATCCGCTCCCGCCGCTGCTCCAGCGCCTTGCGCTCCGAGATGTCCCAGAACAGCCAGAGATCGCCGCGATACTCGCCCTCGGCGAAGATCGGCCAGTAGTCGGCTTCGAGCGCCCGGCCGTCCGCGAAGCTGAACTGCTCGCCCTCGGCCTGCTCGCGGGCCGCATTCAGGCTGGCGGTCCGGCGCAGGAATTCATCCGGCTCGGCCAAGGTGCCCTTGACCTGGTCAGCCACCTTGGCTGCCGAGACCCCGGCCAGCTGCTCGGTGGGCACCTCGAGGCCGAACAGGTCGCAGAAGCTCTTGTTGACCTGCGCGACCTTGCCGTGCTCGTCGCGCACCATGATCCCCGGGATCGCGGTGGCGATCAGGCTGTTCAGGCGTTCGGTCTGGTCGGCCAGGCTGCGCCGGGCGGCCCGTTCCGCGGTCAGCAGCCCTTCTCGCTCAGCCTCGGCCCGCTTGCGGGCGGACACGTCAATGACCGCGGCGAGGAAGCCGCCCGGCAGGCCATGGTTGTTGAGCAGCGGGACAGCCGTGGCCTGCACCCAGACCTCGCGGCCGGCGGCCGAGACCAGGCGGCACTCGGTGCTCAGTTCAACTCCCCTGGCCGCGGCGAGCGACCATTCGCGCTCCATGCGCACGGCGTCATCAGGGTGCAGCGCCGACGCCCAGCCGACCCCGACGGCGTCCGCCGCGGTCATCTCGGTCAGCTCGCACCAGCGGTCGTTGGCGAAGGTGCACAGGCCGCCGGCGTCCATCTGCACGATGCCGACCGGGGCCAGCTTGGCGAGCACCCGGAAGCGGGCCTCGCTGTCGGCCAGCGCATCGTGAGCAAGCTCAAGGTCGCTGATGTCGTGGATGAAGGCGCAGAAGTGCACGACACCGTCGACGGTGAGCGGGACAGGCGTTGTCTCGGTCATGCGCTCAGTGCCGTCGGGGCGCATCGCCGGGTACCGCATCTGGCCGGTGTACACGCCGCGGTCGCCTGACTCCAGGTAGCGCTGCGTGCCCGCTTCGAACTCGGCCCGGTTGCGCTCCGGGATCAGCAAGGCGGCCACGCTCTTGCCCACGACCTCGTCATGGTCCCGGCCGAAAATCTCCTCAGCGGCCGGGTTGAACGCCACGATCCGCCGGTCAGGCCCGGCCACCACGATCGCGTCCGGTGATCCGTCGATCAGTGCCGAGGTGAGCGCCTGGCGCTCGGTGAGCTGTGCCTTGTCATTGGCGTGCCGGATCTGGGCGGCGAGAATCCCGGCGACGGTGTGCGCGAGCGGCCTGGCCTGCGCAGGCCAGTCCGCTCCGGCGCGGTCGCCGACCAGCGCGATCGCGCACAGGCACCGATCATCAGCGGGAGCCGCATACGCCATCAGGGCGCGCATCGGCGGCCCGGCGGCCCGCTCGCCATCGCGCTGCACCCAGTTCAGCGTCTCGTCGAAGGACCCGCCCGCCCGCGCTGACCCCCGGTGGGCCGCCGAGAGCGCGCCAAGCTCGGTGACCAGCTCCGCGTCGGCTGCGGCATCCGCCGGATGCGCTCCGAGGATGACTGGCTGGCTGGCCGGCTCTTGCTGCAGCGCCAGCACGGCCCGGCAGTCCAGCGCCGCGGCGATGCGCTCCAGGACGGCCGGCAGTGCTTCGGCGGCGTCATTGGCCCCGTGCAGCAGCTGGCCGACGGCATACTCCACCACCCCGGCCGCTACCGCGGCGGCCGACTGGCCGCCCGCTCCGGCCGGCGGCGCCTGGCCGCCCTCTCGCGCAGGCGGCGCCTGGCCGCCTGCTCCTGCTGGCCCCGGCTGGCTGCCCTGTGCCGGAGACCTCACCCGAGATATCCCCATGACCCGCGATCTCACCTGCCCCCGTGACTTCGCGGTCCGCGGTCCGCGCGAGACAGCTCCCGCGCGGCTGCAAGATCCCCGGCAGCGCGTCCCGGCGAATTTCCCCGTCGCCGTGCCGTTTTACCTGGTGATCCTTACCTGCTGATCCCTACCCGGACTGTCCCGCGCGAATCAGCTGCCCCGCGGCGACCTTGGTCATGCCCCCTGGCGGTGCTGTGCCTGCCGTGATCCCTGCGTGCTGGTCCCTACCCGGACCGTCCCGGGCGGATCAGCTGCCCGGCCGCGACCTCAGCCGCGACCTCAGCCGCGGTGGCCGCCGCAGCCGCGGTGCCCGCCGCAGCCCCGGCCGCACTCGCGGCGGCGTCCCTGGCAAGCTGAAACGCCAGCGCAGGCTGTCCGGCCAGGACCGGCATCAGCTGGGACCGCTTGGGCGGTATGCCGTCGCCTGCCGACACCCCGCGCAGCCGCCGGACCAGCCACGGTGCGAAGTGCTCCTGCGCCCACCTGGCATCGCTCCCCCGGGCCGTGAGCCATCTCGCCGACCTGCTCAGCAAGGCGCCCCCGGCGGCCTGGGCCGGCAGCGGCTCGCGCCAGTCCTCGCTGACCTCGGCTCCGATCACCTCGCAGGCCAGCAGGGCCACCCGGCGGTGGCCGTCGGCGCCCAGGTGCAGCCGGTCCGGGCTCCATTCCCGCGGATCGGCCAGCACGCTCATCGACCACAGGTCCACCAGGTGGCAGCCGCGGTTTCGGGCGATCGCGGTCAGGTGCATGCTGAACGCCGCGACCTTGCCGCGGATCAGCCGGAGCACCGGGAAGGCGCGCGGATCGAAGCCGGTGACCAGCAGCACCTGGCAGCCGGCCCCGCGCAGCTCCGCGACGGCGTCGTCGAACTGCTGCGCCAGCGCATCCGGGTCGGTCCTGATCCACAGCAGGTCATTGCCGCCGGCGAAGATGCTGACCAGGTCCGGCCGCATGGCGATGGCCAGCGGAAGCTGCTCAGCCGCGATCTCCCGCAGCCGCTTGCCGCGGACCGCGAGGTTGGCATACCGCAGCTCCGGGCGGTCAGCCGCGAGCCGCTCAGCGAACCGGTCGGCCCAGCCGCGCAGGCCGGTGCCGTCCTCGTACGGGTCGCCCATTCCCTCCGTGAAGCTGTCCCCCAGCGCCACGAACGAGCTGATCTCTGCGCCCACCTGACCTGCCCCCATGTCGATCAAGTCCTGCGTTCCGGCAGCTGGCGTCGGTGCAGGGCACCGCGGGGGCCCGCCAGCTGCCGGCCCCGTTATTGCGGTGCGTTCGGCGTCACCGTGGACGGATACCGCAGCGCGAAGGCCGCGACCCCGTCATGCCTGATCGCCTGCCACAGCCTGCCGCTGATCCGGCCGTTCAGGCTGACCGCGCTCTGGCCTTCGAAGGTGAAGGTCCGCTGCACCGGCGCGGACACGAAGGTGGCGCTGCGGCCGCCCAGCAGGTGCAGGTGGAGCGCGAGAGACTCCAGCGCGCCGTTGGTGAAGTTGCTGTCCACGCTCAGCGCCTTGGTGAAGGCGTTCAGGATGCCGAATCCGGCGGTGGGGTTGGTGAGCAGGTGCATGGCCGCGATCTTGTCGAGGACCGCGCGAAGCAGCGCCTGCTGGCGCAGGACCCGCTGGTCCTCGGTCAGTGAGGTCTCCCGCACGTAGTCGAGCGCGGTGACGCCATTGAGGTGGTTA
>ODAK010000526.1_pt1 | contig 43950 bp, 66 predicted proteins | sample 1539591 | NCBI WGS metagenome assembly ODAK01 (sample SAMEA3539303, study PRJEB22396) | soil metagenome | biome: tundra; feature: field; material: soil | place: USA | collected 2010-05 | depth 0.15 m
AATTAAGCTCACGATGACTGGCTGCAGCAGGCCGGCGGTGGTGGCCGAGACGGCGCTCACGATCATGCCGTCCCACAGAAACTTAAAGACCTGGTGGGTGCCATCCCACATCGCGAACAGGGTGGGATCGAGGAGCTGGAAGAACTGGCCACTCTGCGCCGCCATCACGGTGGCGAATTGCGCGGTGCCGGCAGCGGCTCCCTGGCCGCGGCGTGCGAGCGTGAACGTGTTCTGGTTCAGGGCCGTGATCTCGTCGATCTCATACTGATAGCGGCCGTTCACGACAGCCGGGTTGTTCCAGATGATGTAATCGCCCACGGCGAATGCGCGACCGTACACGCTCGCGCCGAAAGGCGCGGCCTGCAGCGTGACCGGATCCGTCGTCGCGTCGATCGTGCCGCTCGCGCCCCATCCCATGTCGGTCGTATCGAGCGAGGGGCATTCGAAGCCCAGGAGCTGCAGGCGCGAATTGCCGCCGAGCGCGATCAGGCGCTGACTCATCGGCACCGCCCATCCCACTCCCCAGTTCAGGCCCAGCGGCTTGTCGTCGCCGGCGAGCACGGGCGCGTTCAATTGCGGGCGCAGGCTCGGCGGTGCATTCTGCTGGGCGAGCAGAGCGACGGCCGCGACCTCGATGGTCAGCGAGCCGGGGCTGCCATCGCGGGCCGTGAAGCTGAGCGTGGCTGCCATCAGTTGAAACCCGGGCGGAAATCGCAGTACATATCGACGAGGCAGATGTCGATGGGCTCGTCGCACTCCCACTTGAAAACCGTGTCTCGGCCGTACCCTAAATGGAACCACTCGATGATGGCCGTGGTTTCGCCGATCGCGCCCATCCGGACGGTCAGCGGCGATCCATAGGTCAGGCCGCCGTCGTGCGAAACCGAAAGCATGCACACCGGATCCGAGCCAGGCCCGGTTGCCGGCACGCGGCCGGTCAGCGCATGCAGCTTCACGCGGTCGTAAACGTTGCGGCGCTTCTCTAGCGTGATGTGCGGAGCCACGCGGATCCGCCGGATGTTCGAGCAGTTGTCTTGCAGGAATTCGAGCGACTGCAGGTAGATGTTGCCGTTGCGGTAGTCGGCGACCGCGTGCCCGATCTCAGGGAAGAACGCGTGGTAGCGGCCTAGATCGGCGTGAAACGCCGAGCCATCCCAATATGCCCGCTGGTGCCAGCCAAGCTCCGGACCGACAGTGTGGTCATAAACCCAGGTTTCGTCGGGGATCGGAAAGTGGATGCACAGAAATTCGTGGCCACCCTCGACATAGCTGAACATCGACATGCCGGCGGTGTTGAACTGGCTCCACCTGTTCTCGATCGCAAAGTTGGAGATGCGCGTCGGCGTCGAGCCGATCATCATGCGGCAGATGTATTGACCGCGCGCGTTACTGTCGAGCCACGCCACGGTGCCCGCGATCTTCGAAATCGCGCAGGGCTGCGCCAGGCCGAATTCGATCACGCCGCCGCCCGGAAGCCGCGCGAAAGCCGAGAGGACATTCCCCGCGTCATACCAGATTTCGCTCGTTTGCGAGCCGAAAATGCCGAGCACCTCGTTCGATGAAAAGACCGCAACCACCGGATCGGGGTGGCCTTCCTTGGTGTCGAAGTCGAGCGGATCCCACTGCGTCGGCCCGTACAGGCCCGAAATGAAGAACTGCCGCCGGAGCGGATCCGGATCGTTCGGGGTGACCGAGACGATCACGTATCCGTCTTGCCACGTCGCGCTGTTGATGTAGTTGGTGGACCCGAAGGGTATATTCTGCTGCTGCGATAGCCAGTCGGCTGCCGCGAGGCCTGTAACGTTAATCGTGAATCCGGCGCCGGAGCCCGGCTGCGCGCCTGCGGTGGTGGTCGAGTAGTTTGCGACCGAGTAGCCGGTGCCGCCGGTGAGAGTGTAGCCGGTGACCGCGCCGGTAGTTGGATCGACGCCGGTGATCACGTAGGTTGCGGGGATGCCGTTGATCGGGACGGTTCCCGTATCGCCCACCGCGTAAAGCACGCCGGCGTCGCCGATGGCGGATCCGCTCGGCGCCTGGCCATATCCGACCACATAGGCATTGCCGACCGAGACGACGAAGAGCAGCGTCGGGTTGAGGACGATGATGGTCCCGGGAAATAGCTGGCCGCCGGTTCCGTCGATGGTCTGGTTCGGGATGCCGGTGGCGATCGCCGTATATGTGCCGGTCCATGCGCCGGCGGCGAAGGTGGCCTGGATCGCATAGAGAGTGGTTCCCGACAGCGCAAACCACAAATTGACGCCTACGTCGTAGTAGGACGAATTTGAGTTCACCAGGCAGGAATTCGGGACGTCGGGCAGCGCGACGAGGAGCTCCTTGCCGGGCGTGTTCATCGCCCAGAACCTAGCGGCGCCGACTGCCTGCCCCTTGGTGTCGTCGTTGGCTCCGTGGGGGACGCCGATCTTCTCGATGAAGAGGTTCATCCACGACTGGCACGCCGCGACTAGGCCGCGGGCCGTGTAGCCGCCTTCGATGAATCCAAAGGAAGGCATGTTAGATCGGGAGACCGGTGTTCGTTACGTTCGAGTCGTAGTAGCCGTCTGGGCCGCCGCCGGCGCCGGAGCCGGGGAAGTCGGAGACCAGCATCGGGATGGGGCGGTTCAGCAGCTGAATCTTCTGGCAGGCTTCGTAGGCGGATCCCGCGAGCCACTCAGGCGAGCGCTTGTTGGGGCACACGCTCGACGGGATCATCGACCACAGCCGTTCGGCGAGCGACTTCACTACCGCGTCGAGATAGCCGGGGGGCGCGGCGTAGGCGGCGGCGAGCGTGGCCGGCGCGGCCAGCGCTTGCGAGCAAAATAGTTCGATGGCGTTACCCGAGAGCGGCGGAAAAACGTTGAACACGCCGTTAGGGAATTGCGGGTCGTAATAGAAGACGTTCGTGACGTTGATGGCCGTGATCACGCGAATCGACAGGCCTGCCCAGTCCTCGGCGCTGATCGGCCGAAGGTGGATGTAAACCGGCTGACCGTTGCTGCTGGTGAATTTCAGGTTGGCGCGCGTGATGATGGTCGGCCGAGGCCCAAGCCAATCGTTCGCTCCCCCAGCATTGCTGGTGGGCGTGGCTGGCGCGGTGGTTGCGGTGGGGCCGACTAGATAGCCGTTGCCGCTCGACTGCGAGCCGGGGCCGAGGACCGGATAGAGGTAATCGGGGATGGAGAATCCCATCGTGCGGTCCGTCGCCCACTCGTCAAAGAGCGTGATCCATTCATTCAGCCCGTCGGCGAGCAGCTCGGGCGGTGGGATATATCCCGCGCGAACCTGGCCTAGTTTCCGTAGGGCCTGGATGATGACGGCCTGGCCGGTTGCGAGAGCCACCTTAAGCTCCCTGCTGCGGCGGCTGCTCGGTGGTGGGTACTTTGGCGGCCGTCGCCGGCAGCTTGCGGTTGATCGCGTTCATCGCGCGGATCCGTTCCTCCGCTTTCATGCCGTTTGCGATGACCATCTTCTGTACCTGGTCGGGCACGATCGCGCCGAAACGCGGGATCAGCCGGAAGGCGAGCGCGTAATTGATCGCGTCCTGGTAGCCGGCGGGCAGAATGGTGTTGGTTCCGAGAGCCCACGCGGTGAAGGGGGCCGCTGCCTCCAGCTCCACTGTGCTGGTGGTTTGGCAGGTTGGCACCGGGAAAAAATATAGTTTCCCGAAGCCCGTGGTGGGGTCGACATTGTAATCCGCATACAATTCATCGGGGGTGGAGGCGGCAGCCGCGAGGTCGCCGTGCGCAAAGTATTCGAGCGCTTCGACGATGCGCAGCTCTTTGCGAAGGGTGGCGCTCCCGACGGTTGCGACGAAGAAAGCCTTATAGATGCGGCTGGGGCGCGGCTTGCTGATCGTTGCGCCGGGGCCGATGGTATATGAGGCGATGTTGGCCGTGAGCGGTGCGGTGACGGGCAGGACCGAATAGATCAGGCCTTCATCGATTCCCCACGCATCCCACTGGTTGTTCAGCTCGGCCAGCGCATCCGCTGAATCCGAGCCATTGGGAGTCCCGCCCTGCTGGTTGATGCCTAGCGTGGTGAGCGCGCCCGTAATGATCACTTGTCCTGTCGGCACGCGCCCTCCAGTTGGGTTTTAGTTTTAGGCTTTGGCTTTTTTCGCGTCGGCCTGGCCGGCCAGCAGCTTCTCTAACTTCTCGTTGAGAGCGACCAGCTTGCCGTCCTGATCGGTGATCTTGTCCTGCATGGCCTTTTTCTCGGCTGCTGGATCAAGCAGAGCGATCTGAACCTTCGGATATGGCGTCTCGCGGTAGCCGTCGGCCTTCGCCTTTGCGACCGCTGCGCTGTTGGATTTCTCCACGGCGGCGCGCGCGTCCTCATCGGTTACGCCGACGAGGGTTACTCCCACGATTCGCTCGCCCAGGCCAGGATGAAACATCATCTTGGGCCAGGCGTTGTCGGCGTGGCCGGGATTGTAGACCGGCGCGATCGCGTTTTTCTTGCGGCCGGCAGCCAGGTTCAAGAGCACCTTGCTGTTGCTGATTTCCGCTTGGCGGAATGCATCCATGGTGTCGCCGTGGCCGTTGCCTTCGTTGGCGACACCGAGTACTTCAACTCCCATGATGGTGAGGTTTCCTTTTGGCGCCGGTGGCGCCGGTTGTTGTTTTAGGTAAGCGCCACGCCGACAGCGGAGACCACGAACCAGAAGCCGTTGTAGGCCTTCAGGACCAAGGTTCCGCCGATGTAGGTGCTGGTGACGCCGAAGGTTGCGGTGGTGAAGGGTGAGCCATTCGCACCGTTCTGCAGCAAGCTGGTAGCGGTCAGCGTGTCGGCATAAGCTCCGTTCGCGGAGGTGATGCTGATGACCATGCCGTCGTCCACTCCGGCGGTGGGCGCCGCCAATGTCAGCGCGATCACGCCGGCCTTGGTGAGCAGAACGTAATTTCCGGAGCTGACGCTGAGTGCGCCATTGACCGCGACGCTCTGTAGTGGCGTCGGGCTGGGGTAATCGAAGCCGGCCTGTGGTGCAAAGTCCACCCATTGGCCCGTGTTCGTGTTGTTTGTGACCACGGCGCAGTCGCGCTTGATGCCGCGATTCACATAGATAACCGGCAGATACGCTTGCGCAGCGCGCACGCAGGGGCCGATCGACTTCATCGTAGACGACGCCGAGAATCCGTTCTCTCCGGGCACGGCCGAATTCGCGGGCGTATAGGCCACCCACGCGATTGCGGCATTGAGGTGCGCGGTCGGGCCTGAACCAGCATTGCGGTTGTTCCGCGACACCGGGACGCAGGTGGGGCCTGCCGGCACGCTGGTGTTGTTCGAAATCTGAACCAGCTCATATTCCTGGTCAACAAACACGCCGGTTTGGTTTACGACTCCGGTGGTGGAGGCCAGGCAGAGGGTGGTGGCTGTGGCGGTTTGTGCCGCCGACAGCGTGGTGTTCGGCGTCAGGGTGCCCTGCGCCGACAGGAGCGCTGCTCCGAGGAGCAGCGCGGCGGAAACTTTCAGAAGGTTTTTCATGGTCTTGTCCTTGTCGGTGGATTCTCAGTGGCCGGCGTTAGCCGTAAATCACGGCCGCGGCATAGTCGGCATAGGTCTGCGCCATACCCCATACGAAGTCCATACGCACGGTGACTTCGCCGAGCCGGCTGTCCCACTGCCAGATGATGCGGATCGACAGGCCGGTTTCCGGATCCGTGATGGTTTCGCACTTGGCGCCGTATTCCTCGACGTTCTGCAGAGGAATCGAGGCCCAGGTAAACGCTTCCTGCTGAACCGCGAAAGCGGTCTGGCAGGACACGCCGGTCGCGCCGGCGATGGTGATCGCGGCGCCGGTGGCCGGGGAGCCCGAGCAGTTCTGATAGGGGCCGCTCGGAATCAAGGCCGGAAAAAGGGTAAACGTGGCCGCGCCGGTGGTGTCCGTGATCGGAGCGACGACGGCGAATTGCTTCAGCACGCCGGGCAGAGTCAGGCGGCTCTGGCCGTTGATCTCGTAGACGCCGGCGATGGTGATGCGATCGGAATAGGCGTTCTGCGAAAGCGCGAGGCTTCCGGAGGTCCAGTTGTTCGTGATCAGCGCAGTGCCGCTTTGGTTCGCGCCGTTCACCTGGCCGGAGCCGAGGTAGGTGCCGACGGTTCCCGACGGGACTTGCTCGTCGATGAAGATGTCGAATTCGGCGTAGCGGCCGACCTTTCCTTCGAGGTACTGCTTGCCGATGATCTGGCCCGGATTAAACAGGGTCTGACCAGCTTTCACGATTTGCTGATTGTACGCAGAGTTATAGACGATGCTGCGATCGCTGCCCATCGCGAGCAACTGATTCAGCTTCGTCTGCGCGCTGTTGTACGTGTCCAGCGTGGTGGGCACCGTGCCGGGGGTTCCGACGAAATTCGGGGTCACCGACTGCATGAACTGCAGCATGTAGCGGTCGACCTTGTTGGCGAGGTTCAACACGTGCGGCTTCAGATACGCGCGCCGCTTGTCCTCGTCGAGGAACATGGCTTCCTCGGTGTCGTTGTACAAAAACGACTCCTGGTTCCAATAGGCGATGGTCATCGGCACGGTGACGCGCACGAGGCCTTCGGGTTGGAACGCTTGACCGTCCGCGCCGATTACGCGCAGCGGGCGGCGGATGTCCAGGCTGGAACCGATCTTGCGGTTCTCATCCCAGTACTTGTTGAAATCTCTTTTGATGAGGCGGGGGCAGACGGCGTTGTTGCCGAGCATGCGCAGGATCTCGCCCGATACTTCCTTGCGGACTACTTCAAAATTGCCGGCCATGGGAGGCCCTCCAGAGTTTGGGATTTCGAACAGGTGTTGCTGGTTCGCCCAGGCCTTTCGGCCATCTGCGAGGTGCTTGCGCGTTGATATGGCCTTTTCAGGCCTGGACTAAGCGCGGTCCGTTTATCGATTGCCGGCGATCGTTCTCGCCGAGCTGTTATCTTCGAGCGGCGGCGCGAGCGTTCTCGCGATCTTTCCACGCCGGGTTCATAGTCTTGCCATCAGCCAGAGTCGGAGATACTTCCGTCGCCGGGGCGCTTCCGCCCGTCGGGGCGCCAGCTTCGCTCGGCTTAGCCTTTTTCGCGTCGCGCTCGGCTTCGGTTTCGGCCGGCTTCGCGGCTGCCAGCTTGCCATCGACCAGCTTCGTTTCGATGACCTTCCTCTCGGAGCTGTGGATTTTCTCCACGCGCCCTTCCAGGCGCCGGAACAAATTCGTCTGCGCCACGAGGTCGCTGGTCGAGTCCAGCAGCTTTTCCATGTCCTCGGGATGCGACGCCAGATGGTGAAGCACAAACGCTTTCACGTCCGAGGTCGCGATCATGCGCATCAAGTACGGATGCTCGGCCGGGGTAAATTCCGGCTGATCTTCGGATTCCGAGGCCGCTAGTTTCACGGCGTCCCAATCCGGGATTAATTTTTGGTCCTCGACAGCTTTCGCGTCGGCGGCTAGAATTTCCGCTTGGAGGGCCTGCAGCACGGCCTGGTTGGCCGTTGTCTCGGCTCCCGCGGCGGCGGCGCCCGCGGCTTCCTTGCGCCGATCCCACGCGCCAACGGCGCGCGTATACTCGACGTCGGTCGTAAACGATTGCCTCCGCGGCTCCGGATCTTCGTCCACTACGGCCGCGGCTGCCGGCGCTCCCGCGCCCTTCTTGAGGGTTGCGAGTTCGGCTTCGGCGATTTCGCGCCTTGCTTTCTCGGCGCCAAGGGCTTGCTGCGCGTTATTCAGTGCGCGGCGGTCCTGACGGTTTGGCTTAGCTCCGGGCGTTTCTGTGGCTGCGGCCGGGGTAGCCACGGCGACTTTGGCGACGTAGGGGACGCCGGCACGCCGGGCTGTTTCTTTTTCGTTCTGCTCGCGGATAAAGGCGGCCGAGTCAAAGACCGGCTTGCTGTCGGTGGCTGAGACCACCACTGTTTCTGCCATGCACTCCTGTAGTCGCCACCTTGCTCAGATCAGTCCCCTTCTGACTGGCTGGCTGCCGCGGCCTGGTCGCTCGCCTGGCTGTCGCTGGCGTGTTGCTGGGCAGAGTCCTGCGACGCCGCCGCAGCGGCCTGGTCGCTTCCCTGGGCGCTGGCGTCGGCCTGCTGGCTTGATTGCTGGGAGGCCGCATCGGCCGCCTGTCCGCTGGCCTGGGAGGCCGCGTCGGCCGCCTGTCCGCTCGCCAGTTGCCGCGCCTGGTGTCCATGCTCGACGGCTTGCATCGCGGTTTCGTGGGCGAGGCCGGTCAAGTGTTCGAGCTGGTCCTCGTCGAGCTGCGCGCGATCGATGCCGCCTTTGATTTCGGCGGCTCTCAGCGTGGTCAGGCTCTGCAGCTCGGCGATATACTTCTTCGCGTCGATTTCGGGCTGCTTGGATTGGATGATCTGGTGAAGCTTTTGTGCAACAGTCATGAGCTGCTGGTTCTGCTGCGTGAGCTGCGCGTTCTTTTGCTGCATCTGTTCGGGGCTTCCGGGGTCGCCGCCCTCTAGTGAGTCCGCCATCTGTTCGATCTGCGGGTTGCCCTGGCCGATGATGCGTAGGAATTGCGCGCCGACGCCGGGCGCGGCTAGGATCTGCGGCGCGACGTGGAACACTTCGGTCATCTTGTCGATCGCGTCGTCGTTGCGGGTCTGTTCGTCTTTCGGCGCAGCCGTCACGCGTAGCGAATACTGACCGAGGATCGAGTTGGTTTTACCTTTTTGGTACTCCAGCACGCCCTTGTCGTTTGTCTTGCCGCTGTGCGGATCCATGCCGGCCGGGATGCCCTTCGACGCGTCGCCGGGGAATTCCTGGTTGATCGCGAGCTGCTCGTGCTTCGAGTCGGCGCGCACGACGGTTCGAACGCGCGGACCGTCCATGATCTGTGGCAGGATGATCGCGGCCTGCTGATAGGAGAGCGCGACGGCACGGTGGAGCTGGTCTTGCCAGTTGACCGTGCCGACGTTGGTCTGCGATTGCAGGGCCTTGATCGCCTCTCCGCTTTGCGCGTCGCGCGCGGATTGCACAGACGGATCGAAAAACACCGACGTCGAACTCTTGATTTGCTCTCTAAAAAACGTCGCCAGCTCCAGCACGCGCTGGATGGGCGCTTCCCATGTGTTGCGCTGCGGCGGGGGCAATAGCTCGGCAACCTTCGTCGACGGATTAATCGCGAACGTCGGCTTCAGCTCCATATAGGCCGCCGTTCCTGTGTTCGATGCCTCCCACGGATTAAAGCCTTGCGCGTTGGTGGTGTTGAATTGCCCGAGCCATCCTACCCACGGCGATCTGGTCATCGTGCCGACCACTTCGGCGGCCGAGGTGGCTGCGTAGTTCAGGCCGCGCTGCGAGTCCGCGGCGCCGTCGATCAGCGAGAGCCGATACAGTTTTCCGCTGATGTAGATTTCAGGGCCCAAGACCCAGAAGAAGGGCGGAATCGTGCCGGGCCAGTCGGTTTCGGATAAGGTATCGAGCGCGGTCACGACGTATTTCTTTACCGTGCGCCGCGGCTCACTGCGTGAGATCTTCTTGCCGTCGTCGTCTTCCTTGGGCGTCACGCCGGCGGGTACCTTTTCGCTTTTGAACCGGAGGATGTTGTCGCTGTAGAGGGTCAGCTCCTCGCGCTTGACGATAACCCGGTAGAATTCGCAGACATAGTAAGGGCCTTTGTTCGTTGCGCCGCCGGTCCACTCGTTGACCGTGGCCTGGTCGCCGCGCCATCCAAAGGCGTCCTGCATCCATCCGTTGCCGCGATCCATGAAGCCGCGGTTCAGGACCTTCAATTTCGCGCCATAGTCCTGAATCATCTGCTCGCGGCCGAGCACGCGCAGCTTACCTGCCCACATCGCGTCCTCGCGGCAGCCGCGCCGCGCGGTGGGATCGCAGAAAATCATTGCGGGGTCTTCCACTTCCTTAACGACGAGGCGCTGCGACATCGAGCGTTCGTTTTCGTATTCAGTTGCCAGCTCGAAGACGCCGAAGTTGCCGGCGGCGGCGTACTTGACCGACGACGTGTAGGCGACGGGCGCGTTCGAGCGATATTCATATTCGCGGATCAGGCCTTCGAGGATGTCGGCGCCGTCTTTGTCGGCCTGGCCGCCCACCGGGTGGGCCTGCGGACCGGGCGGGTTCTCGCGCGCTTCATTTTCGACTTGGTCTACGGCCGTCTTCATGCAGTTGATGGTTACCCACGGCCGGTTAGCGGCCATGCGAGCGGCGACCTCGCCTGGGCGCCACTGCAGCTCGCCGCCGACCCACATCTTAAGCGACGCGATGGAGTTTTTGCGGAGGTCGACCGTCGCGTTCTGGTACTCCTCCCAGCAGCGGCGAATGAAACGCGGAATGTCTTTTTCGGCTTCTGACTGCGGATCGATGTCTGGCATTTTATGTTCCGAAGAAAGGTTGGTTTATGACGCCCCAGTACAGATTGCCCAGGCCGAGCGTCCATAGAGGGTTCACCGCCGCCGCGGAGTTTTGGAACAAGTAAGCAATCGATACGGCCTGGCCCGTCCCGGCACCCGCGACGACGGCGACAGTGAATCCGCTGTCAGGGCTGTTGGGAACGCCCGTGCCCTGTTCGATCGCGGCAAGCGAAATAACAATATCGCGAGCTACCGTTGGGGTAACGGCACCGGCTTGGGCGGGAGTCGGCGGAGTGCCTGACGTAGATTGATGACCGCCATCCCGCGCCGAACCGCCAGATTGACCCGCCCCGCTGAATGCGGCCATGACAATGGTCTGGTTGTAGCCAGATCCATTGGATGGAAGTGTGAAAGTGTGGCCGGCCCCAACGGTCGGAGCGAAGCAAAAGAAAATAGAGAAGTTCGTGTTGTGAGCCGCCCCGACGGCCACTTGAGTCCAAGTATTGCTTTTGGAATCTGTCGGAGGGGACATCGAGAATACGGTGGTACAGCCAAGGACGATCAACGTCGCGCCCGTTGTGTCTACGCCAGCGGCCGTGGCAGCGCCACTTGCGACTGCGGCACTGCTAGTGATAAGCAGTCCATTTGGCGAACCGCCGGAAGCGACGTTCTGGGCGCGGAAGATGGACTGGCCCTTCGCGTCGCGCTTGCCGGCCAGGAACGCGGCGGCGCCGGCGCCGACGCCGGCATACTTCAAGAACTCGCGGCGGTTGGGTGTGAGGATCAATTGTAATTCTTCCCGAATGTGGTCAGGCAGTTCGTGCCGTCGTAAGTGAAGGCGAGGACATCGACGGCCGCTGCTCCGGTGGAGGGCGTAACCGCTCCGCTGCCGCCGCCGATCACTTTCCAGGTGCAGCCGGTCCCGAGGGTGAGCCCTTCGCCGCCGGTCGCATCCTGCGTGAGGCGCAGGACATAGTTTCCGCCGATCACGGGGTTTGTGATGGCCAGCGTGCGGCTCCCGCTGTGGGCGGTAAACAGAAGCGTGGCGTTTGCGTTCAGGACTGAGGCAATGGCCCACGTGACCGTGGTCCCGTCGGTCTGCGCGGCAAACGTTCCGGCTCCAAGCGCGGCCGGGCCGACGCTCACAGAGATGGGCTGCCCGGATGAATTGGTTCCGAGAACGGCAGCCGAAGGCGGCATCGCGCCCCCGTTGACGTCCACTACCGTAGCGGCCGCGCAGGTGCCTGAGAGATCGCCGCCAAGCGCTCCGCACGTGCCGCCGGTGCCCCCGGATGCTCCGTTGGTGGGGCTGGGGCGCGGCGTCTGCGGAAACAGCGCTGGCGTCAAGCAGACCAACCCAGACGCGAGCAGGAGCGCGGACAGGCGGAGGTAAGGGCTGCGTCGGCTCACGACCGCACCGCCGTATAAGCGAAGGTGATCGTGCAGCTATTGCTGGTAGCGATCGTCAGGTTCTCGGCGGTGCCTTGCGTGCCGAAGATAAACCACGACAGGTCAATCGTGAAGGTGCTGCCGGCCGGGACATTGTAGACCGGACCGGTGGTGCCGCCGCCAACGTTGGACGCGGTCCAGACGGTCATGCCGCTCGGCCGCTGGGTACCGGGCAGTTTCTTCTCGCTGCCGGCTGTGGCGGTCGCGGCGGTGCCGTTCCAGGAAATCGTCGCGGTCGAGGCCGAGGCGCAATAGACGCTCGCGCCGGCGACGTTAGAATCGCCGAACGTGATAATGCGCGCGTCGGCCGCCACTGGCTGCTGGACGGTCAGCGCGGTAGTCGAGGCGCTGGCGATGTAGTGGTCGACGCCTTGGCCATAGGCGCCGGCGGCGAAGAAGAGCACGAGTGAGGCTAGAAGCGTTTTCACTTGCAGCCTCCCATCAGGTCGGAGACGGTCATCTTGCTTTTGCCGCCGCCCTTCATGGAGGCGGTGTATTGCTTGGCCTTCGCGGCCATCGCTGCGGTCATCTGTTTGGCTTTCATAGGCTCCTTTTATCCGTAGGGCGTGTACTGCGTGTGCTGCTGCTGCTTGCGTGGTGCCGGCTCCGCAATCGGCGCTACCGGCTGCGCGAAGGTGAGCACCAGGGCGTCGCCGTCGTCAGGCGACGAGACGCCGCGTTTCTGCATCTCGGCTTTGGACTCGAGCACGAGCTGGTTGGTCCGAGAGAAGTGAAAACCTGGGCCGGTAAGATCGACTTCGAGCTGCTCGTCGTTCGGATCGATGGCGCCCCGCGGCAGCCACTCCTTGGCCTGCGTCCACATATACGCGCGCATATTTGCGAAGTGCTGCTCGTCGGGCGCTTTGCCGCCGAAGTTGATTTCTGCGACGCGATCGCCGTAGCCCAGCATGTGCAGGCGCTCGACGATCGGCGCTCCAAACGCCGAATCGATAAACATCATCGATACGTAGCGAGCCGGATCTTCCTCGAAGGTCACGGCCAGAACGGCGGCCAGCTTCGCGACCATCACTTGCCGGTCGCCTTTGGCGCCCGAGAGCCTGATAGGTGGTACAGTCCGCGAATCGAAGCCGCGCCTGAAGCGCACCACGTTCCACGCGGATCCGCCGCCCGAAACGTCGACGCCCGCGATCAGCGGATCGTCTTCGAGCGAGAGCGGTTCGTTTTTCTGTGCCGCCTGCACGCGATCGAGGCCGATATATTGGAGCTCGCTCGCGTTGGGCGGGAGGCCCTTTACGCGCACGCGGAAAAAGTCGCTGTCCTCGCCGTAGTCCCGCGCCCACTGCGCGATGAGTTCTTTGTTCGCGAAGCTCGACGTGCGCGAGTCGATCGAGCGGTGGTTCCAGCTCGGCCGGTCTTTGCCGAAGGTCACGTTGTGAAACTTGCCGGTGTTGCGCGTCGGGTTGCCGAAGAGGAAAATCATCGGCTCGCCGTCGGTCAGGCCGCCTTCTTCGACTTCGTGAATCAAATCCGAGACCGCGCTGTCCTCGTCGTTGATGTAAAACGACGTGCTGGTCACGGAGTGCTGGCCGGCGAAGCCTTCACTGTTCTCGTCGCGCGAGGTCTGCGCGCTGCAGAACCAGGTCGACGGGTACTCGCGGTGATACATGCGGTCGCCGGTGAGCCTGAACCAATCGGCCGTGATACAGAGGGCGGTCCATTTCTGAATCTGCGCCCACGTTTTCGTTTGTAGCTGCGTGAACGTGTTCGCGGTTATCGTGCCCTGCGCGTGCGGCCTGGTCGACATGATCCAGTCGACGACCCACGCCACCAGCGCGGACTTCCCGATACCGTGTCCGCTCGCTACCGCGAACCGCAGCGGCAGCACGGTGTGGAAGCCGTCGAAGTTGCGGGCCCGCACTTCGTTGCCGATATCGATCAGAATGTCGCGCTGCCAGTCGTCTGGTCCCTTGTGGTGCTCCAGGATCGTGCCTGGCTTTCCCCACGGATAGGCCAGGCGCACAAATTCCAGCGGATCGGCGTTGCACCGGACGATTTCGTCCACCAGGTCGAGCAGGCCCTCGCGCGGCGTCATTTACTTCTCTGCCAGCAGCGCGGCCGCGGCCGCGGCTTCTTGGTTTTCCTGGAAAATGCGGGCGCGCGCCGCGTTGAGGCGCTGCACGATCTCGATGGGGCCGCCCTCAGGACCACTGAGCTCGGTTTTGTTCGAGTACTTCTTCGGCTTGAAGCCGCGGAGCAGCGTCATCATCACGCCGTCCGAGTAGCGTCTCACGGCGCCGATCGGCCTGCCCTGGTAATAGACCGCTTCCATGACACCTTCGGTCGCGCGGCCGACTGCTACGCTTTCGAGGAAGTCGCCGGCCTGGCGCTCCGCGTCGAGGAAGGCCTTCTGGTACTTCGGAAAGTTATCGAGCCAGCGGTAGTGCAGGCCGCGGTCGATCTTCGCGGCCTCGGCAGCCTTTGTGATGTTGGCGGTCTGCGCGTAGGCCTTCAGGAAGACGCGCATGCTCACTTCGTAGGGGCTACGCGGCATGCTGCTTTCCTGCTCTTGCGGTTTTGACCTCCGCGAATGGTCGGCCGTCGCCGTCGAGGGTGGCGGTCTTGCCGGTGTAAATCTGCCAGCGTTCGACGATCACGTCGGCATAAGCTGGATCGAGCTCCATCAGCCGCGCGCAGCGGCCGAGTTTCTCGCACGCGATCAGCGTGGATCCGCTTCCGCCGAAAAGATCAAGGACGATATCGCGAGCCTTCGAGCTGTTCTCAAGGGCGCGCTCGATCAGTGCGATCGGCTTCATCGTCGGGTGCAGCCGGTTAGCGGCCGGCTTGTTAGCTGCCCACAGCGTCGACTGCGTCTTGTCGCCGAACCATTTATCGCTCTGCCCGCGCAGGTGGCAGTAGAAGATCGGCTCGTGCTGGAATTTGTAGCGACCGAATCCCCACCCGAAGGTGTTCTTCGCCCAGATGATCTGCGTCCGGATGCTGAAGGCGTTGGACTCGAGAGCGTTCTGAAATTCCCGCTGAAAAAGCGACGGGTGGCAAACGTAGAGGCTGGCGGCCGGCTTCATCGCGCCGGCGAATGCTCGGAAGGTCGCGCCCAGGAATTCGATAAACTGCGGCGCCGTCATGGCGTCGCCTTTCAGCTTCAGCCGTTTTTTCGTATAGCCGGTGTAGTCGACGTTATACGGCGGGTCAGTGAAGACCAGGTCGGCTTTGCCGGCATCGGCCGCGTCCTCAGCTTCGCCGATTGCGGGGGCCGTGAAGGCGATCGACGCCGTCCCTGGCTCCAGCAGTTTCTTGGTAGCCTCTGCCAGCGTCGCATCGCCGCACAGCACGCGGTGGAGGCCAAGGTTCCAAAGGTCGCCCGTCTGCGTCGTGGGGCGCTTGGGGGGCGTCGGAGCGGTGTCCTCGTCCTCAGGCGGCGGGGGCCGCATCAGGTGGTCCAGCTCGCCAATATCGAAGCCGGTCAGAGCCAGGTCCATGCCCATCGCCTGCAGCTCGGCCAGCTCCTCGGGCAGCATGGCCAGGTCCCAGGTAGTTTCGTCGGCCGACCGATTGTCCATGATCCGGTAGGCGCGCACCTGGCGCGGCGTGAGGCCTGCCGCGACATGGACCGGCACTTCCGTCATCCCCAGGGCCTGTGCGGCCATGAGGCGCGTGTGGCCGGCCACGATGACGTCCTTGGCGTCACACACGATCGGCTGGCGCCATCCAAATTCTTTCAGCGAGCTCGCCAGCGTGTCGATCGCGCGCTCGCTCAACTTGCGCGCGTTCTTGGCGTAGGGGATCGGCCGCGTGATCGGCCACATCTCCACGGTGAGGCGCTCCGGGGGCGCCGGCTGCTGTTTCTTCTTCGCGGCCATTTACGCGGCGGATTTGAGCGCGGCCAGTAAAGCCGAGGCCGGGGCGGGGGCAGGCGCCGGTGCTGCAGCCACTGCCGGAGTCTGCGCTGCCTGCGCCATCTGGACGAAGGCCATGAGAAAGTCTTCGCTCACGTTCGCGATCGCGACGCCTTTGGTTGAGTGAACGAAAAGCGGCAGCGCGGCGGGCGCGGCGATGATCGCGGCTTTGCCGAAATTCAGCAGAAATGTCTCGAACGGATTCATGGTGCTCCTTATATGGCGCTTGGTATAGCGCTGGCTGGGTCGCGGTGGCTGGTTGCTGGCTCGCTGAACCAGTCGCGGATCTTGCCTTCGACGAAGCCTTCCGTGAAGAGCAGCGGCTTGTGCTCGATCGTGATGTGGAGCGCGACGCCGTCAAAGGCGTAATTGAGCGTGACGCCCTTCGCGGCCAGCTTGCCGTGGTCGGCGTTCGCGTCGGCCGTCACTAAATGCTGCGTCACGAGGCGGTAGCGCGCGGCGTCGAACTGCGCGCGCGTGAGGCGGATGGAAAAGCTCTGTTTCATTTTTTGGGGTGGACTCCGTGTGTGATGGCGTGGGCGATGGCGTGGCCGGCCTTCTTGGCTCCGCGCACGATGGCGGCGCCGCCGAGGAAGAGCATCGCGGCGAGCGCGCCGACGAGCATTACGTTTGGCATTTTCTAAACTCCTGCTGCTATCGCCGCGGCCTGCGCCGCCGGCAGATGCGACTCGTAGCGCGTTTGGTACATGCCGGGGTGGTCGATATACCAGCACGTCGAAAGGTTTCTATTCTGGCCGCCCCAGAGCACAAACGCCGCGTGCGCGTTCGTGGCGGGGTCGAGCAGCTTAATCTCGCCGGCGATGCCGAAGGCCCGCATGCGGGGTACGGAGAGCGTACCGGCCATATTTATTTGCCAGAGGCCGTATGATCTGTCCCCTGTTTGCGCGTTACCGTTGAACGCGTTCGCGTCGCCGCTCGATTCCCGCAGCGCGATCGCCGTCATAGTGACGGCCACCACCGGCGGGAAGCCTGCGCCGCGGGCGAACGCGTAGATTTGCGCAGCGGTCAGTAAAGCCACATTGCTCCCTTGAGCAGCAGGATCGCGTTTCGCTCGACCGCGGCGACGACATCGGCGGGCACGTCGATGCCGCTCGCGCGCAGCTCATCGATCCGACAGAGGAAATTTCTGTAGATCACCAGCTCTGCGCGGCTCACCTCCATGAGGGACTGCTTTAGCTGATCCTGCAGAATGCGAAGCTTCTTCATTTAGTTGCGCAGCACGCTCGTCGCGTTGCCCTGCGGCTGGATGATGATGTGCTCGGCGTCGCGTTCTTCGATCAGGACGGGGCCGCTATCGGCGGCGCAGGCGCGCTCGATCGCGTCGGTCACGTTCAGGCGGCCGTCTTTGCGCGTGTGCAAGTCCATCGCTGGCACCTTGCGCAGCCAGACGGCGGCGAAGGCGGGCGTCAGGAAGAGGCGGTTTCCGGCTTCCTTCGGCTCGGTGCCGAAGCGGACCATGTCGCCCTGGCGCGAGGCCAGCAGCATGCCATCGGCGCGATAGAGATCTTCGCGGTCCTGGCTCTCGGTCTTCATGATGATGTGTGTGGTTTCTTCCAACGGTTCCTCGTTTCGTGCGTTGACTAGGGCGTGCGCGGATTCAACGATGCAGTCGGCGCAGCGGAGTTTGTTTCCGGAGACGACGCGGCCGCATAGATTGGCGCAGTGGTGGTTGTGCGAATATTTCATACCTTGGCCTTCAGGACGTCGGCGGCGTCGACGTGCACGCACACGGAGCGCTGCAGCATCTCGACGCGGATAATTACTTCGGTGCCCTGCTTGGTGCGCTGGACGATGCCCTTGACGCCGGCAAGCGGGCCTTTGTCGATCAGTACTTCATCGCCGGTTTGATATTCGCAGCGCGTGACCGGCAGCCGGGTAGCTAGGGCGCGGCGCACGTTCTCGATCTGCTCGGCGTCGACGGGTTGTGGGTTGAGGTTAGTGGGCAGCACTTTGATGATTCCGGCGACGCGCAGAATCTCGCGGCGCGGCGCGTCTCCCTCGCAAGCGGCGAACAGGTAGCCGGGGAAGAGCGGCCTAATAGTCGTTTGCACACGATCGCTCCACTGGGTTTTTTCGGACCAGGTGGGCAGAAAGGCTTCGATCCCGTAGCCGATCAAGGCTTCCTCTACGACGAATTCCGCGTTTGCCAGCACGTGCAGTGCATACCAGGAAGACGGGCGGGGCGTACGAAGGAGTGCGCACGCTCCCGCTTCGTCTGTCACAGGCGCCATGCGTTTGCGCTGTGCTGTCATCTGCCTTGTAGTCGCCATCTGGCTTAGATCAGGGTTTGTGGGGAGGGCCCGCGAGCTGACCTTCCAGGCCGGCGATGCGCGTCTTGAGGGCGGTGGTCGTGGCTCCCGCGAGCTGACCTTCCAGATCGGCGATGCGCGCCTGGAGGGCGCTGGTGTTGCCGTTTACGAGTTCATGGATTTCGGTTAGCTCGTCGCCGAGGGCGTTGGCTTTATCGGAGGTATGGAGGGCGAGCTTGGCGGCGGTGTCGAGCGTGGTCGACTGCAGCACGTCGGAGCGCTCCTGGCCGGCGGTGTTCAGCACGCAGGTCTGTTGGTCCGTTATACGCTTCATCTCTCGCTTCGCCAAGAACGCGCGCACCTCCTGCGAGATCAGCAGGATCACGGGTGTCGCGTAGAGCATGAATTCGCTAGGAGAAATCACGGGTGGTTGTTTCCTTGAGGGTGAGGTAGGCCGATTGCACGGCTATGTCTGGGCAGTACGTATGCCCATCGCGCTGGCTCCACCCCTTTGGGAGGTCAAGGCAAAGGTCACCTGCATTGACGAGCTGGTAGGTGGTGGCGTGGGCGCGGCAGATGCAGCATGTCCAGGCGGCGCGCACGCCGATCATGCTGGTGCGTGGTAGGCGCACGCTGTCGCTCATGCCCATCGGGGATCCTGTCGTCGCCGACTTCGAACAGAAATAGCTCGGCGTCTGACGTGTAGCGCACTCACGCCGCGGTGCCCTTCTCGACGGTTTTAAGAGTGCGGGGTCCGATGCGTTCTTTATGGACCAGGGTGCCCAGCGTGTCGGCGGACAAGCGCAACTCCAGGTCCTTCAGCGAGACTGTGGCGAAGGTGTTAAAGATTTTCTGGCCTACGGCTTTGATCGTCTTCGCGATGTCGACGATGCGGAACTCGGCGCGCGGGCCGAGGAGCACGTTGAACCGGGAGCCACAGACGATCCATTCTTCGTCGGCCTCCACAGGGCAGGCGTCGCGCAATTGCTTTTCGAGCGCTTCCATGCGCGGTTTCTTTAATGCGAACGGCGCGAGTAAAAGATTCTGCTCTTTTTTTAACTGGCCGAGCTCGTCGGCGAGGGCGGCATAGGGTGCGGGCGCTGTAGCTTTGGCGGCCATGTACCTCTGTAGTCGCCACCCGGCGAATTTCAGGCCGCGCGTGCAATGGAAGAAGGCGCTGGACGGACTGCGGCGTGCCGCATTTGGAGGAGCGTCGCTTTGCGTATCTGTGAGACGCGGCTTTCGTTGATGCCTTCCCTGCTGGCGATGTCCTTCATGGTTTCGCCTTGGGCGTGGCTCATGACTATTCTGAGCGACCGCGGATTGACGCCGCCGCTGGCCTTGCGGATTTTGGCGAGGTCCAGGCGCGCATCGATTCTGCGGACGGCCTCGTGGCTTCTCTTGTCGCCGATATCAAACTCGCGGTCGGAATCGTCGCGCATCCTGCTAATCGAGAAGGTATAGGGGCGTGGCTCGTCGGGGTTCGCGTTCAGCCTGATACGCTCATCGCGGCTGACTGGATCGAGGCTTCGTAGATAGTCGCCGATGCATCCCGAAATTCTCCATTTGGCAAAAGCAGCGAGCGGGACGCCTCTCGCGGGATCGAATCGATCCACGGCGCTAATCGCGCCAAGCCAGGCGGCAGAGATGATGTCTTCGAGACGAGCCCGCGTGGGCAGGCCGGCCATCCTGGAGCGCGCGATGGTTTTCACCAACGGCTGCAGGCTCAGGATGAGTGCGTCGCGCTCGGCGCCGGTCACGCGGCTCTCCGAAATTCCACCCGCAGGCGCTCCAACGCGGCCGGGTGCATTGCGATCACGTCGCCGCGGCGCCGGTAGGCGACGGTTTTGCGCGGGTTGATTCTCTCGCAGTAGAGGTTCAGCAGCATGCGGCGCTGGGCGCGCGTGAGCCACGTCATGGCGCGCTCCAGGCGCTCGGCGGCCGTCGCGGCGTCGACGTTTTGCTCCGTGGGCGAATCGACAGCTAGGCGGTTCGAGTTCTCCATCTCCGTAATCAGGGGGTGGTGCGTGTTGGCGGTGTAGTGCCGGCGGCGCACGCTGTCCATGATGGCGCCGCGGATCCGCCGCCTCGCGAACGCAGAGAAGGGCGTCTGGTTGTGCGCGCTCGGGCGGTAGCGTGTGGCGGCGTGTATCAGCCCCACGTTTCCTTCGCTGATCAAGTCGTCGAGATCGAACGACGGCGGCAGGCCCGAGTGGATCCGGCCGGCGATATCCGGCACCAGGTGCATGTTGGCTTCGACCAGCGCGTTGCGGGCCTTTAGGACGCGAGCTCTGTGCTGGCCAGATTCAATGCAGATGACAGTCGGCATAGGGTGACGGTCTTATAGTCGGCACCTGGGCGAAATGAGCTATTCCGGAGCGGCGGCGTCGTCGGCCTGGTCGGAGTAGTCCTGGAAGATGATTGCCAATGCTTTCGCGAGCACTCGCCGGCCGCAGGTGTCCATGGATTTTTCGCCCAGGAGGCGCGCGGCTTGGATCAGGTGGATCGCCTGGCGCACGTCGTCGGGGTAAACGCGAAATGGATCGGGGCATAGTGCCTCGGAAGTCGGCTCCGGATCGCTGGCGCCGCTCTCTGGGACTAGCTTCAGTCGTCCGTGGTCATCGGCTGGAGGCATATTTTTCGGCTCGGACTGCGCCGGATACGTACCAATCGTACCGCTTTCCTTGCATTTCCATGGTCCGCTTTCCCTGCATTTCTATGGCCATAGCCCGAAGGTAATAGCCCGGTTCAGCTTACGAATGAATCAACACGGCCTTGCGCGCTGGTCGGCCGCTCGCACACACTGCGCGAGTGGATACGGAGCCGGATCGACGAGGCATTTCGCTGCCTGAGAGTGCGCCGCGATCTGCGCGCCAAGCGAAAATGTGTTTCTTGAAGCTGCTTTCTTCGGTTGATCCGGATGCGAGCCACGGGTTCGGTTTTCGGGGGACCTTCTTCCGTCCCGGAGAACGTGTCAGCAGCGCGCGGCTCCATCCGACACTCGAGTATCCCGAGACGCCGATCATGCTCGAACAGAGTCTGGCGCCGGCGCACGGAATTCCGGGACACCGGCGGTGCGATACGATTACGATCCTGTGGCGCTGGGAGCCAGCGCCTACAGTTGGCGCCTACAGTTGGCGCGAGCTGGGGCGCACGGTGTCAGTCGGATGGGAGTGGGCTATCGAGATGCGGCCTCTCGCAATCCGCGCGCTGGCTGAGGCGCGTGGCGGCAGGCCGATCGAGCCAATTGATGAGCTGGCTATCGTGAGCCGGATCTCCGCGTTTCTCGATCACGAGGTGAGTGTCTTGCGGGCGCCCGACCGGCTTCGTCTCTTGGCGGTGATCCACGATCAGCTCGCTGTGCGGATTTGCGGCTGAGCGTTTCGGCCGCGCTCAAATTGCAGGTACACTCAAGCGGTCAGGAATGGAAGGGGCGCCGTCTGTCAGGCGGCGCCCTCGTGTCAGCTTAGAAAGGTGTTTTGAGTGATTGAGCCTATTTTATTAGTCACCTGTGCCTTCGCGCAACAGGATCTCCTTAGTTTTAGAAAGCAAAATTGATGCTCATGTGTCTATCTGCTCGAACTGCGCCCGTTGCGGCGCTGAATCTCGACGCGCCCGCCGCGGCGCGGATGTGCTACCATCGACGCGTTCTTCGGGTAGCTCCCGGCGATCGCAACAAGTTCGGGCTTGAGTGTGGTACCCACCTCACCGGTGGGATCCTTTCCACGCTCATCCCGGACGCCTTAAGGAGGGCGCGCTTGAATCTGACATTTTATCCGTTATCGGAGGCTGCTTCTACTAGCAGGACCACGGGGCGTGCGCTATGAAGCGTGCGGACGCGTTGTCGAATAACGATCTGATGGCGGCATGCCGCGAAAGCGGCAAGGGCGGCGGCTGGGAGCCGGAGGCCATCGAGCATTGGAGGTGGCAAATGCTAAACGGCGAGGGCAAAGAGCGCGTGCTGGCCTGGGTGAAACTCCACTCGGTCGCGCGGGGCTCCCCGAAATGCATCGACGAGGCGGGCCGGCCGTTGCGCGTCGAATCCTGCGCGGCGGATCTTGGCTTGGCGCTCAAGACGGTGCTCAACCACTGCACGGCGTTGGTCGCCGAAGGGCGCATCCGGCTGAAGAAGGCACAGTTATGGTATCGGGCCGATGTGCCCGAAATACTACCAGAAACGGCGGCTCCGGTGGCCGACGGTACGGCCGACGAGAACTCCTGGGTACACGGGAGCTTTCCGGCGTATATCGTTGATTCCTATTGGAAGCAGCCAGCCGACAAACGTAGCCAAATACGAAAGACTTGGACCGCGGTCACGGCGTGGCGCCAGCAGGCCTTTCTGGAGGGCCTCGCTGGTCTTCGTCACGAAATCTCACGGGTTGAGAATAGCACGCTCCAATCGCTCGGTCTACCTAAAATTGTGATGCCGAAGACTGCGGGTCAGGAGCCGCACTGGTTTCAGCCCGTGCTCCTCTCGGAGCCTTCCTTTGTACACGGGAACGGTACAGCGGCGGTGTCCACGGCGTTGAACACGGCCGAATCGGGCGGTGTACAAGCTGGCGCATCATTACTGTCTTTCAGACTAGACCAGACTGGTGAGCCTTCAACATCATCAAACGGTACTAGCGCCGCGCATCCGCCGGCGAAAGGCGACGATGCTGCCGGAAACTCGCTTGAAGAGACCGCGCGAAAAGCCGCCGGCTTCAAAACCCTTTCTGTTGATGACCGGAGGTTCCTCGCTGAGATCGCCACCGTGGAACCGGCAGCGGTGCGCGCCGGAATTTTGACGGCACGGGCGCGGCGGCTCAAGAGCGGCGGAACGGAACCACCCAGGCTCCTCCGCTACTTCGCCAACGCAATCGAGGAGGCCCGGCGTGGCGACCTCACGCCGGGCTACGCCGATCACGTCGAGCACTGGCTGGCGCGGCACGACCCGGCGCACAACAAAGCGAAGACCGCAGGAGAGGGAGGTGGCACGTGATGCGAACTGAAATTGAAATCCGACGCGCGCTCGATCGACTTGGTCCCGACGGCGAAAACGAGGAACCGCAGCTTACGGACGACGGCGTGATGTTGCCGTTGAATAGAATCGCCAAGGACGTGCTCCGCTGGGCGCTGGGCGATCCGTCTGATTTCGGGTCTGCGCTCGACGATGCAGTGAAGCGGTTTGACGCAGCGAATCGCGCGGGGAGGAACTGATGCCGCTTACGGACCGCGAATGGTACTTGGTGCGCCAGACCTACGAGGCGACGCTGCTGGCGCTGATCGATACCTGCGAGAAGACCGGGCTGCCTGGGCGCGTCATCATCGACCAGCTTATCGATGATGCCGCGGCGTCGAAACACACCGCTTGGCTCCGGATCGGAACCGAGGCGCACCTGAAGGAGTACAAACCCGATGCCGATCCGCGCTGAGCTTCAACACTTCTACGGCCGCGAATGGCGGCTGGTCACGCGCCCGCGGATCCTGGCGCGCGCTGAGAACCGGTGCGAGCAGTGCGGAGTTTGTAACCACGCCGAGGTGACGCGTGTCGGAGGCTTCTGGCTTGAAGAGGGCGCCTCTTGGGCGCTGGGAGCCTTTCGGCGCTGGCGAACACCTGCGGGTGCCGACTGGAGCGCGGGGGTTACTCTGGGGACCGCCGGGATACTCAGGGATCCGCCGGGACGCATGCGGCGCGTGCGGATCGTTTTAACCATCGGACACGTCAATCACCAGGCTGGAGACGACCGCGACGAAAACCTGCGGGCCTGGTGCCAGTGGTGTCATCTCCACCACGACGTTGTACATCACGCAGAAACCCGCGCGACGCGGAAAGACGCCGCTCGGCCGCTGCTCACTGGAGGAATGCGCGCATGAAAGTCATCATCGAGAGCACAGATCGCATCGTCGAAGTCGTAGGCTTCGGCCGGTCGATGGAGTTCCCTGCCCGCGTATGGGAGGGGGAAACCGAGAGCGGCGTGAAGGTGCAGCTCCTCGTCACGCGCGTCGCGGCGCGGAACGATCAGGATCAAACGCAGTTCGAACGCGAGTTGCTGCAAGAGCAGAAGGTGGCGTCGGCCGACGCTGTCGAGGCCTTCCCGCTGAGGCTGATCCTGTGAGCCGCGTAGACTGGGGCGTCGGCGTGGTGGTCGCGGTGTTCCTGGTGATCAGCATCGCGCTGTTCAGGGTTGCCTTCGGCGTCGGCGATCGCAAGCGGGAGCGCGCCGAGCTGCGGCGGTCCGCCCGGCGCGCAGAACGCGTGCGCCGGTGAAATCCCTTCGGCGCGCTGAAGCCGTTCTCGACGCGCTGGCGCTCTGCCCGGCTACCGCGTACGAGTTAGGCGTTGAGCTTGGCTGGCCGACGCGCCTCGCTTCGGCGTGGGTGTCGTGCCTGCTAACGGAGGGTCTTGTCGAACATCGCGGTAAGGTCCCATCGTCGTTCGAGAGCGCGCGGCCTCCGTTCCTGTACGGCCTCACAAAAAGCGGCGAGCAGCGGCGCGCGCGCGGCTGGCCCACGCTTGACGCCGGGTAGCTCCACAGGCCAGAGTGGGTCCATGCTCGCCCTCTCCGCTCGTTATCGTTTCACGCAGTACACACGCGCTTCGTTCCAGACCGCCGCGGGCATCCAGGCGCCGGCGTGGAATCCGGCGTATCCGATTAAGGACTGGTTCGATCCCACGGCCGTCGCGGGCGTCGATAGCTCCTATCAGGTCTTGAATGGCAGCGACACGTTGCCGGCGCTGATCATGCTCACGATACCGGGCGCCGAGGCGCTGACCGTGAATCTGCCCGGTACAGCGACCTTCACTGCCTACGTGGTCGCGCCTACGCTCGCGACGAAACAAACTCATTTCGCCGGCCTGGCGTTTGGGCCGTACGCTGTCGATCCCGGTACGCTGTCAATGATGGTTGACGCGAACCGGCTCGCGGCGATGGCTGGCGCTGCAGTGGTCGATCCGACTGCGACCTCGAACCAGTTCCTGATTTTCACTTGGAACGGCGAGACGCGGCGTCCCTATGTCCTCATGCCTCCTGGCGCGACGGGCGATCCCACTGCTGCAGGTCAAAATGTCGGCCAGCTCCTGGCATCGGTGAACGCCGCGGGCGTGGCGTCGCCTGGTCACTGGGATCCTGCCCAGCTTGCGCAGGCTCACACTCTCGTGTGGGTGCCGGAAACCGCGAAGAGCGGCCTCGATGTCACGGCGCGCGTTCCGGAGCCGATGCTACTGAACGCCGGCGAGACGCTGGCTTCCTACCAGCTCGGCATTGTGTTCACGCCGGTAATTCTGATAGCAGGAGAGGCGCTGCCGGGCGCCGCGGCCAATCCGGCCGCCGTCCCCGATGCGACGGGCTTCTTGGGTTCCGACCGCATGATGCTCACGGCGGTGTACGACGCGATCCAAAGGGCCGCCGGGGCGTGAAGCTTTAATCCCTGGCGACTGAAGCGGCCAACAATGCCGAATCCTTACAACTCGCTCGAAGAATTGTTCCTTGGGCTATTTGAGGAACACATCGCCGTCTCGGTGGCCACAATTCTGGAAAACGAAGCGGAGATACTGTCGAACCAGCAGGCGGCGAAGGCCTCAGACGCCGCGATCGCGGCCGACCTTCTCGCGGTGAAGGAGTATCTCGGCATGACCGGTCCTCTGCCCCTGAGCCTCGCCGATCAGGAAGCCCTCGCCGCCGTCAACAAATCCACTCTCGCTCTAAAAACTATGATCGAGGGAATATCCACCGCCGAACCCAAGGAGCAGACCCCATGAAGAAGTTTCAGCAGCAACAACAGCAGGCGCGCCCGCAGCAGATGCGGCGGCAGCAGCAGCAGTCGACGACTCCGTCCGCCATTCAGGCGTGGGCCGCCGGCGAAGCAACGATCCTCGCCGCCGCCGCCTCGGCGGTTACGAACCTCGGAACCGGCGTCATCGCTCTCGACGCGGCGATCACCGCTTTTCAGAATTCGCCGGGGACGCTGAGTACGGCCGATCAGGCCGCGCTGAATGCGATTCAGGCGGCCAGCCAGGCGCTGGTCAGTCAAGCGACGGCCATTTCCACCACGGCGCCCGGAACCCCGGTTCCGGTGGTGCCGATTCCGCCCGCGGTTCCGGCCGGCGCGTAGGTCTTTCCTAATTTCACCCTATGCGCTGGTCGGTCATGGTGGCGGTGTTTGGCCTTGCTGCGATCGGCTTGTGTCAGGCGCCGCCACCGAACTACTTTCTCCGGTTGACGCCGGCGATCTTCCGGATATCGCTTCCGGCTTCGGGCGCCAACCCTGAGAGCCACTGCTTCGTGTGGGTGCGGCTCGGTGGTTTGTACGATACCGAGGTGGCCTGTTACGTTGGCGGTGTTTTCACCGGCCGCCTGTCGACGGCGCCTGCCGGGCAAGGTTTCGACGGTGGGTTCGCGGCGCCAGGCGGCGGCTTCATACGGTGGCTGGTCTGCAATCCAGCGGTGGCGGGCTGCGTGCCGCCAACAGTCGCGCCAACGTTGGCGCCAACGTTGGCGAATCCCATGTACTACGAGCTGGGCGCCGGGCTTGGCGACGGCTCGCCGGCGCAGGCAAGCTCCGGGTATTATTGAACCTGAAGGCAGCGCCGCCGGTCCCAGCGATGGGCGGCGGCGTTTCCCGTTAGTCGGGGTACGCGCTGAGCATCGCCTGCCTCGGCGCGAATTCGCGCGGCAGACGGCGCGCTAGCTTTCCCCACGCGATCTTGCAGCGGTCATCGACGTCTTCCCACGGCAGGGTCTGAATGCCTTCCGTATCGAGTTCCTCGGCGTACATGTAATACAGCTCGGCAGCGTCCATGGCGCGAATTGTACACTGTCACTATGCAAAACAACAATCTCGCTCCAGGCGGCAGCACCACGGTGACTGCGGCTCCCGAAGACGCCAGCGGAAATCCCGGCGGGATGCAGCCGACGAACGTGCCGACGTGGTCTACCCCGCTCCCTGCTACGGGGCTTTCGTTGGTCGCGTCCGCTGATGGGTTCTCGGCAGTCGTTACCGCCGCTGCGACGGCGCCGCCGGGTGTGACGACGATCACCGTGCAGGGTACGAATTCGGGCGGCGGCGGGTTCAACTCTGCGTTTACGATCACGATCGCTGAGCAGCCGGCGCGCGAGTTCGGGTTCACGTTCAGCTAAATGACGGGGCGCGACTGGCGGGAGATGATCGCGCTCGCGGCGGCAGTATGCGCCGGCATGCTGCTGGTGCTCATGTCTCGGGCCGGGACGTGTCCGCAGCTCCCTGAAGTTCGCGCTCCGTCGCGCGTCGTGGTGATCGGGCCGAGCGGGCGGCCGGCCGACGAGACGGACTGGAGTGTGCTGCGCGGCGAGCTCGCGCCGCGCAACCCTTGACGTCGCGCTCGCGCGTGCACCATACTGGCTGCCAAGGAGAATCACCAGTTATGTCAAAGACCACCGCTCGCACGCCGGCCTCGCAGATGGTGCCGATTGCCGAGTACCTGAAAACGCTCGAAGCGACGGCCGCCTGCCTGCGCGGCCACATCGCCGTGAAAGGTCCCAACGCGGCGCTGAATCCGACGAATCTGCGGACGATCGAGCGCACGATGATTCGGAATTGCGAGCGGCTCATCGCTCAGTGGGGAACGCCGACCAACCGCAAGTCTTACGATCTGCAGTTTGAAACCTCGCAGGCGCAGCAGCAGGGCGGCGGCACGACGACCAAGGCGCGGCGCGCCGGGGCGTAAGGCTCGATTCCTCCGATGCCTTCCTACCCTTTGCAATCCGGCGGTGGGACTCTGCAGAACGTCACTCTGCAGAGCCTCACCGCCATGGTCAACGCGGTCTTCGGCACGCCGGGCCAGGTCTGGTGGGTCAATCCCTATACGGGCAGCGATGCCAACGACGGGAAGACGCCGGCCACGGCCTTCGCCACGCTGACGCAGGCTCACGCGTCCGCCACGGACAGCAACAACGACGTCGTCTATCTGATTGCGAATAGCAACACCGCCAGTCAGACCACGTGCTATCTAAACGACAACTTGGTATGGAGCAAGAACCTGCTCCATTTGATCGGCGTCAACGGCAGCCCGCTATTTTCGCAGCGATCGCGCATCGCCTTCAGCGCTGCTTTCGCGGCGGCAAAGAATCTCTTCACTCTGTCAGGCAATGGTTGCCTGATGCAGGGGTTGGAATTCTTCGAGGGCGTGGCGAGCACGCTGCCTACCGGCTGCTTGAACGTTACGGGCGCGCGCAATCACTTCCTCCGCTGTCACATCGCCGGCATGGGAAATGCCGCCAACGACATCAGCGGGGCCTACTCGCTCAACTTCGCGGGCGCCGAAGAGAATTTCTTCGAGGATTGCACCATCGGGCAGGACACCATCCAGCTCGGCGCGGGCACTTCGAACCAAGTTCTAAACTTCGCGGCGAACGCCCCAGCCAACACGCGGAACTGGTTCCGCGAGTGCCGTTTCCTGCTCAATACCAGCTCCGCGACCGCGTGCCTGTTCGCGCGTGGCGGCGGCGTCGGCAATCTGGACCGCGCAACCGTGTTCGAGGACTGTCTGTTCCTGAACGCGATCGCCTCAGGGTCTACGACTCTCACGCACGCCATGGCTATCGCAACTGGCGGCGGCGTGGTGATCCTGACCGGCCCGAAGACTGGCCTGTATGGCGCCAGCGGCTGGAACACCAATTCGGGCGTCGTGTATGCAACCGGCGGACCGCAGCCCACAAATACAACGTTCGGGCTGGCTACGGCGATCACCAGTTAAGGAGAGTCGAGCGTGCGCGACGACGAAGCGAGGCCGCAAGACAACGAGGTGCGCGCGAAGCAGCGCGCCTATGACCAACAGAACACGGGCGCGATGGAGTGCGCGCGCCCGTCGCTGCGTGAACGCGTCCAGGGCGCCAGTATGAGAAAACTCTTTTGTGGCGGCGTGTCGGTGCCGGAGCCGGACGACGATCCTTACCCGGATCCGGAAGACGAGGAGTAGGCGATGTACGTGTTCGACTGCATCTGCGGCGAGAAGGTCACCACGGCCACCAAGCAGGGCACGTGCCCGAATTGCGGGCGGCCGTTCGATCTGCGCTGGGCCGAGGTCACGCAGCAACCCACCGCGCCGGCGCTGCCGGTTCGGGTGCAAGCCGCTAAATCGGGCGCGTGATCCGCCTTGCGTTTGCGCTCGCGGCGCTGGCGCTGCCCGTTTGGGCGCAGCCGCCGGCGCCCGTCAGCTATCTGCCGCAGTGGTACGTTTCGGCCGGCGGCGGCGCCGTGGTCCCGGGCTCCTCTAAATTCGCGTACACGGCCGCCGCGGTGTACTTGGGGCAAGCCACCTATCTGACCACCGTGAACGAGTACACGTTCCGGAGCGGCCAGGCGCAGAGCTGCACGCTGGGCGGCGTGACGAAAGTGCTTTACCAGTTCGCCGCGCTGTCGATCGGCACCACGCCCCTGGGCGGCGGTTGCACAACGGCGGTCGCGAGCGGCGGCGCCGCGGTCGCGGTGCAGGGCTTCGCTTCGTTCCGGCTTCGCTCGACCGGCGTCAGTCTACTGGCGACAGCCGACAAGACTTTCACGGAAAAGGGCGCTCAGGCCGTGAAGCTTACCCTCGGGGTGAGCTACGCCTTTGGGGGTATCAAATGATCCGACTGGCGTTCCGCTACGCGGCATCGACGGGGAATCCGTTCTCGATGCTGATCTCAAGGGAGACCGGGAGCCCGTTCAGCCACGTCGAAATGGTGCTGAGCGGGGCCGACAACAACGCGCGCTGCTTCTCCTCGCGAGAGCCGCACGGCGCCGGCTTCGAGCAGATCGATCTTTCGGACCCAGCCAAGTGGTTGATCACGGCGCCGATGGCGCTGGTGGGCGACCAGGAGGCGCTCGCGTGCGGCTATTGCCTGGGCGCGGACGGCAAGAACTACGACGGACTGGGTCTGGTCGGCTTCGCAGTGCACAACCCGGCGATTCACGATTACAGCATGATTTTCTGCTCGGAGACGATAGCGGCGATCGCGCAGCATTGCTGGTCTAAGATATTGCCGGCGCAGCCGTGGCAGATTTCGCCGGGGATGTTGGTTGAGCTGGCGAAAGAATGGGTTCTTCCGCGCGCTAAACTCTTGGCATGACGTCGCGCCGGTCGTTCCTCGCGCTCGCCGGCCGCGCGCTGATCCGCAAACCGCCGGCGCCGTGGGTGCCTTTTCGCTTCGATGGCAGCGCGTGGGTGCCGGGCGACGGCTCGCTGTTCAATCCGCGCGAGGACATCCACGCGCAGTGGCTCGCGGCGCGCCCGTTCGTAAATCTTCGGTACTAGGTGTCGAATTCACTTGATTATGGGGGCGCGAGCCCCCATAATCAAGCATGCTAAAGTTTCTGAAACTCCGCTGGGCGCGTCTGAAATGGGCATGGAGAGATCCGGGTCCGCCGATTGCGTCATCCATTTTCGAAAATACCCCCGATGCGTGGGAACGGGCTTTAATCAAACGCCGGGACTGGAAGAATTCGGAACGTGTCTACCCAGCTTAAGGGTGCCCGCTAAGCCCGCGCACGGCGGCGTGCGCCCAGGCGCCGGCCGCCCGCGCACCAACGCGCCGCGCTGCGCCTGCGGCGCCATGACCGCCAAACGCGCCGCCCACCAAAGCCACAAGTGTTCCCGCTGAACCGCGGGAATCCCGCGGGAATCCCGCGGGAAGCCGGCGGGAAGTTTGCGGGGGGCCGTCCGTCGTGGACTTTCGTGCGCTCGGCGTGGTGCCGCGGCCGTTCAATTATATTTGAACAAACCGGGAAATGGCCGTTTGGCGTCGGTTCGAGCCGTTTCTAGATGAATAACCGTTCCCACAAGGGGACGGTTTCGTGCTGCATTTCGGGGTGTTTTTGGGTGTCCCTTTGCTTCACTTACGGCGGGGTGCCGGGAGGGGGGTTTTGGGAAGGTGCGCCGGCGGCCTCCGGTGTAGCAAATCCGGTGCCTTTGCAGCGACCACACGGCAGCGTTATGAAATGGCCGTGGTGACGTGCCGGGCACTCGATCCGCACCTTGCCTGTTCCTTCGCACCACGAGCAACGCGTGAAGTCCGTTCTCACTTTCCTGCCTTGAGGGCACGTTCCACGGTGCCTCTGCCGATGCCAAGCGCGGCGGCGATCGCGGACATGCTCATGCCGCGACGGCGTAGCTCGTGCACCTTCTTTCTATCGAACACGCGCGCTGGTCTGCCGCAATGCTTGCCTGCGCGCTTCGCTCGATCGACGCCGGCCTTCGTCCTCTCGCTAATGCGCAGCCGCTCCTGCTTAGCAATCCACGCAGCGATCGCGAGCATCAGCTCGCCTGCAGGGCCTGTGGTCCTGAAGTGTGCCTCGGTATAGCTCTCAAACTGGACGTTGTACGCTTTCAGGTCGCGGATGTGCTCAAAAGTTTCAAGTACGCCTTGGCGCGTGAAGCGATCGAGGGCCCACACCAGCACCACGTCGAAATGCCGGCGGCTGGCTGCCGTGAACAAACGCGCGAAGCCTGGGCGCGCGGCGCTCTTGCCACTCATGTGGTCGATGAACTCCTCCACGATGAGCCAATTCTGGCGCGCGCAGTACTCGCGGAGCTGGTGGAGCTGGTTGTCGACGTCCTGTCCTTTGTCGTCTGTCGATACGCGCGCGTAAATCGCGACGCGGGTGGTGGGGGCGGGTTTGGTGGTCACTACCTTCTTAGTCGCCATCAGCCAACAAACTCCGCTGCAGATACAGCTTATTCTTGATCTCGATCAGGCGCCCGCCCATCTTCATGCCGCGCAGCGTCGCGCCGATGTCATAGCGCGTCAATCCCATCACGCCCTCAAAATTCGCGATGATCTCCGCCGCGGTGAGGGTTTTCCCGGCCGCTTGCGCCTCCATCAGCGCCGTTTCGATTGCCTCGACGATATCCTTCACGGTCACGCGCGTCCTCCCCAGCTTCCGCCGGGGATGGCCGCGAGAATCTCGCGCACGCGCCCATCCTGCAGCTCCACCATCTTAGCCAGAGGATCGTGCTGCAGCGGCGCCGGCGCCGTGCTCATCGTGTTTTCTGGCTTTCTGGCTTTCCGCTCGCGGGATCTCGTCAAAATGAACCGCAGGCGGTCTTCGTCGCCGCGGCGCGCCAGCTCCCAGGCCTCGCGATCGAGCCGCGTGGGTGGGGCAAGCGAAACGACCGGCCGCGGTCTGCGTGGCTCACCCTCTTTAAACCCAAAAGGCGGACCGTCGTAATATAGTGAGGCCGGAAGCGCGCGCTGGGGTGTAGTGGCCGAATCGGAGGCGGCCGTGGCGCCGAGCGCGCGCCCGAGGGCGGTCAGTAAAGCGGTCCTAGCGGCAGCCATTTCCACACCTCCCATCGCACGTTCCGCTGCCGCAGGTGTCGCACACGCCGCCCATTTCGCGGTTGTGGGCGCGGCTCATCTCGGCCCAGTGGTCGCGTCGCAGGCGCTCGGCCACGGCGTTGACCGCGATGTCGATGTCCTGCTGCGGCGGGTCGAGCAGGTAACAGGCGCCGCAGATCAGGTTGTTGTCGCTATCGAGCTGCGCGTCGTCGTGCGGCGTCTGAAAGCCGCAGCTCATGCAGCGAAAAAGGGCGACGGGGGCTGGCATTACATCCACCTCGTCGAGACGTTCGCCCGGTGGGCGTCGTCGCGTTTCGCTTGCTCCATCCGCCGGCGGGCCTGCTGCTTGCGGGCGATGCGCGCCAGGTCGCGATCCATGTAGATCGCGAATCCGGCGAGGACGCCGAAGACGAGTACCAAGACGAGGACGCTCATCGGCGGCCTCCCAGTTCTTCCTCGACCGTCAGCGTCTCGACGTCGACATACTCGGCAGCCTCGATCTTGTCGGCGAGCCGGTCGGCGTCCCTCGCCTGCGGATTCGCGAGAATGCATCGCCAGTGAACCAGGAGCCGCGTTATCTGGTCATCGGTGATTTGGTGCGGCACGTAAACAGGCTGAACCTCCGCCGCGTTCCTTACGGAGTACCCCGCAGAAACAAACACTACCTTTTTCTCGAAATCAAAACCAACTACCTCAACTTCGCTCGGTTCGGCGTCGTTGGTGTAAGTATGGGCAGCCAAGCGCAAGGCGGCGACGACCAGGGCCTGGTCGGAGTGGATCAGCGTGGTTTTCATCGGCGGCCTCCCTGCTCCATGCCGATCAGGACGCTGATCGCCATGCACTTGATCGCCTCGGGAGTGAAGCGCACCGTGTAGCCGATCTCGGCGCCGTACTTCTCGGCGTTCGCGCTCGCGAGGATCGCGGTCTTGAGTGCCTGCTCCAGCTTGGTCGCCGGTTGCGCGCTGGCAGAGGTAGACTCGGGGTGTGAATTGGCGGCCGTCGGCTGTTCTCCGCGGTCGCTTGTACCTGCGGCGCGCTCTCCTCCGACGCGCGTCGCAGCTCTTTGCGGCTCTACTCTCGACGGCGCCGGCTGGGTAGTAATGGGTTCGGTCGGGAATTCGCCCGCGCGCTCGACTTCGAACCGGCCGGCGCCCAGCTTCTCGACCGTGAACGGCTCGCGTGAAACCAGGTCCAGTTTCTCGATCAGCTCGCTCGCGGCCAGGTCCGCGTACCAACCGCGGCCGTCCGTGAGCGTGAAGTACATCTGGTCCGGGCCGCCGAACGACGACGGCACCAGCTTGCCGGTCGAGTACTCCAGGGCGATCGTGACGGGTCTTCCGACTTGCAGTACCAGCTTCTCGCGGGTCTGCGTGCGGGTGGTGGTACGGTATGACTCAGGCATTGAAGGCTCCTTTTTAGCTTTCTCTGTTTAGGGGGTGCGGCCGGTTGGCCCCGTCCGCGCTCCCGTCTTACAAAACCATCATGCTATAAAGCGGCTGCACTTGCAAGTACTATTTTGCCGCCGCGCGTTCTTCTTGACCCTAGTACCAAAGATACTAAGCGGCCTTATTGCAATTCTCGATAAACAGGTTTATGGTATGACTATGGCCAAGTTTGTACAGAGGAAACGAGCGCGAGGCGCGGAGGGGGAGGCGAAGAGCGATACTAGCGCCGCGCTGCCCAAGGTGTCAAGAGGGGTCAGCGCTTACATGGCCGCTATCGGACGCATCGGGGGCAGTAAAGGCGGACTGGCTAAAGTGCCGAAGGGCACAGCCGCGTTGAGCCCCCCGGAACGCAAGGCTCTCGCTCAAAAGGCGGCGGCGGCGCGGTGGGGGAAGAAGACAAAAAAGGGGAAACGAAATGCTTAAACGACTTTGGATCGTGCTGTCGATCGGCTGGGCGGCGTTGATTCTGACTGCGGAGTGGGGCGAGCGGAGGCACGATTTCACGCCGCCGCCGCTTTCGAGCCACGAAGGCCCGTCGCCCGCCGCGAATGGCTGGACCCCAGTCGACGAAACTCCGGCGCCTATTAACTATGGCGCCTCCATACCGGACGCGCCACCGCCCGCCGGCGCAGTGCCCATCGATTTTTCGAGCTACGGCACCTACACCCCGCCGCCATCGCCCTCAAGCCACCTCGGTGAGTGGCTGTTCGCTTTTGCGCTCGCGCTCGCGCCGTTCGCGGCGATGCCGGTCATGGCTTGGATTTGGGCGGGACGCAAGCGGACGCTGTGAAGACTCGCAAGACCAGGAAACGTAAATGCAAGGTATGTGGTGCACCTGAGCGCGTAACCGCAATCGGCTATAGCAATCTGAGTCCATTCAGCAGCGTTTGCGTTAACTGCATCAATGCTGCAATCAAGCACTCTAGCGCATCAGATCACTGGCCTTGCGCGCGTTCTTGATCGATTCCATCAGAGCTGCTTCGAGATCGTCATCGGCGGCGGCGGCGAAGGAAGCCGCGGCGAAGTGATTCGAGCTGCGGCGGGCTAGCGCATCAAGTCGGCAATGTTTCGCGCGTGCTCCAACGCCGCTGGATTGCCTTGCAGGATTTCCAGATAGCGTTCGCTCGGCGTCATCATCGTGGGAGCAGCCTTCGGCGTCCTTGCGGCCGTCCGCCGGTCTAATTCATCGAGCAGATCCGACACGGTTGCGGCGCTTGGGGACTTGATCCCAACTGCGTCGCCCAACGTTTTCCAGAACGGTGAATCCTTAGGCAGTTGCTTCAAGCTATCGATAGGTACCTTGTTCGCTTCGAGGTAATCCGCGAACTTCTGAACGCGCGGCGCGCGAGCTGCGGCGGCGAAATCCTTCGGTGGCAAGGCATCGCTCGCGAACGGGATCGTTTGTACTTGGGGCGCTGCGGCGGCTGGCGCGGCTGGGCTGGCCGGCGGCGGTTGCGTTGCGGCGGGCGCCGCGGCTTCGCCCGGTTCGCCAGGCGGCGGTGGGGGCGGTCGCTTCGACGCTAGGTACGCGTCCACGTCCTGGTAATTCATGCCGGGCATCCGGCGCTGGGCGATTCCCGGGTCGACGGCCGGGAGCGCTGTTGATGGGGCGGCGGGTTCGGCAGGCGCGTCCGGCTTCCACGCGGTCACGGCGGTGGCGCCGTTCTGCTTGTCGGCTTCGATCCGGTGGTGCCCTTCGAAGGTAGTATTGTCGTTCCTCAGCATCGGCTGCACGCCCTGCAGCGGGTGGATGCCTTGCTGGTAGAGGGCGACCGTATCCGGATAGATTACGTTCTCGCCCGCCGGATCGGGTCGGATGTCGCCAATAGGCACGCTGTGCAGCGTTTGTGTCGAGCCGTCGCGCATGGTGCGGACATCGCCTACCCCCAGCTGCTTCGCGACGGCGGGATCTCGGGATTCGTCGTAGGACACCGTGCGAGGCGCGGCGGCCGGGGCTGCTGGCGCTGCGGAGGCGGCTGCAGCGGGGGCGGGCGTGCCGGCCAGCTTATCGCGGAGCGCCTGCCGGTGGTCCGGTCCGAGCCGGTCCCACCACGCTTGCGGCACCCCTTCGGGCGGCGCGTTCGGATCGATTGCGGGCGTGACTGGCTGCGGCGGGAGCGGCGGCGGCGTGGCCGGAGCCTCAGCTTCGGTAGGCGCCGGCCCTGCGGCCCACGCTTCGTGCGCTGCTCGCGCGCCCTTCACTACGCCGCGCACAATTTGCGGCATGCCACGCTCAGCGCCAACGACCGTTGCTAGGTGATATGGAACACCGGCCGCGTCTAGGGCCGCGCCAACCGCAACTTTTCCTGCGCCGCGGGCGACATCGGGCGCCGCTGCCTTGACGCCTTCCTTCACCGTGGTCGCCGCGCGGCCGGCAAAATCCTCCGGGACGGCATGGATTCCTTTGGCCGCCAAATACGCGAGCGCATCGCCGGTCAAGTCGCCGGCGCCGGCGCCATAGCGTCCCTGTTTGAAATTCTCGGCTGCCTGCTCGGCATGCGGGGCGAGGATGGTGGCCGCGTGCAGGCCGGCGGCGGTTGCTGAGTCGGCCGCTCCTGCGGCGTCGCCCTGAATCAGCTTAGATGCCGCGTCCTTCATGTGGCCGACTGCCACTTTGGCGGTGTCGATCAGGCCATCGGCGACGCGCTGCGCTGGGCCGTCCACGATACCCTGGAAGGCCTTTGCCGCCTCGCCGTAATTTCCGGCCTTGGCGCTGTCGATCGCATGGCTCCACAGATCGGCGCCCGTTGCGAGGTTGAGGGCGCCCTTGACGTTGTCCCAGGTGGACGTTCCCGCGTGCGAAATGAAATCGTCGCCCTGGCTCGGCGGCGGTGTGTAGGTGCCATAGCTGGAATAATCAACGGGCGCGGCGCCGCCGGGCGCCGGTGGTGGGGTGTAGGTGCCGTAGCTGGAATAGTCGGGCATTATTTAATTGCGTCCGCATGGTCTTTCCGGAAACGGGCTTCGTCGGCTGCCGAGTGCGGGGTAACGCTCCCGCCGTTCTTGAGCGCGATCGCCTTCGGCGCCGCCGGCGCCGCCGGCCCGGCTGCCGGTTCGAGCGAGTATTGCGCTCCCTGGTTGTTGAGGTTTTGAATCTTGCCCTGATAAATAGTCTTCCCCGACGCGAGCATGGACTTGCCGACCTTCTCGATATCGCTCAGCGTGGCATCGGACGGCCGCCCATTGGCGTTGGTGTTGTACAGGTCACTTAGTTGGCGACCGATCGACATGCCGACGCCGGCGTTTTTCAGTTCCGTCTGGTTGACGCGATTGACAATTTCGCGTACTTCGCCGAGCGAGACCATCTTGGCAGCCGCTTCGTTCCCTGATCGCGCGCCGTCGATGAAGAGTTGCAGGCGCTGCGCATCGCCCGTTTTCTGCTGGTATTCATCGCTCGCCTTCGCCTGATCTCCGCTGATCTGCGTGCGGATGGCGGGATCGAGGATGTGTTGCAGTGGTGCCGGAGCCTGCGCTGCCTCTGCCTTTCGCACACCGACGGCGGTGTTGATGTCCGTCTGCGTTTTGATGCCGCTTGTGGCGGCGGCTTCGCTGGCAGCCGTCGCGCCGGCCGCGCGGATGTTGGTGGGATCCGCCTTCTTCTGGATCTCGTCGGCTTGCGCGGCGACCTTCTCGATGGCCTCGGCCACCTTGCCGGGGTCGCCGGGATTAAGCTTGCCGGCGTTTTGCGCCGCGGAGAGCGCGTCGGCTCGGAATTGAGCGAACTGCGCCGGGATCCGGCCGTTCACCATTTGCTCCAGGCCTCCGGGTTGCGACATGGCGTCGGTGGCTGCAATCTTGCGCGTGAGGAGGTTTACCTTTTGGTTCGTTTCGTTCGTCGTCGCGGTGGAGGCGGCGGTTTCGGCTGCGGTTTTCTTTTGCGCGAGAACCTTGTCATTCACGGCGGTTTCCGCGTTCATCGCTGAGGCGAGGCCTTGGAGCTGATCGGGGCTGCTGATCTGCTGGCTTGCGAATTTAGCCGGGTCGAGGCCGAGGGTTTTGATCGCCGGCGTGAGGGCGGTGATCGTCGACGGGAGGCTGGCGTTGATGCGATCGAAGTCAAGCGTGCCATCAGGCTTCGTCATGCCCTGTAATCCGGCGACGCTGTCGGCAATGGTCTTCGAGGCTGTATTGCGGTTAGCGAGATCGGTGGTGGTGAGGGTGGCTTTGTCCTGCTGTACCTTCAGGGCGTTGGCCTGGATGGCCTGTTCGGTTTTCAACTGCACATGGCCGCTCACGCCGCTGGTGTCTCCTACCGCGAGCTGCGCGTGCGTCGCCGGATCGAGGCCGGCTTTCTGCAGGTAATTCGCATCGTGCAGATCCATGTTCTTCGCCTGCGTCTCGGCCGCGATGTTCTGGGTGTTTTGCTGGGCCTGATCGGCTTGCGCGTTGCGCAGTGCTATCTCGGAAGAGAGGCCGCGCACCTGCATGAGCTGGCTGATGCTAACGATCGGAGACGCGACTTCGGGTGCCTTGAACGATAACGGGATGGTTGGATCGAGGGCCATGGTTTAGAATCCTGCCTGCATTTGGGCGGCGATGCTGTCTGCGTTGGTTCCGGTTCCCGCGATGGGCTGGCCGCTGGCGTCGTATTGCAGAGGGCCATTCGTGGCGCCGGCCGTATTGCCGGTGCCGCCACCTAAGCCGCCGTTTTGACTGAGCAAATTCAGCAGGGCAGTCTGCGATCCGGCATTCGCGACGCTGGTCAATCCGCCGGCGGTGGCGTTCGCGACGCCGATGGTGCCGGCGGCTTGCGCGTTGCCGACTTGGGTCATCAGGTTTCCGACATTGCCGGCTACCTGCTGCGCGGTGTTGCCGCTCTGAGCTGCCGCGTTTTCGCCAAGCGAAACGGGCTGGTAAAGCTGCGAGTATTGCTGGGCCTGGTTGGCCAGATTCGCTTGGTAGGCCGCGAGCGAATTGTTATACGTATTCTGGTAGGTGGTCGAGGCGAGTCCTTGGGCGAACTCATCCGAGGATTTGACGGCGCCTCCGGAGAGGGCTCCCCCGGCGGCCGCGGCGCTCGCGTTGACGCCTCTCTCTCCCTGGGAGAGCGAGAACTGATAGCCGGGCATAGCCTCGGCCTGAGCGGCGGTGGGAGCCGTAAAAGCTGGAGTGGAGCCTGGGCCGAAGGTTCCGTTGCTCAGGTCGGTCATCAGCGTGGCGGCGGATGTTTTGCCGGCCGCGAGATACGGCGCATAGTTGGCCTGGTTCGTGGCCTGGGTCGATTCCTGGAATGCGAGAGCGTTGTTCGCCGACGTCGCCTGTTCGCTCGCGGCGTTGCTCGAAGCGTTCGCGCCGATGACGGCGCTGCCTACACCGGCGGCGGCCGAGACGCCGCCCGCAATCAATAAGGCCGTGGTTGTTCCTACGCTCATAGCAATTCCCCTTTTCCAAAGACCACTTGCACCAGGCGCGCGCTCTCGCCGGCGCCATAGTTCGCGTGAATCGCTCGCGAGTGAAACAACGCGCCGGGAAACATCAGCACTCGGTTAAACTTGCCGGCCACGTGCTCGCGCAAAACCCACGCATCGCGATCGCGGCCTTCGATGGATCTCTCGTGTGCGATCGCACTCGAGATAGCGCCGGTCGCCTTGTGCGTCCAGAAATTCGTTCCGTCTTCTTTGGGCGGCGCCGGGTTCAGATACAGCAGCGCGGTCCAGCTCCCCATGTCGACGTCGGTGTGAATATCGTTCGGTTCGGCCTGGTCGAGCGGACTCTGCCTGAAAAACGTGAGGGTCGGCTCCAGGTTCGGTTGGATCCCGCGAATAAAAGCCAGCAGCTCGACGGTCGGGCCGCCGGTAGCGATTCCGTGAAAGACGCAGTGCCCGAAATCGTAGCTGCGGTACTCGGCGCGCAAAGCTGCAGCGCGATAGCTCTCCGGCTGCGGGAATACGTTGTCGAAGATCCGGATCTCGTTCATAGTGTTTTGATGTAGCGCGTCTCGGCCGCCTTGAATCCCACGGCGTGGTAGAAGCGTGCGACCTTTTCGGGCATGGAATCGAGCAGATGGACCATCTGCATGGAGACGGCGCCGCGCGCTTTAGCCCAGGCTTCGAATGCGCGGTAAACCCTCACGCCGCCGCCGCGCGTATCCGGCCGCATGAACCAGAAAAACTCTTCGGCGATCAAAGCCTCGCCATAAATATCGCGGTGGATCATCCCGCCGAGCGCGCCGTTAATCAGGCCGTCGTCGCCTTCTTCGATGAAGATCACGCCGTTCGGGCCGCGGAGAAGACTCGCCCACAGTTCACAAAAGCGGCCAATGTCGAAGCTGGTCAGAAATTCCGAGGCCGCGTAAAACTCCGCGGCGCCGGCTGCCAGCTTGGGCAGATCGGCGAGCTCGGCCTGGCGGATTGTCTTCCTTAGTTCAACTGGCAAAAGCTTCCTCTCCTCACCGTGACGGTGTCGGCGGCCGTCGCCGTCGAAACCATGAGCCGAATGGCGCTCGACGATGCATTCGAGGGCGCTTCCACCATCCCGCTCACTTCCGCATTCCAGTCGGTCGTGATCGCGGACGGCGTCGCGCTAACAATGGCCGTCGCAGTTGTAGTCGCCAGTGCGACCAGGTTGCCCGCGGCGAGCACGGTCGCGGAGGTGTAGATATTACCCATCGCGGCGATATTCGTGGGGGAAATGGTCACGTCCTGAATGCCGAAGGCCACGGCGACGTTGGCCGAGTTCTGGTGATAAATCAGGTGGCAATGGAAGGGAACGTTCAGTGCGGTCGACGCCGGGATCGTGAACGTAAGGCCTGTTATCGTCTCGAGAGCCGTCCCGACGCCGCTGGTGGTGAAGTCGGTTGTGACTCGAGTGAAGGCTGGGATCTCAGCGACCTGATACGCGAGCACGTCGACGGTGGTCGATTGGGCTGGCGTCCCTGCGGAGGCGCTGGGGTTCGCCAGGGCGGTGCGCGCCGCCACAGAGCTACCGAAGTCGGCCGGAACGACGGGACCGAACGCGAGCGTGCTGCCGGCGTTGCCATGCAGCAAGGTAACTGTCGTTCCCTGGCTGCCGAAATTGGCGCCGGTGAGCGAGATCGCTGCGGGCAAGTCGGCCGTAACGGCGGCGCGGAAGCCGGGCGCTGCGGCGGATCCGCTCGCTGGGCCTGCATAGATGTAATTCGCGGTGACCGTCGACTGGCCGGCCAGCGTGCCGCCGGGGACGTTGTCGACGGAGCGGATGAGCGAGCTGCTCGCGTCGTAGAGATCGAAGCGATAGCTGATGCCCGGCGTCGTCCACATCTGCGCGGCGCCGTTCGCGTCGAGCACGATGGGGTTGCTGTTCGGCGTACCGCCGCCGGCGGTGGTATATGTCGCCTGGCCGGTCGTGCCGCCGGCGGCGTAGGTGTAAAGCGAGCAGCCGACGCACGGAACAATCAGGCCGCTGGCGTTCGTCGTGAACGCCTGATATACAAAATTCGGCGACGCCGTTTTCTGCGCGAGCAGAACGGATCCGAACAATATGGTGAGAAGGGCTTTTTTCATAGTTGGCTCTTGAGCGAGTTGGTCTGTCCAGGGATCGAGGGCGGCGCCGCGCCGGCCACGCTCAGGCCGGGCGCGACGCTCAGTTTGGATTGCTCGGCGCATCCACCCGGACCGGGTATCGGCGGGCCTGGTGGCGGGATGGGAGGCGTTGGAGGGCCTGGCACGGTCGAGGTGATCAGCTCGATCACGCCTTGCGTGACCTTCGCTACCGGCGAGCCGGGGTGCGGATAGAAGCCCGCGGCCTGAATGGTGTCGTAAACCGTGGTGCGTCCGATAAAGGTGCCGAGTCCCGCGCCGCCTAAGAAGATCGCGTTCACATACAGGTGCGCGAAACCCGACGCCGCAATAAATGTGTCGACGTTGGTGGCCGAGAGCCGGGCGATGCCATCGACGTACCAGGTGCAGGTGTAACCAACATTGCCGTTTCCAAGTGTGCTGAACGAAATATCGATGCGGAAGAAGTACCACTGAGCGACCAGCAGGGAGAAGTCGGAAACGCCGTAAACGAAGAGTTGATTTTCGTTTGTGAGCGCGAGTGTTCCATCACCCAGGATCTTCAGCGTGGCAAGCGATGAGCCGGAAGAGGGCTGGTTGTAATTACCAAACCCCATCACCACGCCGTTTTCGCTCACGCCATTCGCGGAGTCTATGTTGAAAGCCTGGTAAACGCTGAACTGCTGATAAAAGGGCGTCGTGTTCGGAACCGTTGCGCTCGGAAACTGCAGACACACAACCGCCGGCAGGTTCAAGGACTGCACATCGCCGAAAACGCCGACGGGCGTGTTGACTATATTCGCGGCGACAACGCCTCTGGCTTCGAGGCTTCCGCCGCTCGCATACGGACCGAAGGGAGCGATCGCACCTACCGAGTAACTCTGAAAATCATCATCGATAAGGACTGACATCAGCGCACCAGGCCGATCCCGAATTGGCGGCTATTAAACGCGGCCTGCGTCCATGGCTTGCCTGTCGTTGGGTCGAGATCGAACGACCCGCTTCTATAGAAGTTGCCGCTGCAGAGGCCGAATTCGGGGGTCTGCTGCTGCCCACCGCCAGGGCCGATGTTGCCTTGAAAGGTGCGCGTTCCTTCCTGGTCTGACGATGCGCAAAAACTCATTTGCACGGTGGGGATGGTGCCAGCAAAGGTCGGGATGGCCTGCCAGTGATAGGTGTCGATGTGGCCGGGCGTGCCGGCCGACACATAGCTCGCATCGCCGTCCTGCGGGATCTCGTTGATCTCGGTGTAGTGAACCGAGCCGCTGAGGGGCGTCCAATCTAGCTGCGATCCGTCGGCCGACGGCAGCAGAAACCCCACCTGTTCGTATGGCGCGACCGTGCCGGCCAGAAAGCCAGTGTTCGTCGCGCCGGCGCCGTTGTTTATATAGAAGTCGCTAATATAGGCCTGGCCGGGGGTCGCGATGCCCGAGTTCAGATAGAGGAACTTGAAACTCGCGGCGCCAAGCGCGAGGGTGTTCGCGTTGCGGCCAATATTCGCATTGCCGGCGCCGACCGTCACGCCGTTCACGCGAACCTCGGCCGCCACATTCATGTTGGTCGTGCCCGAGATCGTGGCTGAAAACTCCAGGTAGCAGTCGGTGTTTGCCGCAACGGCGACTGGGGTCGTAAAAATAGGCGTACCAGTCAGGCCATTGCCGAAAACCAGAACGCTTCCGTCTGCCTTCACGAGGAGGCTCGCGAGTATCTGTGCGCCCCCATTGGCTATGTTGCCGAGATCGATCAAGGAAACCGTATCGTTGCCCACGCCAGCAGCGCAGCCCATGTTCAGCCGAAAGCCAACCGTGTAGGTGGTCTGGCGCGAGAATGTTTTTGCGATGGATGCTCCGAACGGCAGATAGAGCGCTGGATTCCCTCGGTTCCCTTTGTTGGCGAGGACGCCGGCTTGCGTGCTGCCGGTGCCGATCGCATTCCAGCGGGTCAGGAGCGACACCTGGCTCGGGCCGAAGCTCGCCGGCGTGCCGGTCACCGCAAGTTTGTAAATCCCAAAGGAGTCGCAGAATTCGTTCATCACAGCCTCAGGTAAGTGTTCGGGGCGGTGTTCGAGACCACGTTGGCCGTGGTGCCGTCATCCTGCGATACGGCATAGGTTGAGCCGTCCGCGATTCCCCACATGGCGGACGTGCCGCCGAAAGGCAGGCCGCCGGTACCGGAGAGCGTATAGGTACCCGAGCCTTCGCCGTCGAAATGCCACACCGTGCCCGTCCAGATGTAATCGTGCGCAGTGTCGGTCGTGTGGATCCGCAGATCGTTATCGTTCAGGCCGAGGGTGGCGCCAACGGTCGGCACTTGCGCTTGCGTGCGCGCCCAATAGCCGCTGTAGAACAGCCACGCGTTCACGCCGCCGACCACCTGGACGGTGTAATAAAGCGTGGTGTCCGTCTCGTAATAGGTGGTGCCGAGTGGAAGCTTCGCCGGATCGTAGTTGGCGATGCGATTCGCTCGCGTGTCCCAGAACTGCGTTCCCTGGCCGGCGAGCGCTACCCACTGCAGGACCGTCGATCCCTGGCGCCCGCTGTAAACGTACTGGATCCCGTTAAAGAGGATCGCGTTGCCGCTGCTGGTGAGCGGATCGCTAGGGCCTGGAAGCGCTGAAACTGGCACAACGCCGAATAGCGTGTTGAGGCCGGGCGCCTGCGGCAGGCCGCCGGTGGTGACGGGAGCGGGAGGGGGCAGGCCGGTGGCGATCTGGTTTTGAATCGTGGCAGCCGACGTCGCCGGGCCAAGCGACAAGCCCATCGCGGCTGCTGCCGGCGGGATCGGAATTAAATTAACGATCACCGGCTGCAGGAGCCCTGCGGTGGTCGCCGAGACGGCGCTCACGATCATGCCGTCCCACAGAAACTTAAAGACCTGGTGG